>WNFR01010228.1_pt1 | contig 18036 bp, 15 predicted proteins | sample 5400221 | NCBI WGS metagenome assembly WNFR01 (sample SAMN13153357, study PRJNA577476) | soil metagenome | isolation source: 40 cm soil under Madrone tree | place: USA:California | collected 2016-06-14
AGGCGAGGGACGACGGTCCGCGACGCAGGCGCTCGAATCGCCGGCGGGACGCGTCGCGCAGATCGAGCCACACGAGGATCGCCAACCGCAGCGCTTGCCCGTCAAGCTCTACTGCACCCACGAGCTGGTCACGATTGCGGCGCCGATGCCCGGTCTCGGGCCGGGTGACGTCGCGGCGGCGGTCACTCCGGATCGACGACTCGTGATCGTCGGCCGCCTCTGCACCGATGCCGACGAGAGCTGCGGGACGTTGAAACAGCCGCAGAAACAGGTGCTGCTCGACGAGTGGGAGGTCGGCCCGTACCGGCGCGAGATCGAGCTGCCCGTCAATGTCGATGCCGAGCGCGCGACGTTGACGTACGGCAACGGCATCCTGGTGATCGCATTGCCGGTGGCGACGGAAATGCGTCCGGGGCGGTTGACGCTCGATCGCGTCGCACCGCCGGTTCGCGGCGCGCGCGTCGGTCTTCCGAATCGGCAGTTCGGCGGCGTCTCCGGGCGTCACCGCAGCATCGGAAGCGGCGCGGCGCTCGTCGCCGGCGGCGCCGCGGCGCTCTACCTGCTCGGTCGCGGCGCGACTCGGAGCGGCCTCGTCGCGCTCGCGACCGGCAGCGTGGCGCCGACGCTGATCGGCCGCGCCTGGCGCCGCGGCGCCCAACGCGCGGAGCGGTCGCGCTCCGATAACCGAGAACCGGTCAGCGAGCGCACGTCTGAGCGAGAACCGGTCAGCGAGCGCACGTCCGAGAATGCTGTCGACGAAACGTCGGTGGAGTCGTTTCCCGCGAGCGACCCGCCGAGCTGGACGGGCTCGCGCGCGCGGGCGTTCGAGTAGACCGCGGTGGTCGCGCCGCGCCTTGGTATGGACGCGGCGCGACCGCCCCTCACGCGGACCGGCGCTGCTCGACGGTCGTTCGTCGGTCGGCGCTGATGCGCCGCTCGACGGCGTCCCAGTCGACGTTGGCCAAGAACGCGTCGATGTACTTGCCGCGTTCGGCGGGCTTGTAGTCGAGCAGAAATGCGTGCTCCCACACGTCCATCACGAGCACGGGCGTGAATCCGGCGACGTTCCCCACCTCGTGCAAGGTGATCCAATGATTCGAGAGGGCGGCCGTCGCGGGATCCTGGTAGCAGATCGCCCAGCCGACGCCGCGCATCTTGCCGACGCCGACGAAGCCGACCTTCCACGTCTCGTAGCTGCCGAAGCTCCGCGCCGCGGCGGCGCGGAACTGTGACTGACTCACCGGATCGCCGCCGCCGCCGCGTTTCAGATTGCCGAAGTAGTACTCGTGTAGGACCATGCCGTTGTACTCGAACCCGAGACGGCGATTCAGCTCGGAGTACGCCGGCATCTCCTCCTGATCGACTTTGCCGTCGGCAAGGAACTCGGCGAGCTTCTCGTGCAGGCGGTTCGTCTCTTTCACATAGCCTTCGTAAAGCCTGAAGTGCATCTCGAGTGTGCGGTCCGAGATGCCTTGCAGGCCGCTCAGCGGAAACGTCTTCGCTTGGTATGTCATGAAATCCCACCTCCCTCGTTTTGGGGATCGCGACGCCGTCACGGCGATCGCGCACACCTCCGTCGCAGCGATGGGCGTGCCAAACGACGGCCCCGTCGTCGTGCGTATCGCGACGCATCGCCGCTGTAATTTGTACATGTGCGCGTGACGGTCGGACCGCGTCGCGCGCCGAGGCGGTCCACGCGAGCGACGGGGCGTGCCGAGTTCGACCGCCGCCGTGGCATGGAAGTCGCACGCCCTGTGGTCGGCGTTGGGCTCGAAGAGCCCACCGAGCCAAGGAGGACGTATGAACCAGCAGAAGGATCAACAGAAGCCACAGAAGCAACCAGGACAGCCGCAGCGTCCGGGCCAGGGCCCAACGAACCCGGGGCAGGGCCAGAATCCGCAAAACCCCGGCCAAGGGCAGAAGTACGGGCAGAATAAGTAGCCCGAGGCGAGCAATAGATAGCCAGAGATAGCGAGGCGAGGCACCGTACGCGGTGCCTCGCCGCCGATCGGTCGCGTTTCCCACCCCGCTATTTCCGTGCTGTTCCGAATCGATTGAGTTTCGCCGCGCGCTCGCGCACGGTGGTCGCATGCGCACGATGCCGTCGCGAGCTCGCCGCGGATGACAATTCGTCCGGGCACGGCGACGACCGGTCAGGCGCCGAGCGCGTGCCCGCCGCGGGTCGTGATCGAGAACCTGCGGCCGCGCGTCGACGACGGGCGGCAGCCGGTGAAGCGGACGCGCTGCGAGTCGTTCGAGGTGCTGGCGGACGTGCTCGTCGACGGGCAGGACGTGCTCGGCGTCGTGCTGCGTCACCGGTTCGCCGGCGCGACGGCGTGGATCGAGACGCCGATGGCGGCGCTCGGGAACGACCTCTGGCGCGCGGCGTTCATCCTCGCGCGCATCGGGACGTACGAGTATGCGGTCGTCGCGTGGGTCGATCGCTTCGGCTCTTGGCGCGCCGAGCTCGTGACGAAGGTGGACGCGGGCCGCGACGTCGCGAGCGAGTTGCTCGAAGGCGCGGCGCTCGTGCGCCGCGCCGCGGCACGCGCGCGCGGCGACCAGCGCCCGGCGCTCGAGCGCGCCGCAGCGATGCTCGCCGACGTGTCGCACGGAAGCGCCCGCGTCACGACGGCGCTCGATCCCGCGCTCGCCGCCGCGATGGCCGCGGTCGATTGCCGCGCCGACGCCGTCGAGTCGCCGCTGCTCCGCGTCCGCGTCGACCGCCCGCGGGCGCGCTTCGGCGCCTGGTACGAGATGTTCCCGCGCTCCACCGGCACCGATCCGGCGCGCTCGGCGACGTTGCGCGAGGCCGCGGCGCGGCTCCCGGACATCGCGGCGATGGGATTCGACGTCGTGTACTTGACGCCGATCCATCCGATCGGCGTCACGCATCGCAAAGGCCCGAACAACGCGCTCACGGTGTCACCCGGCGATCCCGGCAGCCCGTGGGCGGTCGGCACCGCCGCGGGCGGCCACACGGCCGTCGAGCCGGCGCTCGGAACGCTCGCGGACTTCGATGCCTACGTCGCAGCGGCGCGCTCGCACGGGCTCGAGGTCGCGCTCGACTTAGCCCTCCAGTGCTCGCCGGATCATCCGTGGCTGCGCGAGCACCCGGAATGGTTTCGCCATCGTCCCGACGGCACGATCACGTGCGCCGAGAACCCGCCGAACGTCTTCGAGGACATTCATTTCTTCGATTTCGAATGCGCTGCGTGGCGGACGCTGTGGGAAGCGCTGCGCGACGTCGTCCTCTTCTGGGTCCGACGCGGTGTCTGTCTCTTCCGCGTCGACAACCCCCACACGAAGCCATTCGCGTTCTGGGAGTGGCTGATCGACGAGGTGCACCGCGTCCATCCCGACGCGATCTTCCTCGCCGAGGCGTTCACCCGTCCGAAGATCATGAAGCAGCTCTCGAAGCGCGGCTTCACGCAGTCGTATACGTACTTCACGTGGCGTACGGGAAAGGCGGAGCTCGTCGAGTATTTCACCGAGCTGACGCAGACCGACGTCCGCGAGTACCTGCGCCCGAACCTTTTCACCAACACCCCCGACGTCCTGCACGAGTTTCTCCAGACGGGCGGACGCGCCGCGTTCCAGATCCGTCTCGTGCTCGCCGCGACGCTCGGCGCGTCGTACGGCATCTACGGCCCGCCTTACGAGCTCTGCATCGGCGACGCGATCCCCGGTACCGAGGAGTACCGCGACTCCGAGAAGTACCAAGTACGGGTGTGGGATCGCGACGCCGCCGGCAACATCCGTGACCTCGTGACGCGCGTCAATCGCGCGCGCCACGAGCACCCGGCGCTCCAGTTCGACGACCGCTTACGCTTCCACGACGTCGACGACGAGCGGCTGCTCGTCTACTCGAAGACGACGCGCGACCTCGCCGACGTCGTCCTGGTCGTCGTGAACCTCGATCCGCATCGCGTCGCCGCGGGCTGGCTCGAGGTGTCGCTCGCCGATCTCGGTATGGACGCCGACTCGGCGTACGAGGTGCAGGACGTGCTGACCGACGCGCGGTTCGTATGGCAAGGCGCCCGCAACTACGTGCGCCTCGACCCGGCCGTCATGCCGGCGCATGTATTCGTGCTGCGGCGCTGACTCGCTGCGCCGGTCGTCTCAGGCGGCGAGGCCGCGGCGGCCGAGATCGGTCTGGACGGTGAAGTAGAACGTGCTGCCCCGGCCGGGCGTGCTGTCGACCCAGATCCGGCCGCCCATGAGGTCGACGAGACGAGCGGCGATGGAGAGCCCGAGACCCGTGCCGCCGTGGCGTCGCGACATCGAGCCGTCGATTTGCGTGAACGCCTCGAAGACGACGTGGTGCTTGTCGGCGGCGATGCCGATGCCGCTGTCCGTCACCGAAAACCGGAGCTCCGGCGGTTGGGAGCCGTTCAGCCGCCGTTCGAGGCGGATCGTGATCGCGCCGCGGTCGGTGAACTTGACGGCGTTGCTCACGAGATTCAGCAGCACCTGGCGCAGCCGCGTCGCGTCGCCGACGACGTCGTCGGGAACGTCGGCCGCGACCTCGGCCGACAGCGTCAGGCGCTTCTCCTGTGCGCGGCCGGCGAGCGCGGTGGTCACGTCGGTGAGGACGTTGCGTACGGCGAACCGGACGCAATCGACGGTGAGCTTTCCCGCCTCGACCTTCGCGATGTCGAGGACGTCGTCGATGATCGTGAGCAGCGCGACCGCCGATGCCCGCAAACGCGTGAGCTCGTCACGCTGCGCGCCGTCGAGCGGCGAATCGAGGATCATGTCGGCGTAGCCGATGATCACGTTCATCGGCGTGCGGATCTCGTGGCTCATGTTGGCGAGAAACTCCGACTTCGCCCGGCTTCCTTCGAGCGCGGCGTCACGCGCGGCGGCGACCTCCTGTAGCATCGCGAGGTGGTCGCGCATGTCGTGCCCGACCCACACCGCGCCCGTCACCATGCCGCCGAGGTCGCGGAGCGGCGCCGCGGACACGGACATCGGAATCTGACTGCCGTTGCGGGTGAGGTAGAGGCAGTGCGCGCGGTCGAGCGCCTCGGTGACCCGCACGGGTCTACTTGCCGCCGCCGCCGCGGCGGGCACACGGACGATGTGCTCGAGCGCGCGGCCGACCAGCTCCTCGCGCGTCCAGCCGAGGAGCGTGCACGCGGCGTCGTTGACCGTCGTCACCACGCCTCCCGCATCGACGACGATGAGCGTGTCGTCCATCGCCGTCATCACCGTCTGCAGGTGGTCGCGTTGGCGCGCCACGTCGGCGGCGGCGCGCTCGAACCGGCGTGCGGTCACCCGTACGAGGGCGCTCAGAACGAGACCGCTCGCGGTGCCGGCGATCAGAAAAACCCCGAGCATGAGCCAGGCAAGCGAGATCGTGGTGCCGGCCCTGGCGTCGATCGCGCGTGTGGCATCGCTGACCTCGTCGCTCGCCATGCGCAGCGCCGTGTCGACGAGCTCCATGTTGTGTGCCCGCGCCGGCACGTACTGCGTCAGATAGAGCTCTCTCGCCCGCGTCGGGTTCGTCGGCGCGAGCAGTACGAGCTCGTTCTCCAGGGGGTCCGTGACGGTACGATCGTGCTCGCGCAGCACCGCCAAGACCTGCGCGAGGTCGGCGCGTTGCGTGGCGGCCGCGGCGGACGCGAGATGCTGCGCGGCGCCGGCATCCGCGTGCCACTTGATCGCCGGCGCGTGCTCGCGGTCGGTCGGATCCAGCATCAGCCGACTGAGGGCGTCACCCATCTCGAGGTAGTCGGCGCGCAGACTCCGAACCGCGGCGCGCAACTCGAGCGCCGAGGAATGCGATTTCTGCGAGCGCAGGATCGTCTCGTCGAGCGCGGTGATCAGGAAGACGCTCGTCAGCGCCCCGAGGCCGATCAACACCGCGAACCCGGTCGCGACAAGCGCGGAGATGCGTCTGTTCATGCCGCCGATACTCCGGTCCGATTTTAGCGGCATCGACTCCGGCGCGCATGAACGAAACCGATCGTCATTGCGCACCGCACCTCGCACGGCGCGACCCGGCGGTACCGGACGGCGCTTGAACGCGGCCGCCGAAGTTGCGCTAGAATCCCGCGCGATGTCGCAGGTCGGAGCCGCGCCGGAGCTGGATCTGAAGTCGTGGCCAAACGTGCAGGACCCGTTTCCGCTGTACGCCTGGCTGCGCGACCACGAGCCGGTACACTGGAGCGAGAGCTTGGGGGCGTGGGTCGTCACCCGCTGGGCGGACGTGGTCGCGATCTTCAACCGTCCGGAGACCTTCTCGTCCGACCGCTTCCGCAAGCTCGACGAGCGCTACGCGAGCCGGCGACCCGCGGTGCGCGCGGTCGCCGACGTGCTGGGGCACTGGCTCGTCTTCCGCGATCCGCCGGACCACGAGCGCCTGCGCGAACTGGTGCAGAAGTCGTTCACGCCGCGGCAGCTCGAGTCGAGCCGCGACCGCATCGCGACGATTGTGCACGGTCTGCTCGACCGCATCGTCGCTCGCGGCGAGATGGATTTCATCCGCGATTTCGCGTTTCCACTCCCGGCGATGGTCATCACCGGCATGATGGGTGTGCCGGAGCGGGATCTCGAACACATCAAGACCTGGTCTGATCGGCTTGCCGCCTACATCGGCGGCGCCGTCGACGCGCGTGACAACTTCACCGAGGCGAGCGCCGGCGTCGCCGCGTTGGTCGAGTACTTCGGCGATGTCTTCCGCGCGCGCGAGCGCCGCGCGGGCGACGATCTCGTGAGCCTCATGCTGCGCGCCGAGCACGAAGGACGCCGCCTCTCGCGCGACGAGGTCGTCGCCAACTGCATCCTCTTTCTGTTCGCCGGTCACGAGACGACGACGAATCTCCTCGGGAACGGCCTCTTCCACCTGCTGCGCGCGCCCGAGCAAGGTGCGCTCATCCGTGCGGACCCCTCGCTCATCCACGGCGCGGTCGAAGAGCTGCTGCGCTACGACTGTCCGGTGCCGGCGACGGCGAAGGTCGCCACCGACGACGTTTCATGGCATGGGCGGACGATGCGTCGCGGCGACATGGTGATCCCGTTCATGGCGTCCGCCAACCGCGATCCGCGGCAGTTCCCCGACCCCGACCGGCTCGACGTGCGGCGCACCTTCGAGCGCCACCTCGCCTTCGCCGCCGGGATCCACTTCTGTCTCGGCGCATGGCTCGCGCGTCTCGAGGCGCGGCTCGTGCTCGAGGTCGTGTTCCGGCGTTTGCCGCGCCTCGCGCTCGCGGTCGACGAGCCGCGCTGGAAGCCGATGATCTTCCTCCGCGGCCTGGAGTCCTTGCCGCTCACCTGGGCGCGCGACGGCGGGAGCACGCGATGAAAGCCGCCGTGCTGCGCGCGATCGGCGAGCCGCTCCGCATCGAGGACGTGACGCTCGACGCGCCGAAGCCGCGCGAGGTCGTCGTGCGGATCGCCGCGGTCGGCGTCTGCCACAGCGACTTGCACGTCCTCGAAGGGTCGCTGCCGAATCCGCTGCCGATGGTGCTCGGACACGAGCCGGCGGGAATCGTCGAGCGCGTCGGGAGCGAGGTGCGCCACGTCGCCGTGGGCGATCATGTGATCGGGTGTCTGTCGATGTTCTGCGGTACCTGCGAGTACTGCATGGGCGGACGGCCGTATCTCTGCGAGGACGAGGCGACGCGGCGGCGCGCCGACGAGCCGCCGCGGCTCGCGAACGGCGCCGAGGCGATCGGCCAATTCGCCAATCTCGGCGCGTTCGCCGCGCGCATGCTGGTGCACGAGAACGCGCTTGTGCGTATTCGTCCCGACGTCGCGCTCGATCGCGCGGCCCTGATCGGCTGCGGGGTCACGACCGGACTCGGCGCCGTCTTCAATCGCGCGCGTGTCCGCGCCGGGCAGTCGGTCGTCGTCATCGGCTGCGGCGGCATCGGTCTCTCGGTGGTGCAAGGATGCCGCATCGCCGGCGCCGGCAAGATCCTCGCCGTCGACACGGTGCCGTGGAAGCTCGACCTCGCGACGCGTCTCGGCGCGACCGGTGTCGTGAACGCCGGCGAGGGCAACCCGGTGCCGCCGATCGTCGCGATGACGGCGGGCGGCGTCGACGTCGCGTTCGAGGCGATCGGCAACCCAGCGACCGTCCGTCAGGCGGTGCGGATGACGCGCAAGGGCGGCACGATCGTCATGATCGGCGTCGTCCCGGTGGGGACGAACGTCGAGCTTCCGGCGGCCGACATCGTGCTCCGCGAGAAGGCGATCCTCGGCTGCATGATGGGCTCGAACCGCTTCCGCATCGACATCCCGCGCTACGTCGAGCTCTATCGCAGCGGCCAGCTCCGCCTCGACGAGATGATCTCGGCGCGCGTGCCGCTCGAGGGCCTGAACGCCGCGTTCGAGGCGCTGCGACGCGGGACGGTGGCGCGCAGCGTGGTCGTGTTCGAGTAGGTGGAGCACCGCGGGTCGCGCCCCGCGGTGCGACGCCCATCGGAGCACGGGGCGCCGAGCGCCCCGCGCGCACGGGGGCGAAATCTAACAGTCAATGCCGTCGAAGAAGCGCCACCACGTCTCGAGCGAGCGCGCGACCGCGCGCCGGACGCGCTCCTGCAGGCCGGCGCTCGTCGCCATCCGCACGACGACGTGGTCGCCGATCGCGCTGTGCTCGCGGTCGGCCTGCTCGTGGATGTCCCAGAACGCGACCTGCTCGCGCGTGCAGCCGTAGTGGCGCTCGAGCGCGCGCGCGAAGGGGCCGAACGCGCCCGGCACTTGGCCCTCGGCGGCGAGGTTCGTCGCCGCGGCGCCCTCGATGAAGGGGTGCTCGCGCGTCGAGGTACGGAACCAGTCGATCAGCGCCGCCGTCGTCGGCAGCGGCGCGCCGTCGATCATCGCATCGCGCGAAACACCGACGGCCTCACCGAAGCGGATGAAGAGCTCGGGGTGCGAGACGTCGCAGCCGGAGATGCGGCCGGTCTCCTCCTCGTAGAGGCTCTCGGCGAGCTCGATTCGCTGCTGCGGATCGGTGCAGCTCGAGTGCAGCGCGCTCACCGCGCGCGGGAACTCGCGCACCTGGAGGAAGAACTGCACGGCGAACGGACGGAGCTTGGCACGCGGCACCGCTCCCTGCGCGACGCGCAGCCAGAGGGGGTGGCGACCGAACGAGCGGCCGGCGTCGATCATCGCCCGCAGCTCGTCGACGAATGCGGTCGCGCCGGCCATGTGCCTCTCTACCGTGCTGCGCGGAAGTGTGTCCACGTCCGCCACGAATCGCATCGCTCGGCGAGCCTCTCGTCATCGATACAACAACACCGCTTCGCGCTCCTCGCGCCACGACGCTTCATCCGGCGCAACGAGCGCGTCGAGATCGGCGGGTGTGGCGTGCGGATCGTCGATCCACTCGCGCAGCGCCGGCCCGCCGTTGATGACGTCGATCGCGCGCCGATCGCGCTCGTACTCGTAAACGAACTCGCGCCAGAGCGGGTATTCGCCAGCGCAGAGTGCGCCGGCGTGCTTCTGGAACGTCGGCTCGAACCAGCAGGGGCGCAGACGGCAGCCGCGCATCCATTTCGGCGCGAGCACCGCCATCTTTCCGACCAGCGCGCGCGGGTCGAGGTCGGGTGCGCCGAAGAGCTCGAGGGGGCGCGTCGTGCCGCGGCCCTCGGAGAGCGTCGTCCCTTCGATCAGGACGGTGCCGGCGTAACAGCGCGCCATCGAGAGCGTCGACGCGTTCGGGCTCGGGTTCACCCACGCGCGCTCGCCGACGGGCCAGCCGAAACCGGGTGCGCGCGCCGGCGTCCAGCCGTCGAGCGTCACCACCGCGTGCTCGACGTCGAGACGCAAGCGACGCACGACCCAACGCGCGAGCTCACCGAGCGTCAAGCCGTGGCGCATCGGCAGCGGAGCCGCGCCGACGAAGCTCTCCCAGCCGTCGCGGAGCCGCAGACCTTCGACGGGCCGGCCGATCGGATTGGGACGGTCGAGCACCCAGACGGCCTTCGCGTGCGCCGCCGCCTCCTCCAGCACATAGCGCAGCGTGGTGAGGAACGTGTACACGCGACACCCGACGTCTTGCAGGTCGACGAGCAGGACGTCGAACGTGTCCATCATCGCCGCCGTCGGCCGGCGCACTTCGCCGTAGAGGCTGAAGACCGGAATACGGTGCACCGGATCGACGAAGTCCGGCGACTCGACCATGTTGTCCTGCTTGTCGCCGCGCAGCCCGTGCTGCGGGCCGAACGCCGCCGTCAGCTCGACGTCGCCGAGCGCGGCGAGCGCATCGAGCGAGTGGACGAGTTCGTCCGTCGTCGACGCGGGATGCGCGAGCAGCGCGACGCGGCGGCCGGCGAGCGGTCGTCGCAGCGCCGGCTCCGCGAGCAAGCGATCAATGCCGAATCTCACGGCGATCGACGCCTACCACGGCGCGTCCGGCGGCTCCAATGCGAGAACGAAGCCGTCGGCGTGATGAAAGTCGGGCGCGCCCGGCGGGTGGCGGAGCGCCCAGTACGAGAGCGCCCCGCTCGTCTCCTCGACGACGGCCGCGAGCGCGAGACGGAGCGGTGCCGTCGGGTATGCCGGTGACAGCGCGCCGAGGTCGATCAGCGCGTCGAGCTCGAGATCGCCGTGATCTGCGCCGACGACGATGCGCGGCGGCCGCGCGACGTCGCGGAGCGGTCCGCCGTCGCGGTAGCCGACGAAGGCGTACACGGTCCATTCGGCGGAGGGCGCGAGATTGAGCTCGTGATACGGCGCCGCGCCGGCGACGCCGATGAACGCCTCGAAGCAGGTGTGTCGCCAGAGGTCGCGCCCCGCCTGGACGCGACCGAGCGGCGGGATCCGCAGGCGGCCGAGATCACCGACCAGGAGGAACGTCAGGCGAAGCGCGTCAGCGCTGCGCGACACCTCGGCATGGATCGCGCGCACGGCGTCCGTCGAGGTCTGCGGATGACATGTGAGTGGCGACCTAGGTACCATTATGGTAGCTTTGTACCATCAGACCCAGGATGGCACTCAACATCAAAGACAAGGAAGCGCAGAAGCTCGCCGCTGAAGTGGCGGCGATGGCGGGCGAGAGCAAGACGCGCGCCGTCAAGGTGGCGCTCCAGGAGCGGAAGCAGCGCCTCGCGCTCCGCATCGGTCGCAACGACCGCGGCGAGCGCCTGCGGCATTTTCTCGCCAGCGAGGTGTGGCCGCAGGTTCCGCGCCGGGTACTCGGACGTCCCGTGAGCCGACGCCAGCGGCAGGCGATCTTGGGGTACGGGCGAGAGGGTGTGTGATCGTCGACAGCTCTGCGATCGTCGCGATCGTCCTTCGCGAGCCGCGCTGGGAAGGGCTCGTCGCGAAGCTCGCTGGCGATGAGCCCTGTGCAGTCGCCGCTCCGACGCTGGTCGAGGCTGGGCTGGTGCTCACCGCGAAGATCGGCAAGCGCGCCCACGGTATCCTTGCGCGACTCGTCCACGAGGCGGGTCTCGCGATCATTCCGTTCACTGACGAGCACTGGCCGCTCGCGATTCAGGCGTACGCGCGCTTCGGCAAGGGACGTCATGCGGCGGCGCTGAATTACGGCGACTGCTTGACGTACGCCATCGCGCGTTTCGCGGGGCAGCCGCTCCTTTTCGTCGGCGACGATTTCTCCAAGACGGATCTCACGGCCGCCTGACGTTTTCGCCTTCGCGGCCCCCTTCGAGTAGGGTGTCGTGATGCCGGCGATCCACGCCGGCGGAGGCACGAGCATGGACGCAGCGGCGCGACGGGCGGCGGCGGGAGCGATTCCCGTGCGGTATCTCACCGACTACGACGCGCACCTATTCGCCGAGGGCGTCCACCAGCGGCTTTACGAGAAGCTCGGAGCGCATCCCGCGACCGTCGAAGGGATGCAAGGGACACGCTTCGCCGTCTGGGGGCCGAACGCGGAACGGGTGTCGGTCGTCGGCGACTTCAACGGCTGGCGACCCGGCGTCCACCCGCTCGTCGGCTCCGATGCCGGCGTCTGGGAGGGTTTCATCCCCGGCGTCGACACCGGCACGCTCTACAAATACGCGATCGAGTCGCGCTTCGGCGGCTATCGCGTCGAGAAGGCCGATCCGTTCGCGTTCGCGGCCGAGATGCGGCCGCAAACCGCGTCCAAGGTGTGGGATCTCTCTGGCTATGCGTGGCGCGACGCGGATTGGATGGCGCGGCGCGGGCACGCCGCCGCGCTCGACGCGCCGGTCTCGATCTACGAGGTCCACCTCGGGTCGTGGATGCGCGTCCCGGAAGACGGGAATCGCTGGCTCACGTACCGCGAGCTCGCCGAGCGGCTGCCCGCCTACGTGCGCGACGCCGGGTTCACCCACGTCGAGCTGCTGCCGATCACCGAGCACCCGTTCGACGGCTCCTGGGGCTACCAGACCATCGGCTACTTCGCGCCGACGGGCCGCTTCGGGACGCCGCACGACTTCATGGCGCTCGTCGACGCGCTCCATCGCGCCGGGATCGGCGTCATCCTCGATTGGGTGCCGGCGCATTTCCCGAGCGACGAGCACGGCCTCGCCTACTTCGACGGCACGCACCTGTTCGAGCACGCCGATCCGCGGCAAGGCGCGCACCCCGATTGGGGGACGCTCATCTTCAACTACGGGCGCAACGAGGTCACGAACTTCCTCCTCGCGAGCGCGCTCTTCTGGATCGACCGCTACCACGTCGACGGCCTGCGCATCGACGCGGTCGCCTCGATGCTCTACCTCGACTACTCGCGCAAGCAAGGCGAGTGGATCCCGAACCGCTTCGGCGGGCGCGAGAACCTCGAGGCGATCGCGTTCCTCCGCCGCCTGAACGAGCGCGTCCACGCCGAGCATCCCGACGTCGTGACGATCGCCGAGGAGTCGACGGCGTGGCCGATGGTGTCGCGCCCGACATACCTCGGCGGCCTCGGCTTCGACTACAAGTGGGACATGGGGTGGATGCACGACACCCTCGAGTACTTCGCGCACGATCCCGTCCACCGCCGCTTCCATCACGATCGCCTGACGTTCCGCATGCTCTACGCCTGGCACGAGCAGTTCGTGCTGCCGCTCTCGCACGACGAGGTCGTGCACGGGAAAGGCTCGCTCTACGGCAAGATGCCGGGCGACCACTGGCAGAAGCTCGCGAACCTCCGTCTGCTCTTCGGCACGATGTTCGGCCAACCGGGGAAGAAGCTCCTCTGGATGGGCGACGAGCTCGGGCAGGAGGCGGAGTGGGATCACGACCGCAGCCTCGATTGGCACCTGCGCGCCGATCCCGGGCACGAGGGCGTGCGCCGCTTCGTCGCCGACCTGAACCGCCTCTACCGCGACGAGGCGGCGCTGCACGAGCGCGACACCGATCCGCGCGGCTTCGAGTGGGTCGACTGCAACGACGCCGACCAGAGCCTGGTCACGTTTCTCCGCCGCGGCGCCGATCCCGACGAGGCGCTGCTCTTCATCTGCAACTTCACGCCGGTCGTGCGCCAGGGCTATCGCGTCGGGGTGCCGTGGGCGGGCGAGTGGCGCGAGGTGCTGAACGGCGACGCCACGGTCTACGGCGGCAGCGGCGCCGGCAATCTCGGCGGTGTCCACAGCGAGCCGTTGGCGTGGCACGGGCACGCGCAGTCCGTGCGCGTCGTCGCGCCACCGCTCGCGGTCGTGGTGCTGAAGGGGCGTCGCGCGGTGCGCGTCGACGCGCCGCCGGACGGCAGGGCGGCGCGCGTCGTCGCCGGCGGCCTCGGCGGCGATCCGTGGCATCCGACGTTCGGTGCCGTCGTCGGCGCGGGTGAGACGCACTTCCGCGTCTGGGCGCCGGACGCGCGGAGCGTCGAGGTACGGATCGAGCCGCGCGCCGGCCGGCCGCGCCGCGTGGCGCTCGCACCAGCACGCGACGGCATGCACGAAGCGGACGTCACCGGTGTCGGCGCCGGCGACCGCTACGCGTTCTTCCTCGACGGCCAGGGCCCGCTGCCCGATCCGGCGTCGCGCTTCCAGCCGGAGGGCGTGCACGGCCCGTCGGAGGCCGTCGACCCGTCGGCGTTCGCGTGGTCGGACGCGGGATGGCGCGGCGTCCGTCTCGAGGACCTCGTCCTCTACGAGCTGCACGTCGGCACGTTCACGCGCGCCGGCACGTTCGCCGCGGCCGCGGAGCGCTTGCCGCTCTTGCGCGACCTCGGCGTGACCGCGGTCGAGCTCATGCCGGTCGGCGACTTCCCCGGGCGGCGGAACTGGGGCTACGACCCGGCCGCGCTCTTCGCGCCCGCACGCTGCTACGGCACGCCCGACGAGCTGCGCGCGTTCGTCGATACCGCGCATCGGCTCGGTCTCGCCGTCCACCTCGACGTCGTCTACAACCACTTCGGCCCCGCGGGCGCCTACGGGCCGGCGTTCAGCCGCCACTTCCTCACCGCGCGCCACCGCAGCCCGTGGGGCGACGGCATCGATCTCGACGGCGAGAACGGCCGCGTCGTGCGCGAGTTCTTCATCCAGAACGCGCTCGCCTGGGTGCACGAGTACCACGTCGACGGCCTCCGTCTCGACGCGACGCACGCGCTGCGGGGCGACGGCGCGCGCCAGCTCCTCGTAGAGCTCGCCGCGCGCGTGCACACGGCGGTCGCGGGTCGCGAGGTGCTGGTGATCGCCGAGGACGATCGCAATCGCGCCGACCTGCTGCATCCGCTCTCGGCGGGCGGTGTGGGACTCGACGCCGTCTGGGCCGACGACTTCCATCACCAGATCCGCCGCCTGCTCGCCGGCGACTCGGAAGGCTATTTCGAGGACTTCGCCGGCACCGTCGCCGATCTCGCGACGACGATCCGCCGCGGCTGGCTCTTCACCGGTCAACCGTCGCGACATTGGCGCGGGAGACGCGGCACCGATCCGCGCGGCATCCCGCCGCCGCGGTTCGTGTATTGTCTGCAGAATCACGATCAGATCGGCAATCGCGCGCTCGGCGATCGCCTGACGGATGTGATCGACCTCGCGACCTTCCGCGCGGCGTCGGCGCTCCTGCTCTGCGCGCCGCAGACGCCGCTCCTCTTCATGGGGCAGGAATGGGCGGCGCGGACGCCGTTTCGCTACTTCACCGACCACGAGCCGGAGCTCGGCCCCGCCGTGACCGAAGGCCGGCGGCGCGAGTTCCGCCGCTTCTGCGCGTTCAACGCGCCCGAGGCGCGCGACCGCATCCCCGATCCGCAAGCGCTCGCGACGTTCCTCGCGAGCCGTCTCGATTGGGAGGAGCGCGACCGCGAGCCGCACGCGGGGATCTGGCGCCTGTACCAGATGCTCCTCGGCCTCCGTCGCGACGAGCCCGCCCTGCGCGACCCGCGGCGCGACCGCTTCGATGTCGCCGCCTTCGACGACGCGACGCTCGCGCTCCGCCGCGACGCCGCCGACGGCAGCGCGCTCCTCCTCGTCGTGCGCCTCGTCGGCAGCGGCGCGGCCGCGGTTCCGCAGGGACTCGCCGGTGTCGGCCGCGACTGGTCGGTGCTTGCGACGACGGAAGAGGCGCGCTTCGCCGCCGATCCGGCGCCACCGCGCGTGGAGACCGGGCCGCCGCTGCGCATCGACTTTGCCCGCCCGTCGGCAGTGCTGCTGCGGGCGCGCTGAGCGACGTCGTCGACACAGCGCAGTCGTCGTCGCGGGTGGGCAGTGGGGTCGTGTCTCAGTTTCGCGGGTGTCGCACCTTGACGGGTCGTTCGCCGCGCGCTACGGGCATCGCCGTTTCACCACTCAGAACATTCGAGGAGGCGGAGATGCAGATCGTGCGCTCGTCGTTCATCGTCCTCGCAGTGCTGGTCGTCGCGGCACCGGCGCTCGCGAAGCGCGACCGGTTCGTCGACAGCGACGAGTTCAAGAAGCGCGAGCGCGCGCTCAACTGCGCGATCACCGACTACGCCGATGTCATGGAGGGCGACGGCATCGACTGGGTGTGGGTGAACCCGTCGGCGCGTGTCGGCGCCCCGGGTCCGATCGAGATCAAGCCGATCAAGAACGTCAGCGACGTCACCGATCCGGAGCTCGGCTCCAAGGTCGAGGCCGACTTCAAAGCGGCGTTCGAGCGCATCGGCAAGACGATGGGGAAGGGCGGGCAGACGGTGAGCGCGTGCATCTACTGGGTGGAGCGCGCGGACATGGGGCGCGCGTTCGTGCCGTTCGCCGGCGGGCACCTCGCGCAGGCCGGCGTCGGCATCGAGCTCACCGTCGCCGATGCAACCGGCGTGACGATCGCGAAGATCCGCCAGGACGCCCGCGAAGGCATGCAACCGTCAGACGCTGCTGCGAAGGTCGTCGACATCATCGCGAACTACGTCCGCGCGCACTGACGTCGTTGTGGTCGCAGACACGTGGCGGTCATCGGCCGCACCCGACGTGCGCGGGAGGGTAATCTTGCGCACCACGGGTGCAGCCGACGACCGCCACGTGTCTGCGACCGCGGCGGCGCGAGCGCGCGCACGGGCGCTCAGCCGAGCTTGTAGGTTACCAGACCCACGGCGACGACCTGACTCGCGTCGCGGACCTCGACCTCGCAGAAGACTAGGGTGCGGCCGCGACGGATCACCCGTCCGACGGCCGTGAGGTCCTGGGCACGCGCGGCGGTCACGAAGTCGACGCTGAGCGCGACCGTCGTGCCGCGCAAGTTCGCCGGCGGGTCCGCGGTCGACCACGCGGTCGCCATCGCGGTGGTGTCGACGAGGGCGCTGATCGCGCCGCCGTGGACGACGTCGCCGACGGTCACCAGCTCCTCGCGAAACGGCAGCCGCAACGTCGCGCGATCCGGCTCGAGCCCGACGAGCTGCATGCCGAGGTGGCCGACGAAGGGGGAGATCGTCAGGAATCGCCGCATCACGTCGGCGCCGCTGTTCTCGCTCATGCTTGCCTCCCGGCGGCGGAGCGTAGCGCAGCGGACGTCGCTGACCAAGGGGTTGTCAGTCAGAAACTAGTTTAGTAGGCTAGTTCTATGAAGCGATTCGCCGCCAAAGAGCAGTCCGTCGGCGCCTTCGAGGCGAAGACGAATCTCAGCCGGTATCTTGCCGATGCGGAGCGTGGAATCGTGACTGTGGTCACCAAGCGCGGGAAGCCGGCAGCGAAGATCGTACCGCCGGATGCCGAGGTCCTTCCGAGGAAGGATCCGTCCGATCTCGAGGGACTCCTGCAGCGCGCGCGGGCCCTGCGTGCCAAGACACGACCCGGTCCCGACTCGGCGAGCGCGCTCGTGCGCGCCGCGCGCCGATGAGCGCGGTCGTCGTCGACGCGTCCATGGCGCTCTCACTCGTCTATCAGGACGAGAGCTCGGCGCAGATGGAGGAGATCCTCTCCGGAGGCGTATCTCCGCCGAGGCGCGCGCTCCGTCGTTCGCGCTCCTCGCGCAGTTGCCAATCGCGATCGTACCCGAGATCCCGCCCGCCGCGGATCTCTTCGCGCTTGCCGACGAGACGAGCCTCAGCGTCTACGACGCACTCTATCTGTCCCTCGCCTTGCGAGAGCGGGCGCTCGTCGCTACCGCCGACGCGGCGCTTGCGGGCGCCGCGGCCAAGCGCGGCGTCCTCTGGAAGTCACAAGGCCGACGCCGCTGATTCGTCTCGACGACGATGGTCGCGCGACGAGCTTCGGCCCGACGTGGGATCTGCTGCTGCGCGCGCGGTTAGCGACGGTCCTGCAGCTTCGCGAGCAGCCGTAGCATTTCGAGGTAGAGCCAGACGAGCGTCACCAGGAGCCCGAACGCGCCGTACCACTCCATGTACTTCGGGGCCCCGCGCGCTGCGCCCTGCTCGATGAAGTCGAAGTCGAGCACCAGGTTCAGCGCGGCGACGCCGACGACGACGAGGCTGAAGACGATCCCGAAGGTGCCGCTCGAGTGGATCAACGGGATGCGGGCGCCGAAAAAGCTCATCACGAAGCCGACCAGGTACACGAGCGCGATGCCGCCGGTCGCGGCAAATACGCCGAGCTTGAAGTTCTCGGTCGCCTTGATGAGCCCCGAACGATACGCCAGAAGCAGCGCGCCGAGCGTCCCGAACGTGAGGAAGACCGCCTGGCTCACGAGGCCGGGGTACCGGGCCTCGAACGTGGCCGAGATGCCGCCGAGCGCGAGCCCTTCGAGCGCCGCGTAGAC
>WNFR01003208.1_pt1 | contig 18034 bp, 7 predicted proteins | sample 5400221 | NCBI WGS metagenome assembly WNFR01 (sample SAMN13153357, study PRJNA577476) | soil metagenome | isolation source: 40 cm soil under Madrone tree | place: USA:California | collected 2016-06-14
GGTCGCCTTCTTACTTCGCCGCTTCCTGTGGCGGCGCACCGCTCGACCTCATCCAACGCTACCTCGAGCAGCCAGCGACACCGTTATAGTCGGGGCTTACCCCGGCCTGAATTCCGGGGCTTGCGCCACTCGCTGGTCAATGTGCATCCCCAGCCAGGCGAAGCGCGAGCTTATCTGGCGACGCCTTCAGCGCCGCTGACCGAGGACTACGCACTGATCGGGTTTGTGCCCGGGATAGCGCCCGAGCACTCGATTCTGATCCTGGCAGGAACGACAACCTTCGGCACACAGGCAGCCGCCGAGTACGTGAGCCGGGAAAATTCCGTGGGAGAGTTGTTGACGCGCTTGAGCGGGTCAAACACCGGAGAGCTGAAACCGTTCGAAGCCGTTGTGCGCGTGAAGATGGCACGCGGCGTGCCCGTGGAGAGCGAACTGGTCGCGTTGCGCAGAAGATAGCCTGTTTTCCGCCCGGAAGTGTCCTCGACACTTTTTCTCTGCAGACCGACCTGGCAGTCCTCTTCCCAAGTTCCGGACACGGGAAAATTATTCGTCCGCCGTGCCTTATCCCTCGCGCTTTCAGTTATGATTTCCGGCGGACCTGGAAAAATCATAATGAGACCTGCGAGTCGGTTATTTTTGTACACCCTCCTTTTCTCCTCCATTTTCCCAGCACAGGCACAGTGGCATCCGATTAGCGACGTCAGCGCTGTTCAGAGTTTTCCTAACGGGGTTGAGCTCAGCGCGGGTGCAGCTCATGTCCGCATTGTGGCCCTATCGCCGAACGTTGTCCGGCTCCGCTACGCGGAGCAAGGAACCTTTCCCACCGACGAATCATTCGCCGTTTTGGCAAATGCGTTTCCCGACTCTGCCAACGTCAAGGTCAGGGACTCCGCGGAGGCAGTGACCGTCGACACGGGAACGCTCCAGCTGCGGATCTCGAAAACTCCGTTGCGAGTGTCATTCCTTGACGAGAACGGGAAGGTAATTTCCGAGGATCAGCCCGGTCATCCGGTGGTTTATGACGGTTCTGCGTTTCGAATCTGGAAATCGATGCCCCTCGATGAGCACTATTTTGGACTGGGCGACAAGACCGGGCCGCTCGATCATCGCGAGATTGCCTTCACTCTGTGGAACACCGACATGTTCGGGTGGCAGGAGTCGACCGATCCTTTGTACAAGGCGATTCCGTTTTTTCTGGGCGTGCGCAACGGAGGAGCGTACGGAATTTTTCTCGACAACACCTATCGGAGCAGTTTTGACTTTGGCAAAGAATCCCGGGACGCATACTCGTTCGGCGCCGAAAGCGGCGAGCTGAACTACTACTTTTTCTACGGGCCTGATCCGAAACGCGTGCTGAGCGATTTCACGGCGCTCACGGGCCGCACGCCGCTGCCGCCACTGTTCTCTCTCGGGTACCAGCAATGCCGGTACAGCTACTACCCGGAGGCACGGGTGCGGGAAGTGGCGGGCGAGTTCCGCAAACGAAATATCCCGGCCGACGTGATCTACCTGGACATCGACTACCAGGAGAAGAACCGGCCGTTCACCATCGACCGTGAGCGATTTCCGCACTTCGAGCAGATGGTGAAGGATCTGCGCCAGGAAGGCTTCAAGCTGATCACGATCACGGACCTGCACATCGCCAAGGTTCCGGGATACAAGCCCTACGACGAGGGAATGGCGCACGATTACTTCGTGAAGAATCCGGACGGGTCGGTCTACGTGGGAACAGTGTGGCCGGGAGAAACTGTCTTTCCGGATTTTACCCGCGCGGCGGTGCGGGATTGGTGGGGGACTCTCTATACCGATTTTGTGAGGATGGGAGTCCGCGGCTTCTGGAACGACATGAACGAGCCGGCGCTTTTCCTGGTTCCGACCAAGACCATGCCGCTCGACACCGTGCACTACGTCGAACAGCGAAAGACCGACCATCGCGAGATCCACAACGTGTTCGGCATGGAGAATGTACGGGGCACGTACGAGGGGATGCTGAAATTGCGGCCGAACGAGCGGCCGTTCGTGCTAACCCGTGCTGCCTACGCGGGCACACAGCGCTATGCGGCGACCTGGTCCGGGGATAACACTGCGTCCTGGAATCACATGCGGCTCTCCATCCCGCAACTCACCAACCTGGGCCTCTCCGGGTACGCGTTCGTGGGCGATGACATTGGCGGCTTCAATGGCAGTCCCACTCCGGAGTTGCTGACGCGTTGGATGGAACTCGGAGTCTTTAATCCGATCTACCGAAACCACGCCGCCAAGGGCACACGCGACCGCGAGCCCTGGGTGGATGGACCAGAGCACGAAGCAATCCGCAAAAAGTACATCGAGACCCGCTACCGGCTGCTTCCTTATATCTACACCGGGATGGAAGAGGCCTCGCGGACGGGGGTGCCGCTGATGCGGGCAATGTTCATGGAGTTCCCGGCGGAGAACTCGCTAGCCACCAACGGTGAGGAATACATGTTCGGCCGTGGCCTGCTGGTCGCCCCGAAGGTGTGGCCGTTCGTGGGAACCTACGACGTCGTGCTGCCCGCCGGTGACTGGTTCAACTATTGGACGGGCGAGAAACTTGCCGGGGGCCGCACGCTGAAGGTGGAAGACAAGCTCGACACGCTCCCGGTCTACGTGCGGGCAGGAACAATCGTGCCGCAACAGCCGGTCGTACAGAATGTCGACGAGACGCCGAAGGGCTCCCTTGAACTGCGCGTGTACCCGGGATCGAACTGCGCTGGCGACCTTTACATGGATGACGGCAACACGCTCGCCTACCAGAAGGGCGAGTTCCTGCGTTCACAGTTCACCTGCGAGGCTGCGGGCGATCATGTCAGCGTGCACCTGTCAGGTGCAGAAGGTCCATACCGTCCATGGTTCACAGACGTGCAGCTGATTGTCTACGGTGCAGGAAAAGTTCGCGAGCTCCTGCTGGACGGGAAGCCCTCGAAGGATTGGAAATCCGCCGCCGGCACCGTCACGCTGCGGGCAGTGCCTTGGACCGCGACCCCACATGACGTGCAAATTCGGTACAACACCCAATAAATGCCCCTGCCTTCGTCTGGCCGCTTGCTGAGCGAACTCGAGGCGTCCCGGTACCGCTTCAGCCGTGAGGAGGCGACTGGTCTTGCCAAGCTGCTCGCCCAGGCTCGCGCCACCCGTTTCCATGATGTCTCATCCCTGATTCGGTTCCATGAAGTGCTGATGGTGCTGCGTGCCTTTCCGCCAAGTGCGAGGGTGCTGCAGCAATGCGAGAGCCTGCTCAACCTGTTCTGGAGGCGGGTGGAGACTTTGCGCGCCGCTGGAGCGGACATGGACGACTTCGATCCGATCGAGGTTTCCGGCATTGCTGGTACCGCCATGCAGGACACGCTCGGCTTCGACCTGATGCGCTGGCTGGTGAAGCGTCTTCCGCCGAAGCCGGAGATTGCCTGGGACGACTACGACGAGGAACGCGCGCTGGGTGCGGTGTGGCCACGCGTGATCCCGTTGCTTGAGGAAGATGCGTGGGTGGAAGCAAATATCCCGTGGAGAAAGTGGCTGGAGGCAGCACAAGGAAGCGCCGGCAAAGATGCCGCCTGGCTGGTGGAGCGCTTTGACAGCCTCAAGCTTCCGGACGGGGAGAAGGCCCAGTTGTACGACTCGTTGCGCATGCCGGTGCGGTGGAGACTGGAGAATTCCCGCATTTCGCGCACACGCAACTGGTTGCCGGTGCGGCCGGTGTTCTATCACCAGGAGCCGTTAATCGAGCGCAAGAATGTTTCCCTGGAGCGGGAGCTTGCGCGACGGCCGCCCACTCTGAAGAAGCTGCCGCCGGCCCAGGGCGAAGGGATCATCGACCTGATTCGCGAGGTCATGCTGGTGCGCTATCGCGAACTCTACGGAACAACGCTCGGCGACCCGCGCTCGGTGGTGCGCGCGGATGTGGGGCGGGGTGTGACCATCTACCTGTGGAACCTGCGGCCGCAGCGCCGGTTGCCGCTGCGTGCCTACGTCGCGGGCCTGACCGTAAAAAATGGAGTGCCCATCAACTACATCGAGGCGATTGGGCTGTTCGAGTGGATCGAGGTCGGATTCAACACCTTCTACACGTTTCGGGGCGGCGAGGTGGCATGGGTTTTCGCCCAGGTGTTGCGCTGCCTTTGCCACCTGACGGGAGCCAGGTGTTTATCGATGTACCCGTACCAGCTGGGACAGAACAACGAGGAAGCCATCCAGTCGGGAGCGTTCTGGTTTTATCGCAAGCTGGGATTCCGCCCCGGCCGGGCTGATTTGTTCGAACTGGCGGAACGGGAACAAGCGCGCATCGCGCGGGATGCGGAGTACCGCTCGCCGGCCAGGACACTGCGGCGACTGGCCCAGGGACATGGGTTCTACGAACTACCGGGAAGCGAGTTGGGGGCCTGGGACCGGTTCTCCACCCGAAACATCGGACTGCGAGTCAATCAGCGCATGGCCGCTCAGTTCGGGGGAGATGTTCAGCGCTTTCGAAACCGGGCCGTCAAGGATCTCGCACACCTGCTCGGTGGCCCCGCGACGAAGAGTTCGTCGAGCTCGAGTTTCGAGACCTTCGCGATGGTTCTGACGCTGGTTCCGGAACTCCGTTCCTGGAGAATTTCCGAGAAGCAGGGCTTGATTGACATTCTGAAGGCGAAGTCTGGACGGGATGAGATGCGCTACCTGCACCTGCTGCAGGGTCATGGAAAGTTGAGAGAGGCCCTGTTGCGCCTCGGTTCGTCTGCCTGATCTGTTGGCTGACATCGTTTCCTTTCGCCAGGGATCCTGCCGCAATCCATGCTGCGATAGAGCGAAGAGCTTCGCCCCATCCTCTTTCGCCGCTCGAACCGCGAACCTCCTCACCGAACCGACGCCGCCGTGCGATCCCGGCTGACAATCGTCGTGTTGGGATAGTAGTGGGCAAGAATTCGCAAGAACGTTGCCCCCTCCCGGGCCATCGCACTTGCCCCGGTCTGGCAGAGGCCGATGCCATGTCCCTGTCCGGTGCCTTCGAGAAGCATCGTGTCGCCCGCGTGCTTGACGCTGAACGTGTCGCTCGGCACGGTGTTCCAGCCCAATCGTCGACCGATCTTCAAGCGATCCGTCTCGCTGGCTGGGTGCAACTGTTCGATCTCCTGCGCGGAGAGTTGACGCAGCCAGCGTGTGGGGTGTTCGCGACAATACCTGCAATCCACCGAGAAGTACGGATACCCGCCGGGCGCAAGGCCAACGTCTGCGGGCGTGCGCGTGCGGCCGCTGCAGCTGCGGGTGTACATCACGGGAATCGGTTCGGACCGGTAAGCGAGCACCAGGCCGCGCGTCTCTGCGACAGCTTGAGCGACCGGCGTGCCCAGAACCGGCGGGTTACGCAGAAACTGGCAGTGCGTAGTGTCACAGAAATCGAAATCGTGGTGCCGTCCCCTGGACGCAGTGAAGTAAGAACGGGTGGCGACCGCCTGGGCTTTCAGGGCTTCCAAAGGCGTGTCGGGCGCGGACTCGGCGGCAACGACGGAGGCTACCGCGGTCTCCAGATCCATGCTGACGATGGCTACCAGCGACCCGGCAATCGGTTTCAGCTGCAGCGTTCCCAAATAGTGCCGCGTGATTTTCCCGGGAATGGCGAGCGTAAAGTCCGCCGCGCCATTTTGCCGCGCCCTGACGATCACATCATGCCCGCGCATGCTCCCGGATCCGGCGTCGACCACAATCGTGTCCCCGGACAGCCGCATGTGGGCCGCGCCGGCTCCGGCACTGGGTTCGAGGACGAGCATTTTCTGTCCCGCGCGAAGGATGAGAGCGGAGCCGCTGGGGACACCGAGGATGATTTGGTCCGGGTGAAACAGACCGAGCACTCCGACCCGAACCGACTGGGCATGCACGCCAACCGACATCGATAGAGCGAGACCGATTGTGAGCGTGAACTTGATTCGCCAGGCGCAGCTCACTGCTGGATCTCCCGGAGCATTTTGCCGGCGGTCCTGGCGGCTTGCGCCCCGGCGACGCCGTGAACCCGAACCATCAGCAAAATCTGCGGCTTTTCGGCGGGCGTGATCGCGACCACGAATCCATCGCCCGGCCCGTGCTCCCGGTGAGCGCATGCGGCCGTGCCGGTTTTGACGAGGGCATCGGGATACGGCAGCGCCCGATCCACTTCAAGGCCAGTTCCCTGGCGCGCGGATTCGGCCATTCCGGCCAGGATCTGGCGCGCTCCAGGCTGGTCGCGCCGCCGCAGAAGTTCAAGGTAGGCACGGGCCATGTTCACTGGCGAGATCAACCATTCATTGCCGAGACCCGCGAGCGCAGGTCCGTAGACTCTCGCCGATGGCGGTTGCAAGCCGAATCGAACGGCGAGGGGCGAGACTTCGGCTGCGGTCAGGTTGGCGGTTAGCGCGCGGAAATAGGAGTTACAGGAGTGAGCGATGGCAGAGTCGAGATTCACCGGACCGTGCCCGCGGGGAAGCCAGCAGCCCGTGGCAGTTCCACGACAGGTGTGGGTGGGATAGCGAAACTGGTGTTGCTCCCCATAGGCGAGAGCGGCGAACGGCTTCACCAGGGAGCCGAGCGGAATCGGCTTTTCGGGGTCGTCCCACCGCAAAGCGAGCACTGCGCCGGTGCTGGCGTCGAGCAGGAGAAACGAAACCTCGCGGTCGGAAAACTTTTGCTTCAGGGTCGCGGCAGCGGCCTGGGCAAAGAGCGAGGGTTGAAGGAGAGTCGGCCGATCTGCAGCGAAAACCTCGCTGCGGCCGCGGCCAGGCGCCGCTGCGAGCAGACCAGCCACCAGCAGCAGTGCGAGATTTCTTATTGCGACCATTGGTAGCTGACGGTCTCGAGGACCTTGCCGCCATCCTCCCGAACGACGATGTTCTCAGCCGAAACACCGGCGAGCGTTGCACTGAGGCTGGCGATGTTGCCGGAGAAAAATTGGGGTTCGCCGACGCCGCCGGAGGACTTCGCGTCGACCCGGTTGAAACCGTCGATCAATCCGACAAAGTGGGCGAAATCTTCGCGCTCGTGCGCGTGGCTGAAGCCGGCAACCAAGAGCGCAGGACTTTGCTCGGACTTGCGACTGAAGTTGGCAAGCAGAGCTTCCATCAGGGCAGGATCATCGCTTACCAGCAAGTCCCGGCCGTGGACGGAGACGGCAAGGGGCCAGAGACCGTCGAGTTGCTGGTAGCTCGACTTCGAGTGCCAGGTCACGCCCAATTGGCTGGCCGTGAGGCCGGGACGAATGAAGTCGGACAGCGCCGATTGGACGCTGGCCTCATTCCAGTCCGAAGCGGCCGACAAAACGATGGCCGAGTGCGTACGGACGAAGACTCCGGAGTTGTCCCGTCCGGTTGCCTGCACTTGCAGCGAAGCCCGGAGCGGGGTCTGGTCGAGCAAATCCTTCAATGTTGACGCGGCCTGCTGTGTCGTAGGGCGCTGAACGGGAGCCTGATCGATGCGCGTCTCAAGATCGGAGCCGCCTCCGCTCTCGCCCGAGCTCAGTTGCACCTGAGGGGCGAGTTGCGAGCCAGGTGCGGGACCAAGATGCGGCGTCAGGAGCTTGGTTTCGAGCAGGTTAAAGCATGCGTCAGCGGTTGGGTAAGCTCGCGCCTGGTAGACGCCGGCTGCGTCGGGAACCAGCCGCACCAGTTCAGCGGTGGCTTCCGGTCCGCCGGGAGAAACCGCAGCAACGTCGGGCGATGAGCCGCCCGGTGGAACCGACGCTGCATCGCGGTTTACGTTTTTCCTGAGCAGGACGCGCTCTTCGCGGTATTGCTTGCGGGAGCGGAACAGATCCGACACTGCGGCCGAGTACTGCATGAGGTCGGTGATGTTCTGCTGAACCCAGTAGGTGCGGAAGTAGGGACTGGGTACGAGCTTGTCGAGGTTGAGCACCATACGCAGGTCGCCCGGTTGTCCCGTCGCGGCCACCGAGCGCGACCACCATGGCTCGGATTCGATGGTGCGGTCTTTGTTGCCTGACATGAGCTGAAGCGCGCCCGCGATCAAATCCTCGCGCGTGGCCAGCAGGAGATAGTCGCCGGAGACGGCAAAGGCGACTTCCTTCTGCGAGCCGGGATCGCGGCGGACATAGAAACTCACTCCGGCGGCGGTGCGCGGTTCGAACCTGGCGCGTGTTTGCCAGAGCGTGGTCTGCATCGCGTTCGCCGATGGCAACCGCGTGATGTATAGGAATTGCAGGTTGCCAATGTCGTAGAGGGCGAGCGCGCTGTGCGCCCCGGCTATCTGAGAGAAAAAGTTCATTTCAGGGGGAAGCCCGGCGGCGGCGGCAAACTGTTCGCCTGCACCCTTAAGGCGCAGGAACAACCGGGAACGCGAAAAGACTTCATAGTTGGCGCTCGCGACCCATTGCGCTTTTTGCGCGGATGAATTCCAGTCGCCCAGCAGACCGGAAAAATCCCTCGCCTCCAGGTAAAGGAGGGCACCCGCCGGCGTGTAGCCGGACAACGGCGGTGGGGGGGGAACAGCGGCCTGGTACGCGGCCCGGCCGAGTCCAACGGTTGCCGTGGCGAGGAGCAGGAGAGTGACGATTCGTTTCATGGCTTCCCACCTGCTTGACGGGCTGCCGGCTTCGGTGCGGGAGAACTACGCGCTACCAGGCGCGGACCAACGACCCGGTCCTGTTCGAGTGCCTCGTGCAGAATTGGCCGCCGGGCGGCGTTCTGGTGTTGGATGCGCAGCGTCGCCTTGAGCTCGGCGAGCTTCCGGGCCAGATCCCTGCGGGAGGCGCCGGCGGTTTGGTAGCGCTGTGCAATCTCAAAGTAGGAGACGGCGTCATCGAAGCGGCTGAGGCGACTCATGGTGTCGCCGATCATATTCGCCACCCGGGCTTGCTGGGCCCGCGACAGCCTGGCGGAGGGGACCTCGGGCGTCGCGGCCTGTTCTGCCGTGTCTTGTTCTTCCGCATCGGAGCTGAGGATGTCTTGCTCTGCGCCGGGCGAAGAGAAACGGTTCCGCAGAAACTCTGTCTGGAACATCGGCTCAAGTGCGCCCAGGGCAGGCTCGTACGACTGCGTTTGAACTTCGGCCTCGAACAGAGGAACGCGAGCCTCGTCGCGCCGCGGATAGTCGATGACGCAGTGCCTCAGCAATTCGACTCTGGTTTGCACGTCCGCGGCACTGTGGGCAGCCTTCATGCGCGCCTCATAAAAGTAGAACTTGTCGGCAGCGCCAGCCGGGATCACCGGTGGAGGTGCGGCAAGCAGATTCAGTTCTCCGCTGCCTAGCTCGCCATGCGCGTGGCCGGCCAGCGCGAGCGCCGCCTTGATACGGAGCCCATAGGCGACTCCCGATCCCGATGCAATGGAGCTGAGGGCCTGCTCGGCGACGACTGCATCCTTACCGGCCGCAGCCCTGGCTTTCGCCAGACGCAAGCCATACGACGCATCCCACGGCGCCGACTTAGCGAGTTGTTCGAGGAACTCGATGGCTTCCGCGTTGTGGCCGGTCTTTTCCAGCAGAGCTGCGGCTGGATCGAGATTCCCGAAAGGATTGCCGACGACCACCACCAGCCGGCGAAGCAGGTCGAGTGCCCCGGGAGTGTCACCCGCAGCCAGACGAATCTCGGCAAGACCAAGGAAGTTGGCCGCTACCAGCTGATGTTCATCGATCTCCTGCGCGAAGACAAATTCGAGAATCTTGCGTGCGGACTGCTTGTCTCCAGCATCGGCGAGTTGGCGCGCAGCAGCCCGCAGCAGAGCAGACGGAGGGGCGGTTTGCGGCTCGGCGCGATACGCGACGATTTTCGCATCCAGAGTACCGAGTTTGGCCGCTCCCTGAAGATCGAGCGGGACAAGAGCTGGCGCCTGGGCGTCGCGCGTTTCTTTGGGAAGCGCATTCATGGCATCTGCGGCGCGGGCATACTGCCGGGTGCGCACCAGATAGCGGATCCAGTTTACCTGCCAGGCATTCACGTCTTGCTGGGCATAGTCACGCTCAAGGCCATTCCGGGTCGCGACCGCGTCCTGCTTGCTCTGAAGAATGCGTTGATAGATCGGGGCACGCTGGGCGAGAGGGATCCAGGAGGCATTCACGAGGTCAGCGAGGATGGCTGTCGGATCGTGCGCGGCCGAGGACACATCGAGCAGCCAGGCGGTCGCGGCCGCCGGATCGCCGATCGCCAGGTAGGCTGGGTGGAGCAGCGCGTTCGACCGGTAATTGCCGTTGCGCCGAAGATAGGTGCGCAGGATGGCGTCGGCGTCAGGCTTCAGGTCGGCGAACAGATGCCGGACCTGAAGCTGGTCGCAGGTCCGGCCGAAGTCGGACCAGAAAGTCTCCGGAAGATGGGCGCTGTTGAGTTGCGTGGTGAGCGCAGCAAACGCCTCCTTCCATTGCGCCAGGGCTGCGATCCGGTCGCCTTGCTTGGCATGGGCCACGGCCAGACTGTCGTAGACGTCGGGACGATTGGGAGAAAGCTCGAGCGCGTGGTTGTAGTCGGCGATGGCGAGCTGGGCGTCGCCGGCGCCGGCGTAGTAGTCGGCCAGCGTGAGGTAGCCCCTAGAAGAGGCGGGACTTTCTTCAAGAATCGCGGGTAGAAAGTCGTCACGATTGCCGAGCTTCGATATCCCAAGATATTCGCCGTAGCCCGAACCGTAATTGAACCAGGTGTGGCCAGCGATCTGCTCAGAACGATCAACGGGCTTGGCAAGCCGCTCAGCGATGGTGCTGTCGCCCAAGGCGCCGAGGAAGTCACGATTGATGTCGGGCGTGGGCTCGGCGAAGTAAAGACCAACCAGCGCGTTATAAGACTTGGTCCAGACCGGCTGGCGAGGCTTACCGCGCATCCCGACCATGCTGTGGGACAGGGTCGCATCGGCGTGAGCCAGCACGTAATCCGCCGCTTTTTCGCCAACGTGATCATTCCAGATGCCGGACATCTTGACGAGTTCCTGCGGCTCCCGCGCGAGCAACAGTTGAAACAGACGCTGCTGGCGGGCGTCGCCCAGGTAGACCACCGGTACGGTCAAGAGCACGCGCAATTCATTTTGCGCGTCACCCGAGGACCGGTAGGCATCAGCCGCTGCGAACAGCGCAGAGTCCCTCTGGGCCGGCGGGACCACCTTTTCGAACTGCTCCATCTGCGATCCCAGCTCAGCGAAGCGGGTGCGATCCCGCTGCAACTCAACCAGTTGCCGCGAGCGCGCGTCGTTGTCGAGGGAACCAGGTTGCTGCATCATCAGATTGAAGCGCCAGCGGGCTTCCTGGTCCGCGAGATGGGCAGCACGGGCCAGAGGGATGGCGAACTTTTCCACATCTGTCGAATTCATGCTGTTGCGCTCGGCCTCTGCGAATTGCACGAAGGCGAGACGCTCTTCGGGGGTGAAGTAGGTGTCGACGGTCGTTCCCATTTCATCCAGAACGCCAGCCATCCCGTTGCGTGCGGTTTCAACGTGGAGGTCGCGCTCCCGCTTCCGCCATTGCTCGTCCGTCAATCCGGAAATTCCCTGTCTTGCCAGTTGCTCCTTGAGCACGGGCAGGTTCGAGGCAGCGTCGGCAAGGGCAGTCTGCATTGTCCCGTACGCCTGCTCGTGCCGGCGCAGGCGCGTCATGATCCGCACGTAAGTCTTCGCGCCTGGCAGATAGTCGCCAGCAGCCAGAAGATTGGAGCCGGCGGACTTGGTTCCCTGCTCCGCGAATGCGCGGGCTTCGTTGAGCATGCCCCAGGATTCGAGCCGGCGTGCGACTTCGAAGGAGTTGGCGGCATTCTCGGGGCGGCCGTCGACGAGCGCCATTTTGAGGGCAGCGACGACTTCGCTGTTCTTGCCCTGGCGCGCGCGAACCTCCGCGACCTTTTCCATCCACTGCGGATCTTTGTAGGCAAGTTGATAGATGCGCTGGTAGTCGGAGACGGCATCGTCGAAACGCATCAGGCGTTCTTCGAGGCCGGCGCGGGCGGTGTAGAGGTCGACGCGATCGGGCCGGATCGCAATCGCCTTTGCGTAGGTATCGATGGACGCAGGATAATTTTCGAGATTGGTCAGGACATGCGCCAGCACCATCGACCAGCGGTAATCGCGTGGAGATTGAGTCACCGTCCTCGAATAGAAGTCGACCAGTTGTGCCTGGCGCTGGTAGCGCAGCCCGTACAGCGCGGCTTCCGTAACCAGGGCATCGTCTTCCGGAAAATTGTTGATCAGCTCGATGTACTGGTCGACGGCTCCGGCGTAGTCCTTCATGCGCGTGAGCGCCGGAATCAGGCCACGACGCAGGGTCGCAATCTGGGCCTTGCGCACGTCGGCTGCCAGCGGCGCGTTGCGGAATAGGGCAATCTGGTCGAGGTAGAACTGCTGGAGCCCGTGGTCGTCGCCCGCCTGCGCGTACGTGTCGGCCATGGCCGCGAGGTATTCGCCGTTGTAGGGTGAGTCCTTGAGGAGCTCGGTGAGCAGACCGCGGGCCTGCTGATACTGCCTGGTCTCAGTCGACTTGCGGGCGGCTTCGTATTTGAACTGCTCACCGAGTTCGGGATAGGCCCCTCCGGCAGCCTGCAGCAGCACGGAGATCGCCTGCGGATACGCCTTGGTGCGCCAGTAGAAATCGATCGTAGAACGCACCACGCCGAGGATTTTCGGGTTCTCGCGGTACAGTGCCTCGATGTTGTTTCCGGCAGAATCGAAGTCCTTGCGGCCTTCGTACAGGCGAATCAGAGCGTAACGAAGCTGGAGGCGGGTGACCGGATCGGTAGCGAGCATAGCTTGTTTCTCGAGCGCATGCTGGCGGACCGATTCGAGCGACTTCTGCCGGGCCAGGGTCTCGATGGCTTCGGCTTGTTCGATGGAGGTGGTGCGGTTGGCGATGTCCTCGAGGAAGGTTTCCATCTCGGGCTTACGGTTCTGCGCCTCGAGAATTTTCACGCGCAGGTAGACCGCCGACATCGGCGGGTTGGGAAGGGGCGCAATCTTGGTGGTGGCCTGGTCGACCAGATCGCCGAACTTGGGACGCCGAGCGAGCGTCAGCAGCCTGAATTCAGCAGGGGAATCGGCGGCCGAGAGCGCGCCTTTGACGTATTCCTCGATCGCGCGCGGGTAGTCGCGCTGGTTCTCATCGATGGCCCCGGCCTCGTAGGAGTAGAGATTTGGATTGCCCAGACGCTCGCGGCCGTGGTTCAGAAGGCGAAGCGCGTTGTCGAAATCGTAGTAGTCCCAATAGATGGTCGCCGCTTCCAGGTAACCGCCGGACTGGCCGGGATCGATCTGTGGTATTCGCTCCCAATAAGGCGCGGCCTGAGCGAACAGGTCGCGATCGGCATAGATGTCACCAACGCGCGCGAGCATGGAGGTGTCCCCCGGATTGGCCTTCGACAGGTTGTCCTCAATGCCGGCTGCGACCGCGGTGTCGGCGGGTTCGAAGTAGGCGAGCGAGCGGAATACCGATGAGGCAGTACGGCCGAGTTCAACCTCGGCGGGATACTGCGCAGCGAGCGACTTGAGCACGGGCGCGCTTTCCTCAAAGTGCGAGCGCCATAGATCGGCGTAAGCGAGGAAATTCGCGGCTGCCGGATTGCCCTCCCAGCTTTTCGGGTCGGGCGCGCTTTGCTTCAAGGCAGTGAGTTCAGACTCAAGCTGGCCGGAACGGGAGAGGTATTCGAAGAACTGGTTGCGGAGAGAGGTCTCCTCGAACCAGTGCTGGCGCAGCAGAGCTTCCCAGGCGGCGGCATCGCGGGTTTCCGGCCGCCCATAGGCGTAGAGCAGATTGCGGACGAAGGCCGGGTTGTGCGGGAAGCGCTGATTCGCATATTGGTTCAGACGCAGGTAGAGGGCGGGGCTTCCGTAAACAACCTGGGCGAAATAGCGCTCCAGTTCAGTGCCGCTGAAGACCTTGATGGCCTGCCCGGTCAGTTGCTCGAACTCGTTATCCCGCCGGTAGCGCACGTAGAAGCGCGCAAGCTTGTCGTACCAGGAACGATCGGAAAAACGCGCGAGCGCACGCCGGTAGACTTCTGCCTGCTCCGCACCGAGACGGTTCTGATCGAGGAAGATGGCAAGCCGTTCGTAGAGGCCGGGATCGTCGGGATTGCGATCGATTTCGTGGCGCAGCACGCCAAGCGCCTGCGGGATTTGTTTCAGCTGGACCAGGCGCGCCAGATAGCGCTCGAGAACGCGGGCATACTCGGGTGACCGAACGCCGCCTTGCCGGGCAGGCGATTCAGCCGGGTTGATCTGAAATGCCCCCGGTGAAACGGACGCGCTCGCTTGTGTTCCCTCCGACTCCGGTTCGCCCTCTCCTCCGGACTCGTTGTCATTGCCTGGCGATCGCACGTAGGGGCGCGTGGAATTCAATCCCTCGGCAGCGGAACCGAGCGGCATATTCTGAGCCTGGGCCGCGAGTTCCTTGAGCACCGAGTCATAGATCGCGAACTCGCTCGCAGGGTCGTCCTGGCGCGCGTAAGCGTCGGCCAGGAGCAGTGCTACCGGGGTGCGCTGCCCCCCGTTCGGGAAATTGGCCAGAAACTCGCGCCCGCCCTGAATGACGGCGTCACTCTGGCCGGCATTCGCGTAGAAATCGAGCAGGGTCGCATGCAGTTCGGGACGACGCGACGAATTGGGAAATTTCGTGTCCAGCACAGCCAGCAGTTCCGCGGCACGAGAACGGTGGAAGTACGGAACGGCACGCTGCTCTTCCTCCCGGTATTGCGACGCAGGTTCGGTCGTGTTCAGGATCACGGAAACAATGCCGTTGAGATAGCCGGGGCCCTGGTCCAGGGTGGCGATGTCGCGGTACATGGAGAGTTCGCCGGAACCGAAGCGAATCGCGGTTTCGGGAGCCGTGAGCAGCAGGCTCGTGAGCCCGGCGATGGCCTGCTCCTGTGCGTCGGGCATCCCCTGGCTGCTGTAAAGCGCGAAATAGTAGCGCGCGGATTCGGGATAGGCGTGGACGTCGTCCAGCAGCCGGGCACAGACGTAGAGATCCTGTGAGGTCCAGGCGGAGCGGGCGGCTTCCTTGTGCAGGCGAAAGTCAGTGATGGCCTGCTCGGCAACCTCAAGTTTGCCCTGCTGCTGGTAGTAGTAGAAGATGCGCGCCATCGCGTTCATGTCTTCCGGATTGGCATTGAGCGCGGCGCGTGCCTGATCGAGAAACTTTCGGAGACTCTGGGTCTCGCGCAGCAGGTCGAAATAGCTCTTCACCAATTCCGGATCCCACAACGGCTGGAAGCTCTGCTCATAGACAGCCAGCCCTGCGCGGACCGAGCCCTGCCGGTACTCGACCATGGCCTTCGCCTTCACGGGGAAGATCTGGTCGCCGGGAAACTGTTTGCCATAGTCGGCAACCAGTTGTCCGGCGGCGGAGTATTGCTTCTGCGCGACCAAAAATTGCAGGAAACGGGCGTAGAGCGATCGCTCCTGCGGATAACGAGCGATCCATGCGCGGTACTGGGAGATGGAAACATCCCCGGGCAAGCCCTGCGTCTGAACGACGGTGAAGATGCGCTCAAACGCCTGCCACGAGCGCTGCTGCACAGCAGGAGTGAGCTTTTCGGTCGCCAGGGGCGGCGCAGTCGCAATTGCGGACAGGATCTTGATCTCATCAGCGGGACGGAGGCGGCGGTGGTAGAAGTCCGCGAGCGCGAATTGGGCGCTGATCTTGTCGGAGGCATGGTCGAGGTAGGCCTTCCAGTCCGATTCGGCAGCGACTGGGTCCAGCTGTTGTTCATCTTCCAGCGCGCGCAGCGAATACAGCTCGGCGTTGTGCGATTGCGCCGTGATGAGATCGGTCAATGCAGGCCGGGTCTCGTGCGGAGGACGCCGGAACCACACACTGCCTCCGGGCAACGACATCATCCGGAAAAACGCAGCTTCGAGCGCGCTGCCCCCTTCGACATTCCGAATCCAGGAGGGCAGCTCGCCCAAGGCCGACATTGTCCAGCCAAGTGCACCCAGCAATACCGCGATGGCCAGCAGGCGGGTGCGGCGTACTGAACTAGGGAAGTATTTCAATTTGCACCTCCTGGGTTCCGATATTGTGGGCGATGTCCTCGGCGGTGACGGTCAGTTTGTAGGTGCCGGGGATGGTTTCCCCGGGAATGATGAGTTCGCCGGTGTTGGCGGCCGCGTGCGGGTCCCATCGCAGGGCCACGGGCGCGGCGCATTCGAGACGCGCCACCAGGGTCCGCGTGCTTTGCGAGGCGCTGACTTCGAGGTCGATCGCCTGGCCACGCTGGAAGCGCCTGCGATCGAGCTTCACCTGCACAACCGGCGGCTTGCTGGCGATCACGAAGGTCTTCGATTCGCGATAGGTCTCGCCCTGACGATCGCGCAGGATCAGGCGCACGATATAGGTGCCATCCTGCATGTCGGTGGGAGCAAGGAAACGCGTCTGCCAGATGTCTTCCGAGGACAGGTAACGCAGCGGTTGCACCAATCCGAACGGAAACAGAGCGACCACGGAGACCATCGATTCATCCGTCTTGACGCGCAGGATCGGGTCGCCGGGCCGGATGACGCGGGGTCGCAACAGCGCACGGGGAACCGCCAGGAACGATGTATAGGGTGTGACGAACTTGTACTGGCGCGCCAGCCGAATGATTTCGTCGATGGTGGCCTGGTCCTCGCCCTCGCGCTCGATCTTCTCGAGCAGGGCGTCGACGCGGGCGCGAGCCCACAGGCGCGGCAGCTGGGGATGGTCAAAGGATTCCTGTGGCAGGTTCGTCTTCCCGGTCATCTCGACCGAGGCGCCGTCGCGGACACCGCGGACCTTAAAATCGACGCTCGTTTGCGGCTTCTGGTAGCGGCCAACCCAGGAGGCGAGCGAGCCGGCGAAGGTTGCATCTTGAAGCGGATACACGGTGTCGATGGCGGATTCGGGCGCGATCGAGAGCTGCAGCTGGCCGATGGGACTACGTCCGATCTTCGAGAGAAACGAATTCAGCTTGAACTCCATGGGCTCGGTGGAGAGCACATGTTCGAGCAGGCCGTCCTCGCGGGCGAGCATGCGAAATAACGGAAGGTTCGCGTCGTCGCCCACGGCGAGGATGTAGGTGCGCGGACGTGAAGGGCGTGCTGCAGATCAGTGCCTCCGCGCAGGCGGCTGGAGCGGACGAAGTCGATGGCGTGCTGGATAGTTGCCGGGTCGGCGACGCCCGGTGGCAACACCTGCGTTTGCGTGTTGAACAGGACCAGGCTGAAGCGATCGGTCGGCCGGAGTGTTCGTAGCAGGGTTTCAAACGCCTGGTAGCTGCGCTCCAGCTTCTCCCATTGCATGGAGAGCGAGGTGTCGAACAGGACGATGACGGTCTTGGGAGCGCCGCTGGCGGAGTTCCCGGCGTTTCCCCTTCCGTAGCCGAGCAGAGCTTCCGCTTGAAAAAAGCCAGGCTCGTTGGTGCTGCGGAGGGGAGCGGGCTCGGTCGGTGCGGGCTGGCCACTGACCGGGTTGCGGTAGGTCAAAAGCTCGAGCGTGTCGGAGGCGGCTGGATCGAGCTCGTAGGTGATGACGAAGTCTTCACCCAGGTTGACGTTCTGGCCTTCGAAGTATCCCTTCACCCGTTGCGGCGTGTTCTGCTCGAGCTGCAAGGGGAACGCCCCGGCGGGCGCCTGAAAGTTGCGGATCGCATAGGCAGAACGCAGTTCGAAATTGATACGCAGGTGACGCGCTGCCTGGGCCTGGTAGGCGTCGGGTCGAAGCGGGATGGCGAAGTAGGACTTGAGATTCTCGACTGGAATGGATTCGTGGTACTCGATTTCAAGCCGCTTGGTTCCAAACGGCACGATGGGCACGATGCGCGCGCTGAATACTGAACTACGCTTGGCTTCTTCAGAGCCACGCTCACCCATCTGCAGGAGCCCGGGATCGACCGACTGCTGTTTCAGCTGGTTGTATATCTCTTCGGCGCGCTTGCGTTCGAGAATCACCGCTGGAAGGCGCGTGGGACCGTCCCAGGTAGCGAAGTCGGATATGGTCGCGTGGCTGGGGAGCGCGAAGACGTAGTTCCCTTCCTGGATGCCGCCGGTGTGGTTGGCAAAAACCTGACGCACGAAAACGCGGGCATCCCCGTTGTCGATGCGCACGGTGATTTCCATTTCTTCGAGTGAGAGGATGGACGGAT
>WNFR01002817.1_pt1 | contig 18031 bp, 22 predicted proteins | sample 5400221 | NCBI WGS metagenome assembly WNFR01 (sample SAMN13153357, study PRJNA577476) | soil metagenome | isolation source: 40 cm soil under Madrone tree | place: USA:California | collected 2016-06-14
TGCCGACACCGCAATGTATCGGGCCAAGTCTCTGGGCAAGGCCCGTTATGAGGTGTTCGACGCGGATATGCGAGCCAGTGTGATGGCTCGATTGCAGTTAGAGACTGATCTGCGTCACGCCCTCGAACGCGGAGAATTTCGCAATTTCTATCAACCGATTGTTGCCCTCGTTTCCGGAGAGATTGCCGGCTTTGAGGCTCTGTTACGATGGCAGCATCCAACTCGCGGCCTGCTCGGACCAAGTGAATTTATCCCAGTTGCCGAGGAAACCGGCCTCATACGCGAATTGGGCTGGTGGAATTTACGGGAGGCCTGTCGGCAAATCAGTGAATGGAGAGCAGGTTTAAGTGCCCATTCTAATCTAACAATTAGCGTCAACCTGTCCGCCAAGCAATTTCTACAATCCAACCTGGTCGAAGATATTAGAAAGTTGCTGCTTGAACTCGCCCTTCCTGCGGAAGCTTTGAAGCTCGAGATCACGGAAAGCACGGTGATGGCAGACCCTTCGGCAGCCGTGGAGATGTTGCACCAAATTAAATCCTTGGGTATCCGCCTGGCTATCGATGATTTCGGTACGGGTTATTCTTCATTGAGTTACCTACACCGTTTTCCTCTCGACACATTGAAGATCGACCGCTCCTTCATAAGCGTCATGGAGGAGGATGGAGAAGGTATGGAGATTGCGCGGAGCATTGTGCCCATGGCCAATAATCTCCGGTTGGATGTAGTTGCCGAGGGGGTAGAGACAATTCAACAGGTTGCCTTGCTGAAAAAACTGCAATGCAAATATGGCCAGGGATATTACTTTTCCAGACCACTGTCGGCCGAGGGGATCGCGACATTGTTGGCAGGAGACCTTACGTGGCAAGCGTGCGAGCAAACCAAGTAACTCAGCAGAGATCGGGACGGGGAGAACAGGAACGGAGAGCGCCGCTCCGCCGTCGCGCAAAAATTCTGGCCGCTGAATTACGCACATACTCTCCAAATTTTTCGATAGATCAGCTCTTATGAAACTCGCTTGGCAGAACATCATTCACGATCGAGCCCGCTTCTCTGTAACCGTGCTTGGCGTGTCTTTTGCCGTATTCCTGATGGTTTTTCAAGGGAGCCTCTTGGTGGGCTTTTTGCGGGCTGCATCTAGGCTTATAGATGCCAGCGACTCCGACATCTGGATTACCGCGAGAGGAGTGCAGGCCTTTGAGTTTGGAACTCCGATCGAAGGCCGCGTGCGGGAGATGGCTGCCGGCATACCAGGAGTGCTGGAAACGAGCCGAGTTTGCATGGCTTTTGCCGTGTACCGCACACCAAACGGAAAGCAACAGGTTGTAGCTCTGGTTGGTGCCGATCGCAATGTAGGAGAGCGCTTCCCGGTTCCCGATGCCCCTGGATCACCCGAAGGAATGTCGCCTGATGCGGTGCTCTACGATGTAAGTGACCGGGACCTGATTCAAGTGACGGCAATGCCGGCAGAAGTGGAGGTAAACCGGCACCGTGCCAGTATCGAGCGCCAGATTGATGGTTATGGAGCATTCCTTGGTGTCCCTTTTCTGTTTACTTCGTACCGGAATGCCACTCGGTACATGGGGTTTCGCCCTGAAGAGGCCATGTACATTCTCGTGCGTGTCGACAGGGGATATTCAGCATCGGATGTGCAGCAGAGCCTTAGGCAGCGTCTTCCAGAGGTCGATGTTCTCACGCGAGATGAATTTGCGCGCAAATCTCGCACGTACTGGACGATAAAAACCGGGGCCGGGGGCGCGATCCTGACCGCGGCGGTCTTAGGGTTTCTGATTGGTCTTGTGGTTGTATCCCAAACCATCTATGCGAACACAATGGAGAACATCGAGGAATACGCGACATTAAAAGCTCTTGGAGCATCGCAAGGTTTCGTGGCGCGCATTGTGCTTACGCAAGCCCTGATTTGCGGGGCGGTCGGCAGCATTTTGGGGCTGCTGACGGTTGTTCCATGCGTTGGTTATGCAAAATCTCTGATTCCTTGGATCTACACTCCTTGGTGGTTGCTTGTAGTCATGGTCATGCCAAGTTTGGCCATGTGCTCATTGGCGTCTATTGCTTCAGTTCGCAGCGCCCTCACAGTTGAGCCGGGAAGGGTGTTCCGTGCCTAATCACTTCCTGGGCGTTGAGGGTGCGAGTGTCTCGTTCGGCAAGCGGGAGGCACAAGTCCGGGCGCTGCGGGGCGTTTCACAATTCTTCGAGCGTGGCACGCTTTCGCTAGTTATGGGGCCCTCTGGCAGCGGGAAGACCACGTTATTGTCGCTGCTTGGCTGCTTGTTGTCGCCCGACGTAGGGACAGTGTTCATAGAGGGCGTCGCGGTAAACGGGCTGAGTGAAGCAGAAAGAACAGCTGTTCGTCAGAAGAAAATCAGTTTTGTTTTCCAAGCTTTTCGACTTTTTCACTCCCTTTCCGCGATTGACAATGTTGCACTTGGCTTTGAACTTCGTGATGCAAGCTTGCCTGGCCGAATGGGAATGGCAAGAGATCTACTCGTTCGATTCGGTCTGGGAGACAAGCTCAATCAAGAGCCCAACGGCCTCAGTCCCGGAGAAAAGCAGCGAGTTGCAATTGCGCGGGCCCTGGCCGGAAATCCTCCCATTCTTCTCGCGGATGAGCCGACCGCATCTCTGGATGCCCAGGCCGGAAGGAACATCTGTCAAATTCTCCGAAATCAGGTTGATGACGATGGAAGAACTGTTGTGGTCGTGACCCACGATCCACGATGGCAGGAATTCGCAGATCACACAATCATCCTATGCGACGGCCAAGTGGAACAAAAAGAGAAAAATCTATGACGGCCCGCAGCAGATGGGGCATTGGTGGTTGCGCGATGGTCTTGGTCATTGTGGCTATCGCGTTCTTGGGGACTACGCGGAACAGGAATTTGGTGCAGGCTCGCGGGATACCCTCTGAAAGTGCCACCGCGGCTATTGCGTTTGCCTCCCCCGGAAGGGTCGAGGGAGCTTCGGAAACCACGCAGGTAGGGGCTGCTGCAGATGGCGTCCTAAAGGCCATCTACGTGAAAGAAGATCAGTTTGTAAAAAGAGGGACACTGCTGGGCGAGATCGCCTGTGATGAATTGCAAGCGACTTTACAGACTGCCATCGCCGAAGCCGATGTCGCTCGCCAGACAAGAACCCGGATTCTGCGAGGCGCACGCGATGAGGAGAAGAAAATAGCGAGTGAAAAGACGGCTGCAGCCCGTGCGACATTCGAAGAAGCTAAATCGCGACTGGGGATGCAGCGCGCTCTTTATCAAAGGGAGCAGGTCTCTCGGGCCTCTTATGAGCAAGCTGTCCGTGATCTCGGGGTCGCAGATGCTAACCTCCAAGCCGCTATTCGAACCGAGGAGTTACTTGCCGCGCCTCCCTTGCGGGAAGAAAAGGCGCGAGCCGATGCAGAAGTGCTTGCGGCCGAGGGCCGCGTGCGAACAGTCCAGGAACGTATCGCGAAGTGCTCAATCCTTGCTCCGATCGACGGAACGGTTCTGCGGGTCTATGCGAGGAGCGGCGAATCCTTTAGCACAGTCACTCCCCGTCCTTTGTTTAGTCTCGCGGATACGTCGACTCGACACATCAAGGCAGAAGTGGATGAAAGGGATGTAGATAAGCTCTCTATAGGGCAGAACGTGATTATCCAAGCCGATGCCCTCGAGGGCAAGAAGCTCCAAGGATCGGTTACCAGGATATCTCCGGTGATGGGCAGGAAAAGCATAAGCACCGGAGACCCATCTGATAAGAGCGACCGCGATATCCTGGAGGCGGTGATCGGTTTGGAGGACAACACTCGATCATTGCCAATAGGTCTTAGAGTTACCGTACAGTTTTTGACTGCCAGCTCGCGGAAAAAATAAGAAGAACTTCAATTGGCAGCGACAGCGTAAAGGGACTAGAAGCGCGTTTTTTTTACCGAAGAATCTGGCCGTAATCGATTGTAAGCAATAGGAAGCGCGATTGATCTGATCTCGAACGCTCGTTTTTGCTTCCCATAAGAAGCAGAATTAAAAATCTATAATATCCCATAATGTATTAGTAGTACTCGAGTAGTACCATCCGTTCTATATTGTACAGACATCAACAATCAACTGCGATAGTCTGAACCTGAGTTAACTCGGAATATGCCGGGGGGGCAGTCGCGGATGGGAAGGGACTGCTACCCCGGGATTTTGTTGAGACGATAATGGTCGAAATCGGAGCGCGATCTTGGGCAAGAAAAACGAGCTTCGGTTGTCGACACACTTAGGCGGAGACGGAGTCTCCTGCGCATCCACCTTTGTTCATCATTCGCTGATGCATGTTGAACGCTATCTGTGCGAGGCCGGTAGGTTGTGCAATTTGCGCTCAACGCAGAGTTGCAACCCGGATTTGCCTGCCATCGGGCAAGCGCTGAGGATGACCACACCTAAGGGTTGCTACGGCACGGGCTATAGATTGAGAGTTCCACTCGTGTTTTCTCCTGTGCCTTTTCCTCCGACAAGCGCGCACCAAACGAAATTTATAAATATGTCATCGCGAGGAGTTCACGTTGTGGCAAGCCACACGGTATTGTAGGGCGGCCCCTAACGCCACGAGGGAGCGCAACGAACCGAAACAATCTTCGAAAGCCGACTCGCACGGGTTAAAGGCAAAAACATTTCGAGCTGAAAACGGGAAGTTCACGTCGAGTTGTGCCGTCGGAAAGCCATCAGAATGCGGTCCAGAAGGTCAGGCGCATACAAGCAGGGAAAGAAGGAACCATGGTGAGACTTCAAGAGTTTCAAACCGCCGCCCGCGAAGGCGGCTTCGTCAAGGTGAGTGAAGTCGGGGAGGGCAACGTCCTGTGGTTTAGAAAACGCGCGGCGGATACCAGTACGCAGACGCATCAGCGGATGTGCATAGATAGCCTGACCAACAGCGTGACCGTGTATTGGATGACTGCTCCGGGAAAAGTAAATTCGAAGACATTTCGGGCCGTTCCGGCGCTGCAGGAATGGTTCAAGTTAAGTCAGGAAACCATTGTCCAGCGATGAGACCTACCATGGCTTGGCCTATCCTGCCGCTGAAAATACTTCTGATTGAAAACGATCCGGCTGCTGCCGCACAGATTCGTGCGGCGCTCGCCGCAGGTGGCGAAGATTCGTTCGACACAGAACGGGTTCGACAACTTTCTGACGGTCTTGAACGCCTGAGTAAAAAAGGCATTGCCGCAGTTTTGCTGGAGTTGTCCCTGCCCGACAGTAAAGGCATCGAGACTTTCGACAAGGTGTTCGCCGCCGCGCCCGACGTCCCGATTCTGATCCTCGGCGGCAACGCGAACGAGGCGCTCGGGAAAGAAGCTGTAGTGCGCGGCGCGCAGGACTATCTCCTGCCGGGCCACCTCGATAGCTATTCACTGCCGCGCGCGCTGCGCAATGCGATCGAACGCAAGGCCGTCGAAGATGCGCTGTACGTGGAAAAAGAACGCGCCCTGGTCACACTCAACTCGATTGGTGACGCCGTTCTCTGTACTAACATTTCCGGCAACATCACCTATCTTAATCTAGTTGCAGAGTCCATGACCGGCTGGCCCCGCGAAGAAGCCATCGGCAAACCTCTCGCCGAAGTCTTCCAAATTATTGATGGCGGCACGCGCAAGACCGCTCGAGATCCCATGGAGATGGCCGTGGCGCAAAATAGGACGGTCGGGCTGACTATGGATTGTGTCCTCATCCGCCGCGACGGTTTTGAATCCGCCATTGAAGATTCCGCCGCGCCGATCCACGACCGGGCAGGCCGCATTATTGGAGCCGTGATTGTTTTCCATGATGTGAGCGCGGCACGGGCCATGTCGAGCCAAATGACGCACTCCGCGCAGCACGATGTTGTTACGAATCTGCCCAATCGCATGTTGCTTAACGACCGGATTTCTCAGTCGATTTCCCTGGCTCGTCGCCAGAACAGACCCCTTGCCGTGCTTTTTCTGGATTTGGATCATTTCAAATACATCACGATTCGCTGGGACATGCGGTCGGCGACCAACTTCTTCAGTCCATTTCGAAACGATTGCTGGCTGGCGTTCGCAACTCCGACACCGTCAGCCGCCAGGGCGGAGATGAATTTGTGATCCTGCTTTCGGAGATCAGCCATCCGGAAGACGCGGCCACCAGCGCAAGAAAAATACTTCTTTCGCTCAGCGTGCCCCACTGCATTGAGGAGCATGATCTCGATATCGCCGGCAGCATTGGGATCAGCATCTATCCTGGAGACGGAGAGGATGCTGAAACTCTAATCAAGAATGCGGACACGGCGATGTATCACGCCAAGGAAAGCGGGCGCAATAATTTCCAGTTCTTCAAGCCGGAAATGAATCGGCAGGCCGTGGAGCGGCAGTCGCTCGAAGGCAGCCTGCGCCACGCGCTCGAGCGACACGAGTTCTTATCAGCCGAAGCTTTTCACAGGTCACATCACCGGAGCTGAAGCATTGATACGTTGGCAGCACCCGGGTCGAGGACTCGTTTCTCCGGCCCAGTTCGTGCCCATCGCCGAAGATTGCGGCCTGATTCTTCCCATCGGCCGATGGGTGCTGCGCGAAGCATGCAGACAGGCACGCGAATGGCAAGACGCGGACCTGCCGTTCAAGCGGGTTTCCATCAATGTGTCTGCCACCGAATTCCGCGCCAAGACTTTCCTCGAAGAGATTAGCACCACCCTCAGAGAAACCGGCTTGGAAGCGCGCTATCTCGATCTCGAGCTCACCGAAGGCGTCCTGATGGAGAATGCCAAATCCACGGCCTCCGTGCTTCAAGCACTCAAAAGGATGGGAGTGCATCTTGCGGTGGATGACTTCGGAACCGGCTATTCGAGCCTTAGCTATCTTCGGCAGTTTCCCATTGACGTCCTGAAAATTGACCAGTCCTTCATCAGCCAGATCCCTGGCGAGCCGAATGATTCGGCCATCGTCCGAGCCATAATCGATATGGGCAAGAACCTCAAGCATCGGGTGATTGCCGAGGGCATTGAAACGCAGGAACAGCTTGCACTTCTTCGGGCTTGGAACTGTGAGGAAGGACAAGGCTACTTCTTTAGCCGCCCGGTGCCCGCCGCCCGATTCGCTCGTTTACTGCAGACGGGCGTATCAGAAACCGTTGCCCAATATTAGGTTAGACATCCCCAGCTCTTTGGGAGCACTTACAACCCTTCGCAAACGTGGCCGACCGAAATAGGGTCAGCGGCCAAAATAAGCGAATCGAACTCCGAGTTGACTATCCCCTATTGGATTGCCTCCCGAAACCGGTGCCTTTCAACTGCTTCGAGAGGAACTAAACCGCAGGCTGCAAGTCCCGTAAAACGCACAGATAAATTATTAGGTTTGCTACCATGGCGTAGCCTCACCGAAATAGCGTTGGACTCAGGAGCGATGCCTTGCCTGCACGGGTTCTTGTTGTCGATGACGATCCGCTCAGTGCTGAACTTATTTGTGAAATCCTACTCTCGGCGGGCATGGACGCCAGCTTTCTCACCAGCAGTACAGAAGCTGCGGAGCGTTTGAAACGAGAGAAATATCATGCCGTTTTTCTGGATATGCGCATGCCAGCTCCGGACGGCGCCGAGCTCGCCCGGCAGGTTCGCGCCTCCCGCGTTAACGCCTCCACGGTTATAGTGATGATTACCGGAGAACAAGATCGGGCGGTTATGGGACGCGCCTTTGAAGCCGGCGTTGAGTTCTTCCTCTTCAAGCCAATTGATCGCAATAAGCTACTAAGGCTGATCCGTGTTACGGAGGGTCCAATCGAGCGCGAAAAGCGGCGCTTCATGCGCGTTCGGCTGCGCTGCAGAGTCTCGCTGGCATCAGGCAATGACCGTCTTGACGGGACGACGCTGGACCTCAGCCTTGGCGGTGCGCTGGTTCAGTCGCTCCGCGCGTTTCCGTCAGGTACGCTTGTCACGCTCAGTCTGGAACTTGAGGCCGGCGCGACGCCCCTGCGTTCCGCCGCGAGAGTGGTCCGAACGGTGGGAGCAGATTGCATGGGCGTTCAGTACGAAAACCTAGAAGCCCGGGAAAGCAAGCGGCTGCAAGAGTTTCTTCTGCCGCTGATGCTCGCAGCTACTTGATAAAATCCAGTCATCACCACAAGGCGCCGAGTCCGTTGCGCCCAGAATCTCTTCGACGAGACGGAGATCCCTGTGTCGACTCGTGAGAACTCCCAAACTCATAGTGATGGGGAGCGGTCCGCGCATGGTGTGCACTGGATGGTTCGCAATTCCATACCGGACCTCTTCAGCCCGGGAACCTGGGTGTCAGTTGTTGAGGACAATGCGGAACTCTTCTCCGCCGTAACGGTCCACGAATCATACGACCGCAGCGAGGCCAAGAGGCGCCGCGTGGCCCGTGCAATGAGCGCGCCAGCTTGCTCGGGTCTAGTTCGAGAAGAGCCTCGGCGTACGGTTTGTGCCATTTTCGAGGCGCAAGACAATCTTCAATGTGAATTCGCAGGACCTCAGACGGCCGCGACTATCTGAATCTGCATCTCGATCAAATTTTCCGGTCGAAAGAAACTGCAAATCAGTTTGAATTCTCTTGCCGTCCGACAAAGCGATTCGGCCGGCAAGAGAAGAATCTTCGTCCGTCGGTCTGCAGTGGCATATCATTACTGTTCAGAAATCCAGGTTTTGGGGAGGCGAAAGATGAGGCTCCGAGCGAATTGTGGGCAGCATAGAAAAATCCGATACCAACGGCGTCAAAACCCAGCCTGGTATAGTTGAATCTGTACACTCGTATGTGTGGAATGCTACACATAGGAGGAGGACACGATGCCTGCCAATCTCGCGATTGACGCGTTTTTCTTATCGTCGCGAAGCGGAGATTGTAGGCCGGGTCATCGGCGTTACGATGCGTCTTGTAGAATAAGAATAGGCCCTCGATAAAAACGGATTTTTGACATCATGAGGAGGTTCTATGGTGATCGGGGATCGCTTACGTGTTTTGCGGGAGGGAAAGAAGCTCTCGCAGGGGGACATTGAGAAGAGAACCGGGCTGCTGCGATGCTATATCTCGCGTGTGGAAAACGGCCACACGGTTCCGGCGATTGCGACTTTGGAGAAAATGGCGCGCGCTCTCGAAGTTCCACTGTACCAATTGTTTTATGACGGGGCAGTGCCGCCCAATTTACCGAGCCTTCTCAAAAGAAAGACTCCCGACGACACTGCCTGGGGCAGTTCCGGCAAAGATGCCGTTTTCCTGCGCGAGCTCACCAAGTGCCTCAGCAAAGCGACAGATTTGGACCGAAAATTGTTGCTCGCCCTGGCCCAAAAAGTGGCTTCTGGCCACATCCGCAGGGTGTCCAAGGCCGCATAATAAAAAGGCAGGCCGCACTGTTGGCGCGGCTCGCCGGGCTTGGTGTGCCGAGCAGGGGCGAAAATCACCTTGCTGCTCGATTACACGTCTGAGAATTCCCTAGTTCGACCCGGTCGAGGATTTGGAGTTGCCGGATCATTCTCGCAGTGCGTGCTTGCCTCCTTGCCTCGACTGTCGGACATCCTCCTTGACAACCACGCGGTGGGAGGGCGTGTTCTATCCAAAAGGAATGAGAAATTTCAATCCACAAGAAGTGACCGCTCAGCGGAAGTTGGCCGCCGACCTGAGCGCTATCGCTGCAGTTTTCGTCTGAATCGGCTCAGGCGTGCCGACAGATCATGCATGATTTCGTTGCCCTGACGCATGAACTCGCGAATGGGACGGACGTCGCCCGGTTCGGGGACCGGCGCTTGCGCGAGCGGCTTCATTAATGCGATTAGCCAGATGACCAAAGCTACGTGAAATGAGGTGAGGCGAACAATGCTCCACCAACGAAAGTAAGGTCGCAGCCATTCGTCAGAAATGGCGTTATTTACCACCTGGGCGACAGAGTATAGAAATAATCCGATAGCAATCAGTTTTTGGACGGAACTCAGCATCACCTGGTAGTAGAAAGCAAAGGACAAGAGCATGAAGAGCACGACCGCAGTGGTAAGTTCTAGGTTGCGCTCCAATCGCAAGACCAATGCAGGAAGTTGAGAGGGAGCTGCAATCGCTAACCATGAAGCGACAATCAACAGAGTCAGGAAAGTGGCAGCAACGAGCCAGGTTATAACGACGCGAAATCCGTGATAGGGGCGGGAAGTCGTCCACGCGATTTCTCCGATGACTGCCCCCCGGCAGGCCAGTACCACCGCTTGAGTGATCCAGAACGTGTAAAGCGCTGCGCGAGATGCGTAACCGATCTCGCGATAGACCCAGTACATAACGAGTCCGCGCAGGAAAACCGCGACTATATATCCGGTGAAGATGGGAAGCTGGCGATAGAGGCGGCGTCGGAACGCAAGCACACACACCAGCAGCTCCAGGACAAGACTCAAGTACCAGAGGACCACTTCAGATGACGTTAATGCCATTGACCGCGGATCATAGTACGCTACCGGTTCAGGTCAGATTGCAAGACGCGCAGTCCGTGTTGGCGAGCGATGTCATTGAGAAATTGGTCCGCCGAGCCGGCCAGTAACCTGACTCTTGCAGTCAAGACTTTCAAACGCACGGTTGGAATCACGCCAAGTCGCACTTGCAATTGTACGAGGCGGTATTCAATTCGAAAGCGGAAGCAAACCCAAAATCTCTCAATCTCCCCGCGCAGCGTAATTTCGGGAACGAACTTCGCCGCCAATTTGAGCAATCGGGCGACATTCTCAAAATCTGTTCGAAGATGAGCCAGATATTTAAGAGCGACGTCGCGTCGATCGGATTCGACCTTTCTTAATGTCTCTTCGTATTCGGCTAATCGGCGGTCCACTTCTTCGAAGTGATGATGATGGATTGGAAGGAAGTCATTCATGGACTTCGTACGTGCGGACGTTTTGCGTGAGTCCTTCGAGACAAGCGCAAGCAAAGCCGCCAGCAGGAGAACTGCGAGGACACTAAAGAAGACGAGGCTCGTCACGAATAACCCCTTCGAAGCGCGAAACAGAATCGGTTAGAAGACAGGGCGCATCATAGCACCACTTGATGCAAAGCGGTTCGATTCTACGATGCGCCCGGTCCGCCCTAACGGGTTACTCAGACGATGGAACTATTGGCCAGCACGCCATTGACTTTTGTCGGCCAGGGTGGAGGTGGAACGCCATCGGCAAGCAGAGCATCGTTCAGCTTAGGCCATGGTGGGGGCGGCACACCGTCGGCAACAAGCGTGTCGAGCGATTTTGGCCAGGGTGGAGGTGGAACGCCATCGGCAAGCAGAGCATCGTTCAGCTTAGGCCAAGGAGGTGGTGGCACACCGTCGGCAACAACGGTCAAAGAATGCTTTGCAAAGTTGGTATGGAGCAGCGTTATCGCCGCAAGCAACGAGCACGCGCCCAACACTAGTACTGACAAGGTGCGATTCATGGGTTTCTTCTCCTGATAGATTGGTGTACGCGACGACTTGGAAGTCGCCACGCCGATTCAACGATGCTTCAACTGAACCGTTTCTGCATGGTTTTCTTGCGCGGGGAGGCCAGCGTTGGCTGAGCGCACCCGCGAATGGATTTCCGTAAGCGGTGGCTGATAGATGCGAACGATCGTCTAGAGGTCGCAGAATGAAGGATTTCGAGAGCCAGGTAGCGCCAGAGTGCGAACGAGAGTCGATCGAATTTGGCGCAGGGAACGGGGCAGAGACTTGGTCATTGGCTCAGTATCCGACGCGCTGAATAGAACGAAACTTGTTCGGCCAGGGCAGCGAAACCGCTCGCCATCTCAGCGTCAAGCTCTATTGCCATTCTGGACGAAATGGTTGCTGCAATCTTATCTTTATATTCATTAAATAAAGTAGTACATGATGCCGGCAAGAGGTGAGCTTTGCTTCGTTTACGAAGCAGGCTCGCGCTGATTGCCGCGGTTCCCTGGCATTTTTCTAACCTGAATCCGCAACTCGGTTGTAACAGAAGCGATTTCGCTACACGGAGGACATAAATGTATTCCAAAACGGAACTCTGTTTCGCAGCCATCTTGACTCTAACTGTCTTGTGGCATCCCGGTTCACAGAAAACCCCTGCTCGGAAGTGCACTATCGGGGCCAGTTTTACGGTCACCGACGGCGGGCATCCGCCACCGCCAATTCCGCCAACCGCGAACACAGGGATGCAAGTCCTGCGCGTGGACGGCGGGCATCCGCCACCGCCAATTCCGCCAACGACGAACACAAGGGTGCAAGTCCTGCGTGCCGACGGCGGACATCCACCACCAACGCCGTGGTTCTCAAGCCTTTTGCAGCTAAGCTAATTTCACATGCAGGGGAAGGTCTTTGAGCCCTTCCCCTTCCGTGCTACGATTCCTGGCGAATCTCGAAGACATGGTGGCGTCCGAACTAGTTCTGTGGTTTGCAAGTGTCGCGCTGGAAGGCCTTCTGCTGGTGCGCGGCTGGACATCTGGGTGGTTCAGGAAATATCCCGTCTTCTTTGCGTACTTGGCGTGCGTGTTCATTCAGGACATAGTTTTTTTGATGATCTACTTTTTTCATTTTCAATACTACTCCTCCGTCTACTGGTACGGAGAATGCATCAGTCTCGTAATGGGCTGCGGCGTTACGTGGGAGATTTTTCATCTGGTACTTGGGCGCTTTCCGGGCGTGGGCCGGATGGCCCGGAACGTGCTGCTCTTCGCGCTAATTATGGTATTCACCAAGGTTCTCGACGGTGCTTGGAATGGTAGTGTCCTTTGGCCGAGCACAGCAATTGAGCTCGAACGGAATCTGCGTGCAATGCAAGCTTTAGCGCTAATCGTACTTGCCGGACTTAGTGCGTACTACCGGATTCCCATAGTGCGCAATGTGAAGGGAATTTTTGGCGGATACGCAATGTTTGTCGCGACAAGTGTGTTGACACTTACGCTCCGCGCCTCGCTTGGCAAGACATTTCAAACATCTTGGGTTTTCCTACAGCCTTTCTGCTATACCGCAGTGCTGGCAATATGGTGTGCGGCGCTTTGGAAATACGACCGTAGTACAGCACTGGAGACGCAAGCGAAAATTGAAGAGGACTACCAGTCGCTCACCCGCGCGACCAGGAATGGTCTTGTTCAGGTACGGGCATTTCTGGGCAAGGCCATGCGTCCATGATCGGGACCGTGACATTACTCGCGATCGGGTTGTTGCTCATTGTGCTGTTGGGTTTCTTTCTTCGCCGATCGGAAACGGGGTCAGCGCTCGACGCTCCGGACTTGCTGGCTGATAACGCAGTGACCAGGGCCTGCTTGCCACTTGAGGAACGCCGCAAAGAATTCTTGAATCGCATCTTTGGTCTCGAGGATTGGGAGTTCGTTTTGAGCCGTGCTCCAGAGGAGGTTCAACGATTGTTCTTGAAGGAGCGCACGGAGATCGCCTTCTGCTGGCTTTCCGAAATACGAAGTCAAGCCAAGGCTGCCATGCGATTTCACATCGCCCATGCGAGGACATCGGAAAACCTGCAGCTGCTGCCGGAACTTAGACTGACGATCGATTATTTTTTGATCCAGGCAAAGTGTGGATTCGTTGCTGCCGTTCTACTGCTGCGAGGCCCGATGGCACTGCGCAAGATGACCAAACAAGTCGGTGGCCTTTCTGATCAGCTTCGAGGCTTGCTTGATCTAGCTATGAAAGTGGAGCCGTTGCCATTTGACCCGGGAGTGCGCTGATTTCCGAGCGCCTGCTACGTTTATGAAACGACCATCTAATCTCAGCTCGATCGCCGTCGAGGACGCCTTCCGGGATCTACAAAATCGCACGCTGGCGAGACTCGATGGAGATTTTGCCAGATTGGTCTACTTGGCTTCGACCCGCGACTACAACACGGGCCGCTATGCGCACGATGGGCTGTCGTTCCGGTTCTCTGAGTCGGTGGCGCAAGAAGCGTTGTCGGCGGCGCATCGCGGAGTATTCGCGAGCTTGGCTCTGAGGCCGCTCCGAGTACTTGTCGCTAATCTGGAGCAGTACATTCGATCCGGCTGTGCCGATCCGAACGAGATCGTGACGGCTTGGAAAAGCTCGGAAGCGTATCGGATCTTGTCGCCTGCAGCGGACGACCCGCTGACGGTAAAGCTTTTTAACTCGAACGTTAAGGTCGCTTTAGCAATTGTGAAGGCAACTTGCGCGGAACTTCAGCCGGTTCAGGATCCACAATGCGCATCGCAACGGCCGTCACCTGTCCGATGATCTCCGCTTCCTGCAGCGGGAAATGGCGGTGGGGACGTGATGAAAGAGGGTGAGGAATCAGGAGAAGTTCATCGTCTCGCGTCTCGCACCAGCAACAAGCGTATCCTGCTCGGAGCTCGATGAAATAGATGGGCCGGTCAAATTCGGTACGCCATTTGCTTGCTTGAATATCCCGCAAATTCTCATCGATCAAGACAAAGCTTCCAGGCCGCAGAAGCGGATACATCGTCAGGTCTTGCAATCCGATATAGCCGTACTGACCACGTCTGATATCAAGTTGTTGGATGAGAGCGACAGGCACTTCTCCCCAGACTTGTACCATCCTCGACAACAAATTGGTTTCTTCAACCCGAAAGCCTGGATCAAATCTGACCGGAAAGTTGACAGTCTTCGCCGCGTCGGTTTTTTCCAAATTGATCAGGTGGGTGTGTTGCGGCGCAGTTTCAATCTGGTATTTCTCGAGCAATTCCTGATTAATACCAAACATCGGAAGCAGGTCGGAAACCCTCACGCGATAGACAGCGCTCAGACTAAAAAGTTTGTGAATGCTCGGTACTGAGTTTGTGTTTTCCAGTCTGGTGAGCCAATTGTTTGAGACAAAAAACTCGGGGTTTCCGTGTGCCTCTGCAATCTTCTGACTCTGTTCTTCGACTTCGCGCACCGTAATTCCTAAGCGCGCGCGTAGTTCCTTTAGATTTTTGCCTGGTTGCATTGATGTGTCAGCCCGAAATAATACCGCGCGAGAGTCTGCCAGAACAGCCCCTGACTGCTCCCTGGGGCGCCAAGACCCGGATACCACAAGGATCCCCCATGCCGCGCTGCACCCGAGCCATGCTTCCTATCCGAAGCAACAACCCCGTTTTTAGGCAGATGAGGTGCATGCGCTGGCAGAATGGCGCGTGAATCAGATAGTCGCGATTTCGGTTTGCTCCGCCCGCAACGGGCGAAGACACATCATACAAGCAATCCGCCTCAGACGAGACGAAGACTTCCGGGGATGTTCAGAAGGGAATAAGCCATGACCATGCAAGTCGGGGAGCGATGGATTTGCTCCAATTCGGAGTGCAGATGCGAGTTTGTAGTGACGCTTTCAGCCGGTACGGGCGAAGGCACAAACCCTCGGTGCTCTTGCGGATTTCCTATGAAGAAGCGTTACACGGCACCGGTGATCAGAGTAATCCAGAACGACGAAGCCAGGAATTTACACGAAAGGTTTTTCTCGAAGGTCTCCTGAGTCTGTTGGAGCAGCAGATCTTGTTTGGCAGTAGCGTCCCGGGGTAGTGCGAGGGTGGTATGGCGGGTTATTTTTTGAATCTCACGGTTCCGGCTACTCTGGTTCTTCTGGGTTTTGGGGGATTCTTGCTGCACGACTCGGTGTCGCTCTCCGGTCCTTCGCAGCTTCCGGAAGTCATGGGCGGCGCGCTACTTTTGGCTTTAGGTTTGATTGCAGCGTATCCCCAATTGCGGATGATTCTCAGATGGATGCAGTATAGACGGGCACAGAACAATTGAAACCGGCGGCGCCAAGCCGGCGCGTTCTCCTCCATCCTAGCGAGTATCGGTCTTCAACGGAAATCCCACTGAGGGCGAATAAACGGCGTGTGTCTGCTGCTGCGCAGATCGGAGATGCGGCGGCGTGGAGAAACGATGGAGGGACGGGCCGAGCTTCCCATGCAAACCGCTGTGACCCAGAGCCACCATTGGCGCCGCTCGATGCGACGAAGCCAAGCACGAGTCTGTGTCCCCGCCGCGAATAGCCTTCGTTCCCGAATTCAGCGGCCATGGTGGAGTTTTGGCGAGACTACAATCGCCGGGCGGACATGGAAAATCGCATCGCCGAACTGAAACACGATTTGGGCGCCGATGATTTTTGCCTGCGTGAGTTTTTTGTCACCGAAGCGGCCTTCCGTAGCATCCTGCAGCTGTTCAATTTGCTCGCGCAATTCCAGCGCGCCAGTGGCCTCCGCACCTATCGCCAACCGGCCACGCTGCGCACGCAAGTTTTCCTTTGCGGTGCTTTACTCGGCCTCGCTGGACACCGCTTGGTCCTGCCTTTGTAGCTTGGTGCTGCCACAGCGAGTCCCAGCAGTTCGGTAACGGCCGCTTCAAAACTGCGTTTGGGGCCCACTGCAGACCGTTGCGAGGCCTGAGCACCGTCAGCGGATTGTTAACGCTATTTCACTCCAACGACGAAGGTGATCGACGCAGGAGCGTAAGCTAGGTTAATCCGGAACGCGTACGTGCTGCCAGAAGTGAGATTGTTTGTGGCCATGTTAAAGATCCATTCCTGGCCGTCCCAACGGAAGGCGGCGTCCGGGATGTCGGTACCGGTGACCTCGTTGACGTTGTCGATGGTGCCGCGGACGGCACTCAGCATGGTCAAGGTACCACCTGTGCCGGCAAAGACAACCGCGGGATTCGAGATGGAAGCGCCCGAGGCATTGCACACCCGGAACTTTACCGGGATCGTACTGCCACCCTTTCGGCTGTAGACGCTAGTTCCATCACTGTTGATCGGTGGGAGAATGACGCCACCTGCGCCGACTGAGGCGCTGCAGATGCCATACCCGACATTAATAGCCACTGTTTTCGGTCCGGCATTATTGTAATCGGTGGTGTCCGCTGGGCTGAAGTTCACAGTCAGTACTTGGTTAGCCCCAGGGTTGAGTAGTGTACCTACGGCTGGCGTATAGGTCGGTGTTCCGGCCACTGTCACTAGGGATCCGTTAACAACCCACGTAAATGCCGCGTTCAACTGTGTTCCGCTCAGAGGCGTGCCGTAGGCAATGTCCGCCGGGTTCGACCAGGTCACTATTGGTGTGGCTTTCTGCACATTGATGTGAACAGTCGCCGAGGCTAGATTGTAGTTCGTAGTATCGGCGGGAGCAAAAGTCACGGATAACACCTGATTTAGTCCGGCGCTCAGAAGTGTGCTTGCGGCCGGTGCATAGGTGGCAACTCCAGTTACCGACACCGGTGACGCGCCCACCATCCAGGTGAATGTGGCGTTCAACTGCGTGCCGTTTAGCACCGTGCCGTAAACGATGTCGGCTGGGTTCGACCAGTTTACTGTCGGGGTCGCTTTCAAGACGTTGATCTTGACGGTGGTCGGGCTCGCGGGCGTGTTGAAGTTGGAAGTGTCACTGGGCGCGAACGAAACCGACAGGGTCTGGTTCACACCTGCGTTCAGGAAGGTGCCGGAAATCGGGTTGTAGGTGAACGTGCCGGCGACCGTAGTCGGCGAACCGTTATTGGTGTACGCGGCAGTCGCGTTCAATTGCGTGCTGCCCAGCGGCGTGCCGTAAGTAATGTCGGCCGGGTTCGCCCAAGTGATCACCGGGGTGCCCTTGTTCACGTCGATTGTGACGTCCTTCGTCGCCCCGTTGTAGTTGGCCGTGTCGGTGGGCGTGAAGACCGCGTGCAGCGTCTGCGCGTTCCCCGCGCTGAGCACCGTCGCCGCCGCCGGCGTATACACGAAGCTGCCCGCCACGTCCGCCGTCGCATTAAGCTGCGTTGCACCCAGCGCTGTCGGGTACGTGATCGGTGCCGGATTTGTCCAGGTGATTACCGGGGTGCCCTTCAGCACGTTGATGGTCACGTCCTTCGAGACGTTGTTGTAGTTGGCTGTGTCGGTGGGCATGAAGGCCACGTGTAGATCCTGGCCCGCTCCCGCATTGAGCTTGGTGCCGGAAGCTGGCGTGTACACGAACGATCCTGGCACATCGGCCGTGGCGTTCAGTTGTGTCGCGCTCAATAGCGTCGGATAGGTGATGTCCGCCGGGGCTGCCCAGGTGATCACCGGGGTGCCCTTCAGCACGTTGATGGTCACGTCCTTCGAGGCATTGTTGTAGTTGGCTGTGTCGGTG
>WNFR01004690.1_pt1 | contig 18029 bp, 25 predicted proteins | sample 5400221 | NCBI WGS metagenome assembly WNFR01 (sample SAMN13153357, study PRJNA577476) | soil metagenome | isolation source: 40 cm soil under Madrone tree | place: USA:California | collected 2016-06-14
CTGTAATACCATGTCGCTGCCCTATCAAATGAGGAGCGCCTTGGACTGAACGGCAATTGTTTGGTGTTCGCAGGGTCGAGCTTCAAGATATCGTTGACGGCGCGGTGTCTTGCGTGAACTTTGACTCATCAAATTGGAAGGCGCTAATGAATTGCTTGAATGTTAGGTAGACGAGCGAAATCATCGCATATATTGGTGCCAACGACCACGGGCACATGGTGAAAGTCTTATTATGTGGTCTTGACTGCCGCCCGAACAGCGGCGAAACGTCCTGGAGCAATTGTGGGTTGTTATATTTGGTAATCGAGTCGACGTGATTATAGAGTTGCTGATATTAATCTGAGTCTATTATTCGCGTTAGCACAAGTACAGATCCAACGAGCGGACCGTAACCCCAGATAGGATGGCCTGAAGGCAGGAAATAGCAACAGGACCCGCAGCACACCTAGTGACCTTCAATAGATTATCAAATTGCTGTCCCAGCTTATCGTATGTAGAGGGTGGTGGGGAGCTTTTGCTGGAAATCACATCCTCAGATATTGCGAAAGGCCAAGCTTTTCTACTCCTTACAAGGACCTGTGAGTGAACCCAGATAGTGGAACGAAATAGAGATCATGGTTCCACTAGAGATTATGAAGCTCGTAGGACGGTATGCCATGGTTTCTGAGAGTGCAACGCACTCACGAATCTAAATGTATTCTATCATGAATGGTACGAGTCACAGGAAACCTAAACATTCCGCTGTTGCATGGTCACCAAGACGATGAGCATCCAACTGCGGATCACAATGCTTTTTATTTCCAAAAAGCCTGCATTAGACATCCAACATGTTTGTAACGTACGAGGTCCATCATTTGCTGGGTCGGAGGCAGATCCGAGTCGAATGTTCAGCGCCAGTCAATGACGAGCTATCTATCACACCCGATGTTGTATGCGCCACTTTCCGCAAGAAAACGAGCTAGGCGCGGACGCTGTACCTGGACACAGGAATTAGAACGAGGAAGCCATCCTCAGAAGCTATAGGCAGCCCTTGCTGATGGGCAATGTAGTCATGGATGCCATGACTTAAGTGTAAAGCATCCTGAATGCCTTGTGTAGGTCGAGATATTGCCACAGGTGCCTTGAAGCGAAGAGGCCCCACGGGCGGTTGCGCATAGGGAAGTTGAACAGCGATCGGTACCGTTCACAGTCAGCCCGCGAAAAGTACTGTACCCGAAGATAGGTCAATGAACAGTGGTGACGCTACAAGGAAGAAAAAATCCAGAAGTTCGAGAAACATGACAGGTCGTCATGGTAGATTGCAGGAGAGTTGAATAACCAAAAACGAGAACTTCAGAACATCGTGAAATTAGCTGAAGCAAGAGCTGCGAAAAACTCAGTTCACTTGGTTTATGCCAGAGTACATGAGCGGCCATGGTGAACTAGCTCCAAATCTAGCTCCGCCCAAGGCTCTGCCAGCGGAATTTGTGGGGAGGTGTGATATTGCGGCCCAAGTAATGCAGGAGAATCGCGAACTTCGGTACGAACGGATGTGACATCGTCTTTCGCATGCCTAGTCTTCCTATCTCTTGGCGCCATATCTTGCGTACAGCAACCATCTACTAGCGAGGACGTTTCTACCTTTTAATACCACTGAGTCTTATTAATGGAGTAACCACGTGGTCGCAACCTGGAAGATGCAGTGAGAAGATGCAGTGAACTGATTTCATTACTACACCACCTTGACTGATTGACCAACCATGACGGGGGCAAATTACACTGGTGGCAAGCGGTGCGTCTCTTAGTTTCTAGCACGGCTCTTTCTCGACTAGTCTTTTCTCTTTCCTTTTACCAGGAACTTTGCTCGAGCGCGTTTCCGTGACTCGACACGTCGAACTCAGAAAAGCCACTTCGGTCGTCGGCGCCTCGAAATCCTCAGCCGTAGTCTGGGAAACGGGGCACAAACCAAGGACGAAGAGCCGTCTGGCATATCTGGAATCCTTCTTGAACATGCTCAGAAAGAAATTTCCCGTATACCAGGATATATGCGGTCAAACCGGATGGAAGCACCTCACACGTTTTCTGGCGTGTCTTCGCCTTTCGTATCAGAACACGATATCAAACTGTCCCAAGTCGCGCACATTCCAGACCGTGTGAGCAGTAAGTCCGTAGCTGGGTTAATTCATTTTGTGGGTGGGACATTTTCCCAAAGATCCTTCCCTCAGAACAGAAATGAATCGAGTTCTCGAGTTTTCGAGAACTGTTGGACTTTGTAATTATACAAACTCGTCCCGAAGGCAAAGCGATTCGGCGTCACTGACGTCTGATGTCGACTATGAGTCAAGAGTAGGTACTACGAAGACCATCCCTACTTTTGGCTCATTGGGACTCACTGGCAGCTAGGCTCTCCTCAGCAACGGCGACTGTTGCCAGAACCCGTTTTGGTCCACTTAGAAAGCCAGCTTTTCCACCAGCACGCGGAAGTCCCAAGCGCAATCCAGGAGATTCCGAGTCCACGTCGGACTACGAACATCAGCCAAGGGAACCCCACACCCTTCGACGTAGAGCTCAAGTAATAGACACTCTGAAGCCTCAGCTTTCTCAGGACAGATTATCACCGGGGTTTTCGGACAGAAGTCTATGCGAAATGGATTCTTTCTCACCTTCATTTCACGCCTTGGATTTTTCGACGTCCCCGCTACCACCATCGTCCCCGCTACCTAGTAGTACGGTTCATGGATCCTTATTTCATCTATCTCAGGTGCCTCGTGTGAATGAGGGGACACCTCTGTGCTTCGATACAACACCTGCCCATGGTTTTTCTGCGGCTGATACTTCTGGTTCTGGTTGTTTTCGTTCAATAACGCCTGATTTCGCTTCCGAATCTGTTCCGTTGCGGTACTCATCCCATTCAAGCTACATTCACAAGGTTTCGACTCCTGTTTTCATATCAGCATATTCTAAGGCCGACCTCATTCCGGAGCTCCTGAAGCGCGATAATCCATGGAACGCTATCGGTGATATGCTGGACCTTCCCCCCATTCCTACAGCAAACGAAACTTACTTCAAGGAAATCACGTCTCATCGTAGTCATCATAGTGTTTCGCCTGTACAAGTCTCGCCTCTAGTTGCCCCATCAAGCATGGGGCAACCAGACATTATGCCCTCTAGTTCAGCTCGGATTGAGGATACTCGACAACGGGTACCACAGTCTGACGGAGCTCTGCCTGCTAGAAAATCTGATTCACCCATGAATAAGTCCTCACATGGTGTCTCCTCCCCTTTGCTATGTGGTGTCTTGGACTCGACCACCAAGACTGCGATTAACCTGGCAAGCCCGCCGCGAGTGGGGTGTTGCTTAGTGTCATCAGGCCAATGGGGGACCCATACACCCTCTTCACCAGTTGGAAAAATCACTATACCCGATAGACCTTCCCAACCTAGTACCCCACTAGCGCCGTCTCGAGGGTCGTATCGTCCGCTAGGCCGAAAATATGCTTCAGCTTGCGTTGCAGAGCAGACTCTGTCTGGCATTGCTGCTCCGCTGTTACCCATCTCAAAGCCCTTACACCTGCCGACAACGTCTGCACTCTCCTCTTCTGATTCTATGCATTGGCACACTGTATCTGAAATTGATCTTGATGAACTCATTCCCAAAACACCTTCTACGACCAGGACGCAACGCCCGAAACATGTGTGTCCTGACTTTATTGCAGATGAAAGAACGACCTGAGGCGTATGTCCTGAGGGACTCAGCAATGGTGAAAATCTGACGTAATTATGAAGACTGTATCTGTATAGCGAGTCCTGTAAGAGACGTGGTGTCATCACATCTGCCGCATGTCCTTCAGCTTCTTAGAAAAAGCCTCGCGGCAGTGATAATGCGTAACTTCGCCGCTATATGGGTTGGTATGGGTTATGAGCGACTCTCAGAGACCACCGGAAATATCTCACCGAGGGGCGTGTACGACAATAGCACTAGGTCCAATCCGCTTGTGACACTGCGGGCAACTGAGACCCCATTAACAAATCTGGTCTGAAGAAGCATGAAGGCAGAGATGAGTACATGCGGCTGTCTGTGATCTTGACACGATTGGCCTCCAAATACATCAACTTCGCGCGGCAACCAGCGGAGGCAGCAACTGTAGCGCCTCCTCTGGGTCCAGCCGGGGACCATGGCGCGCAATCAGCTCGAGGGCAGGTCGCAGAAGGTCATCCGTCGTCCGGACCAACGGGCGCAAGTAGATCTGTAGAAGGCGGACAAAAACGTTGCGGGTTTCAGTGTCTGGCTGGTATATCCGCTTGCAATATCTGTTGGTAGAGGCTGAGAGTTGCACAATGGAACGATGCCACGAATAACATACTGTTCCGCTATGTCGTAGTCTCGCAGGCGGTACACGTATATTTCTAAGGCGCTACCGTGGCGCCCCAGTCTTCCGAGGAGAATGGCTCTTGTTTCAAACAGGTCTACGCGCCCATATCAGTTGTCAAAAATTCATATATTACGTTAATTCGCGTACCGTCGCTCGGCAACACGCCGAGCAAACGATCGACACGATAGCGAGTCGTGTTGTCAACGAACGCTAGCAACTTCCCATGTGCAGCGTTGCGGCTGTCTTTCGGTCAAATACTAAGTGGGTTGTAGCCTTATAATCGGTGATGCATACTTTCATCACCTGCTTTCTTCGCGTCCATGGTCATCTGGAGATATAATTCCGCGAGACGGTCATGGTAGACAGGCAACTCTTCATGGCGCTCTTCGATGAGGTATTCCAGATAGCGTGCGCAGAACTTTGGGTCGACACTCTCGAGGAAATTGGCAACATGCTGCGGAGGTAGTTCCACTTCCTCGGATGTAAAGATCTTCTTCCTGTGTTAGTAAACGCTGGAGGCACCTGTGATGCCACTGACCTCCAATGCCATCTCAGGGTGCTCGTCGAAGATCCATTTCGAATACTGGAAAACAGTGTCCAGATAGTCTGGACTAAGTCTTTGAAGATAGGTTATTGACGGGACAAGTCTGTCTTTCACGTCCGTTTCTTTCTCTCCCAACCTACAACAGGGTGTGAATTAGATTTGAATGGCGAGCCTCTCGTACTCACTGGCGAAGGAGCTCCAAGGCTCTAGAGTGCATTTTCCTGACGTTGTAGAGGTCAATGAGCTCAGAAAATTTCTAGATGGATGTACTATGAACTTATCCCGTCAATAGACCAAGAAAAATACTCACTCCGCGCGCCGCAAGCATCTCCTCAACCTCTGCTACTTCATACCAGTTATCTCGTCTACACAATGGACCAAGTAACCCCGGTCTCACAACTAGGTACGATTTGAAAAGTGCAGTATCGACAACTCGCGCGCACAGTACAAGCTGCTCAGGAGTAAGAGAGGAGAACGGCGCATCTGGGATCGCACGAAGTGAATCACTCGACGTGTCCGACAACGATGCATGCCTATGGGAATGTGCAGGTGTAATATGGAAAGCCTCGAGCGACGCAAGGAGCTTTACACGCCTGTCGGGAAGGTATCGCAGAAGGCCTTCGACCGACCGACCGAAATCATCTACGGAATGTCAATGAGAAAAAATTAAAAATTACAGAGAACAGACCTGTCCGCGATTTATCCCTTTTGCTGACTACCGACGCTATTTCTGGGTCTTTGGAGCCAGAAGGTCGAATGGCATCGAGCGGGTTTTTAAGCTTGCTCAGGACACCAACAGTAGATGCCCCAGGCTGCCCTGATGGTGTTGGTTCGTCGACATTACCGCCATGCTCTGACGAGTTAGACGACGGGGCCGACGACGACGACGACGACGACGACGACGCCTCTTTCACAGTTCTGGTTGCAGGTCCACCAAACAACTGGATCCATTGTTCTCGCGGGACCGACAGGCGACCCGAGACCGTCTCTGGGTAAAGAGAGATGACCTTTGCAGGGTTAATATTCAGTTCGACAAACAAATCGAGGGCGCGGTCATATTCCCCTGCACGGAATTGTGATACTGCGTCTAGTGATTTTACCAGGCTCGTGCGTCGCTCCTCCGGAGGTGGGAGAGTCAGTGAGTAGCTGTGCCAAGGCTACTGTACATACTTTATCTGGTAGAACCGCAGCGTCGATTGAGTTAAGCAATGCGAGAGCCTCGGCATACATCCCGGCATCCACGAGCTCATCAACTTGCACGCCCCACGGTTTCATGCGGAAACACCATATCGAACTGCCCTCTGCTGTTGCAGTCGCCCGATCTGAAGGAGTGCTAACTAGGAAGAGGGGCGATTTGGCGGAAGGAGACGGCGTTAAGAGGCGCAGAATGTGATTAGCAGTGGGAGCAGGGGAGGTTGTGGTTTGAGTGGGATTGAATGGAAACGGCTGTAACTGAGATAATAAGAGAGATATCGAAGAGTTCACCTGAAGCACAGGAAAAGGGTGGAAGACAGGGTGGCCAGGGGTAGTACCGATGTCTCCAGACGGTTTTGGTACGCTCCCTGCAGGCAGAATGCTGAATATGTATGGCTTAACAAGGCCTGACAAAGCAGAGTTAGATACATGCACAACCACGTACATCGGAACGACATACTGACATCCTCCGGAGGTGCAGGCCAGGATATATGCGCTTTACGCGATGGCTTGCCGTCGATGCCAACAAAAATACCCTCATCTGAAGGGTGTTCAGATCGGTATCTAACATGAAATGGATGCACGTACTATCCTTTGCAATGAGCACCTCTGAGTCACCTACATGAGTGACGCATGGCCTAAGTTTTGCTCCGAGTCCCAGGGACATGTATCCTCCCAAGCCCGCAAAGGCCCCCATACCCACGTTGCTGATCCCAACCCCAGATTTGTTCGTAGTAGAGGCGAAAGAAATCTCAATTGTGGACATGGTGACTAGAGAGAACAGGACGTGACCGGCCTCATATGCTAAACAAACCACCTCCTGGTCTAGAAAAGCAATAGTTCGTGCTGAATGTGGGAGGGGGGCTTCCTGGAGCATTGTCATGAGGGAAAGGTGAACTTTCCCAGTTGGCGTACCTTGACGTCTTGCGCTTCACCATCCTTCCACGCATACACGACCAACTTTCGCTGACACCCGACTACGAGATGCGTAATGACCGTAGGAACGGAGATAACTGGGGAGCTGAACTCGGCACCCTGTGGACGACTTGTTTTCCCATTAGGGTAGAGGTGTTGCACCGATGTATGCACGGCGAAGGAAAATGCAGTCTTCGCCCTGACAAGTGGAGTGGGCTTCGATAGGTCAGGGAGGTCGAACAAAGTGACCTGCGACTCTTGGAGGCGGTGAAACAAGAGAATGAAAAGAGGGACAAATTACGCACGCGAAAGTACCACGAGCGAATTGATGTCCTTCACAATCCCGAGCTGGTCGATGGCTTTGCGTGTGAGATTTTTCTTGGTCTCTAATGGAGTAATTGCGTAGGCTTTTCCTTCTGTTCTTGGCGTTATGTGGGTAAATTTGCTGCCAGGAATGTTATATACCTTCTGAACTAGCAACACTGTACACGGAAAGATTTCCGCTCGAAGTTCCGAAATAAAGTCGGTCTCCTTCGCCACCTGTCAGCAAAGTGAACAAATGTTTCAGAAAATGAGTATACCCTGAAGGGTAAGTGCTTCAATCCTCTCCTTGAAGCCAGTCAATACGATTTCTGGCGGCTCGAATGGAGCCATTGACTAGTGACTACCTCAGATGACCGCTGAAGCGCTGACGCACCACGCCGAATTGGGAGAGTCACATGATCAAAACTGATGAGTCTCATGACACGTGACGAGTGATCATCTTATTATCTTATTATTCAAAAAAAAAAAAAACCCCCCCCCCCCGAGAAAGCCGCAACAAATAAGGAAAGGGTCAAAGCAAAAACAGTTGACAGCGAAGATGCGAACGAGATGAGTCAGCGTGGCACATAAGTTATATGGCCCCTATTTGTTCGACATTCCATTTTGTTGATACACAAATTGGTGTGACGGAGGGGGAACCGCTTTGATGGGTGGTGGCGGCACCGGATTCGCGCGAGCCTGACGGTAGTAAGTCGTATTCCGTTGTTCTGCCTGCGCAGGAGACGTCGCTGCTCCAGCAATAACAGGAGATGTATTTGCGGCAACAGTCGGCATCGGCCAAGGCATATTAGATGCTGGTGTCGCAGTTGTTGGCCGGCTGGGAGCGGGTGTAGGAGTTGATGTCGTGGATTGAGGTTGCTGTGGTGGTGGAGCAGGGTTATGGATAGCTGGTGATGGTTGACCAGATGGTGTGGAGGTGGTGGTCTGGCTTTGTGCTGGGGATGGCATTGCCACTGTAGTATTAGTGAGCGAGCCCATAGGTGGAGCTGTCGGTGGCGCTGCTTCAGATGAGCTCGGGACCTCTCCCTCTCGCCGTCGTTTGATGCCACGGGTCGTGCTTTCTTTGAGACCAAGCGCTGTTGCTTTGAGGAGAATCTGGTGCCTGAAACGAGACGTCAGTGACTGACATGATCCACGAGAAACTGGTGAGTGAACCTTGTGCGTGTGTTGCCCCATTGGCCAACAACCCAGTCCCAATCGGTCTCATTCGAAGAACCAGAAGTCCGACTCTGTTCAGCTAAGCGCTTTAAACGTTCAACTTCCTCATCCGCCCAAGCCCCCGACGCTCCTGCGGGATTACTGGTAGCCATAGTTAGAGTAGAGGTAGCCGCTGCAGAAGAGGAGACAAAATGGGTCGTCGGAGGTGCAGACGAGGATGACGGAGGAGGTGCGGGGGTTGGCTGACTGGGCATTGCCGAATAATAGCCGGGTGCAGGGGGATATTGAAAGTACGGCGCAGTCGGATAGCGTGACGGGGTCGTAGCGTACATTGTAGGATACATAGGCTGCGAAGTACCCGGGATACCGAGAGGCATGACGAATGTAGAAGGGTTCGTGATGACAGCAGATGGCTGAGAATTTGTCGATGGAGGAGCGGATGTTGATGCTTGCGGTGGCGGCGGATAAGGAACAGAAGGATAGGCGGGTGGTGGAGGTTGACCGGCGAGTTGACTGGGATTTTGAAGCTGGGGACATGATGTCCATGAGAGAGATGGAGAGGTGGTCAAGTCCGGACGCACCAATTGATCACAAATTCGTTTTGCCTCGTTTAGCATAGTCAAGGGATCGACCTTACTGGATGGTCCCATTTGATATGACTGAGCGATCACGAGAGAAGGGGTAGCTTTCTGTGCGACTTGAGACGTTGTCATGTTGATCGATGAGTGAAACGTACAATAAGCTCTTCTGCGGCACCATAGAACTCGGAGCAGAGGTTCAAAACGCGCCATTGAAATTCATAGTACTGTTGATTCTGAGCGGTAACACCTGGTAATATTGGTGCGCCACCTTGCGATATGGGATAGCTAGGGAACTGAGACCTGCCGACAGAACCAGCACTCTCACGAGGTTTTCTGTTTCGAGAGCCCTTAGGACGACCTGGACGTCGCTTCTGCTCCGGGGTTTCGGGGCCATGAGTACCGGGTGACGGTATTTGGGGAGCATGCCCTTGTGTGGCGAGATTAGCAGTTGTTGCCGGGCTTCCCGAAAGAAACAGAAAAAAAAGTCAAAAAGTGTATTCCAAAATATTCAAGCGTGACAGATATACACACCCTACGACCTGTTTGTTTTGAGGAGACGCTGATGGACTCAGGTCTCTGCGATCATTGTCATCTAACTCCTCCTCGACAACTTCCTCCTCTTCCTCCTCTTCCTCTTCCTCTTCTCGCTGAGAATCGCTCACGGAATATTGTTGCGTGTTGGAAGCAGGAAACGTAGGATATGGAGAAGGCTGTGAAAGCGGAGGTTGTAGTGCGTGTGAAAGGGGCTGATAGTGCTGGGGGTTATCCATTTTTATCCTGTGATGACAATATTCAGACTTGACCAGAGCAAGAACGGTTCGAAATAACCCCAGTTAAAGAGAGAGACTCGAATATGGAGGTGGCCGATGAGGATAAGCTAGCGGTAATAATGTGGGAAAATATCCTGTTTGTCGGTCACGGCTTAACCATCAACGGTTCCTAAACTATTACTACCCCTAACAATACGCTGATAGCTGCACAACCATCAATCCGCTAACAGAAATACCCTGTTTCTCTAACCTTCAACTGGATGTCTCTTTTTCTGTGAATGCGCTATTGTCAGAGCAAGGGGGAGTTATTTAGGGTACCGATTAGTCATCGTAATGTGACATGTTTAGCTGTGACTCGATTGTGATTCCGCGCTTTTGTAATTGTCACCCACCGTGAGCCGCAGCCGCAAACCGTCTTGCACCGCCTTCCACTTCCACTTCCACAACAACCGCCTCTTTCCCTGATATTTAGTCTTGCCATCACTCGGCATCAGACTACTCTACATCCCATGCTTCAAGCTTCTTCACATTCTGGCCCCAGTGCCCTGGTTAACACTGCACTGCGCAATGCCGGTCTCATGGATCGTGACGAACGCATGCGCGACGCCTCAGACAAGCCAGGCGGTCGCAAGGGCTTCCCTAAGCCTCGTTCCCATCGACCGCGTCTCATCGACACTATCAAAGGTCAACCGGGACCCAGTCGTAATCCCACGGTAAATATTAGGTTACTTTTACCTCCTCTGCCCCTTGTTTGTGCAGTGTCTCTCCCCCTCACAACTGGTCTTGTGCTCGCCTAATTCCGAATAATAACACCAAGCTTACATTGTTCATCTCACTCGGTCAACCCGTTTCCCTCGTGGTGCTCGATCAGCTTGCCTCCCGGATCGCTAGTCCATCCTCTGGCCCCCTTTCCATTCGTGGTGCCGCGGTTGGGCGTGTGCGCCGGAACGCAATATCGCTGAACGGCGACAAAGTGCTGCCGGGAACGCGAGTGGCTGTAGGAAAACCTCTCGAAGTATGGAGGAGATTTGTGCAACGGCGCTGGGACCCCCAATTACGGTTCCTGAACCTCGAGGTAAGTAGAAGTCGATCCGACATCACCCGTCTTCGCTCATTCTTTAATTAGAGAATGTCGGAAGACGAAATGATTTCGAAGGCTGGCCTTCTTCCTCCTGGTATCCCTGGCAGTACAGGAAAAGAAGCGGCAGTGATTTTTAAACTCGCGTCTCAACTCAAACCTCCCGTGCGTTTGTCACCATCTTTTCTTGTTCCCTTCTCATCTATTCAAGATTCGTACCATATCTCTTGCCAACAATAACCTTCAAACCACACATGTCATTTCAACAATCGCACATTACCTCCCAAATCTTGCCAATCTCTCTCTCGAGAACAACAACTTGCGAGTGTGGAAAGACATTGATTCGATATCTCAACTGTCAGACAAGAAGGACAAATTGTTGAAATTGCGGGAGCTTATTCTTATTGGGAACCCTATACGAGAGTTGGAGTACCAGAACAACCGCGTGGACACCTACAGGAAGTAGGTCTTCTCCTATTCGTTAATCAAAGGGTGCCTAATTGTTTCAGTAATATCATGCGACGGTTTCCGACGCTCGAAATCCTGGACAAAGAGCCTGTTGCGAAAATATCTTTCGACGCCCCGCAGATATTGGAATCTTCTGGATCGTCGGGTTCGTTTAAAGCAACTAAGGAGTTCCCAGCAATCATGCGGCCGCCTCTCATTGCCGGGGTGGATGGTGGTATAATCACGTCATTCTTCGCTCGGTATGTACCCATCTGACTACGTCTTGAATCCCTCATCATGGCCACCCTAGCTTCTTCCCACTGTTCGATACACAAAGGAACGCCCTATCAAACGTGTATAACGAGTTTGCGACGTTCTCGTTTCAAGCCAATACATCCATTCCCATCCGCGCCAAAATTCAAGGTTTCCAATACTCAAAGGAGATGCCGAATCAGCGCAATCTCGAATGGACGCCGTGGCTCAGTGCGGGATCCAGAAATCTTAGTAGGGTAGGGGGTGCAATGGACAAACTGTTGAAGAGCATTCATGTGGGGCGAGAGAACGTTTTAAACGCATTGATTACCCTCCCCAAGACAAAACACGACATTGCTGGTGCTGCCGAAAAATTCTGTATCGACGCATGGCCAGTGACTCATGAAAATCGGACGACTTTGTTCTTGTCCATCCACGGACAGTTTGTTGAAGGTGTGTCTTATCCGCCAGAGCCAATGTTTATGCTTATCATTCTGATCGTATTCCACTTGTTACAGAATCGGTTGGAGGTGTTCGATCGTTCGATCGGTCGTTCGTATTGGTTCCCGCACCAGAGGGTTCAAGGTACGCTCGAATATTTGGACATCATTGGCTAGTTAGTCACTTTGTGCCATCACGTAGGGCGAAGGCGAGTGGGTGGGATGTGGAAGTGCTCTCGGATCAGCTTGTGATTCGTGCCTACTCTAGTCACGAAGCGTGGGCTCCTGGACCACTATTTGTGCAGGCGACCTCGTCTAGTAACCAGACATCGTCGACACCATCGAGAACACCCATCCAACAAGAATTAGGAGCAATTGTGCGTTCGCGTTGATTTTTTTTCTTCGACCACCCCCAAAGACTGACGACCAAACAACTCAGCCTGAGCCACAGAGATCGCTCATCACACGAGTCTGCACACTTACGCGTCTCAACGTTCGGTTCGCTGTGGATTGCCTCCAGAATAACGGATGGGATGTTGATCAGGCTGTCGCAAATTTTGAGCAGGTCAAAGTACGCCTCGGGATATTACTTCTCCGTTGAAGTCACTGACATTGAGAACTACCTTCCAGGGAACGCTTGGACAAGATGCTTTCATGTGAAATCCGATTATTCCATCGTTTGTTGAACTCTACCAGATCTTTTGCCTTGTCTCTATCCCATTCCGTGATTGATAATGTCACCTCGATCTTGCCTTTGCATACATACTCGCATGTTCTGCCTATCCACTCAAATTGTAGCCTTTTACGATAATAGACACCAACATGGCGTGGTCATAGTTTGGTAGCAAGACCACAGCGTGGCTCGTGTTCATAAAACCCATTGCTGTACTGTCAACTGTGATTGATCATGAACTGGAAGCGCCTGAACTTGTCTGAAAACAATGTTCGCACACAGCGTTCGCATACAACGGACAGCGGACAGCGTGGTTGATGTGCCAAGAGATAAGATACAATACGTAAGGTCACATGGTCAAGTGAAATAAGCAAACCACGTGTCGGATGTATTACTTAAAACGACATTGGGCGCAACAGAACGCGTAACATGGGCGGCATGGACTCGACAGGGCGCGATGGATACAATTGGCACTGCTTCCGGCGGTGCCTACCATTCCATTATTCGGTACAAGTGACAACTTGTCCGGGCTATTAGACGAATCATTTCAAGCGCTACGATGAGTGTTGCGCTAACTTCGCGTTCACGGATCAGCTTTATGGACACTACTTTCAATGTGGATAAAAAGACGCCTGTGTTTTTGTCTTGGGCCTAGGAAATTCTATCCGTTCTCGCTTACCTTTTCACACCCATTATCAATTAACCCGAGCCGTCCTTTTATCCGGCCCTGCCCACGCATATATACACACCTTCAACCTCCCTCAAGTGCATGCCATCCTCCACGACTCCCTCCACGTCGATTGCACAATTACCCCCCACGTCACTCAACGCACAGTTTTTAGACGCTGTAGTACGCGGAGATGAACGCGGCGTTCGCTCTTTGCTCGAGTGTGGCGCGGACGTGAATGCAACAGATGCAAAAGGGAGGTCTGCTGTGGGGTGCGCAGTCGCGGGTGAAAGGTATGCCCATCATGGACAACATCTGAGCCTTCCCGAGTGCTGAATGCGTTCTGGTCCTCAGTTGGCAGACAGCTGACTCTTCATTAATGACGGCGAGCCGCTTGGTCGTCCTTCAGCTACTCGTTGAGGATCGTCATGTATCATTATACACGCTGAACGCGCCGCAAGAGGCAATGAATGGAGTGACACCACTCGGCTTTGCTGCTTGGATGAACTCCCCCCAAGCAGTCAAGACTCTGCTTGGGGCTGGCGGGGGTAGGGTTTCCGTCGATGGTGAGGATGCGTACGGTGTCACGCCTCTGATGTGTAAGTTGAGTTTCCCCTCAAATGAGGCAAGTCAACTCAGATCTGACGATTCCCCGTAGACGCAGCACGCGACGGCAACTTGGAGGTTGCCAAATGCCTGGTAAGCACGACATTCTGGGCTTGCCGGCCCAAAGTCCGATTCTAGTGTTCAACACAACAAACCAAAATAGCTTTTCCATGGCGCGTGCCCTGACCGCCGGGATAGGAATTGTCGAACTTCCATCCAGTACGCTTTGGACCACCCTCAAATACTCTGGGCTTGTGAGGAAGCACTCCGACATCATCGCTCCCGTGAAATTCGGGCATGTCCTCCGGCTTATCTATACGTTTCTCTCCTTGACTGAAAACCACTAGTCCGAAAATGGTGGTATTAAGCCCGACACACCTGAGGCAGCTCCACGACCACCTGTTAGCCCTTCTTCCAGCTCGGCGTTTTTCTCCATCGACGCTGAAGTACTTGAGCGCACAGACGCGTTGATCTCAGCCATAGTCTCATCAGACATGACTCAATTGTACAGCCTCCTCTCTGGTCTTTCGGTTGGCTCTTCTTCAGAAGGTGTTCTTTCACTTGTAAACACGCCAGACGCCGAGGCGTGGTCTCCGATCCATTATTGCGCCTCTCTTAAACAACCTTCCATCGAAGTGCTGAATATCCTCTACTGTGCTGGCGCTGATGTCAGTCTTTTTTCCAAAACCGGCAATTACACTCCTCTTCACTGTTTGGCACGTAGAAAGCGCGGGCCTGACGCGCTTCGTGATCATGATTCTTTGTACCGATTTGTCCTCCACCTTGTCCGCTACCTCCGCGCTCCGCTGCAAGCTCTGGATGACAACCATGAGACATGTGTACATATTGCCGCGGAGCATGGTGACAGCGCCGAGATCCTGCGCGCGATGCTCGACTCGGACATCAAGCACACTGTATTCGAGATGCGAAATTCACGGGGGTAGGCGATTATTCCGTGATTGACGACCATTCGTTTACATCCTTCGGTTTAGTTTGACTGCCTTCGAGGTTGCTAAACCAGAGTTTCGTAGCTTATTCGGTCGTTTCCAGGAGGAAAGGCGTCCGGCATCATCCGCTTCTCATGCCACTGTCAGGCCCCGTCATAGCTCCGGGTCGGATCCGAGTTTATTATTGGCCGAGGGTGCTCTGACGCACCAGGCACGTCCTGCTGCACTCTCCCCGCCACCAGACAACGACGGGAGTCCGCCATCGTTCGACCTACTGGTTGACCACCTCAATGCAATCACTATGGGTCTTTCGTTTTCTGCTGGCTTAACCCCACCAGAAGCTGCGCTGGACCGATTTGACGCCCTTCTTTCTGACGCATCCTCTCTAAACCAAAATGCCATATCGAAGCTTTATGCCCGGGTCGATGAAGCCTGTGAAGAGGTTTCACGCGTGCGAGAGTTGTGGACGGAAGTGGACGCGCGCTTGGACACCGTATCTCAAGCCGTCCAAGAAAAACTAAAATCGGGTCGTGTAGTGCCTCAGGACATTAGAACTGAGGACTCTTCTTGTGAATCAGTGGTTACGCGACAAAGCAGCTCGGAAGCCGAGACGCCCATTTCACCCGGATTCGCAACGGAGTTGTTGATGCGCGACTCGCTTGAGAACGGCGATAGCTTTCTCAGACCGTGGCCGGCTGGAGGTGATTCCGCGGACACTGCAAACGGACAGAGAAGTAATTCTGCGGGTTCTATCGCACACCTACGCTCACACAAAAGCATGAGTGACCTGCGCCGACTGACACCACATCTAACCCAGGACGGTTTTGGTGCCACTCCAAAGCCAAGAAAGCGGGCGCGTGCAGATACTTTAACAGACATTGACTCAAAAGGCAGACACTCTCGCCAGTTCCCTAGGATGAGGACCGAGGGGGACGGCAAAGGGGCACGATTAAAAGCGTGGCTACGGCGCACGTTCCTGCACGACCGAATACCGAGGTCTTCTGCGCAGAAGCTCCAGGGGCCACGGCCGTTGCTGACGACACTGGTGGAGAAAGACGAGAGCTCTGCAGTCTCGAATGCATGCTCACATCCTAGTTATCGAGTCCTCACGACGGTCCGTAAAGACCTAGCACGAATCGACGAGTGTATATCAAATGTGCGTAATTCCATATTTATCTTGAGATGGTCGGCCGCTGACCCGGGTTATTTGCATGAGCAGGCAGAAAAGTTAATTACGTCAGCGCATCGCGCTATCGCACGAGCCGAACGCAAAACGAGGCGCGCATCGCAGGTCCGTTCCCTCTTTCGAATTGCAAGCGATTAGATTTGAATAATTCTGGTATTTCACAGGTGGGAAAAAAACTTATATACGATCACCGGCGAGCGCGAACGTGCGCTCCGAATAACGAGGAAGTCATTACGACGGGGCAAAAGAGGGGGCCGGTACCTACGCTACGTGTGATAATACCTCGGACCGAGTCGCCGGTATCCAGCAGTCCAAGCCAGTCGCCGATAACTACGAGATCGTCTATATCCTCGGTGGGGTCTGTTGGGAAAAACATGGAGATAGAAGAGGGGAGAGTGTATGTAGGAAAGATGGAGGGGAGAATTGAGGAGGGATATAAGGAGGTTGATAGAGCGAAGAGTTGGCTGGGGATAGTTAAACGGGTACTCGAGGATGTAGAGAGGGGATTGGATAAGAAGACAAGGGCGTGACAGCGTGACATTTTCAAACGGACCAGACCGAGAGCAGGTCCAGGGCGACTGAAACCGTTAAGCAAGCGCAAGCAAATCAAGTCAACTCGCGGCGTGGTTCAATCAATTGCTCGAGCTCATCCTCGCCACGGGAATGGCTGCTCAAGTCCAAAGGCAAGATCTCCCCGATCTCCCATCACCTATATTCTCTTTTTCTCACCTTTATCTCCCTCTAGTCACTCGTCGCTCCCAGACAATACCGTCGACCATGGTCACGTAGATCCCAACGGCCAGGTGAGCGATCCCCCGCTATCACCGAATTCGTTTATATTCGAGCCCAGCAGTCTCTCGACCAAGCGCTGGATCCTCATCTCTCCCAAGTCGCCCTCGATTCGCGTTCTCATTACCACAGTCACTACCCAGCCCCCCACATCATCACCCCAGACCATGCGGGGGCACCTCATCATACAGACCACATGTCGTTTTATACTGCGCCCCACGAGATGCCTGTGCAACCCGTCGATCGTCAGCCAGCGACGTCCTCATCCAAGCGCAAACAACTCGAGTCGCCCTATACCCAAGGTGCGGGCAAGAAACGAAGAGCCGATGGCTACGATGACGACCCCGATGACCCCGAAGTTGGCGAAGATGGCGGTGCTGGCGGTGCCAGGCACTGGACAGACGAAGAAAAGACCAAGTTGTTTAACTGGCTCATGGGCCCCAACGAAGACGAACATTTCGACGCTTTGCGAACCAAGAAGAACACGTGTTTCCGAGACGTGGGTTTTTCTTATTTTTTCATCGTCAGTGTACCCCTCCTGACGTTATCACAGTGTGCGTTGGATGCCTTTGGTGGTCGTAAAACCTTCCTAGCCGTCAAGGGCTGCTATGAACGCAATTTTGTGGTTTTCAAGCAGATATACGCATTCGAAACGTTTACTGCAGGTATGCAACAAGCCGACGTGGACTCCGACAGTGAGGTGGATCGCCTGCGCGAATACGAACGCCGAATTTACGCCGCGCGCAAGGCGGGCTTTCATGTGGGCAATTTGTCTTCACGGATACTGGATCACTGGCACCGAATGGGGTGGTATGCGACGTTCCATTCCAGGTAAGATTACTCAACGTGCTTGTTTGCGTTTCCAATAACGCACCGCCAGGTGGCATGGTGACCCAAACGTTCGTCGCCCCCCGGCCCGTCCACGACCAATGGGTCCCCCGACACTCCCTCTACAACACACTCAGGCGAGCGCGGAACCGCAGCAAGAACCAGCGCTCCGTGGTGAAGAGTCTCCAGTGCTCGAGCGTGCCACAGCGGACCCACCTGTTGTTCCTCACTTCGAACGGACATACGACCCCTACTCATCTGCTCCCGATCCCGGCGAA
>WNFR01002819.1_pt1 | contig 18024 bp, 17 predicted proteins | sample 5400221 | NCBI WGS metagenome assembly WNFR01 (sample SAMN13153357, study PRJNA577476) | soil metagenome | isolation source: 40 cm soil under Madrone tree | place: USA:California | collected 2016-06-14
CTTCGCCCAAGTTGGCTGGTGTTTGCGACCCCCAATCACCAGACCACGGAGGCATCATGTCCCGCCGCATCCGCTTCGCCCTAGCGTTGGTCCTCGTGTCGCTCGCGCTCACCGCATCGGCTTGTGCTGATGCGTCTGGTCCGAGCGGCGTTTGTGATCACAGCAATCCGGTTACCTGCCACTAACGCTTAGCCCCCAAGCGCTGCTAGAGAGGCTGAGACCTCTCTGAGGGCTTCGGTGGCGTCTCCGGGCTCCAGGACTGGTGCCTCCAGATCATCGGGTGTCACGCATTCCTGGAGCCCGCTGATCAGTCGTTCGATTCTAAAAACGAATTCATGCAAGTCGTGTGTGCTGGCGATTTCCAGTGCGCGGCGCAGCTCGTGCTCGGCGCGTCCGAAGTTTTCAAAGCGAGCGAAACCAACACCAGCCTTTAGGTGGTAGTCCGTGCGGATGTTCGGCGCGGCTTCGCCGCCATGATCGAGGGCTCGCTCGCGCCACCGCTCGAATGAGACGCGGTCACGTCTGAAGGACGCGCAGTTCATCAGCTCGATTTTCGCGTTTGCCAGGTTGTCCGCGACGCTTTCGCGGCGCACCACTTCGTTGAGGGCTTGTTCCGCAGCCGCCACCTGACCGATCGCCAGCAACGAGAGACCCAGGTCGCTCAGCGCGCGTAGCTGAGCGGATTCGTCCTCATAGAGCTCATAGGCTCGCCACAAATGCGGAACACCTTCCACGGTTTGACCGCGGCGATCGAGGGTGTTGCCCAGACCATGCTCGGCTTGCGCTTGAACGGCGCGGAAGCCTTCGATGGTCGCGTCATTCAACAGAGCTTGCCACCCTACTTCAGCCTCGGTGAGATTGCCGCGGAACTGGACAACGTTGCATTGCCCCACACGGCTGAGGAGCACCGATTGGCGATCCCCGACGGAGGCGGCGATTCGGCCGGCTTCGGCGTATCCCACCCGCGCGGATTCCCAATTCGTTTGCATGCGTCTCACCCGACCGAGGCGCAGCCACGCCGAGATCGTATCTGACGTCTTCAGCCGTTCCGCCCCGACGGTGATCATCGTTTGCAAGACGTCTTCTGCTTCCTCGAGATGTGAGTCCTGCTCGAGGTAGAGCGCATAAGCGAACAATGCCGGAGCGAGTAACTGGATCTCGCCGTCGCGATGCGCTTCACCCGCCGCGCGTACGATGCAGCTGAGATGGGACGCCTCAGTCCCCTCGCCGGAAAGCTCGGCGCAATAGCGCTCGGTGGCCGCCCATTGATAGCGGAACACATCGGGAGTGGGTGGCTCGCGGTCGGGAGCGAGCAGATCGACGAACCGCAATGTCAGAAACGCTCCCTGACCCAGACGGACGTCCGGGGAGGTGGCTGGTTCATCAGCCACCCGTTGCAGGAAGACGGCGTGGGGCAGGCCCGCGCGGCGAGACTGCTGTTCAGTGCTCACGCGCGGCCCTATGTGCACCCGACATGCCGGACGGCAAGACCATCACGCGCACCAACATAGCGCTCGTCGTCCCGGTGCGTTAGCCCGCAAATGGCGCGTTTTCTGGCTTTTCGCCGGGTTTTCCAGATACCGCAGGGTTTCGCCGACACGGTATAAACAGCGCATGTCCAAGGGGTTCACGCTCCTCGAGCTGATCGTGGTGATCGCGATCGCGGCAGTGCTGGTGGCATTCTGGGTACCCCGCGCCGCCAGTCTGATGGACTGGATCGAGACTGAGCGCGCCGTCCGTGATGTAACGACGGCGCTCGCGGTCGGACGCAACGGCGCCGTCCTGCAATCTACTCGCGCACGCGTCACCATCGGTCCCGACACGTTGCGAATCGATCGGTTCGGGGCGCAGGGGTGGGAACCGTGGTGGCGGACGCCGGGTCCGTCCAGTCATGGCGTCACACTCGCGACCTCGAATCCTGTGGTGATCTTCGGGCCGACGGGGATGGGCTGGGGTGTGTCGAACACGACGGTCGTTCTGCGCCGAGGGTCTCAAGCCGAAACGATCACCATGTCGCGCGTGGGACGGGTGAAGCACTGGTAGATGCAACCGTTCTGTGGATCGGTGCATCTAATTCTGTGAAACCTGATTGCGATGCAGGACGTAAATCGAAAGGTCGCGGCCGAAGTGTGACGGCCACTTCGCCCGACCGCCAACCCCGGGGAGATTCTCGCCCCGGGGTTTGGTCTCTTACAGAGCAGGCTTTTAGAGCGCTGGCCCGACGTCCTCGTCGAGGAAGACCAGCGTCTGCCTGCGGCCGACAATCCTGACCAATGCGTCGTAGACCCTGGGGTCCAGTACGGTGCCGGAGAGATCGGCCATCCGCTCGACCGCCTGCTCGGGCGTCATCTTTTCCTGATACGGCCGCGCGGTGGTGAGCGCATCGTACACCTCGGCCGCGGCGATCACTCTTCCCCCCAACGGCACCTCCTCGCCGCGCAATCCATCAGGATAGCCAGTGCCGTCCCAGCGCTCGTGATGGCTCTTCACCATGGCCACGATGTACCCCAGGTGAGCGAGCGGCGCGAGAATCTGGGCACCGATGATGACGTGCTGCTTCACATGCTCGAACTCATCTGGGGTGAGCGGCCCTTCCTTATTAACCACCGCGTCCCGCGTCCCGATCTTGCCGAGGTCGTGCAGCCGGCCTGCCATCCGGATGTGATCGACCTCTTCCTCGCGAAGGCCCATCTCGGTCGCGATATTCGCCGACAAGTCCGCCACACGCGCCGAGTGGCCGCGCAGGTACGGATCCTTCGCCTCCAGCGCGTTGACCAGTACCTCGAGCGTGGCGGTGGAAATCCGCTCCAGGCGGTGACGCTCGCGGTGCAGCTCCGCGGTGCGCGTCGTGACCTCTTCCTTCAGCCATTGATTCAGATGGCGATTCTCGAGATGCATTTCCCGGCGCTTGAGCGCGCGCTGGACGGCGCGGCCCAGATCAGCGAGCTCGATCGGCTTGGTGAGATAGTCCATCGCGCCGCGCTGCATGCAGAGCGCCGCGCTGGTGGCGTCGTTCACGGCGGTGAGCATCAGGATGGCGAGATCGGGCTCGATTTCGAGCGCCTGTGGCACGAGGTCGACGCCGCTGGTGCCCGGCATGCGGATATCGGACAGCATCAAAGCGACCTTATGGAGGCGCAGCTGTTGCAGCGCCTCGTCGGCCGAGCTTGCCGCGTACACCTCGAACTGCTGCTGCTTCAAGTATTTCCGCAGCGCGTTCCGGATCGGCTCCTCGTCATCGACCACGAGGACGGTGACGATTCCCGGTGGGGGGAGAGCGGTCAACCCGATTCTCCTTGAGAAACCAAGGCCAAACTAGGAATCGGCTGCAACGAACGCCAGGTCTACAGGGGCGGGAATGAGCCGGGCCGCATGGGCGCGCGTCAACAACTCGGCGACGGCCCGCCGCCCAAGCTCGCCGTAGTCCACCGTGTAGGCGTTCACGTACATGCCAACGAAGCGGTCGGTGCGCGCGGTGTCGAGCCCGCGGCTGAACCCCTGAGCGTGCGCCAGCGCCTCGGCCCGATGACCGAGACCGTACTCGATGCTGGCCTTCAGATCGCGCGCGATCGCGCGCGTGAGCTCGTCGCCGAGGTCGCGCCGAACAACATTGCCGCCGAGTGGCAACGGAAGCTGGGTCTGTCGGTACCACCACTCGCCCATGTCGGCCCAGAGATGCAAACCGCGGTCGGCGAAGGTCAGTTGGCCCTCGTGGATCAGGAGCCCGGCATCGGCTTTTCCCGCGGCGACGTAGTCTTCGATTTGATCGAACGGCACCACGACGTGTCGCGCAGCGGGCTGATAGAGCCGCAGCGTCAGGAACGCCGTGGTCAGCTCCCCCGGCACCGCCACCAGACGCCCCGTAAGCGCGGCGCGTGGTCTCGTCGGCGGCCGCTTGCGGCTCACGATGAGCGGCCCGTAACGATCCCCGATGCTGGCACCGTGAGCGAGCAGGGCGTAGCGATCGGCGAGGTACGCGTAGGCGTGCAACGAGACGGCGGTGACTTCCAGCTCGCCCGCGAGCGCGCGGCGGTTCAAGCTTTCGATGTCGCCGAGCTCGTGCACATAACGGCGGCCGCCGGTGTCGATCTTGCCCGCTGCCATCGCCCAGAACATGAAGGCGTCATCGGCGTCGGGGCTGTGGGCGACCTGGATTGTGCGGGAAATCGTCGCCGTCATGATGTCGGTCTCCGCGGGTTCTGCGACTGGCGCACGGCTTCGGCATGGAAGTTCGTCAACGACCTGCGGTGGTCGTCGTACTCGGGGCGTTTGAGTGCCAATTCCGCCTGCTCGTGGCGGAGGAAGTCGGCGTAGGCCCGTTGCTCCTGGGCCGTGTTGCCTTGCTCCTGGTAGGCGTGCGCGCGGAGGACATAGATGAAGAGGTGATTCGGCACTGCACGCTGAATGGTGTCCGCCTCCGCGACCGCTGCGACGGGATCGCCACCCGCGAGCTGTAACAAGCCAACATCGTAGTGTGCGTCCGCATCCAGCGTTGGTAGCTGGCCGTAGGCGCCGAGCGCCATGGGAAGAAAGAACTGCACACTGTCTTGCTTCCCCGCTTCCGCCAGGATCATGACGCGATCGAACAAGCGGTTCGCACGCTCCTTCGGAGACATCTGCGAAATGTCCGGCGGTCGCACGCCACCGCTGGCGCCAGTCGCGAAGGGGGCAACGGCCGCCTCAGGCTGGTCGCTCCGGGCCGGAGCGTTGGTCGCGCGCATGGCGATCACGGTTACCAGCGCGCCGACTGCCGCGCCGCCAAGCCCCCAGGGAAGGCCGGCCCGCCACCCGGAGGCGCTCACGGTCGCGACGGTCGCGCCGCACTTGTGACAGAAGCGGGCCGTCGAGGAGAGTTGTGCACCGCAGGCGTGACAGGTCATGGGTGGAGAATGTAACTCGGGCCGGCGGGCCAGCGGGCTGGCGGGGCGCTTGAAAGCCGGTAGAGTACTGGCCCATGGCGAGTACCGAGTACGGGAAGCACATGGGAGAATTGAAGCGCGGCGAGCAGCGCTGGGACGTCTATCTGGAGGGCCAGCCCGACACGTCGCTGGGCGCGGTGCGCGGGCGGATCCACTTCGTGAGTGGCCAGCTCCACAAGGTGACGGGATGGATCTTCCTCGAATGGCGGGAGAAGGACATTCAGGAGCGGTTCGGGGAGTTTTCGGCGGTCGAACTCATACACTTCGTGGAAGCACTGTAGCGGACCTGCTCCACATTCGGTCGGACAGTTTGCACATTTCCACAGGGTGAACACCCCCTGAAGCGACTTTTCGTGCAGTTTGTGCACGGATTTCTTGACACCCCCCCCTTAGGCCCTCTAGCTTCCCGTATGGCCCGCCGCTTGCACAGCGTCTCACCGACTCGGGAAGGAGACCCCTCGCAATGACAGCAACGTTGGAACCCACCGTCACCGGTGGGAAAGCCGCTACCGGCACAGCGCCGGCGGATGTGATCCGCCGTGCGAAAGAAGCAGGCGTGCAGATCGTGGACGTGCGGTTCACGGATCTGCCCGGCACCTGGCAGCATTTCTCGATTCCGTTGAAGGAGCTCGCGGAAGACACGTTCACGGACGGTTTGGGATTCGACGGCTCGTCGATCCGCGGTTTCCAGGCCATCAACGAGAGCGACATGTTGCTGATGCCCGATCCGGCCAGCGCTTTCGTTGACCCCTGTTTGGAAGTGCCGACGCTTTCCCTGACGTGCGACATCGTGGATCCGATCACGCGTGAGCCCTACTCGCGCGACCCCCGCTACGTCGCGCGCAAGGCCGAAGCGTTTCTGAAGAAGAGCGGCGTCGCCACGACGGCGTACTTCGGGCCCGAGGCCGAGTTCTACATCTTCAATTCCGTGCGCTTCGATCAGAACGCGCATGAAGGCTATTACCACATCGATTCCGAAGAGGGCATCTGGAACAGCGGCGCGAACGGGACGCCCAACCTCGGCCACCGTCCGCGTCACAAGGAAGGCTATTTCCCCGTTCCTCCGACGGACCGTCTCCAGGACCTGCGCTCCAAGATCATGCTGGCGATGATCGCCGCGGGTATCGAAGTCGAAGTGCACCATCACGAGGTCGGCACGGCGGGCCAGACCGAAATCGACATGCGCTACAACACGCTGACGCGCATGGGCGACCAGGTCATGATGTACAAGTACATCGTGAAGAACGTGTGCGCGAAGAACGGCTACACGGCGACGTTCATGCCGAAGCCGATGTTCGGCGACAACGGCTCAGGGATGCACGTGCACATGAGCCTGTGGAACGGTACGAACAACCTGTTCTTCGACAAGAACGGCTACGCGCTGATTTCCGACTCGGCGCGCTGGTATATCGGCGGGTTGATCAAGCACGCGGCGGCGCTGCTCGCCTTCGCGGCTCCCACGACGAACAGCTACCGGCGGCTGGTGCCGGGCTATGAAGCACCGATCAACCTGATCTATTCGCAGCGCAACCGGTCGGCGATCTGCCGCATCCCGATGTACTCGACGTCGCCGAAGGCCAAGCGGCTCGAGTTCCGGGCGCCCGATCCGTCGGCCAACCCGTATCTCACGTTCGCGGCGCTGTTGATGGCCGGCCTCGACGGCATCAAGAACAAGATCGAGCCGCCGAAGCCGATGGACGTGGATCTGTACGAGCTGGAGCCGGAAGAGCGGAAGCACGTCAAGAACACACCGGGAAGTCTCCTCGAGTCGCTGCAGGCTCTGGAGGCCGACCACGCGTTCCTGCTCGACGGCGGAGTTTTCACGCAGGATCTCATCGACACCTGGCTGAAGATGAAGCGAGTCAAGGACGTCGACGCGGTGGCCTTGCGGCCGCACCCGTACGAGTTTTTCCTCTATTACGACGCTTGAACTGAAGCGGCGGTAGGAGTTGTAGGGGGCGGTAGGTGGCGGTACACCTACCGCCCCTTACCGCCTCTTTACCGCCCCAAATTTCCTATGACCACCAAACGCGAAATCCTCGACGCCGCCAAAAAGCAGGATATCAGCTCCCTGCGCCTCCAGTTCACCGACATTCTGGGCATCAACAAGAATGTCGAGGTGCCCGCGAGCCAGTTCGAGAAGGCCCTCGAAGGCGACATCATGTTCGACGGTTCCTCGATCGAAGGCTTTGTCCGGATCGAGGAATCGGACATGGTGCTGCGGCCCGATCTGGACACCTTCCGCGTGCTGCCGAACGGTGACGCCGCGGGCAAGGTCGGTCGGGTGATCTGCGACATCTACAATCCGGACGGCTCGTCGTTCGCGGGCTGCACGCGCCAGGCGCTGCAGCGCCAGATCGCGAAAGCCAAGGCGCTCGGCTACGAGATGATGGCCGGTGTCGAGGCCGAGTTCTTCATCTTTCAATTGAATTCGGACGGTGAGCCGACCACGGTGACGCACGATCACGGCGGCTACTTCGACCAGACACCGGTCGATCGCGCCGAGGAGATTCGCCGCCTGATCGTGAAGGATCTCGTCGCGATGGGGTTCGAAGTCGAAGCGGGGCATCACGAGGTGGCGCCGGGGCAGCACGAGATCGACTTCCGCTACGCCGAGGCCCTCGAGACGGCCGACAACCTCGCCACGTTTCGATTCGTGGTGCGGAACGTGGCGTACCGGCACGGGTTCCTGGCGACGTTCATGCCCAAGCCGATCTTCGGACAGAACGGGTCGGGCATGCACACCCATCAGTCACTGTTCCGCAAAGGCGCGAACGCGTTCCACGATCCCAAGGCGAAATGGGAGCTGTCCGCCGTGGGGCTGCAGTACATCGCGGGGCTGCTGAAGCATGCCCGTGGGTTCTGCGCGGTCACCAATCCGCTGGTCAATAGCTACAAGCGACTGGTCCCCGGTTACGAGGCCCCTACCAACGTGGCGTGGTCCATGCGCAACCGGTCCCCGCTGGTCCGCATCCCCGACCGCCGTGGCATCGGCACCCGCTGCGAGCTGCGAATGCCCGATCCATCGGCGAACCCTTACCTGGCCCTCGCGGTACAGCTCGCGGCCGGGCTGGACGGCGTCGAGCGCAAGCTCACTCCGCCCGATCCGGTGAACAAGAACATCTTCGCGATGAGCTTCCGCGAGCGGCGTAAGTATCGGATCGATGAGTTGCCGCGCGACCTCCACGAGGCGTTGGATATGCTCGACAAGGACGACGTGGTCCGTGACGCCCTGGGGTCACACATCTACGAACGGTTCGTGGAGGCCAAGCGAGAGGAATGGCAGGAGTACATCGGCCGCGTGAGCGAGTGGGAGGTCGAGCGCTACCTAGCCCAGTACTGAACGTCGTCCCCCCCTCGGCCCCCCTCTTCCCCCAATGGCACAGTATGTGCATATTCGTGCAAGTAATGCACGAATTGGTCTACACGTGTGCTCCAGCTGTGCGTGATGATCTGCAGAGTGTACACAGAATTGTGCGTATCATGCACGAATTTACTGACACCGCGAACGCCCGAGGGGGACATGGACGCCAACACCGTTGCCATCAACTTCGTCTGGACGCTGGTCGCCGGTTTTCTCGTGATGTTCATGCAAGCCGGCTTCGCGCTGGTCGAGACCGGCTTCACGCGCGCGAAGAACGCCGCGCACACCATGACGATGAACTTCATGGTGTACGGCATTGCGATGTTGGCGTACTGGGCTGTGGGTTTTGCCCTGCAAGCGGGCGGCGTGGGGCCACTCGGCACGCTCGGCGGCTACGATCGGCTGTCGCACGAAGTCTCGGTGACGATCGGCGGCAAGTCGTGGGGCCTGTTCGGAGGAACCGGGTTCTTCCTCACGGGCGTCGCCTACACCGCCCCGGTCTTCGCGTACTTCCTGTTCCAGATGGTGTTCATGGACACTGCGGCCACGATCCCGACAGGAGCGCTGGCCGAGCGGTGGAGATTCGTCGCGTTCGCGGTGTTCAGCGTGTTCGTCGGCGCCTTCATCTATCCGATCTACGCGAACTGGACGTGGGGTGGCGGCTGGCTTGCCATGCTCGGCAAGAACCTCGGGCTTGGGCACGGCCATGTGGACTTCGCGGGATCGTCCGTGGTGCACATGACGGGCGGCGTCATGGCGTTCATCACCGCGATCCTCCTGGGCCCGCGGCGCGGGAAGTACAACGCCAACGGAACGGCGAATGCCATCCCGGGCCACAACATCCCGATGGCGCTGGTCGGCACGTTCATCCTCGCCTTCGGGTGGTTCGGATTCAACGCGGGCTCGACGCTGGCGGGCTCGGACTTGCGCATCGGGGTCATCGCGACGAACACGATGCTGGCTGGGGCGGCGGGAGGGATCACGGCCATGCTCTACGTGTGGCGGAAATATGGTAAGCCCGACCCGTCGATGCTCGCGAATGGGACGCTCGCCGGACTCGTCGCCATCACCGCGCCGTGCGCGTTCGTGACGGCCCCCTCCGCCGTGCTGATTGGCGGCGTGGCGGGCGTGCTCGTCTGCGCGGCGGTGCTCTTCATCGAGCGGTCGCTGAAGATCGACGATCCCGTGGGCGCCATCTCGGTCCACGGAGTGTGCGGGCTGTGGGGGATTCTGTCGGTCGGCCTGCTCGCGGACGGAACGTATGGGGCCGGCTGGAACGGAGTCGACGGGGCGGTGCGCGGGTTGTTTTACGGCGACGCGTCGCAGCTTCTGGCCCAACTCGTGGGCGGCGTGACCAATTTCGTGGCCGTCGGCGCAATGGCGTTCGTCGCGTGGAAGGTCACCGGCCTCGTGGTCGGCGGCCATCGCGTGTCGGCTGAAGTCGAGGAGCTCGGGCTCGACGTGCCGGAGATGGGTGTGGAGGGTTATACCACCACGCCGGAAGCCGCGACGGTCATGGTCATCGACGAGCAGCGCGTGACTGCGGCCGCCGAACCGGCTTTCGAACCCCAGCCGGAGGCGATCTGATGCGCGCCGTCGCACTCGCCGGCCTGCTGCTCGTGACGGCATCGCTGGCCGCGCAAACGCCTCCACCCCCGCTCAAGCTGAGCGGCTGGGCCGAGGCGTCGTACGTCTACTCCCGGCACAGCGCTGGGGATACGATCATCGTCGGGCGGCTATACGATCGTCTGCAGAACCGGTTTACTCTGAACGCGTTCGGCGTTGTGCTGGACAAGCCGTATGACCCCGCGAAGCGCAGCGCCGGATTCCACACCGAGGTCCTGTTCGGCCAGAACGCCACTGTGATCAAGTCTGGGGGAGGGGCACTCGACCTCGGCACCCAGGCCGATATCCCCCACCTCTACGTCACGCTGAACCTCCCAACCGCGAATGGGAGCGGCGTGCAGTTCAAGGCGGGGCGCATGCCCACGCTGCTCGGTCTGGAGATGATCGAGACCGCCGGCAACACGAGCTGGTCAGAGGGAAACCAGTTCATCTACGTCGAGAACTTCACCGCGGTGGGCGTGAGCGTCGAAACGAAGCTCAACAAGCACCTCGACGTGCAGCTCCGGGTGATCAACGGATGGGACCAGGTTTCGGACAACAACAAACGCAAGTCGCTGATGGGACGTGTCGGGATCTCACCCGATACGCTCACCTCGGTAGGGATCGTTGGGTTCTGGGGCCCGGAGGAGTCCGGCAACGACCACGCGAATCGCTACGGCGTCGACGCACTGATTTGGCGGAAGCTGGGCACGATGCAATTCTGGCTGCAGGGTGACTACGGCCGCGAGCAGGCGAACGCTGCCTTGCCGACCCCAACCCAGGATGCCAAATGGTGGGCAATCGGCGGCTGGGTGACGTACGACGTCAGCACGGCGGTCGGGCTTGCGTTGCGGGGCGACTACGTGAACGACGTGAACGGCGCGCGCACCAGCGGGGCGATGGGCTTTCCTGCGAACACCGGGCAGAAGTTTGGCAGCGCGACGGCCACGTTGAACATCCGGACGTGGCCGAATGCCATCGTCCGTCCCGAGGTGAGGTACGATCGATCCACGTTGGCGGCTTTCAACGCCAAGAAGGATCAAGTCAGCGTCGCGCTCGGCGTGGCGTACTTGTACTGACGCCGGGGCTGTAGCTTCACTGCCGCACGGCCGCTCTGGCCGTGCGGTGTATATCTTTTGACGTTACCCAATGACACTGGTTCGCATGTTGGCCCTGATCGCCGGGGTGACCTCGGCGTGCGACGTCCTGCCGCGGCCGGGCGACACAGAAGGATTGCAGCAGGCAGGACGGTGGGAGCAGCACGGCCGCATCATCGTTGAACCCGACCCGCGCTACACCGTGGTCTACCTGCGCGTCGATACCAATGTCATCGAGCGCCACGACGTCCTGCTCGCGCGGTTCGATTTCGATCCGAGCGACGCACTCGGTGATGAGTACGCGCTGACGGTCGGGCTCGATCTCGGCGACGCGCGGCGGCTCTCCGCCGGCCATCACTATCCGCTGGGAGACTCGATTCCGGCTTGGGCGACCGTGACGTGCCTGTGCCGGCCGCTGCGACCGGACTCCGTGCGGGGGACGTACATGATGCAGACCCGGGGCTCGCGGCAGATCGCCGGTCGGATCGACGCGACGCTGTATTTCACCGCCTGGAACGATCCGACCAAACACGCCACGTATCGACTGCGGCAGCGCATTCACGGGATACGTCCCTGATGGGCGGATCGACGAATGGGCGGATGGGCCGTTGCGTCCAGGCGTTGTTGATTGCGATCGCCATCAGCTCGGTCGATCGCGTATCTGCCCAAACTGCCGATCAGCCCATCCGCCCATCGGCGCATCAGACCATCGATACGGTCATCATCGAGAACGGCAACATCTTCGACCGCGCGGACGCGGCGCCCGATTGGGTCGCGCACCTCGCGAATCGGCTGCATGTGCGGACGCGCCAGGGGGTGATCCGGCGACGCTTACTGCTGAACCGTGGCGACCCCTTCGATCGGGCGCGCATGGAGGAAAGCGAGCGGTCGTTGCGCACCCTCGGGGTGTTTCGGTCGGTGCGTGTGGATACGGTTCGTGCCGAGCCGGGCGGGAAGCTCGCGCTGCGCGCCGTTACGTCCGACGGCTGGAGCACCCAGCCGCAGGCCAGCTTTACGAGCGTGGGCGGCGACAAGACGTGGGACATCGGGCTCATCGAGCGCAATTTTCTCGGCACGGCCACCGAGGTGGCGCTCATCTATGGCCGCAACCCCGATCGCAGCCATCTCGATTTCGATTTCTTCAATCCACAGTTCTACGGCCGCCGTACGGCGCTCACGCTTCGCTACCGCGATCTCTCCGATGGCCGGCGCGGTGAATGGCGCTTCGGCTTGCCGTTTCACGAGACCGCGGCGCCACATGCCCTCGAGATCTATGGTGAAGCGGCTCAGGAACGGGTGCTCCGGTTCCGCGACGACACGCTCTTCGACAGCAAGCGCCATCACCTGCTCCGCGCGGGACTGATCGGCGGAATCGCCGTCGCCAGATCGAGCCACCACTACACCCGGCTGTGGGGCGGGTGGGAGTGGCGCCGCGAAGACTTTGGCGCCACCGACACCTCGCGGGTCCCGTATTCAGTGTTCACGACGTTGCGCGCGGGCATCGACGTCGGGTCGGTGCGGTTCCGGGTGCTGGAGCACTTCAACTCCTACGCCCGGCGCGAGGATGTGGACCTCTCGCCCACGTTGCATGCAGGTGTCGTGCTGTCTTCGGGAGTCGGGTACGAAGTGAGCGGGCAGACGTCCGCCGTCTGGAAGCGCGGATTCGCGGTCTTGAGCGTGAACGCCAGCGGGTTGGACACGACGCGCACGGTCGGGCAGCTGACCGTCGTGAGCCAGGACATCCCGCGCCACACGCTGATCGCGCACGCCGAAGGTGGACTGGTGACGCACCCGAAGCCCGGTGCGGAGTTCGATCCGTGGGTCGTGCAGCGTGGGCCCAGGTTGTTCGGGGTCCATGATTTCAGCGGCACGCGCACGACCTGGTTCGTGCTCGAGGACCGCATTCTCGTCGCCGACGACATTTTTGGGCTTCTAGCGATGGGCGTCGCGCCGTTTCTCGATTATGGAGGTGCGTGGTATGGCGACGAGCCGGCGCGACAGGGTGGTGATGTCGGACTGTCGCTGCGCTTCGGCCCGACGCGGGCGGTGCGCGGGGAAGCCGCGGAAATGGCGTTTGGTTACCGGTTCGGGGACGGCGTGACGGGGAAACGCTGGGCGTTCACGTTGCGAAAAGGCTTTTCATTCTGACGCTCAAGGGGCAGGCATGATGAACAAGGTCGACTGGATCGGCTGGCTGGCGACCGCCGTCTTCCTGGTCTCGTACTTCACCAAGACTCCGAAGGGGTTGCGGCGCGTACAGGGAGTTGCGGCAGGCCTGTGGGCGCTGTACGGCGTGCTGATCCACTCGCTCCCGGTCATTGTGGCGAACATTCTCGTTGCCGGCGTGGCCGTGGCGTCGTCGTTCAGGAGGCCTTCCGCTTTGGCTTCTCCTCCATGAGCGCCATCGGGTTGTTGTCGGGGTCGTGAAAGAACGCCATCCATAGGTCGTAGTCGGCCGCTTCGTGCACGCGATGCGGCTTATCCACGAATTTGACGCCTCGTCCCGCGAGGGAGCGGTGTATCGCTTCGATGTCCTTCACCTTCAGATAGAGAACCGAGCCGGGGTGATCCTGCTCGGGATTCTCGGGCGGCGACAGCATGAGCCGCACCGAGCCGATCTGGAAGAATGCGAGTGACGGCGGCGCCTGAAACAGGAGCGGCAGGCCGAGCGTGTCGCGGTGGAACTTCACCGCGCGATCGATATCGTGGACGACGTTGGCCACCTGTGCGAGCTCCATTGCTCCTCCCGGGGAAATTAGTTAGCTTATGCTAAGTAATTATGGCACCCGTTTCCCGTCAAGCCCCCGCCCGGACGATCGCCGATCGGCTGCACTCGGCCGCGATCCATCTGCTGCGCCGGCTGCGAGTTGAAGACAAAGCGCTCGGTCTGACCGGTCCACGAGCGTCCGCCTTGTCAGTGATCGTGTTTCGAGGACCCCTCACTATGAGCGCGCTCGCGGATGCGGAGCAGGTGCGGCGGCCCACGATCACGCGGCTCATCGACGGATTGGAGCGGCGCCGACTGGTGCGCCGCGTAAGCGACCCAAGCGATGGCCGCGTGCAGCTGGTCGAGGCGACCGCAGCGGGGAAACGTCTGTTGCAAAAGGGCCGGGCGCGACGAGTTGAGCGACTCACGCAAGGGCTTGCGCAGCTATCAAGAGACGATCAGCAGGTGCTTGCTCGTGCAGCGCACTTGATGGAGGAGTCCGTTTTGGTGAGCTTTTGACGCGCTGGCGCCGTAGCCAAGTGGTAAGGCAGAGGTCTGCAAAACCTCGACTCGTCGGTTCGATTCCGACCGGCGCCTCTCCAGTCGTAACCCGCTGTGACGCGGTCCACGCTGGCGGGGGTAGTAAAGATCGAGCCTCATGAGACCGATCACCTGGATAGTGCTGGCGCTCGCCGCTGCGGGGTGCGGCGAGTCGACCGGGCCGCTCGCGGACCTGAGCGAGCTCCGCACGAGCCTCGCTCCCGTCCAAACCGTCTTCGCATCACCGCTCGTTCGCTCGCTCGGGTTCTTTCAGCTGGTCCCGCTATTGCCTACGCCGGCGGCTGGCGCGCCGCTCGTACCAGATTCCTTGCTCGGGAAGACGCTCACCTGGAGCTGCACGTCCCAGCGCTACGCGGTGAGCGGCGCCTCCGGCGCCCCGGACACGGGCGTCCGAGTGGTTCTCTACCAGCGCGCTCCGGACGGGTCGATCGCGTGCCCGGCCACGGCCAATGGGCAGCTCGATCTGTTCGACGCCAGCGCGCCGGGTACGACGGCGGTGCGCGGCGTCGTTACGGGGCCCGGCGGCGGCGGGCCGTTGGTCGACTACACCATTAGTCACAACGTGGCGGACTCGGAGGGCGTGGCGAGCGCGACCGGCTTCGTGACCGATGGACAGCAGCGCCTGGACTTTCAGGTGACCGGGGAGCCGGGCTCCGGGTTACACAACACGATCGCTACGGTGCAGCTCGACGATGCCACGGCGGACCTGCATGCGGTACTGCACCATGCGGCGGAGATGGGCGTCGACACCTACTATGAGGATGTGGATCTCCTGGTTCACCACGCTGCCCTGAGCGCCGAGCTGAAGGGCTCCGTCGGGTGGTTCAATACGTTTAGGTCGTGGGATGAGATTGTTTCGGTCAACGAAGTGCCGTTTGCGAAGGTCGGGGGAAGCATGGTCTCGGAGGACCAGGGGCCGAGGATTACCCCCCTAGGCGGGCGGCTCTTCTTCATGAGCGAAGAGCTTCGAGTCCTGCTCGACTTCGTCGCCGCGCCTGAGTCGATCCGCGCTGGCCTTGCCGGCACCCTCGGCGCCGGCGCGCGCCTGGTGAGGATCGCGCTATAGAGACAGGCTCATGTCACTGCACTTTCCGTCCCGGGACGTGATGGCCATTCTGATGTAGCACGAGCCCGTCTGCCCTGAACGTCAGCTGGGCGTCGACCGCCTTCAAAAAGAACGTCGAATCCGATTCCGCGAAGATCGCGAACCGCGGCTGCGCGGTCGCCTGAGCGAACAGGTGTGCGGCCTCGCGCGTGATGACGATGTGGAACGTCGGGGCGAGCTCGTATTCCCCCACATAGTGCTGCAAGATCAGCGAGTCCACCGCGACCTCGGTGCGCCGTTGCCGCGGAGGGCTGAGCGGGAACGTCTCATCCAGCAGGTGGAAGCCGATGTCATCGACGTTTTCGTTGCCGTTATTGCAAAGCACGACGACGCCGATCCGGCGCGCCGCATCGAAGCCGATGAAGCTGCGATAGCCGCCCGTCCCCCCGTTGTGCCACACGATCTTCCCCACGGGCCGCGTGATCACGTGCCACGCTAGGGCGATCTTGAGGTAAGGATCATTCGTCGGTTGCCGCTCGAAGTGCGCCTGTTGCAGGGTACGCGAGAGCGGCGTCGCAGTGGAGTCGAGATTGGCGACCAGAAACGCGAGGAGATCCTTCGCGGTCGACCGCAGCGCGCCCGCCCCCGCCAGCGTGGGCAGATCCCAGTTGGGCACGACGTCCCCTTCGCCGTCGTGGCCGGGAGCGAGCCGGGCACGCATCGCGGGCGTCAGCGTAATCGCGGTCTCGGTCATGCCGAGCGGCGTGAGAATCCGGCGCGTGACGAGCTGCTCGTAGGTCGTCCCCGCTTTGAGACTGAGCGTGTGCCCCAGCAGCCCCATGCCGAGGTTCGAGTATTCGTAGGCGGCGCCGGGGTCGCGGGGCAGCTGGTAGCGTGACAGGAACTCGTACAGCTGCTGCACGCTGTAATCGGCGTACGGATTGGACGAATCGCGCGGCGTGAAATTGTCGGGCATGCGCGGCAGGCCGGAGGATTGCGTCGCCAGGTCCAGCAGCGTGATGGGACGCCCCCGCACCGCCATGCGCACCGCTCGCGGCAGGTAGTTCGCCACCGGATCGTCCAACCGCACTTCGCCGCGACCGACCATGTCGGCGAGCACCGATGCCGTGAAAGTTTTGGTGATGGATCCGATCTCGAACACGTTGTCGACGTTGACTCCGCCGACCGCGATCACGCGTCGCCCCTTGTCCAGCAGTCCGATGACCATCCCCTCGCCATGCTTGCCGCTGTCGGGCAGCGCCAGTACGCGCGGCGCCAGCATTGCAGAAACGGCGGAGTCGGAGGGCAGGCCCTGCTGGAGACCGAGGACCAGCGCCAAGGAAGCGATGAAATGCATGCGGGAATTTAGTATCTTCTCGCCGCCGTGCTCGTCCCCAAACTCTTCACTACCCTTCGGGATTACGACCGGGAGCAACTCTCCCGAGACGTGATCGCCGGCGTCATCGTCGGGATCGTCGCGCTGCCGCTCGCCATTGCGTTCGCCATCGCGAGCGGGCTCAGCCCGGAGCGGGGGCTCTACACCGCGATCGTCGCCGGCTTCCTCATCTCGCTGCTCGGCGGCTCACGGGTGCAGATCGGCGGGCCGACCGGCGCGTTCGTCGTAATCGTCTCAGGGATAGTGCTCAAGTACGGCGTCGATGGACTGGTCGTGGCGACGCTCATGGCCGGCTTCATTCTCGTCGGCTTCGGGCTGTTTCGGCTCGGCGGCGCCATCAAGTTCATCCCCTACCCGGTGACGATCGGATTCACGAGCGGCATCGCGCTCATCATCTTCTCGAGCCAGATCCGCGATCTGCTCGGTCTCGAGATGCAGGCGGTGCCCTCCGCCTTTTTGCCGAAGTGGGACGCCTATGTCCACGCGTTCGATACGGTCAATCCCTGGGCGTTGGTGGTCGCCGTCGCCACGCTGACGATCATTGTCGTGTGGCCAAGGATCTCCACACGCATTCCAGGCCCGTTTGTCGCGCTGATCGTGACGACCGTGCTGGCGCAGCTGCTGCACTTGCCGGTCGAGACGATCGGCGCGCGGTTCGGCGCCATCCATGCCGGTCTCCCGCAGCCGCACATCCCGCATCTCTCGCTTCCTATCATCCAAGCGCTCGCGGGTCCGGCCTTCACGATCGCGTTGCTCGCCGCCGTCGAGTCGCTGCTGTCGGCGGTCGTGGCGGACGGGATGATCGGCGGGCGCCATCGCTCCAACATGGAGCTGGTCGCCCAAGGGGTCGCGAACATCGCCTCGCCCCTGTTCGGCGGGATGCCGGCGACGGGGGCGATCGCCCGCACGGCCACGAACGTGAAGAACGGCGGGCGCACGCCGGTCGCCGGGATGCCCCATGCAGTCACGTTGCTCTTGATCCCCCTTTTCTTCGGTCGGTGGGCGGGCTTGATCCCGCTCGCGACCCTGGCCGCGATCCTGGTCGTGGTCGCATTCCACATGAGCGAGTGGCGCACGTTTGTGTCGGAGTTTCGCGCGCCGAAGAGTGACGTCGCGGTCCTGCTGACCACGTTCCTGCTCACCGTCCTCGTGGATCTGACGGTCGCGATCGAAGTCGGCATGGTGCTCGCTGCCTTCCTCTTCATGCGCCGCATGGCGGAAGTGACGAACATCAGCGTGTTGACGCACGAGTTCACTGATCCGGTGGATGACTTCGAGCACGATCCCAATGCCGTCCGCAGCCGCGTGATCCCCGAGGGTGTCCAGGTCT
>WNFR01002823.1_pt1 | contig 18016 bp, 11 predicted proteins | sample 5400221 | NCBI WGS metagenome assembly WNFR01 (sample SAMN13153357, study PRJNA577476) | soil metagenome | isolation source: 40 cm soil under Madrone tree | place: USA:California | collected 2016-06-14
TTTCTTTACGTGTTGAGGAGGAAGCTCGAAAGAGAGCCGAGGCTGAACGCGCTCTATTAGAGCTGCAAGAGCGAGTTAAGCCACGAGGCTTTACACCCGCGCAACGCTCGCGATTTATTGCATTAATGCAAACAGTGCCGAAACTACCAATACATATTAGCTGCAATGGCCCAGAGGCCTGTAACTTTGGGGGCGAAATTGAATCTGCGCTAAAGGAGGTAGGATGGTCTGTAAGCGGAGACCCAAGGGGGGTAACTAGTATGCTAGTCCCTTTCTTTGGGTTGGTAATAGTGCAGCGCAACCCAGAACCGTCCGCATCGTTAATCGCGATCCTTGAGGCGCTGAAAAAATTCTCAATAAAGGCTGAGTATGATCCCTCCCTGCGCGACGGCGAATTGCATTTGCTCGTCGGAACGAAGCCGTAAACTGAACCTGACCCAAAAGTCAGACTTAAATAATTAGTCTGACTCATAAGTCACCCCCGAATCCGACTTTTGAGGCAAAGCCTGTTTTGATTCTTGGGTACCTAATACTCAAGTGTATACCTCGTGACCATTCCGACACTTTTTCGAAATGACCAGATTACTTAGCAACTAGAGACGCCGCCAGTGTCGCTGATTACCTGGTATCCAATTGCCTGTTTCGTGGTGATCAAGCTCCAGCCTTAGTTCGTCCCCCTAAGTGACTCAGTCTAAGTGGTTAAGCTCCAATTGCCGCCGCCCTTTCATCTGGCGGCACGGCTATTGATATGCAGAGAGTCGAATAGAACTTTTCCTTCATTGAGTGGGTCGGTAGGAAGCTGACTAAAACTCACCCCCATTTTGGAGCAAGGAAACGACAATGATTAACTTATTATCGGCCGCCACCTCAACACCACCCCACGCATTTAAAACCACGGAGCTAGTCGGCAGTCTTATGCACAAGCTCTCACCAGAGCTCATTAACACAATCAACACCCTGGGAGTCGATCAGAGATATTCAACTATTGAAAATTATCCCGACTTCCTATGCGGGAAACAGAAGCATGCAACGAGTTCCACGACCGAACTTGGTGTCGGCGCAACAAAGCGTTGCATCCAGGAGTGGGGTGGCGACCCTACCCGAATCGGACTGATTGTTGCCGCAACAAACACGCCGGATCAAATGCTACCGTGTCTCGCTTCCGAGGTGATCGGGAAGACGCATGGTCTGTTGTCTCGTTCAATCAGAACCGTAAGCATGCAAGCGCAAGGTTGTTCTGTTCTGCTGAAATCGATTGAGGTGGCGGAGTGGTATCTGGCGGCGAATCCCGGAAAATTGGCAATCGTTTTGATGGCTGAATCCCACACACCCTATGTTGCTCCACTATTGCGGGGTGAGTATTTCGGTTACCGGGAAATGATTAAGATGCGGAGAGGACAACAGCTTGATCCCGATCAATTCGAGCAACAAAGGTTGGATACGACCTTCGTGATTCAATCAATGCTCTTTGGCGATGGGGCGGTGGCGTTGCTGGTAGGTACCGAAGAAGGAAAACCGGCTTTTGGTCCAATTTCTCATCTCACCAACGATGAGCCGAACGACATGAATTTGCTCACCATGGTAAGAAGCAGCTCCCATCCATTCCTGAAGGGCAGACCGCAATACTTCATGCAACCCAGTGTTCCCACGCGCGGAGCGCATTACGCCGTGACCACTGTCAAGAATGTCTTGCAACACCCGGATTCACCGGTTTCTGATCTGGCGCAGGTTGATGATTGCTTGATTCACACCGGCAGTAAGAAAATCCTGGATGGCGTTTGCTCCCAGCTTGATCTGAAGCCAGGTTCCCCGAAGGTCCACGGTTCCTACGAAGTACTAAAGCACTATGGAAACCTCTCCAGCGCGTCCACGGGATTTATGTTGGCCGAAAAGAACGACTGGACAGGGCCTACGATTGTTGTCGGCTTTGGAGTGGGATTTACCGCAAGTGCGGGAATAATGAACTACAACTAGAGAGACAGACGGGGTTGCTACTTAGGCGCCAACATCCTGCAGTTCGTTTTTCCGAACCGACAACGAGTTGAGAATTGCTGCTACCTGCGAAAAATCGAAGGGTTTGCCGATTATTCCATCAACCAAATTCGCTTCGCCGGCAGGGGGGGCGGTCGTTGGACCATAGCCGGTAACCAGCACGATTTTGATCTCGGGCCAGCGCTTGCGAATTTCTCTCGCCGTTTCCCAGCCATCCATTTCGGGCATGGCGAGATCTGTAAAAACAAAATCTACAGGATTGCCGCGCAGCTTTTGCAAAGCATCCTGCCCGCCATCTGCCAACACGACATTGTGTTTGACCGCTTCCAACATCTCGGCGAGCGTTTCCCTCACAGGCTGTTCATCATCCACAACCATTATCCGAAGCGATTGGGTTACATCACTGGTTATCAACGCGTCCGTTACCTGTGCATCCGCATCGGCAGCGGGGAGGTTAATAGTGAACGTAGTACCAGTGCCAGGCTCAGACACTACGCTTATCGAACCTTCATGGCGTTCGATAATGCTGTGGCTGACAGAAAGACCGAGCCCCGTACCGTGCACACCCTTCGTGGAGAAGAAAGGCTCAAAAATCTTTTGCCGGACGTCCTCAGGCATTCCCACTCCGCTGTCGGTGAATTGGAGCAGCAGTCTGCTTCCCTCACCCTTGCAAGTGATTGACAGTTGACCGCCTCCGGGCATCGCGTCCACAGCGTTGACGATTACATTCACAAACACTTCTCGCAATTCCGATGCACTGCCATAAGTGCTGTTGCTGCTTTCTGCGTCCAATTTGACTTCGTATTCAAGGCCCCGCACTCGAGCCTCATTTTCCCAGCGCGTCCTCGTGATTTCTATCGCATCATGCAGGAGACTTCGGACGTCAAGTAGCTCAAAATCCTTTACTGGCGACTTTCGCGCAAACGTTTGGATTCGCCGGACCGTAGCTGCAGCATCCTCTGCCGCCGTTTGAATGATATCGAGATTGCGCACCAGCGCCTCGTCCTTGACTTGCCTGCGTAACAATTGCGCTCGACCAAGTATGGCTGCCAGTGAGTTGTTGAAATCGTGGGCCACGCCGGAAGCCAATTGCCCGAGGGCCCGCAACTTGTCAGCTCGTGCTGCGCGCTCACGTTCTTCTTTCTGCTCTGTTATGTCGCGCGCAATGCCCAAAACTCCTGTTGTTCGTCCATCGACGACCAATGGCGAATTATCAACTCGGGCATACCGCAATCTCCCATCATGGGCGAAGTAGCGCATTTCATAGGTCTGCGGCTGGCCGTTCAAAGCTGCGTGCAACTTCTCTTTTACCAGCTCGCGATCACCCTCATGGACCATGTCTAGAATGTGCCGGCCAACGAAGTCTCCGCGCTGGTAACCGAGACCCAGGAGTGTGGCGCTGTTGCACCACTTGAAGTGGCCCGCTGGATCGACCGCATATATCGACTCGCGAGCGCTCTCAAGAATGTTAGTCAACAGCGATTGGTGTTCACGTGCGACCGCCTGCACCTTACGCAACTCCGAGAGATCACGGGCAGTGCAAACTGCGGCTTCCGGCAACCCGTTTTCATTGAGAACGGGCTCAACCGAAACCAGCAAGGGTCGATTCAGGCGGCTGGGCGTGATTTCTATCGTGAAACTCTGGCGGGTCTCAATTGCCTTTTCAACGATGCATGCATCATCGTCTTCGCTGGACCGCAGTATTTCGCAGCAGTGCCGGCCAAGTAAGTCGCGTGGGTGAACGGCCTCCATCGCAGCGCCTGCTTGGTTCACACGTTTCAAATCGCCGGCTCTATCGAAAATGAATACTCCATCTGACATCGCATCGAACGTTGTTTCCCACTCGTTCTTTCCGCGCGCAACCATCTCAAAGAGTTCGGCCTGCGCGATACCGATGGCCAGCCGCTCAGCAAATGCCTCAACCAAAGACAATTCATCTTCTGTCCAGCGCCGAATGCGGTCCGTTTGATGAATGCAAAGGACGCCGCGAAACTGACCCTTGATCATTAAGGGATAAATAACCTGCGAGCGAACATCTGACCTGTGTGCATGAGCACGCACATAAGCACTGAGCTCTTCAGAACCTTCGGAATAATTCAAAGCATCGTCAACGACAAGCGGCCGATTGGATTCGAGCAACGAACGTCCAATGGGATCGTCATGTTCTACCTGTAAGTGGTTAATGCTTTCACAGTCAGGAGCGAGATATTCATACTCGAGCGGGGAGTCCAAACCTTCGCTGTTGTACAACGAAAGATGAACTCTGGAAGGAGATAAGGCCGTCCCCAATTCACGCGTAGCAGTACTCAAGACCTCGGGCAGACTAAGCGATGCGCGTATCGCCATGGTCAAACGATTTACCAGTACTTCGCGCGTCGATGTCGTTTCCGCTTTTTGATAAAGCCCCGCTTGTCTGATTGCAATTCCCGTTTGATCGGCTACCGCCTTAGCTAGCGCAATGTCCGCCTCACTCCAACGCCTCAACTCTCGAGTGGTTGACAGAGCAAAGGCAGCGGGCACTTCATCGCCAACCCTGATCGCGACGTACATGATCGATTGAACACTTGCCTTCGATAGGATTTTTTCATAAAGGTCGCTGATTCGACTGTCCTTCGCGGCGTCCGTAAAAGCCAGCACACCCGTTTTGTCAAGCGCTGTAATCAGTGTTTGCAAGTGCGTCAGATCAAAGTCTGACGCCGCGGGCTGCACGCCCTCCGCGTGATACTCAGCCGCGTTGGTAGCGTATTTCGCCCTGTCGTCTCTTATGAAGAGCGAGCAACGGTCGACATTCAGGTAAGAACCTAACTCACGCACCGCTGTTTGAAAAATCTCTTTACTCTCTAACGAACATCTGATCGCCTGAGAAATCCGATGCGTCATTGCCTCGCGTAGCGCCTGTTGAGCTAACGCTTCTTCCGCGCGGCGTCGATCGCTGATGTCCACGCCAACGCCGGCGACGAATTTATTTCCGGAAGCGTCAGCAGTGGGAAACTTAAAAACAAGCAAGTGACGCGGCGCACCATCTTCTGTAGGAATCGTTTCGACCACTTCTTCCGGCTTCCCCGTCCGAAGTACGTTTAGATCGTGTTGATGAGTCTCCTCAGCAAAATTGGACGGCAACCAGTCAAAGCTCGTGCGACCCTGCAGAAAACTCAACTTCTCGCCAAACAAGCGCTCGAATGGTTTGTTGACGTATACGTAGCGGCCTTCGGCGTCTTTCATAAAAGCCACGGCTGGACTGTTGTCCATGAAGCTGTTGAAAAACGCCCGGCTTTCAAGCAGAGCCTCCTCTGAGCGTTTCCGCTCGGTCAGGTCACGGCCAATGCCTTGCACACCCACCGGTTTGCCGTCGCGAAAAATTACCCGAGTGCTGACCTCCAGTCGCACTCTACGGCCATCTTTAGAAATGATCTCAATCTCGTACACCGTAGGAGTTTTCTCAGCCGGGCTTTGCGCGATTTTCTCAAGCGCGAAATCCAGATATTCCGGAGCAATCACATCAGCGACATTGATTCTGAGTGCTTCTTCGAGCGAGTAGCCCGTGATTCGTTCGCCGGTCCTGTTTAGAGAAGTAATGTTGCCGTTGAGATCATTTGTGTAAATGATGTCGTTGGCGTTTTCGAAGAGTTCGCGATAGCGTTCTTCACTTTCGCGGATTGAGGCTTCCGCTCGGCGATTGTCTGTGATGTCTGTAGCTACGCCAATCACTCCTGCAATATTGTTGCCTTCGTCTGTAAGGGGAGAATAACGAACCTCGAAGGTTAGATCACCTATAGCTACAGCTGTCTGAAAGGCCTCGCCTTTCAGAGCGCGGCGAATATGATCAATCACCGACGGCACATCACGGTAAAGTTCGAAAGCTGACTGTCCTACAACCTCGCCTGGCCGTAAACCAAGACTCGTGAGCCCTTCACCTTCGGATAGTGTGAAGGTGCCTTCCCTATCGATCGCAAAAAGAATGAGCGATGCACTACCCACCACCGTTTGCAGACGGGCCTCGGCCTCTCTTAGTGCCTCGCGTGCCCGCTTTTGTTCTGTAACGTCGCGGATTACAGCCTGGACTGCAGACTTGCCTTCGTATGTGATGGGAATGCCCGCAACTTCGATGTCGATGACCTGTCCATCCAGCCGGATGGATTTTTCCTCCATCAGTGGCGCCGGTTGCCCGAACTGCTCAAGTTGTGCGAGGCGTTTCTTCACGACGTCATGGTAGTCAGGATGGACTAAGTCTAAAACCGGCGTGCCTATCAAGTCTTCAGCGCAGGATGCAGCCCAAAGTCTTTGCGCCGCGGGATTGAGATAAGTGAACTTGCCTTCGCTATGGACAATGATCGCGTCAGGAGAAAGTTCGACTAGTTGACGATATCTTTCTTCGCTTTCTTTGAGGGCTTCCTCGGCCACTTTCTGATCGGTTACATCGCGAACCAGTCCGCGAACGCCTATCGCTTTCTCCTGTCGATCGCGTTCAACGGTAATGATTGCTTCTAACCATCTTGAGCTCCCTTTTCCATCCGTCAAACGATAGATCGAACGCAGCGGTGAAGTGGCGTTAGGATCTTTGGTCTGGGCGATGTCGTAGGCCGCCGCCTGAGCGTCAATCAGCTCGCCTAAGTGTTTGCCAATCAGGGCCGACACGGGGCGGGCGAAAAAACGAGCGCCAGCATCATTGATGCTCGTGATGTACCCGTTCATGTCCCGCGTATAAATAATGTCAGCGGCCTGCTCGACGATCTCTCGGTAGTGCTTTTCGATTCGATGACGCTCAACTAGTCGAGCGACTTTCACCAACAGCTCTTCATGTCTAAATGGAATGTCCAGGTAGTCGTCCGCACCTGCGTAGAGACCTTGAATACCGTCCTCGGGCGAATGTCGTGTTCCACTGATTAGAAGAACTGGAAGGTTGGTTGTTGATGGGTTCTCTTTGAGACGCCGACACAACTGCAGGCCATCGACAACAGGCATGACGACGTCGCTGATTACGACATCCGGCTCGAAAGACAGGGCCAGGTCAAGTGCTTCCGCGCCGTCCTTAGCGGCGGAGATTTCGTAGCCTTCCTGCTCCAATAGTTCAACCAGGAGGTCGAGTATTCTCTGATCGTCATCAACGACCAGGATCCGGCCTCGGTCCGAGGAACTTATGCTCATTTAGTCTACGCCTGACCTTGCGAATAATGCTTAGGGGAGGTCGTGGGAACGGAAGTGGGAGTAACTATTTTTGCCAACACGAGTGCGTTGGTTTCCGGAGTATAACAAAGTTGGCAACAGTTTGTCACCCCCATTGTTTTCTTGAGTTTAGGGGTGATACGGAAAGCCTATTCTTAGTCCTACGGCTTCTTGCGGGCGGGCGTTTCCGTGCCTCCGCTCTTGGAAAAATAACCGGAACGGTAATTGAGTTTGAGCTCTTTGCGCAGGTCTGGATTGACTACTTGTATCTCGATGCGACGGTATGAGCCATCGCGAGCCTTGTTTGAAGGAGAATAAGCGACGAGATACTGTTCCCGAAGGTCTCGTTGCACCTGGACAAAGGCCTCGCGGAGTTCTCTCTCGTTGCGTGGGAAATAAGCGCGACCTCCAGTCTGCTCAGATACTTTCCGAAGCGAGCCCTCATCGACGTTGAAGCTGTAACGATCGCCTATACCAATCGAATAAATCAGAGCATCCGACTTTTGCGCCCGTGCGACGGCATCGTGAAGCTTCAAGCGACTACTCGTATCGTCACCGTCTGTGAGCAATATGATCGCTCTGCGGGTATGTTCGGCAGACTCATTCAACAGTTCTTCGGAGGTGGCCCAAATCGCATCCCAAATTGCTGTCGAACCTGCGAGGTTTTGATTTGTTCCTGAGATGGGAGGAGTGCCGTTAACTACTACGCCGCCTCCTACGTAACCGGACGGTGGGACGAATTCCACTCGATCAATGGCGCGACGCAGTCGCTCAATGTTGCCTGTAAAACCTTGCTCCAGCGTAGTCTCTCCCGTGAAAGACACTACAGCACCTTCGTCTTTGCTTGGCCGTAATACGTCTTCCAGAAAGGCGCGGGCTGCCGCTTTCTCGTCAGGCAAGGTTCGCTCTTCAGACGCACTCGTATCGATCAGAATTGCAATCGACAGCGGGAGATCCAAATTCTGTTGGAAAGTAAAAACCTCTTGCGCCTGTCCGTCTTCAAGCACACGAATGTCATCCGCTTTGAGGTTGCTAATGAAGCGTTTGTTCTTATCCGCGGCTGTGAAAAAAATACTTGTTAGGTTGGTCTCGACCTTGACTACTTCATCTGAATCCTGGGGCAGCTCTTCTCGTGGGCGGGTCACCGGAGTTGGCGTAGGACTCGGGCGCTGGTCCTCAATCCTGGCACCGCTCTTGTCTTGTGAACTCTGAGCAAACAAACGGTGCGCGGCAACGCTTCCTGATAACATGGAGAGAACCATCAGGAACAAAAACAATGGACGCTTTCTTTCTAAAAACCCCATCTTACCCCTACCAATCTTCCGTTCTTACGGCGTTACGCTATCGGCGATAGCTTTATAGCCGTGTTTCGTTCTGACTTTTAGATCGCTCCTGCGCTCAGCAAGTTTCACATCGATCTTTCTGAAGCTGCCATCATAGCGATCGTTTGTAGGTTTGTAAGTGACAAGATACTGCGCCCGTAGTTCTTTTGAAATCTTCGTAAATGAACGTTCGAGCGAGAGCATATCACCGGTAAAAAAAGCTATTCCTCCTGTTTCTTCAGCGAGCGTTTGCAGGGCGCGATCTTTCTTGTCTGAAACCTGGCCCGCTTCCACTCCCGGTACGGTGGCCAGGAATCCTGCTTTGGTTGAAATCGCGAAGATCGTAGTCTCGGTCCTTTGCGCGATGTCTATGGCGTCACGAATGTTTGCGCGACTATAAGTGTCCTCACCGTCAGTGACTACCACTAACACGCGACGGCCCGGAGCGGATCTCATCTTCTCATCGCAAAACTGCCAGACCGCGTCGAAAAGGGCAGTCTGTGTCCCCATTTTCTTAACACCAAAAACTGCGCGATCCAGGAGGTCGAGCTTGTCCGTGAAGTCCTGCAGCAGGGTGATCTCATTATCAAATGTAGCAAAAAGGACTCGATCCTTTCGAGGCCGAACTACGGTTTGAATAAAGTTCATTGCCGATTCTTGTTCAAACTTCAGCTTCCCGGCTGTCGAAGGAGATGTATCCATTAAGACCGCTACGTACAGCGGAGAAGTTTTTGAGAGATCATCCGAAAAGGTCTCGATCTGTTGAGGCACCTTGTCCTCAAGAATCATGAAGTCTTCTTTTGTTAAGCCTGGGACGAACTGTCCCTTCTTATCAACTACCGTAATCGGAAGTCGGACTCGGCGAATGGGAATCCTGACCGACTCCGGAGTTTGCTCCCCGGCCGGTGTAGGACTAGGAGACGGCTTCGGCTTCTGAGCACAAACGCCGGCCACGGCGCCGAGGGCGCAAACAGCCAGTAAAGGGCCAAACAAGAAGCGTACTAAAGCTGACGACATATAATGGAATTATGATTCAGGCAATTGCTGGAGCTTGTTAAGCACCCGCGTTTCGATGCCCGCAAGAGCTAACCTGTTGCCCTTTGACGACGACTGTGATGCAAAGCATGAGAACATAGAATGGTTAATCGATCAAAGTGGCCTGCGGTTCGGTACCTAACAAAGGGGCTCACGACATCGAGACACTACCATCAATTACTGACAATGGTTCAGATTTTCGGACCCGGTGCTACAATGCGATTGATTCAGTTTCCAGAGTGAACTTCGTCGCGCACCAGCGTTTCACCGTTCATGCCCGACACACCGAACAACTCAACTTCAGTAAATCCCGATTCACAGCCCGAATATGTTGCGCATTATCGCATCTTGGGCACGCTCGGCAAGGGCGGGATGGGCGAAGTCTTTCTGGGCGAAGACACAAAGCAGCACGATCGCAAGGTGGCCCTTAAAGTCCTATCCCCGGAACTGACCAAGGAGGAGAGCCGTCTTCGTCGTTTCAAACAAGAAGCCCGTGCTGTGCTCGCGCTAAACCATCCGAACATCCTGACCGTTTTCGAAATTGGTCAAACAGGCCTGAGCTATTACATCGCGACGGAATACATAGAGGGCGAAACGTTGCGCCAGTGTATCTGGAGCAATCCATTGCCGCTTGATGCAGCTCTAGGCGTGGCCATCCAGGTGGCGATGGCGCTCGAAGCGGCCCATGCGGCGGGCTTTATCCATCGAGACATCAAACCCGAGAACATTATGTTGCGTCAGGATCGCTTCGTCCGCGACAGATTTGTAAAGGTCCTGGATTTTGGGTTGGCAAAGTTGACGGAAAGCGAGGGTCCTTCCTCCGATCCTGAAGCTGTAACTATGCCGATCACGAAAACAAATCCTGGCGCGATCATTGGGACCACCGGCTACATGTCTCCCGAACAAGCGCAGGGAGAGAGTATCGACTCTCGTTCGGATATTTTTAGTCTCGGTGTGGTGATCTATGAAATGGTTGCGGGCCAGCGACCGTTCACGGGACGTACTGACAGCCACGTTAGAGTTTCAATTCTCGATGATAATCCGGCCCCGATGGCCCAGCATTCAGAGCCAGTCCCGCGGCAGCTGGAGCGCATTGTTTCCAAGGCTCTGTCAAAGGACAGGAATAAACGTTATCAGACAGTTACGGACCTCAAGCTTGATCTGGAACAACTTCGAGAAGAGCTCCACCTTTCGCGCTCGGATGCTGGCCACAACACTGACGAAGGCCCGAGTCCCCGCACAACAAAGACGGGCAATGCTAGAACATCCCCTACTGACAGGAACTCACAAGCCGAGACCGTCGCTGAAGGTGGTGTTCCCGGAGTTTCTGCCGGAGATCGGGCCAGAGAAGAGAGCCGCAAAAGCAAAGTGCTGGTTGGGCTTGGAGTACTTGTTTTGGTCGTCATTACGCTGGGCTACATTTACTGGAAGACGTTTTCCAAACCAACGATCAATTCAGTTGCCATCCTCCCTTTTGCCAACGACAGTAACGATCCCAATGCCGACTACCTGTCCGACGGCATTACGGAAAGCATTATCAACAGCCTGTCGCAATTGCCCGCTTTAAGAGTGATGTCGCGGAACGCCTCCTTCCGGTACAAAGGTCGCAATCTCGATCCTCAGAAAGCCGGAAATGAGTTGCAGGTGGGGGCAGTGTTAGCAGGACGGCTCGTTAAACTCGGCGATCGCCTCATCATAAAAACCGAACTGATCAATGTCGCGGATGGTTCCCAACTCTGGGGAGCGGAATACGACAGCAGTCTTGCAGATATCCTGTCGGTGCAGGATGAAGTGTCAAGAAAAATTTCGCAGAGTTTACGCTTGCGATTAACCGGCGAAGACGAAGAGAAACTTGCAAAACGTTACACCAAAGATGCCGAGGCCTACCAGCTCTATCTCAAGGGACGTTACTACTGGAATAAGCGTGACGAAGAGGGATTCCGCAACGGAATCGGATACTTTAAACAGGCTGAAGAGAAGGATCCCAGTTATGCCCTGGCGTACTCGGGTCTGGCGGATTCGTACGCTCTGCTCTGTGATATCGGGGTAGTGGCGCCAATTGATGAAATGCCCAAGGCCAAAGCCGCCGCGCAAAGGGCTGTCGATACAGATTCCACGCTGGCTGAGGCATACACGTCGAGAGCCTTTGTGAAACTTTCATATGACTGGGACTGGCTCGGCGCCGAAGCGGATTTTAGACGTGCATTGCAATTGAATCCGAAATATCCTACGGCCCATCAGTGGTACGCTTCCTACCTCATGCAGATGGGAAAGTTTGATCGGGCGAAGGAAGAGATTAAAGAGGCCCACAACCTTGATCCGCTTTCACCGATCATCAGCTCGAATGCCGGGCTCTATTCTTACTACGAGCACAACTACGACGAGGCAATTAATAAATACAAGCAGACCCTGCAGATCGAGCCTGATTTCTGGGTGGCACAGCATTACCTTGCCCTGGCCCACGTGCAAAAAGGTATGTATACATATGCGATTGCCGAATTGCGATCGCTAATCAAAGTCTCACCCACTGAACCGGTGCCCGACAAAGTTATCGAGACGGAAACGGAAGCAGCAGCTTCGCTTGGTTTTGCTTATGGAATGGCGGGAAAACGTTTGGAAGCTCAGGCGATCTTAGAAAAGTTGCAGGCACTCTCGCAGCGTCGTTACGTTTCCGGCCTCTACTTCGCAATTGTCTATGCCGGTCTGAAGGAAAACGATCGGGCCATCGAATACTTGAACAAAGCCTTCGAAAGCAGACACCCGGGGCTGGTTTTGATAAGGATTGAACCGATGTTTGATAATCTCCGAACTGATGAAAGATTCAAACATCTCGTCACCCGTTTCGAACCGATTCCCTGACGTGAGTTTGATCCTCACTCTCCAACTCCGCCAGAAGACTCAGTAATTCCGGCGGCAGAGGGGCATTGAATTTCATGGGTATCGCGGTTTTAGGATGTAGAAATCCCAGCTGCTCCGCGTGCAAAAACTGCCGTCCCATTTTTCGAATATGCGCCCGCAGTCTGGGGTCCTGGATCATATTGTCGCGGCCGGCGCCATAAACTTCGTCTCCTACAACAGGGTGTTTTAGCCAGGCTAGATGAACTCGAATCTGATGGGTCCGGCCGGTTTTTATTTCCACATCCAGAAGCGTGAAGCGCTGATATCGCCGGCGCGTCCGGTAGAGCGAAAGGGAGCTGCGCCCTCCACGCACAACCGCCATCCGCGTGCGGTTACTTGGGTCGCGGGCGATGGGTTGATCGATGCGGCCGGAGTCGGTCTCAAGGCGGCCATGGACCAGGGCGACATAGGACTTGAACACCGTGCGGTCGCGGAACTGCTCGGCCAGGTTTTCAAGGGAGGCTTCAGTTTTCGCGATCACCAGCAATCCGGAAGTATCCCGATCCAGGCGGTGCACAATACCTGGACGCACGGTTCCGGTGCTAGAGGGAAGTTGTTGGAAATGATAGGCAAGTGCATTTGCGAGTGTACCGGAATGTATACCCGCTGCCGGATGGACTACCAAGCCCGCCGGTTTATTAACGACGAGCAGGACATCGTCCTCGTAGACGATGTTTATGGGCATATCTTCCGGAGCAAACCGGACTGTGACTGGTACGCTTAGCTCGACCTCAATTTCATCGTGGACGCGAAGCTTGTATGAAGGCTTAGCCGTTTGGCCATTAACCAGGACGTCGTCGCTTTCTATCAGACGCTGCAAACGTGCCCGGCTCCATTCATCAATCTGCGAGGCCAGATAGGAATCGAGCCGCTCACCTTCATTTACTGTTTCTATTTTGAAGTTGAGGATTTCTTGATCGGGGGAGTGTGCTTCGGCATTCTCGTTATCACGTTCGCTCATCCGTTCTGTCTTTCAAAGTCTTTCATAAACGAGACGAGCGTCTCGACACCTTCAAGGGGAAATGCGTTGTAAATCGAAGCGCGAATGCCGCCGACCGAACGATGTCCTTTCAGGCCATCCAAACCCAAAGCAGTCGCTTCCGCTGTGAACTTTTTCTCGAGTTCCTCGGATGGTAAGCGAAATGTGACGTTCATGATTGAGCGACAGTCAGCGTCTGCATGGCCACGATAAAAGCTGGTCGCATCTATCGCATCATAGAGCAGCTTGGCTTTTGCTTCATTTTCCTGCTCCATAGCAGCCAGCCCGCCTTTTTCCTGGACCCACTTGCAAACGAGGCTGAGGATATAAATGCCCCACGTGTTTGGGGTGTTGTAGAGAGACTTATTCTCGACGTGGGTTCGATAATCCAGCATCGTGTGAAGTCCATCGGGAATACGCTGCAACAGATCGTCGCGGATGATTACGAGCGTAACGCCGCTGGGTCCCATGTTTTTCTGTGCGCCGGCATAGATGAGAGCATATGTTTCTACAGGGATCGCGTGCGAAAGAATGTCTGATGAAGCGTCCGCCACGAGAGGCACGTCCCCCACTTCAGGCTCGTGCTTCCACTCCACTCCTTCGATTGTTTCGTTAGTGGTGACGTGAACATAAGCAGCCTTCGGATTGAGGTTCAGTTCGTCGGGCCCGGGCACGCGAGTGAAGCCGCCGTCAGCCATTGTGGCTGCGACATTCACAGCGCCGACGCGCTTACCTTCCTTCAGAGCTTTCTTGCCCCAGCTTCCCGTAATGATGTAATCGGCACTGCCCTCAGCCGGGAGAAAGTTCATTGGCACCATGGAAAACTGCAAACTAGCACCGCCTTGCAGGAAGAGGACGTGATAGTTTGCCGGAATGCCAAGAAGTTCGCGCAAGCCGCTGTCGGCGCGTGAGATGATCTCATCGAAGGCCTTTGACCGATGGCTAATCTCCATCACCGACATGCCCAGGCCTGGCAGGCTCAGCAGATCTCGTTGAGCTTCCTGCAGCACAGGAAGCGGCAGGATGGCGGGCCCGGCGCTGAAGTTATAAATGCGTTCGTTCATTGCGACTCCTCGTCTGTCGGAAACTACTCCCCATACCTTGGCCGCAGTGCTTTGCCGGCCACCCTAATAACTACCGAACGCGGCAGAAAGCGCTCGGCTTCAACCATGAGCAGATTGGTCCAACCGGAAACGACATTACTTTTTTGCCGCGCCAGTCCGCGAAGAGCTGCCGCAACTACGTCTTCCGCCGTCTGTGCCGCTCGCATGGGTGGACGGTCAACTTGCGCAGCCTCGAAGAAATTTGTTTCGGTAACTCCCGGACACAGGGCCATCACATGAATGCCATGACGCCGGTTCTCTTCCCACAGCGCTTCCGAAAAAGAAAGTACGAAGGCCTTCGACGCTGCATAAGTAGCCATGAAGGGGACTGGCTGAAATCCAGCAGTTGAAGCGACATTGATGACGGTGCCTTGTTTCAGTTCGCGCATAGGGACAAGAAATCTGTAACTTAATTCGACCAAAGACTTAATATTGAGGTCGATCATATTTAGCTCACGAGCTATATCAAGTTTGGCGAAATCGCCCATCGATCCGAAGCCGGCATTGTTGATCAGCATGTCGATGTTGAGCCCGCGCTTCTTTGTTTCGTCAACCAGGTTGAGCGCGGAATCAGACTGGCTCAGGTCTGTAGCGAGATACTGTGCGCGAATGTTGCTGATGCGTCCCAACTCGTTGCACAGCGTGATGAGCTTATCTTCAGAGCGCGCCACTAAAAAAACATTTCTACCAAGGGCAGCGAGCCTTCTGGCGAAGGCTGCGCCGATTCCACTGGATGCGCCGGTGATTAAAGTTGTATTCATTTAGTTGGTCAGTTTAATCAGATCGAGTTCGATAATGTCGGCACTTCCAGCGCGTATTCTATTCAACATTTCTTTCGACGGAGCATTGTCGAGATTGATGCGCGCAACGGCTGCTGCGGCGCCTTCGAAGACAATATTCTCCATCTCCTGAACGTTGATATGCTCAGCTTTGATCGCATCCAGGACGCTGGCCAGGACACCCGGACGATCAAGATGACGAACGACAAGGCGATGCGTTGCCGGGGTCCGTCGCGCCAGGTTCACGACGTTTGGCACTTTGCCGGTTTCTTTAAATTCCCGCACAATGCGAACAGTCTCGGTGGCGATCGTCTCTTGTGCCTGATCGGTAGGAGCGCCGATGTGGTGAGTCCCATAGAGATTTTCTTCTTTTGCGATTTCGTCAAGAAAATCGCCGGCACTGCTGGTTGGCTCAACGGCATAAACATCCAATCCGGCACGAATGCCCCGACTTTTCATCGCTTGCAGAAGCGCCGCTTGGTCCACTACCTCCCCTCTTGCAGTGTTGATGAAGTAGCTTCCTCTACGCATTGAGTTGAGGACCTCCGCACTGATCAACCCTCGTGTTTCAGAATTGAGTGCAAGGTGAACACTGACTATGTCCGACGACTCGGCGACTGCGACAGGCGACTCTTTGTACTCAACGCCAAGTGCAGAGCCACGTTCCGGAGTCAGACTCCGGCTCCAGGCAACCACCGGCATCCCAAACGCACGCGCGCGGGGAATCATTTCCTGACCTATTTTCCCCACACCGATTAGTCCAAGAGTTCGGCCATAGAGACCTCGGGCCTTGGAAAACTCTTTTTTGTTCCATTCTCCACGTCTAAGGGCAATGACGTTCTCGGTTATACGTCGATCAAGCGCCAGAATGAGAGCGAACGCCAGTTCTGCTACGGCGATAGAATTCTTACCCGGACAATTTGAAACGTAGATACCACGCTTCGATGCGGCAGCCACATCAATCGTGTTGAACCCGGCACCGGCACGTACGACGAGTTTCACTGGTCCAGCATCGAGCATTGGCTCCGTCACCTTTGTTCCACGCACCACCAGCACGTCGGGTGCTTCCTTTCGAATGGCCTCGACCAATGCCTCACCTTTAAGATCTGGTTCGTAGGAGATCTCGCAACCCAGCGCCTGCAAGCCATCTAGGCCAGACTGCTCGAATTTGTCAGCGATTAGAACGCGCATCGGAACGTTTCCGGGTTAGTGCTTTGTACTTTGATCTTTGTACTTTGAACTTTGGCTCCAGGCACAAAGCACCAAGTGCAAAGAACAAAGAACAAAGTACAAAGTACAGTCACTTCAGATCGTATGAATCAAAAGACCGTCTCGTAACTTCGGTTCAAACCATGTTGACTTCGGTGGCATAACTTCGCCTGCGTCTGAAACGCGCAGCAGTTCTTCAACTGTCGTGGGGTAGAGTGAGAAGGCAACTGCAGCTTTGTCCTCGTTTACCAACCGCTCGAGTTCATCGGTGCCCCGCAATCCGCCAATAAAATCGATTCGCTTGTCTGTTCTCACGTCCACAATTCCAAGCATAGGATCCAACAGACGATCCTGAAGAATGCTCACGTCGAGCGAAGCGACGGTTCCCTGGGGGGGTGGGTCAATCGGAAGTAGCTTTAACCCATACCACTTTCCGTCCAGGTACATGCTCCACTGTCCTGCACTGGCAGGTACGGCACTCCCATTCTCTGTAACCTCAAACTCCTTTTTGACTATATCGAGAAACCCAGCCTTCGAGAGTCCGTTAAGATCCCGAACGACTCGATTGTATGGAAGTATCTGAAGTTGTGAGTCAGGAAAAATCACCGCGAGAAAATAGTTGTAGTCTTCCTGGCCGGTGTTGCTGAAACTATGTTCCTTCAACTCGGCCCGTGCTCGACTAGCGCTCGCCGCGCGATGATGGCCATCCGCGATATAAAGCAGCGGCACGTTGCTGCCAAAACTCTCTACCAACGGTTGCGGATCGCTGACCCGCCAGATCGTATGTTGGATTCTGTCGTCCGCAGTGAAATCATAGAGTGGCTCGGAGTTGATCTCGGCAGACACTAAATCATCAACCTCACGACGCGTTCGGTAAGTAAGAAACACCGGACCAGTCTGTGCTTTCAGCATAAGCATATGGCGCGTACGATCGTCTTCCTTATCACGACGCGTGCGCTCGTGCTTCCGAATTATGTTCTTGTCATACTCATCTACCGAACAACACGCCACAATGCCGACTTGCCGATGGTCGCCCATGACGAGCCGGTAGAGATAGAGACTTGGTGTTGCCTCCTTTTCGAGTGGACAGGCCTTGATCAGGTTTTCAAAATTGGCAACGGCCTTACGATAAACAGCGTCACCATGAATATCTGTTCCAGCCGGCAGATCGATTTCGGGCCGCGATACGTGTAGAAAACTCAAGGGATTACTCGCGGCGAGTGCACGCGCTTCGTCGGTGCTCACGACGTCATAAGGAACACTGGCTATAGCTTTGGCCCGCTCCGGTGGCGGACGCAAAGCTCTAAAGGGACGAATTACCGCCAAAAGATCCTCCTATCACATGAAAGCAAAGCAGCGAAAGCAATGGAAAGCAAAGTGCTTTCTGCTCGATACTTATTCCCCTGATTGGTGAAGGCTTATGCGGCTAAGACTATCTGTTTAAGTGCAAACTTAGCAAGTCGCCGCAATTGAGCCTTTTCAGTGACAAGAACAAGTTCTGAATACTGATGAACTTCACCGTTCCAACCGCACTCA
>WNFR01014383.1_pt1 | contig 18012 bp, 19 predicted proteins | sample 5400221 | NCBI WGS metagenome assembly WNFR01 (sample SAMN13153357, study PRJNA577476) | soil metagenome | isolation source: 40 cm soil under Madrone tree | place: USA:California | collected 2016-06-14
GCGGGGTGCGGGGTGCCCCCGCCTTTCTCCCTCACCCCACCGCCGGAGGCGGCGCAAGAGAAAGGAGACCTGAATAGTTACGTAACATTTATATAAGGAGGAAGCGTCATGAAAGCGTCATGAGCATCGTCATGGGAGTGTGTATGGCTTGAAACGAAGTGAGATACAATTCTTGAGCAAATTGCAACACGCGACAGAGATATACGTATACACTTCAGAAGCGGAAAATAAAACGTAGGGCTTCTGCGAATACAAGAAAACCGTGCACGGAGCCTGGACGTTGGACAAGGAATGAGGCATTACATGATGAATAGAGATAGGATGACAAGAGGTAGAACATGGACGAATGGGGCGACGACGCTGGGCCTTCCTGAGCGGTGGGAACGCGCCCTGATCTATCCGTTGCTCTTAGTTATAGTCTTGTTTGTTCCATCTGCCCTGGCCTGGATTTTAGGCATACTGCTGGGCGTGCTGGTTTTCTTTATTGAGAAGAATCGCAATGTGCGATGGAATGCATTGCAGGCAGTGGCTACCCTGGGGCCACTATCGATACTTTACGCTGTAGTAAACATAGTAAAGTTTTTCCTGGGTGGGATCCCCCTGATTGGCAGCGTGGTAGGGCTCGGCCTGGGTCTGCTTGGTTCTGTAATCTGGTGGGTGATGATTATCCTGGCAGTCTACCTGTTGGTGATGGCCTGGTTCCGACCAAACTATCACTTACCACTCGTAGGTAATTTGATAGAGCGCTGGATGTAGTCACCCTATCCCTGGATTGTTGGGGCGCAATGCAGACTTTTAATAAACTAATCCAGCCATCCGTAGGCGGCGCATTCATGCCCGCACCGCCGATTGATCGGCCTGGGGAGCGCATCGACGGGCCATTGACCGATCAATCGGCGGTGCGCCAATACATTGTGCGCCTACAGGGTATTACCGATGTTGCTTGCTAAACTTCATCATCGGCCCTCGGTATCGCGGTAAAGCAGGCCCAGTGTCAGCCCGAAGACAAGATGGCGGAAAATATTCTGGAAGAATGAAGACCAGTTGGCAAGTTTCGGCAGTTCGCCACTTTTAATCATGGGGTGATATTTATCGGCGAGCGGGGTCAGCCACCACGCGGAGACGATGAATATTTCGCCAAAAATGGTCCCTTTCAGCCAATTTGGGCCAGGTAGGAAGCGTTTAAAGACCGCTGCATAGATTTCCCCCAGCATCACGCCGTTGAGCAGGTGAATGGTCCAGGCGAGCAAGGGCAAACGTTTTTTGGATGCATTCTTGCCCTGTATCAGTCCCTGGATGAAACGTACATCGCTGAAGCGACTGTGCGTCAAAGATTTGTCTCCCTCCATTGCTACGCTGTAGGCTATCGTCGCGAGTAGACCTGACGTTGCAGCGCGTAGAGGATTCCACGGTTGTGGCATAAAGCGGCGTATGATAGTAGTCATGTGTTTTCCCTTTTAGCGGGTAGTGCTCTGAATCTTTTTGCGTTGTATCCTCATTGCCACAAGCCCGCCAAACAGCGTTGCCAGAAAATTCACCGTATCGTTGTTCATCCATTTTACACCGCGTAAAAGCTGCGTCTTCGTTCCACAGTCGTGAATACGACGCTCGGTCTCTGTATCGCAGCTGGGGCAGTAGTACATGGCTTGTACCGTGGCTCCCAGGAGACTATCGAAGAAGCTGCCCGCTAGCCCGCTTAACAGCGCAACTAGCGGCAATGACGCGAGCGACTTGCGGAAACCCTGCAGCGCCCAGAAAACTAGTCCAAACGACAGCGCGCCCAGGAAAGCCGCACTCGTGCCAGGCAAAGTAATACCGCCGGAGGTACCGGCGGGCACCTGCTTACCGGTTGTAATCAGGCGTGGCTGGTGCGGACTAAGCACCCCTAATTCGGTGGCCCAGGTATCGGCGGTAGCGGTAGCAAGTGAACCCGTGAAACCTGCCCGCAACAGTGGATCGTCCGTCAGCCCGTAGGTGAGGGCCATCAGTGTTGCAGCCCCACCGTTTGCGGCAACCTGCAAAATGTCGCGTTGTGACCCCTTACTGAACTTATCTGCAGCGGTGCGTGCCTTTTCGCGCTCTCGAAAGTGTGACAGCAGGCTAGATGAAATAAAAAAATAAATGAGCGAAAGCCCCCATGACCAGCCGCCCATAGTAAGGATAGCTGTGCCGGTAGTGATAGTTCCGGCGACACCACTCCTGTTGAGAGAACGACGGTGGTATGCCAGCACAGCTATGCCACTACTGAGGGTCAGGCCGGGTGGCAAGCGTTGAATCTTCTCCATCTTGCCAGTTGTCTTGTTTGTAACGCGTTTACGAGTTGGTAGTGCGAGTGGTATTCCAAACATTTGTAGGCGCCTCTAAGAAAATATGGGGTACTTTGTTACAGAATGATACCATTTCCAGTTCTATTTTAATAGAAGCCATAACGGGAGGCAAGCAGGGAAGGCAATAGTACTTTTGGAAGTGGCACCAGGCGTGTATTGTATCATACCAATATGTCTCATCGTGCCTTATATTCGTTGTCATGCAGGAAAAAGCATGATACACTGCGGTAGTTGTATGTTAGGAAAACACATTTTGAGGCCTGGCGAAAGTGAGGAGCCAAAGTGATTTCGTGTAAAAGCTGTGGGAAACCGGTGCAGGCAGGTCTGGCGAATTGTCAGAATTGTGGCATGCCCTTATCCGGCCTTGATCAAGAAAGGATGGGCCCAAGAATGGGTATGCAAGAACGGTCAGAGCTGCCAGCATGGCTCGAGTCGCTGCGCGTGCATGAGCAACCAGGCTCAACTGCTAATGAACAGCCATATTTTTCGCCAGCCGACCTTATTGATGAAGGTGCTTTGCCGGGTTGGATGAGCCCAGAGAATGCTGAGATGTTGGAAAAAGGCAATTCTGGCAAGTTCCCTGCCTGGCGGCCACCAGCCACAGCCCCTGCACCCAACACAGACGAAGGGATGTTGCCGCAAAAGGGATTTTCAGCCCATTCATTGCTAGATGAACAATCTCTACCCTCGTGGGTACAGGAAAACCAGGCAGCTTCAAGAGCTGCGTTTGATGCTCCCGGCCCCATTGGAGGTGATCCTACTCCTCCCTCAAGAGGATTTTCGGCTCAGGATCTGATTGATCAACAAGCATTGCCTCAGTGGATGCAAGGTAACCAGCCTGGGCAGCCAGCAGGATTTCCCACTGCTGCTCCACAAGATGAACAAGCGCGAATGGCAGCGTCATCCCTGCTTGATATGAACTCATTACCAAACTGGCTGCGTGAAAATGAGCATATACAGGGCCAGTCAGGCCAGCCGGGACAAATCCCCGGCGCGCGTGGCAATCTCTCGGGCTCGTCCTTGATAGATGCGAATGCATTGCCTGACTGGCTGCGTTCTGCGGATGCTCAGCAACAAGCAGGGATGCCACCCGTGGGAGATGCTCATCCTCCTGCTTCCTATGGTGCAGCCTCTCGCGTTGAAAGTGTACGCGTTCCCAGCCGTCCGCGAGGTGAAATGATGCCTCAGGGACAGAGTGAAGCAGCTGCAAACGTCTTTTCATCGATGTTAGGGGTAGCTTCAGTGGCTCCCAATATACCTGCTGCAGGTCCTCAATGGAATGCGCCCAATCAGCCGTCCGGATTTGGCGGTGTACCACCAGCGCAGGGGTCTAACCTCGCTGGAGGTTATCCAATGGGCGGACAGCCTGGTCGTGGTCAGAGGTCGAACATAAACTCGCCTGGCGCAAAACCCGCGAAGCGTGGAATTATCGAAACCATCCGCAGCTGGTTCTCCTAATTGAGATAAGGATAGTGGAGATGGATACAGAAACCTACCTGGGGGGAGGACAAAGTCCAGCAAGCAGTAAAACCCCTGCGTCCGCCAATTCGATACTGGTTGCTGATTGTGGTACCGTATTCACGAAAGTCTCGCTGCTTGGTCTTGTAGAGGGACAATATCGATTAATGGCACGGGGCGAAGCGCCTACAACCACCGCTGCCCCTTATCAAGATATCTGCAAGGGCATTATCCAGGCTATCAACGAGATCGAGTTTATAACAGGCCGCCATTTCGTTGCCGGTGGGAACTTAATCTCGCCTGAGCAACCGACGGGGGATGGAGTTGACCTGTTTGTCGCGACCGTCAGCGCCGGGGGACCAATGCGCATTATTGTTCTGGGTGCTGTATTTGCCCGCTCCTTCTTACCTGGCGGCTTCAATGTCAACTCCTCATCAGGTAGATGCCGGCGCTATGGCTTCGCCAACCACAGGTAACCAGGGACAGTGGACCCGGGAGCGTATAAATTTGGAATGGGAACGCCAGCTCGAACGTATACGGGAACTGCGGCCGCATGCTGCTTTGATTGTAGGCCTGGCGGATGGTCCTGCCGGTCCGACACCGCTGCAAGAGGCAAGCCAACTGGTTATAAACGCCGCGCAGGAACTTAAACGTTATCAGAATGGCAGTGCTCCTGTCAATGCAACTCAGAATGATGCTGGTGTACGTCAACTGCCTGTACTGTATGCCGGTGCTCCTCAGTATGTCGAAGCCGTGCGTCGTATGTTAGTCGGGCATGCAGAGGTCACACGCATAGAATCGCTTGTCTCCCAGCAGCAACTTGGACCGGCCAGCATGGCCACTACGGCCCTGTATGAGCGTGATATCATGCAGCACATCCCCGGCTACGAGTCTATACGCTCCTGGTCACGTTCCGCACCCGTTGCCACTCCCAGTTCGTTAAGCAGCCTGGTGCGTTTTCTCGCCCAACATTATGCGATGAACGTAACTGCGGTAGATGTCGGTGCAACGAACACGACCATCATGACGGCAGGCGAACGCGGTGAGTTTATACCGCTTGTGAATACCGGCATAGGGGTAGGTCCCAGCCTTGGTGCCATCCTCGAAAAAGCCGGAACACAACGCGTAGCTCGCTGGTTGCCTTTCACGATCACGGAAGACGAGTTGCGGCAGTATGTTATCAATCGTTTGCTGCATCCCCAGGTCATACCAACCAGCATGCGCGACCTCCAGATTGGGCAGGCATTTGCGCGAGAAGCTATTACGCTTACCGTAGAAGCAGCAAGGCGGCATCACTTCAACCAGCTTGATGCAGATTTGATTCTGGCTACCGGTGGGGTACTGGCCCACGCGTCCAAATTTGGGCAGTCAGTGCTGTTATTGCTCGATGCGCTGCAACCACGAGGTGTTACTTCAATAGTACTGGATCGCACGATGCTTATTTCGCAGCTCGGAGCGGTTGCTACCGTCGCCCCCATCGCTGCCGTACAGGTCAACGAGAATGATGCTGTGATGCATAGACTCGGTACCTGTGTCATACCTCACGGCGATATGCCCCAGGGCGAGGTGGCCATCCGTGTGGGTATCGAATACAGCAACGGGCGGCAAGTAACGGCCGAAGTCATGAGTGGATCTATTGAAATCATCCCGCTACATATAAACGAGCAGGCCTTGCTCACACTCTATCCGGGGCCTACCGTTGATGTTGGCCTTGGCCCGGGCGAGCGAGCACGCGCTGCCGAAGAGATTGATGGTGGGTTAATGGGCCTGGTAATAGATGCACGCGGCAGACCTCTCGTTTTACCCACAGACGAAACCGAGCGCCATGCTCGTTTATTGCAATGGATGCAAGCTGTTGGAGCGTGAGATGTAGGGGCGACCCTGGCGGTTGCCTGGAGCGTGAGATGTATGACCTATCCGCTCGGCTGGTCCGTAGTCACGCAAATACTTATTCAGAGAGAGCGCTGGCCCGGTGGTTATAAAACCAGGGGTATCGCTCTCGTTCGTCCAGGCCAGGAAGTACAGCCGGACCAACCTGTGATTCGCCTGGACAAACCCGATATCGCCGAAGCCGTCACCGCGTTCCCACAAGTTGTGTCGCCTTCCACATCCTATTCTGGCCTCTCAACCGGCAATAAAGGTTTACAGGGGAGTGTTCGTGTCCAGGGTCAATACATGAGCGAAACCGTACTTGCCGGTATGCGAGGGCGGGTCGTCGCTATTACCCGTCGTGGTGGCGTGATTATTGAAACCCGTGCCGCCGTTGTCCAGGGAGCGCTAGGTGTAGGCAACCAGGCTGCCGGGGTTCTCACGATGTGGCACTCGGGTTCCCAGTTCCTGATCCTCAGCAATCGACCCTCAGGGCCTGGTGCATCACATCCGATCATCCCCGGCACGATACTCGTGATTCCCGGCCCGCTCAACATTGCCATGCTGCATCAAGCCATCAGTTCCGGTGTAGTGGGCGTCGTGGCTAGCAGTATCTCCAGTCGCGACCTGGAGGACTTCCTACGCACCGATCTCATTTCCCTGATAAACAGCCTTGACATCGAACTCGCACAGGCCCGTCTACCTTCTATTACCTTACTCTTTACAGAAGGGCTTGGAACGATAGCCATGCCCGCTCGTACCGTCAACTTGCTCAGTCGCTACCAGGGGGGGATAGCCCTGATCTCAGGCGCAACCTCTATCCGCCTGCCGGTCTTCCCTGAACTCATTATCTCGCTGCCAATGAAAGAAGTTCAACTTGACTGGCGATCTGTGCAACCGGATCCCACTTTAACCATAGGTTCAAGGGTACGTATTTGTAGCGGCAGTCACGAAGGGATGATAGGCGAAATTAACCACTTTTTCTCGCATCAACAAATCTTTGCTTCTGGTGTGCGCGCCAGGGCCGCACACCTGCGCCTTGAAGATGGGTCGATGCTTGTCATTCCCCTGGCCCTTATAGAAAGAATCGGCTAGCAGAGCGGCCCTTGCAGTTACTGGCTTGCTTTCTTGTCAGCCTGTAAAACCTCTTTTGCTCGTAATATAGTAAAGGCGACCCTGGCGGTGGCCTTGCCTTTCGCGCTTCTTATCCACACCTGTCGGGAGTTATCCACATATTCCGATAAAGTATGTGGATAACTCTTATTCTAGTGATGAAAGAATCGCTCCCTTTGGTTAGCGCATGATCAAAGATCGTCCCGTCATATCCCTGGGTTGTTGGATATGCAGCACGTCGAGAATAGTTGGTGCCACGTCGGCAAGAATACCGTCATCACGTAAACGCACTTGCGCCAGTTGAGGCACAACCAGGTACAGCGGCACAGGATACGTCGTGTGTGCCGTAAACGGCTTTCCTGTATCGTACTCTATCAACTGCTCTGCATTCCCGTGGTCGGCAGTAATCAACAAACCGCCGCTCACGGCCAGGGTTGCCTCTACCACGCGTCCCACGCCTGTATCAACTGCCTCCACCGCTTTAATTGCGGCTTCCAGGACTCCTGTATGTCCGACCATATCCGCGTTTGCATAGTTCATAACCACCAGGTCATACTCCCCGCTGCGGATATGCTCCACCGCTGCGTCCGTTACGCCTGCCGCGCTCATCTCCGGCTGCAGATCATATGTCGGCACCTTAGGCGATGGCACCAGCAGGCGGTCCTCACCCGCAAAAGGTGTCTCCCGCCTGCCATTGATAAAATACGTCACATGCGCGTATTTCTCGGTCTCAGCTCTAACCGTGGCCCTCTATCGAATTTTCCCTGTGCCTGCGGAGGGAGTTCTGGCAGCACAAATGCCTTCGTCAGTTGGCGGGCGCGGTCGGGCCGGAAATTATAGTGGATGAGCGCATCGCCTGCCTTGACCACTGCCACCGGCTTTTGATCTTCCATCACCACTGACGGCACAATAAACTCATCCGTGATGCCCTGTTCATAAGAGTGCTGAATCGCCTCCACTGCCGAGCTTGCGCGTACGCCCTCCCCGCGCGTCATCGCAAAATAGGTCAGCGCCGTTCGATCCCAGCGATTATCGCGGTCCATCGCGTAATAGCGGCCACTTACCGTCGCCACCCTGGCAGCGTGTTCCCCGCCGATTTCACGGGCGCGAGCCTGCAGTTGGCCTATAAACTCAATGCCGCCGGTAGGCGAAGTATCACGGCCATCGGTAAAGGAGTGGATATAGACTCGCTCAATATCGTGGTTGTGTGCCAGTTGCAGCAGCGCCTCTAAATGTGTCTCATGCGCGTGCACGCCTCCATTGCCTAGCAAGCCACAAATGTGGAGCTGCGACCCATGCTTCTTGACGTGCTCAATCGCCTTCAGCAGCGCGGGATTCTGGAAAAAAGTGCCATCTTTAATTGACTCGTTCACACGGGTATAGTCCTGCAGCACTCGCTTGCCCGCCCCGATATTCTGATGCCCCACCTCGGAGTTGCCCATCTGACCCTCTGGTAAGCCCACTGCCTCGCCAGAGGTTTTCACTGTCGTATGCGGCCATGTCCACGCCAGCTTATCGATATTGGGCGTTCTTGCCAGCGCGATAGCGTTGCCCTCCGTGCGTGGATTGACGCCCCATCCATCCATAACAATCAGCACAAATGGGCGCGGTCGCCCGGCAGGTGTCGTACTCATCACGTGTATTTACTCCGTCCTGATAGTGCAAGATTAAAAAATAGGATTGTTCAGCGTTTACATTGTAACATGGAAGCAGGCTCGATAGAAATTGCAATAGGTCACAAACTTGTGACCTTCTACAACTTTTCTGCTGGGTGCGCATTGAGCAGCCGCAGGCTGCTCAATGCGCACCCAGCAGAAACACCCTTCTTGCGAAGTGCCGCAGGCACTGAGGAATCGAGAGGAGATCCGTATTTTTACTGACAATGGAATAAAACATATTGGCACACATAAACGTAGTAGTATAGGGTGTAAACTTGTATAAGCTCTTGCTTATCACCTGGTGTGCTGGAGTGAGAGTGTTTAGCATACATAAAGGGAGGGGTTACTTTGTTGAGTAGAAATACGCAATCCCTTACGCCGTGGCTCAGGAAAGGCTTTCTAGCTTTTGTTGTCCTGGTCAGCATCTTGCTTGTTAGCGCGTGTGGCGGCAGTAATGCCGTGCATGTGTATGATAATGCACATGTCCTGGATCAGAACAAGGTGCAGAATGAAGCATCGAGCCTGCCGTATTCGATGGATATCTATACGGTAAACACATTTACAGGGACGAAGGCACAGTTTGATAATACCACACTTGGGAAACTTGGCAACAACTCCAATTTGATCGTGATGGCCGTGGATACGGTGCATCATCACCTGGCAATTGTCAGGGGTTCCAATGTCTCCCTATCGAGCGGTCAGATTAGGAGTGCAGTGAACGCTTTCACCAGCAACTATGGTAACGGCGATTATACTGGTGCGACCATCTCCACAGTTGACTCGTTGCGCAATTCGTTGGGTACGTCCGCTGGCCCCTCGGGAGGTGGCTTTTCAGGCCTACTTATAGCGTTAGTTATTATCGGCCTGGTAGTAGTGGGCGTGGTCGTACTGTTCGGTTTCTTGGGCAGGCGTTTTGGCGGCTTTGGTCGTCGTCCATCGATGGGCATGCCATATCAACAGCCGTTTAACCAGCAGCCCCCGTATAATCAGGGGTATCCACCAAACTATTACGGACCTCCCGGTTACAATCAGCAGCCAGGCATGAATCCCTGGGCAGCCGGTGGCCTGGGTGCCGCAGCCGGCGGTTTCCTTGGCTATGAACTGGGCAAAGAAGCGGGTGAACGCGATTCGCGTGAACAAGATCAGGGTGATGGCGGTTGGGCCGGTGCCAGTGGCGACTTCGGCGGTGGGTCAGGAGGAGACTCTGGCGGCGGAGGCGGAGGAGATTTTGGCGGTGGAGGTGCCGGTGGCGACTTCGGCGGCGGAGGGGACTCCGGTGGGGGTGGAGGCAGCGGCGATTTCTAATATTGAGTTGCCCCCGCCCCGCCCTGAGGTGGGGCGGGGGCAAGCCCAGAGGCGCGAACGCAAGTGGTCAGGACGACCGCCAGGTCCGTCCTTCCTCTACGCTCGAGCGGCCTGCCAAGCCCGTATATAGTAGGGGTGGGGCTTGCCCCCACCCTGCGAGCCGATGCACGTTGAATCTTCTCCTATGCTTAACTTGATGCCTATGGAGCGATCCCTTGTAGTTGCCCTGGAGTGGGGGCTACATCTGCGCAGGCGGAGGTGACTGGATGCGGCGGCCACTCCTGCGGCGAACAACTTCAGCTACACGCAGACGTGCCACGGCACGTTCAAGCGCGCCCTCTAGCTCTGCGCGTTCGACATCCGATTGCGCTTGCTGTAAACGCTCCTGCGCGCTGCGGCGAGCAGCTTCAGCGCGAGCCTCGTCTATCTCTTCTGCGCGTTCCGCGGTTTCTCGAGGAAACCACCTGAGACAAAGAACGGTTCCTCGGCTGCGCCGAGCCTGACCCGCATCTCTCCAACTTTGAGTGTCGTCAAAAGTGCCGCGTGCCTTGGTAGAATGCCAAGTTCCCCCTCTGACCCAGGCGCGATCACCATATCGGCCTCGCCGCTGTAGAGTTCGCGCTCGGCAGTTACTACCTCGACATGCATGGTAGTGTGTGCTGCCATCGTCTATCCCTTCTGCCTCTCTTGCTCGTAGCTCTCCACAACGTCGTCGATTGAACCTTTCAAATAGAAAAAGTCCTCGCGAATATGGTCATATTTGCCTTCGAGAATCTCCTTGAAGCCGCGCACCGTCTCCGTGACGGGGACGTACTTGCCTTCGAGCCCTGTGAAGACCTCCGCTACCGTGAACGGCTGCGAGCAGAAGCGCTGCAACTTACGGGCACGCGCCACCGTCAGCTTGTCCTCGTCCGATAGTTCATCGATACCCAGGATGGCGATGATATCCTGCAGGTCTTTGTAGCGCTGCAGCACACTCTGCACGCCGCGTGCTACGTCGTAGTGTTCCTGGCCCACCACTTTTGGGTCAAGAATGCGGCTTGTGGACGCCAGCGGATCAACCGCGGGGTAGATACCCTGCTCAAAGATCGAACGCTCCAGCACAATCGTCGAGTCCAGGTGCGCGAATGTCGTCGCGGGGGCCGGGTCGGTGTAGTCGTCGGCAGGCACATACACCGCTTGCATCGATGTAATCGAACCCTTCTTCGTCGAGGTAATGCGCTCTTGCAGTTCGCCCATCTCCTCCGCCAGGGTCGGCTGGTATCCTACCGCTGAAGGCATGCGGCCCAACAGCGCCGACACCTCGGCTCCTGCCTGCGTGAAGCGGAAGATATTATCGATGAAGAGTAATACATCTTTGCCTTCTTCATCGCGGAAGTATTCCGCAATTGCCAGGCCGCTTAGCGCCACGCGCATACGCGCGCCAGGCGGCTCATTCATCTGCCCAAAGACCATCGCCAGGCGGTCGATGACCTTCGCTTCCTGCATTTCATGGTACAGGTCATTGCCTTCGCGCGTGCGCTCACCCACGCCCGCGAAAACGCTATAGCCACCATGACCCTTAGCAATATTGTTGATCAGTTCCTGGATGATAACCGTCTTGCCTACGCCGGCACCACCGAACGCCCCAACTTTTCCGCCCCGCATGAAAGGGGCAATCAGGTCCATGACTTTAATGCCCGTCTCAAAGACCTCAATCGTCGCTGACTGCTCTTCCAGGTCCGGGGCTGGCCGGTGGATCGGCAGGCGTGGAGCATCTGTCACCTCCGGCTTGTTATCAACCGCCTGTCCCAGCACATTAAAGATGCGCCCCAACGTCTTTTCCCCTACGGGAACCGTGATTGGCCCTCCCGTGTCGATCACGTCTATCCCACGCTGCAGACCATCGGTCGGACCCATAGCCACGCAGCGCACCCAGTTATTCCCCAGTTGCTGCTCGACCTCGAGCGCAAGGTCCTTATCCGCTCCCACTGCGCGTGTGCGCAACTCGTTGTAGATTGCTGGTAGCTGGTCTGTCGGGAACTCAACGTCCACCACAGCCCCCAGTATCTCGACAATTTTTCCTTTTGTGGTTACTTGTGTTTGTGCCATATATTTCTCCTACTCGCCTACAAACCCTCAGCGCCGCCGACAACCTCCAGAATCTCAGTCGTGATACTTGCCTGGCGCGCCTTATTATAGGTAAGGGTCAAATCATTAACCAGATCGTTTGCATTATCTGTAGCATTCTTCATGGCTACCATGCGCGCCGACTGTTCGCTTGCAACTGCCTCCAGCATCGCCTGGTAGACGAGCACATCTACATAGCGCGGCAACAAAGCCTCGTAAATGGTCGCGGCGTCTGGCTCGTAGATGTACTCGATGGTATTGCTCTCCCCAGCTTGCTCAGGAGGTGGTTGGACCGGTAGCAATTGGATGGCTGTCGGCTGCTGGGTCACGGTATTAACAAACTTGGCATATACCAGGTAGACGACATCCAGCTCCTCTTTCAGGAAGGCGTCCATAGCGACCTGTGCAATGGCCGTTGCGTCTGCTAACGATGGTCTATCGCCATAGTTGGTAAACTCAGCAATCAAATGCAACTGGTTGCGCAGCACGAAATCGCGTCCCTTGCGGCCAACTGCCACGTAATCCACTGCTGGTCGCTCCCCCTGCTGGGCGAAGCGGTTCTGCTCCTCGATGGCGGTCGCTGCAGCCCTGCGATTGATGTTGCTCGGCAATGCCCCGGATAGGCCGCGATCAGGGGTAATCACTACAAACCCGATCCTGCGCACCGGGCGCTGTTTGAGCAGCGCAATCTCTCCACCCACATCCTCGCCCGTGACCCTGGCAAGACGCGAGACGAGGGACCGCAGTTGTTCAGAGTACGGACGTGACTGTTGTACGCGCTCCTGTGCCCTGCGCATCTTGCTGCTTGCTACCATCTGCATCGTCCTGGTGACCTGGGCTATATTTTTCACCGACCTGATGCGCCGCCTGATTTCTCTAGTTGATGGCATACATCAATCTCCTAGCGCGGCTCCGCTGTCGTCTTGAACTCTTCAATAGCGCTGTTCAAGCGTTGCAACAGTTCTTTTGACATGGGATTGCGTTCCTTGACCGATTTCGCGACAATCTCCTCTTCGATGTCCGGGTGATAAGAGTCCATAAAGAGGTAGAACGCATTCTCCCATGCAGAGACCTTATCTATGGGAACATCATCCAGGTAGCCGTGGGTTGCAGCGTAGATAATCATTACCTCCTTCTCCACAGGCACCGGCGAGTACTGCGGCTGCTTAAGTACCTCGGTCAGGCGGCGGCCGCGATTAATACGGCTTTGCGTCTCCTTGTCCAGGTCTGATGAGAATTGCGCAAACGCTGCGAGTTCGCGGAACTGCGCAAGGTCGATACGCAGTGATCCAGCTACCTGGCGCATAGCGCGACTCTGAGCGCTGCTGCCAACACGCGAGACCGAAACGCCTACGTTCAGGGCCGGCCGCTGGCCCGCATTAAACAGGTCTGTTTCAAGGAAAATCTGCCCATCAGTGATGGAGATCACATTGGTTGGAATGTATGCTGAAATGTCGTTCGCCTTGGTTTCGATGATCGGCAGCGCGGTCAGCGAGCCTCCACCAATATCGTCGTTCAAACGGGCAGCGCGCTCCAACAGGCGCGAATGCAGGTAGAAGACGTCACCCGGGTATGCCTCACGTCCTGGTGGTCGGCGAATGATCAGCGAGATGTTGCGGTATGCTTCGGCGTGTTTCGTCAGGTCATCATAGATGATCAGCGCGTCTCGCCCCGACTCCATGAACTCCTCACCCATGGCACAGCCTGCGTAAGGAGCGAGGTATTTCAAAGGAGCCGGGTCAGAGGCTCCCGCCACCACAATGATGGTATGCTCCATCGCGCCATACTGCTCCAGGACAGCCTGGGTGCGTGCTACCGAAGAGTTCTTCTGACCGATTGCCACGTAGATACAGAGCAGATTCTTGCCCTTCTGGTTGATGATTGTATCGATAGCGATAGCCGTCTTGCCGGTCTGGCGGTCACCAATGATCAGCTCGCGCTGACCGCGCCCGATGGGGATCATGCTGTCGATCGCTTTGATGCCCGTTTGTACGGGCGTATTCACCGGCTGGCGCGTAATCACACCTGGAGCGACACGCTCCACAGGCCGGTACTTGTCGGTAATAATAGGCCCTTTATCGTCGATTGGCTCGCCCAGCGGGTTTACTACGCGACCGATCAGTGCGTCACCAACAGGTACCTGGATAATTCTGCCTGTGGTGCGCACCTCGTCGTCTTCGCGAATTTGTGAGAAATCGCCCAGGATAGGGCAACTGACCGTCTCCTCTTCGAGGTTAAAAGCCATGCCCATAATCCCGGTGCGTGGGAATTCTACCAATTCTAGATATTTAACATATAGCAGGCCATAGACACGGGCAATACCGTCCTGCACTGCGATCACAGTGCCGACACTGGCCTCCGCGACCTCGCTTGCCTCAAAACCTGCGATGTTTTTTTCTATGATGGCACTGATTTCATCAGCCCAAGATGCCATCTTCGTTCCTGCCTTCCTTCTACACAGTACCCTCGTGGTACTTTCGGATGCATGAAAAACTGTATTATACTGAATACTAAAAACTACAAACTTCTATTGCCGGGTTCGATCTTATGCCTGCGGCTGGAAGGTGGGTCGAGAGCCATCGCCTGAAAGCTGTGCTGGTTCACCACCCACTTCAGCAAAAAAATCAATGCTAGCAGCGGCGGAGGCGACATCTGTTAGTAACTCCTGTTGCAGCATTTTCAGGCGGCGTTCTACGCTGCCATCGATCACTTTATCACCAACGCGGGCTACTATGCCCCCCAGGATAGCCGGTTGCACCCTGGTCTCCATGATTATAGTTCTGCCCGTCATGCGCTCCAACGCTTGCTTGACGCGGTCCTTCAGCTTTGCATCCAACGGCGTTGCCGTGGTAACTTGTGCAATTGCCTCGTTCTTATAGTCAAGTACGAGCTGGTTCAATTCACGGGCAATATTTGGCATGATATCCACCAACCCGCGCTGGATGACCAACAATGCAAGGTTGAGCGATGTAGGCAGCACCCTGGACTCCAGCGCCTGGCGTAGAGCTGCCTCTTTGCGCTTCCAGGGAATGTTCGGCTCTCGCAGGAGATAAGCCAGCTTGCGGATAGCAAATAGTTTGGCTATCTCTTGCACGTCGTCAAGGGTACGGTCAAGCGTGTTTTGCTTGACCGCGATGTCGAAGATGGCCTCGGCATAGCGACGTGCTATCGCTCCACTAAGCATCATTCTGTTCCCTTGTCTCGCTAGCAACAACGAACTCTTCCACCAGGCGGCGGTTATCTTTATTATCTACCGATTTACTGATGATCTTGCTTGCCGCGCTAATGGTAAGATTGACGACCAGGCGACTGATATCAGCACGTGCGCGGGCCGCCTCCTGCTGGATGCGAACTATCTGCTGCTGCTCAATCTCCTCGGCCCGGACATAGGCCTCGTCCTGGATGCGTTTGGCCTCTTTCTCGGCAATCTTCGCAGCCTGCGCAACGATCTCCTGCGACTGCACACGTGCCTGTTGTATTACCTGCTCAGCTTTCGCAGTTGCCTCTTCAAGGTCGCGCCTGGCTTTTTCCGCATTCTCAATGCCTTCGCGAATCACGGCTTGCCGCCGTTCGAGTGTCCTCCTGATGAGGGGGAAGCCCCAGCGCCAGAGAATCAGGAAGACGATAGTAAAACTGACAAGTTGCGAGATAAAAGCCCACAAATTAATGCCAAACCCGCCTAATAGATCAGCAAGAAAAATTGCATGCATTTTGTGAGTGTGCCTCCTTTCGTCAGAGGTAATGCCACTGAGTACAGAGGAGACTACGGCCTGCCGGTGAGCACGAAGGCAATAACCAGCGCGTAAATGGCAATAGCTTCAGCGAATGCCAGGCCGATGAACATGTTGATACGGATCAATGGCTCGGCTTCCGGGTTGCGGCCAATTGCGTTGAAGGCACTGCCGGCAGCGATACCAATACCAAGACCTGGGCCGATAGCCCCCAAACCAATTGCCAGTGCTATAGCGATTGATGTCACGATGAAAACCTCCTTAAGGAAACCCCTTTGTTTTTGTATGATGTTAATTTATGCAATCGCAGGAAAAATATCTGCGAGTAGCAATTGACGAAATGAACGGACAATGTTACGCTTTACCTTGCTGCCACCGCTTCTTCTTCTTTTTCCGCCTCGCTTCGCTTATATTCCTCTCGTGCTTCGGGCTCAGTCTCTCGTTCGCGAGTGGTAGCAATTTCCATGAAAACGAGCGTCAGCAGGGCGAAGATAAGCGCCTGCACAAAGGCAAAGAATAGTTCCAGCGGAATGAAGATAATATCGGCGAAGAACGGCAGTATGTAAGCAAAGACGGCCAGTACTGCGGCTCCGGCGAAGATATTGCCAAAGAGACGGAAAGAGAACGAGAGAATACGCGATAGCTCTGAAATGATCTCTATCAGTCCCACGAAGAACTCGATCGGTCCCTGGAAGCCATGTGTAAACAGGGCTTTGAAATTGAAGTACTTGCTCAGGTTCGCCTTCCATCCCAACGCCTGGAAGGCGAAGACCTGCGTGGTAATAACAGAAACAAGCGCCATTGACAATGTCAAATTGAGATCGCTTGTTCCGGGACGCACCCAGGGGGCAACCTTATTAGAGTAAGCCCCGAATAAGAACACGCTTGTTGGTGGAGCGAGATGTGCCGCCTGGACCGCGGTCAGATTGACCTGCCCAATGGTCTCTACACCGGGGAAGACATCCAGCACGTTACAAAACAGGATGAAGATGAAAAAGGTAGCGACGAGCGGAAAAAACTTTCTCGCCTTTTCTTTGCCGACTACGCCCTCGACCAGGTTTAGCAGGCTTTCTACGGCCCATTCAGCGACGTTTTGTGCGCCCGTAGGAATCATGTCCTGCCGGCGCGTACCAACAAGGAAGAAAATAACTAAAGCAATGATTGATATCCAGGTACCTATCAATGTATTGGTGACAGGTATCGGACCTATCATGAAGATCGTCTCCGGTGGTATTAGAATCGGTTGCAGTTGCCAGAGCGGGTACACGCGGTATCCTCCCTCCTATTCGGGGTGCTCTGCGAGGGCCGTTTCGTTATAGATGGCTCCGTCTATCCTATCTAGTTTAGAAAAAGCGTGCAAATAAACGGTACGCTCCATATACTCCAACGATCAGGCCAAGCAGCAGCCCGAGTAGCAAAAATAAAATCTTCTGGTGTGTAATACTATCAAGGTAATTACCTAAGAGAGTACCTAAAAGCAGGGGAATTACTATGGTGAAGCCTAGCTGCCCCATTAACGCCAAGGATCCCCAAACAGAGGGTGGTGGTTTCTTCTTCATCCTCGTAGTCCCCCTCTGGTGTCTCTAATTAATCTACCATGCGGATTATAGCACATGGCACATATGGCTTGCAACAGTTGATACAAATGCTGTCAAGCTTTCTGTCTAGCAGTTCATCTATAGATGATCCCACTAGATCACATCGGTTATAGATGATCCCACTAGATCACATCGGTTTGTGAATGAGCGTATAGCATTAGCTACCTGACCGGGGATAAGGTGAGCACGATCACCGACGCTACCCAACAAGGCAAGATCCTCTTCGCCTATAACAGCGGCAACACGGTCTTCACCGATCGCAACGGTCATAACACCACCTACTACATTGACACTACCAATCCGACCAATCCCTACACGATCAACAAGGTCACCGATGCCCATGGACACAACAAAAGTACCACGTTCGATGCCAACCTTGATGTGACCAATTACAGTGATGCGCTCAACAACCAATCCATTTTCTCCTTCGATGCCAACAACCGATTGAACTCGGCCCAGGATGCTAATGGCGCCGCCACATCCTTCACCTACCCGTCGTCGGGCAATAACCTGTTTTACCCGCTGACCCAGAAGGATCCGCAGGGCAATCAGACCAACTACGCCTACGACAGCAACGGCAACCTGACCTCGGCTGTGAACAACAGTACGGGCAAAGGGTTGACATACGCCTACAACCAGAATGGGACCATAGCGTCGATGACCGATGCCAACGGCAACTTGACCACCTATAGTTATGATGCCCATGGGAACCTGATCAAAGTGACGCCGCCGGCGACCAACGGCAGCACGCTCAAACCCTCCACCCTCACCGTCGATCCCAACACGAGCCGGGTGAACTCCGTCACCGACGGCAATAACAACCAGACCGGCTACACCTACGACA
>WNFR01002826.1_pt1 | contig 18005 bp, 22 predicted proteins | sample 5400221 | NCBI WGS metagenome assembly WNFR01 (sample SAMN13153357, study PRJNA577476) | soil metagenome | isolation source: 40 cm soil under Madrone tree | place: USA:California | collected 2016-06-14
CGGCCGGAGAATGTCGGGACCGCAGCGCAAACGGCGATGACCTGGTTCAAGCCGCCGCCGGTCCCATCTGGCGTCATCAGGCCGATCCGAAGTTTTTCGAATTTTTCCGCCACGCTCGGGCGGCTCGGCGCTCTCGAGGTGCGGCTTGCGCAAGAAACGCGCGACGTCAAGCGCGCCCAAAAACTGCGTTATCGCGTGTTCTACAAGGACGGTACCGCCATTGCCGATGCCGCGACGCTGCTGGCGCGCCGCGACAAGGATGCGTTCGACAAGATTTGCGACCATCTGCTGGTGATCGATCACGCCGCCACGCCATCGATCAGCGGAAAGCAGCCCGTGGTCGGCACTTACCGCCTGTTGCGCCAGGACGTGGCGGAAAACCATGGCGGCTTCTATACCGAGGACGAGTTCGATATATCAGGCCTGATCGATCGTCATGCGGATTTACGTTTTCTCGAGCTCGGACGATCCTGCGTGCTGCCGCGCTACCGCAACAAGCGCACCGTCGAACTGCTGTGGCACGGGATCTGGACCTATGTCCGCCAGCACCGGCTCGACGTGATGATCGGCTGCGCCAGCTTCGAGGGCACCGATCCCGACCGGCTGGCATTGCCACTGTCGTTCCTGCATCACTACGCGCAAGCCCCGGAAGCCTGGCGCGCTGCTGCGCATTCCTCACGCCGCGTCGAGATGAATCGGCTGGCAAAGGAAGCCATCAATCCGAAGGCCGCGCTGCACGAGCTGCCGCCTCTGATCAAGGGATATCTGCGGCTCGGCGCCTATGTCGGCGACGGCGCGGTCATCGATCATCAGTTCGGCACCACGGACGTGCTGATTGTGATGCCGGTCTCAGCCATCAAGGCACGCTACATCGAGCATTTCGGCGTCGATGCGTCGCGACACGCGGCATAGCGCGCCGGCATTCGATATCCTAGAGCCGCCGCAGCGCCACCGTTTCAACCACATGATCCGCACCCTTTTTCAGGATCAGCGTCGCGCGCGGCCTTGTCGGCAAAATATTGTCCTCGAGATTTGCGAGGTTGGTCCGTTCCCAGATCGCCAGCGCGGTTGCCGTTGCCTCCTCGTCGGAGAGCGGGGCATAGCGATGAAAATACGATCGCGGATCGTGAAACGCGGTGTCGCGCAGCGCCAGGAAGCGCCTGATGTACCATTCGCGCAGCACCGCTTCGTCGGCATCGATATAGACGGAAAAATCGAAGAAATCCGAAACTACGGGAACGGCCTTGCCGTCACGCGGAAGCCGGCCGGTCTGCAGAACATTGACGCCCTCGACAATCAGGATGTCCGGCCTGTCAATCTCGATCCATTGGTTTGGAATGATGTCGTAGGTCAGATGCGAATAGACAGGGGCGCGCACCGGCCGCCGCCCCGCTTTGATGTCACTCACGAACGCCAGCAGCGTCGGCAGATCGTAGCTCTCAGGGAAACCCTTTTTTTGCATCAGGCCTTGCCGCTCGAGCACGGCATTTGGATATAGAAAGCCATCCGTTGTCACCAGGTCGACCTTCGGTCGCGGCGACCAGCGCGCCAGCAGCGCCTGCAGCACGCGCGCGGTGGTGGATTTTCCGACCGCTACCGAGCCTGCAACGCCGATGATGTAGGGCATCTTGCGGTCCTGGATGCCGAGGAACTGGCGCTGCGCATAAAAGAGCCTCTGCATGGCATCCACATAGATCGACAACAGTCGCGACAGTGGCAGGTAAATGTCCTCGACCTCCTGCATGTCGAGACGGTCATGCATCGAACGCAGGCGTGAGAACTCGCCCGGCTCAAGCGTCATCGGCGTGTCGTCGCGCAGCCGCGCCCATTGCTCCCGGGAGAACACCCTGTAGGGGTTATACTGTTGCTCCGGTGCCCGAATATCCATGAAGCCGCCTCCAGCTGATTAATCGCGCTTGCGCGCGGCTTTCTCTTCCAGTCCGGACATCGACGTGCGCTGCGCCAACGCCGATTCTACCTCCTCAAGTCTCACACCGCGCGACTTCAAAAGTACCAGCAGGTGAAACAGCAGGTCGGCGCTTTCGGCGATGAGATGGTCGCGATCGTTCTCAATCGCGGCGATAACGGTTTCCACCGCCTCCTCGCCCAGTTTCTTGGCGCAATGCTCGGAACCCTTGTCCAGCAATTTGCGCGTGTAGGATGCCTCTCCTCCCGACGCCGCGCGAGCATCGATGGTGGCGGCGAGATCATGAATCGTGAAACGCGACATCAGCTCAAACTCACGCGGCCCGCAGGCCGGGGGGCGACCCTCATCGTGAGGGATGTAGCACTTCTGTCACAAAGAGTCGTCAGGGATCGAGCCGCATCGGCAGCCCGGCACGCACCATGTGGTCCTTGGCTTCACGAATGGTAAATTCCCCGAAATGGAAGATCGACGCCGCCAGCACCGCGGTCGCGTGCCCCTCGCGGATGCCGTCCACCAGATGATCGAGATTGCCGACGCCGCCGGACGCGATCACCGGGACAGGGACGCTGTCCGCTACCGCCTGGGTGAGCGGAATGTCAAAGCCCTGCCGGGTGCCGTCCCGGTCCATCGATGTGAGCAGGATCTCACCGGCGCCGAGCGAGACGACTTCCTGGGCGTATTCGATGGCGTCGATCCCGGTGGCATTGCGCCCGCCATGGGTGAAGATTTCCCAGCGCTCCGATCCGCCGCCGCGCTTGACGCGCTTGGCGTCGATCGCCACCACGATGCACTGATCGCCGAATTTCTCGGCGGCTTCCTTGACGAATTCGCGGCGGCTGACGGCGGCGCTGTTGATCGACACCTTGTCGGCGCCGGATCGCAGCAGCGTCTTGATATCATCGACAGTGCGCACGCCGCCGCCGACCGTCAGCGGCATGAAGCAGGCTTCGGCCGTGCGCCTCACCACATCCAGCATGATGCCGCGATTTTCGTGGGTGGCCGTAATATCGAGAAAGCACAGCTCGTCGGCGCCGGCGGCGTCATAGGCGATGGCCGCCTCCACGGGATCGCCGGCGTCGCGCAAATCGACAAAGTTGACGCCCTTGACGACCCGGCCGTCCTTGACGTCGAGGCAGGGAATCACGCGCACCTTGAACATCAGTAGCTCCTAAGCCGCGGCGCGCGCGTTGCGGATCAGCGCCAAGGCAGCTGAAGGATCGAGGCGGCCGTCATAGAGCGCGCGCCCCGCTATCGCTCCGGCTAATTTCTTGGCGCGCGGGGCAAGCAGCTCTTTCACATCTTCGATCGAGGCAAAACCACCCGACGCGATGACGGGTATGGAGATGCGCTCGGCAAGCTCAATGGTGGCGTCGAGATTGAGACCTTTCAGCAGGCCATCGCGCGCAATGTCGGTGAAGATGATCGCGGCGACGCCGGCATCTTCGAACCGCTGCGCGATCTCGAGCGCAGTCACCTGCGACGTCTCCGCCCAGCCTTCGACCGCGACTTTGCCGTCGCGCGCGTCGAGACCCACCGCAACGCGTCCGGGAAATTTCTTTGCGGCGCCTTTCACCAACTCGGGGTCGCGCACCGCCGCGGTACCGATAATCACCCGCGCAATGCCCTTGGCGAGCCAGGCCTCGATGGTGTCGAGATCGCGGATGCCGCCGCCGAGCTGCACCGGCATGGTAACCGCCTTGAGCATCGCCTCGACGGCAAACGCGTTCATCGGCTTGCCGGCAAAGGCGCCGTCAAGATCGACCACGTGCAGATATTCGAATCCCTGCGCGGCGAAGGCGCGCGCCTGCGCAGCTGGGTCGAGGTTGAAGACGGTCGCGCGCGCCATATCGCCCTGTTCGAGGCGTACGCACTGGCCGTTTTTCAGATCGATGGCGGGAAAAAGGATCACGGCTTCCACTTCAGGAAATTCGAAATCAAAGCCAGCCCGAAGCGCTGACTCTTTTCCGGGTGAAACTGGGTGCCGATGGCGGTGTCCTTGCCGACGATCGCCGTCACCGGGCCGCCGTAATCCGCGCGCGCCAGCACGTCCGCCTCGTTGGTCGCGTTGAGGTGATAGGAGTGCACGAAATAGGCGTGGCGCCCCTTCGGACCCAGCGGCAAGCGCTCAAGCACCGGATGCTCGCGGACCATCTCGAGCGTATTCCAGCCCATATGGGGAATCTTCAAATTCTCCTCGCGCGGCGAAATCTTTTCGACGTCGCCGGCGATCCAGTTGAAGCCGTCCGTGGTGACGTGCTCCTTGCCGCGGGTCGCCATCAACTGCATGCCGACGCAGATGCCGAAGAACGGCCGCGCCTTGTTTCGCACGGCTTCCGTCATCGCCTCGATCATGCCGTCAAGCCCGTCCAGTCCCTTGCGGCAATCGGCGAATGCGCCGACCCCGGGCAGCACAATGCGATCGGCGCGATATACCGCTTCGGGATCGCGGGTCACGACGATCTTTTCCGGAGCGTCCATGCTGCGGCTTGCGCGCTCGAACGCTTTCGCGGCGGAATGCAGATTGCCGGAGCCGTAATCGATGATGGCAACGCTCACCGCGACGCTCCCGGTTCCGGAAACAATCCGATGATCTCGCTCTGCGGCAACGGCTGCGGTCGCGAAAATGGCTGGCCCGGAATATCCCGCGTCGGCGGCGGCGCGCCGCGATCGACCGGCGATTGATCGTTGAGACCGCGCTGTTTGGCGGTCCAGCGATCAAAAAATCGCCGCTCGGCTGATTCCTCGTTGTCGGCCACCACGATGTCGAGCTGGCGCCAGTTGCGCCGCGACAAGGTCCAGCGCCGAAGGCTCGCGGCTTCAAATCCCATCAGCAGCGCAATCAATACATTCGCGAAAAAGATCGCTGTACCGCCGGCGCCGAGCCTCGCCATTCCGACCTCGATCGCGAGCGCAACGACGATCCAGCCGATCAGCGCCAGCCACAGGCGATGCCAGGCGAGCCACACCGGGCCCAGAACCGCGGCCCAGACATGAAATCCATCGCGGACGAATGCAAACCTGTCGGTCGCGCGAAGGTCCACTCCGTTCGTCACCGGAGCATGAACTGTGTAAACCGGCATCGTTACTCTCCGCCGAGAACAAGCTATCAGCCGCCGAGCTGACCCTTGGTGGATGGCACTTCGCCCGCAGCGCGCGGATCGATCGCAACCGCCGCACGCAGTGCCCTCGCCAGACCCTTGAAGCAGGATTCGGCGATATGATGGCTGTTCTCGCCATATAGGGTTTCGACGTGCAAAGTCACCCCGGCATTGATCGCGAAGGCGTTGAACCATTCGCGAACCAGTTCGGTGTCGAACTCGCCGACCTTGTCGCGCGGAAACTCCACCTTGAACACCAGCACCGGCCGCCCCGAAATGTCGATCACGACGCGCGACAGCGTCTCATCCATCGGCATGTGGATACTGGCATAGCGGGTGATGCCGGCCATGGTACCGAGCGCCTGCTTCACCGCTTGGCCCAGCGCTATGCCGACATCCTCCGTGGTGTGATGGTGGTCGATGTGAAGGTCGCCAACCGCCTTCACTGACATGTCAATGCGCGAATGCCGGGCCAGCAGGTCGAGCATATGGTCGAAAAAGCCGATGCCGGTCGCAACCTTGGACATGCCAGACCCGTCGAGGTTCACTGTAACCTCGATGTCGGTCTCTTTGGTTTTGCGCTTGATGGTTGCTGTGCGCATAAAAAATGCTTTCCCGTGGCCGAAAACGCGCCCTTTTAACAGGCTCGTCCCGCCTTCGCTACTGCAGGATAGCCCGCTCAAGGCCGAACTTCGGCCTATGGTGACCGGAATCCGGCGCTGGCTTCTGGTTTGACGCATTTTCTTTAACCGAGCCGGTCTCCACTTCGCTCGAAAACGCTCTAGTCCGCGCCGATTGTAACGCTGCACGCCAATCCCTAAATCCCTGCCAACGCGAGGTACTCCATGCAAGCATCACAGCCCCCGTCGCCGGTCTGGCACGGCACCACCATTTTGACGGTCCGCAAGGGGGGCAAGGTGGTGATCGGCGGCGACGGGCAGGTCTCGATTGGCCAGACCGTCATCAAATCCAACGCCAAAAAGGTCCGCAAACTCGGCAAGGGCGACGTCATCGGCGGTTTTGCCGGCGCGACAGCGGACGCCTTCACGCTATTTGAACGGCTGGAAAGCAAGCTTGAGCAATATCCGGGTCAATTGACCCGCGCGGCAGTCGAGCTCGCCAAGGACTGGCGTACCGACCGCTATCTGCGCCGGCTGGAGGCGATGATGATCGTCGCCGACAAAGATGTGTCGCTGGTCCTGACCGGCACCGGCGACGTTCTGGAGCCGGAAGCCGGCGTGATGGCGATCGGGTCCGGAGGCAATTATGCCTTGGCGGCCGCTCGCGCCCTGGTCGATTCCGACAAGGATGCAGAGATCATCGTGCGCCGCGCGCTCGATATCGCCGCCGACATTTGCGTCTACACCAATCGCAACGTGACCATCGAGATGCTGCAGAGCGGTTGATCGATGGCGCCGGATTATGTTTTTCGTCCCATGACCGCAGCCGATCTTCCGTTAATCAGGTATTGGCTGGTATTACCTCATGTGATGGAATGGTGGGGCGATCCCGAAGAACAATATGTTTTGGTCAGCGGTGACCTCGATGAGCCGGCGATGGATCAATATATCTTTTCGACAGCCGGCAACTCGCTTGGTTATCTTCAATGTTATGATTTGACTGAATGGAACACGGGCTTCGGACCGCAGCCCGTTGGCACACGCGGCATCGATCTGTTCATCGGCGAGCCAAATATGATCGGACGCGGCCACGGCTCAGCTCTCATTCGCTGCTTCGTCGATAATCTGCTACAGAAAGGCGCTCCACGCATCGTCACGGACCCAGATCCAGCTAATAGCCGCGCGCTCCGTGCCTACGAGAAAGCGGGCTTTGTAATAGACCGCACGGTAACAACACCCGACGGTCCCGCAGTTCTGATGGTACGTAGCGCATGACCACTGGCTCTCGCGCTTTCGTTCGAGATTTTGGTCGGGCTGCACATTCGCGATAATCTTACCCTGAACATGATCATGCTGATCCACCCCTTTGACGCGATCCGGCAATGGCAAGCGGGCCCGGCGGTCATCTAGTGCCGCTTGTGTCAGCAACATTCCAACCTACCTAGGGCCTATGACCGACTTCTCTCCCCGTGAAATCGTTTCCGAACTCGACCGCTTCATTGTCGGCCAGACCGACGCCAAGCGCGCGGTCTCCATCGCGCTGCGTAACCGCTGGCGGCGGCTGCAGCTCACCGACTCGTTGCGCGAGGAAGTGCTGCCGAAGAATATCCTGATGATCGGGCCGACCGGCGTCGGCAAGACCGAGATCGCGCGGCGGCTGGCGAAACTTGCCGGCGCGCCGTTCATCAAGGTCGAAGCCACCAAATTCACCGAGGTCGGCTATGTCGGCCGCGATGTCGAGCAGATCATTCGCGATCTAGTCGAAGTCGCTATCGCGCAGACCCGGGAACGCAAGCGCAAGGACGTGCAGGCCCGCGCGCAACTCGCCGCCGAGGATCGTGTGCTCGATGCCTTGGTCGGCGCCAACTCCAGCGCCACGACGCGCGATTCGTTTCGCAAGAAACTGCGCGCCGGCGAACTCAACGACAAGGAAATCGAGATCGAGACGCAATCCTCGGGCGGAATGCCGATGTTTGAAATTCCCGGCATGCCCGGGGCGCAGATGGGCGCAATCTCGCTCGGCGACATCTTCGGCAAGATGGGCGGCCGGACCAAGACCCGCCGCCTGACGGTTGAGGATTCCCACGAGCTTCTCGTCAACGAGGAATCCGACAAGCTGTTGGATAACGATCAGCTGGTGCAGGAATCGATCCATGCAGTCGAGAACAACGGCATCGTGTTCCTCGACGAGATCGACAAGATCTGCGTACGCGACGGCCGCAGCGGCGGCGATGTCTCGCGCGAAGGCGTGCAGCGCGATTTATTGCCGTTGATCGAGGGCACAACTGTCTCGACCAAGCACGGCGCCGTGAAGACCGACCATATCCTGTTCATCGCGTCGGGTGCATTTCATATCGCCAAGCCGTCGGACCTATTGCCGGAACTGCAGGGCCGGCTGCCGATCCGGGTCGAACTGGAGGCGTTGACGCGCGACGACATGCGCCGCATTCTGACCGAGCCTGAAGCGTCGCTGATCAAGCAATATGTCGCGTTGATGCAGACCGAAGGCGTGACGCTGGACATTACCGACGGCGCCATCGACGCGCTCGCGGACGTGGCGGTGGCCGTCAATTCCAGCGTGGAAAATATCGGCGCGCGGCGACTGCAGACCGTGATGGAGCGCGTGCTCGACGAGATTTCCTTCGCCGCACCGGACCGCAATGGCGAGACGATCCAGATCGATGCCGCCTATGTGCAGAAGCACGTCGGCGATCTCGCCAAGAACGCGGATTTGAGCCGGTTTATTCTGTAAGCAGGCCGGCGCCACAGGCTGGAGCGAAAGCGCGTTGCATGCTGAGCATCCGCCGTGATAGTTCGTCGGGATAGTGAGACCCTTTTGAATCGCTCAGATTTTCGATCGCCTGATACGCACGTAAAGCGCGCCCTCGCCGCCATGGCCGATATGTGCTTCCTCAAAACCAACCACCAGCGACCGAAACTCCGGCAGGCTCAGCCATTGCGGCACCTGGCGGCGCAGCACCCCACGCTCGGTTTCTGCTCCCATCGCGCGGCCCTTGCCGGTGATGACAAGCACGAACGTCAGGCCCTCGCGATGGGCGCGCTGCAAAAAGCCTGATAGCGCGCGGTGCGCGCGCGTCTGCGTCATGCCGTGCAGATCTAGCCGGGCATCGATCTCCTTCCGCCCACGTGAAAGCTGCGAGCGCTCGCGGCGTCCGAGTGGCGCCAGCGGCGGCGCTGCCGGGGGCACCTGCGGCTTCGGCGTCCGAAGAATTTTGCTTGACGGAGGTTGCTTCGGCGGAGCTGCGGGTTTCGCAGCAGCCGGTGCTTCTGTAGCCGGTGAGTCAACAACCGGCGGCCTTGCGGCGCGATGCTCCTTGCGGAGCGGTTTGGTTTGCTTCGCAACGCTCTCCCACAATGCGCGCTCTTCTTCGCTTAAGCTACGTTTGCGGCGTGGCAAAGCCGGCAATTCCGGGATCGGGGGCGGACGTTTCATCGGCCGCGGTAATAATAGCGATAATAGCGGCGGCGACGCACTTCACGGACCGGTTTGATGTTAGGCCGTGCTTCCGGCAGCGGTACTTTAGCGGCAGCGGTTTGAATTGTCGAAGCCTGCGCGACAGCTGCGGGAGGCTGCGCCGCCGTGGGCGCGGCACTTTTCCTGCTTTCCGCGGCTTTCGCGGTGTCCCTCGGGCCAGGAACCGCCGATGTCTCTGGCGGCTTCGCGCCGCTCTTCTGGTCTTTTTGCTGATCCTTCAGTGGATCAACTTGCGGAAACAGCTTTGCGATTTTCTCCGACGGCCGCGCATCCGGCAGTGGCATCTTGCGGCCTCTCACCACCGGATCGAGGCTCTTCGGCACCAGGATGACGAAGCGCATATTGTGCCGGAGCCGGCCGGACACCCGCCCGGCCTCCGCGCCCGTGCCGAAATAGAGATCGGCGCGGGCAGGACCTACGATCGCAGATCCGGTGTCCTGCGCGATCATCAGCCGGCGAAACGGCGTTTTCGATTGCTCCGACTCGATCGGCAGTTCGCCTTCGATAAAAAATGGCGTGCCGTAGACGTGCAAGGCCTTGTCCACGGCGATCGACCGGCCCGGCGTCAGCGGGACGCCCTGCGCGCCAATCGCCTCGTCTTTGTCCGAGAGCTGCACTTCGCGAAAGAACACGTAGGACCGGTTCTGCCGCCGCAATTCCTTGGCGCCGTCGGGATTTTGATCGATCCATTCCCTGATCCTCTGCATCGACATTTGCTCTTTCGGGATGATGCCGCGGTCGATCAGGATGCGTCCGACCGGCGTATAGGGATAACCATTATGCGCGTCGTAATTGATGCGTATGGTCGAGCCGTCCTCGAGCCGGACCCGCGCCGAGCCCTGGATTTGCGTGAACAGCAAATCGGTCTGACTTTTAAGCCAGCAGATTTCCAGGCCTCGGCCGGCAATCGCGCCGTCTTCGATCTCGGCCCGATCGTAGTAGGGCACGAGCTTGCGACGGCCGATCTTGCGAAACACCTGCCCCTTGTTGGGCAGCCCGTTTGCGCTCTGTTTGACGCCGCGGACGAACAGATTCGAAGGACGGCGATAGACCGGCACGGTGTAGACGTCGGTCGGGGTCCGGGACCCGTCGATGACCGGTTCGTAATAGCCGGTGACGAAGCCGTCGCCTTCGCCAAGCCGCGAGATGCGCAAGGGAAGAAAATGTTCTTCGAAAAAAGCCCGAGCCTTGGCGCCATCGGAAAGATCGGCGGCTTTGGCCGCGCGGCAGGGATCGCGCAACGAAATGCCCAATGCCTTGGGATCGGCGGGAGGTTCTCGTTGCGCCGATATCGGCCTGCAGCTCACGCGAAACGCCTTGTAGGCCTGCAGATGATCGTCCTCGCTCCAGCCCGCGATATCGGCCCACGCCACCGGGGCATATTGGCTACCGCTGATCTCAAGCGGCCAGGAGAGACGGGGATATGGAATGGTGCGAGGATTTGGCAGATGCGGACGCGCGCTATGCGAAGTGTGCGTGCCACGCGCACCATGCGCGGCTAACGGAGCCGTCGACAGCGCGGCGGCGATCACACAAAACGCAGCGGCATATCGTCTGATACCACGCGCGTTAGTGAGCGCTTCCCGTTCCAACCAGCTTCCAGTTCGGATCGCGTGACGTAGTATCGCGGGCAAATGTCCAAACATCGGTAATATCGGTGACCTTATCCGGATTCCCGTCGACAATCGTGCCGGCCTTGTCTCGGGTCACCGAAACCATTTGCGACACAAAACGAACGGTCAGCTGCGCCGAGCGATCGCGTGCTTCCGCGCCCACAAGTTCGGCCTTGTCGATCGAAACGAATCGCGTTTCCGTCTTTTGTTCGTTCTTCTCGCGATCCCTGATCACGGCCTCGAAACTCTCATAGACCTCGGACGACAGCAAATCCTTTAGCGCGCGACGATCGCCGTTGGCGAACGCCAGCACAATCATCTCATAGGCGCTGCGCGCGCCGCTGAGGAAGTGTCGCGGATCAAACGAGGAATCCTGTGCCACAATGGCGTCCAGCCCCTGAGCGAGCGGGGTGCCGGGCTCAGTCAAGCCCTTCCAGCGATCGGTCGGCGGCGTCACATCCGCCGCAGGTGCCAGCGGCGCCTGATCGATTACCGCACCGGGCATCGGAACCACCTTGTTGTCCTGTGCCCCCTGCACCACGTTACGCGCGGTGCGATCGTACGGTGGCCGTTCGTTTCCGGTGCGCTGTCCGAGCACATTACGCAGACGCAGGAAGATGAAGACCGCCAGCGCCAGGAAGATGATGGTGTAAATATCCACGTCGCATTCGCTTTCTGGTCTGCACCGGTAACGGGACCGGCGGTAGAGCGTTCCCGTTACGGAACGGCAGAGATTACATCATGGATTGGTCTGCAGCATGTAGGCACGAAACTTGGCCTAGCCAATGGCGCGTTTTGGCATGAAAAGCCATGCCGATGGAAATCGACCAAACCGATGCTCTTACCCGATTGCCACCAGCGAATTGTAGCGCGTTTTCAGTGCGAGGGGAAACCGGATGATGCCTGGAAATCACGCACAATCAATAATTTAGCGTGCACCCTCCGGGCCAGACCGGCCTTCATCCCCGGTATCTGGCGCGCCGAACCGATGGTTGGGATGCGTCCTGGCGGGCCGCGCGCGATTGTCGTTCTTGTGGAATGAGGCGGGGCTATGATAGCCACTCGCCCGACAAAGGCATTTTCGCACCTCGCGAGCGGATTCAAACGCAAAATCGGTCCCCGCACTCTCCAGGAGAGACTTCCATGACCAACGGCAACGGCGCGCCTCCCGAGGCGGCCCCTCCTCCCCAGTTGAACGTGCTGGCGCAGTATACCAAGGATCTTTCGTTCGAAAATCCGAACGCGCCGGGCTCGCTGGCGCCGCAACAGCAGCAACCTGCGATCAATATTCAGATCAATGTCAGTGCCAACAATATCGCCGAAAATGAGTACGAAGTGACGCTTTCGGTCGAAGGCAAAGCGGAAAATGCCGGCAAGGTGATGTTCAGCTTCGATCTGGCCTATGCCGGCGTGTTCCGAATTGTGAACGTGCCGAAGGAAAATCTGCATCCGCTGGTCATGATCGAATGTCCGCGGCTGCTATTCCCATTCGCCCGCGAAATCATCGCGACTTCAGTGCGCGATGGCGGCTTCCCACCGCTGATGCTGGACCCGGTCGATTTTGTCGGTTTGTACCGCCAGAACCTGGAACGGCAAGCTGCACAGGCCGCGCAGGTAAAACCGAGCTAAACGCGGTCGCGTTTAGCTCACCCCGCGCCCAAAAAATCGTTCCAGATCGGTTTGTCGCCCAGCGTGGCGACAAAGGCCTGATGCGCAATGCGATCGGCTTCGGTGACCCGTGGCATCAGCGGTATCGGCCGTTGCCGCCGCGGCATTTCGCCGTACCCTCCTGCGCGCGTATCACGGGCCTCAGTCGCCAGGATCAATTGCGACTGCCGGGCCCCGATCAAATCGATGTAAACTTCGGCCAGGAGCTCGGCGTCGAGCAATGCGCCGTGCTTGGTGCGGCGGGAATTGTCGATCGCATAGCGCGAGCAGAGATCGTCGAGACGGTTAGACACACCCGGATGCTTGCGCCGCGCCAGCAGCAGCGTGTCGACCAGCCGTTCGCGCGCGATTGGTGGCCGCTTGATGCGCTCAAGCTCGGCGTTGAGGAAACCAACGTCGAACGACGCGTTGTGGATCACCAGCGGTGCATCGGCAATAAATTCCAGAAACTCCTCGACCACATGAACGAACAGCGGCTTGTCGGCGAGAAACTCACTGGAAAGACCATGCACGGCGAACGCTTCAGCCGGCATGTCGCGCTCAGGGTTGAGATGCCGATGAAATGTCTGCCCCGTCGGCATGCGGTTGAAAATCTCGACACAACCGATTTCGACCAGCCGGTCGCCCCGCAACGGATCGAGGCCGGTGGTTTCGGTATCGAGAACAATTTCGCGCATGGATCACAAACCGCAATGATCGACGAATCAGGATCGTCGTTGCGGCATTTTAACAGCCTGATCCAAAATGTCCCTGATTCGGGCGCGCACGGGATCGAGTCCGTGCGAAGTATCCACCACGAAATCCGCGCGTTCGCGCTTTTCGGCGTCGGGCAGTTGCAGCGCCAGGATGGCATCGAGCTTTTCGCCGGTCATGTTGTCGCGCGCCAGGATTCGCTCGCGCTGAATTTCCGGCGTCGTCGTGACCACCACCACCGCGTCGACGCGTTTCTCGCCACCGGTCTCGAACAGCAACGGCACATCGACCACCGCGACAGGTGCGCCGGATTGCTCGGCCTCATGAAGGAATTTTTGACGGGAGGCGCCCAGCATCGGATGAACGATCTGCTCCAACTGCTTGATCGCGGCCGGATCGTGCACCACTCGCGCCGAGAGACGCGCGCGATCAACCTTGCCTTCAGCAGTCGTGCCCGGAAACGCCGCCTCGATGACAGGTACCGCCTCGCCTTCGTATAACATGTGAACGATCGCATCGGCATCGTAAACCGGGACGCCTGCTTCCGCGAACAGCTTCGCGGTGGTTGATTTGCCCATCCCGATCGAGCCGGTCAGCCCAAGGATTATCATCTAGGTATAGCCATTCGCCGCCTGCACAGGATTTTTTCGCTTTCACACACTGAGCAGCCGCGCGCTTCGCAGAAACGCGAGCAATTGCAGCAGCGGCAAACCGAGGATGGTGAAATGATCGCCTTCAATACGCTCGAACAAATGGATCCCTAGACCTTCAAGCTGGTAGGCGCCGACGCTTGATGTAACCGCCTCCCCCGCTTCGTCCAAATAAGCGTCAATTTCGGCCTCGCCTAGCTGCCGCATTGTCATCCGCGCGATTGTCACTGTTTCGAATAATATCTTGCCGTCGAGCGCGACGGCAACGGCAGAGTGCAACTGATGGCTGCGGCCGGCAAGCGCGTGTAATTGCTCGGCAGCCTGCGCGCGACCCGCGGGCTTGCTAAAAAGGCGCATCCCAAGCGCCAGCGTTTGATCCGCGCCGACGACAAGTTTGCCGGCTTGGCGCGACGACACCGAAAGCGCTTTCTCGCGCGCAAGAAGGTCGGCTATCTCGCCAGGCGCCGAAAGACCTGCGGTTTGCTGCACGGCCCGCTCATCGATTTCGGCCGGAACGGCTTCGAAATCGATGCCGGCATTGGCCAGCAGTGCCTGCCGTGCGCGGCTTTGCGAAGCCAGGATCAACGGATATTTTCCGCGCCAGAGCGTCATTCCGCAGGCCGTTGCCGCTGCCTATCGGCAAACAGCTTCAGCACGGCGGCGGCCGTTTCTTCGATCGATCGCCGCGTCACGTCGAGCTGCACCCAATTGAATTTTGCGCTTAACCGCCGCGCGAACGCGACCTCATCCGCGACAACGTGGCGGTCGATATAATCGTCGTTGCCAGAGCCCGCGCCCATGCTCAACAACCGGTTCTGCCGGACCTGAATGAGGCGCTCTGGCGTCGCATGGAGGCTGACCACAAGCGGCTTCTTCAGCGCTTCCAGTTGATGCGGGATTGGAATGCCCGGCACCAGCGGAACATTCGCGGTGCGGATGCCGCGGTTGGCGAGATAGATCGAGGTCGGTGTTTTCGATGTGCGAGACACGCCAACCAGAATCACGTCGGCCTCTTCCAGTCCTTCGACATGCTGGCCGTCATCGTGCATCATCGTATAGTTCAGCGCGTCGATACGCTTGAAGTATTCGGCATTGAGAGTGTGCTGCGCACCGACGCGTCCGGTGGTAGAGGCTCCGAGATAGGCCTGAAACAGCTGCATGACCGGGCCGATGATCGAAAGGCTTGGTATGTTGATCTGCTGGCATTTGGCTTCCAGCCGGCCGACCAGATCCTTCTCCAGCAAAGTAAAAAGCACGATGCCGGGCGCTTCCTCGATTTCATCCAGCACGCGATCGAGCTGCTTCTGGCTGCGCACCAGTGGATAGACATGCTCGACCGGCGTCACGTTGGCGTATTGCGCGGCCACCGCGCGCGCCACCGTGATCAGCGTCTCACCAGTCGAATCAGAGACCAGGTGGAGATGAAAATAGTTGCCGGTGGTGGGCACCTTGACCTCTGTGTATCCTGTGAATCGTTGTGGAGCTTACCTGAGAGAATCGTGCTCGGGTCGGCAGATCAGGGATAACCCGGCTTTTTCTTCACAGGCCGCTGAATAAGGATAAGTCTCTTCAGCGGCAGCAATGATAGTGAGGTTATGTGGACTTGTCTCTTCATAAGCCACCTATAACGCCGCGCAAGCGCTTGAACGAGTGGCGTTATTCCGATCGCCGAATGTGCGGCCAAAATTGTTGATGGATGTGAACAAGCTTCGGAGAGTTGCAGAACAATTTTGCGTGGGCCTAATTCACCGCTACTTAGACTCAAACCTAAGATTCTAAAATTATTGTTTTAGAAAAGGCCTGCTTGCGGATATGTCTTTCGTTAAGCCCGATAGGAGAGGGTGCTTCGCAACGCCGATCGTCACGGGAAGCGTTCCGGTGTTGCGAGTAGTGAAACAACGCGTTTGCAACGAGTGAGGCGGCCACGATGTACGAATGGATCAAGGCGCTGCATGTGATCGCCGTTATCGCATGGATGGCGGGCATGCTCTATCTGCCGCGGCTGTTCGTTTATCATTGCGACGCAGAGGCCGGATCGAAGCAGTCCGAGACGTTCAAGGTGATGGAACGGCGGTTGATGAAGGCGATCATGAACCCGGCGATGGCCGTAACCTGGCTCGCAGGCCTCTACCTCGCCTGGGTCGGCCATTGGTTTTCGATGGGCTGGTTACATGGCAAGCTTCTGCTGGTGGTGATCTTGTCGGGCGTCCACGGTTTTTTTTCCCGCTCCGTCAAGGATTTCGCCGCCGACCGCAACATCAGAAGTCAGAAATTCTACCGTATTATCAATGAGGTACCGACTATCTTGATGATCGGGATCGTAATCCTGGTGGTAGTAAAGCCGTTTTGACGGGCGCTGCCGCCGACACTCAAGCTCGGGCTGCTTGCGGAAAGCTGACCGATTTTCTATATTACTGAAATCCCACCCCACGCAGGCGGATGTGGTTGCGTTCCGGTTTCCTCGTTGAACCGGCCGCCGCATCAGGTTTGAAGCCTCTCCGGCACTTTCCTTGCTCAGACCTGCGGACCTTCCTTTTTCGCGTGTCCGCATTTTCTTAAAGCCACCTCGCAATCCCTCCCTTGTTACTCCACAGGACCATCCCAATGCGGGAAATGAAACTTCAAGACCTCAAGGCCCAGACGCCAGCCGAACTCGTCTCGTTTGCGGAAGAGAAAGGGGTCGAAAATGCCAGCACAATGCGCAAGCAGGAGCTGATGTTCGCAATTCTCAAACAACTCGCGATCCAGGAAACCGACATTATCGGCGAAGGCGTCGTTGAGGTTCTCTCCGACGGATTTGGATTCCTGCGCTCGCCGGACGCCAATTATCTGCCGGGACCGGATGATATCTACGTCTCGCCCTCGCAGATCCGCCGTTTCGGGCTTCGCACCGGCGACACCATCGAGGGCCACATTCGCAGTCCGAAAGAAGGCGAACGCTATTTTGCCCTGCTAAAGGTCAACACGCTGAATTTCGAAGACCCGGAAAAATCCAAGCACAAGGTCAATTTCGACAATCTGACGCCGCTGTTTCCCGATCAACGCTTCCGGCTTGAGCTGGAAGACCCCACCAGAAAGGACCTTTCTGCAAGGGTTATCGACATCGTCGCCCCGATCGGCAAGGGCCAACGCGCATTGATCGTGGCGCCGCCGCGCACCGGCAAAACCGTGCTGATGCAGAACATCGCGCATTCGATCACAGCCAATCATCCGGAGTGCTATCTGATCGTGCTCCTGATCGACGAGCGTCCGGAGGAAGTCACGGACATGCAGCGCTCGGTGAAGGGCGAAGTCGTCTCGTCGACCTTCGACGAGCCCGCGGTGCGTCACGTCCAGGTGGCCGAGATGGTCATTGAGAAGGCCAAGCGGCTGGTCGAGCACGGCCGCGACGTGGTGATCCTGTTGGACTCGATTACGCGCCTGGGGCGTGCCTACAACACCGTGGTGCCGTCATCCGGCAAGGTGCTGACCGGCGGCGTCGATGCCAACGCGCTGCAACGGCCCAAGCGTTTCTTCGGCGCCGCGCGCAACATCGAGGAGGGCGGTTCGCTCACCATCATCGCGACCGCACTGGTCGATACCGGCAGCCGCATGGACGAAGTCATCTTCGAAGAGTTCAAAGGGACTGGCAATACCGAGCTGCATCTCGACCGGCGGATGGTCGAAAAGCGGGTCTGGCCCGCCATCGACGTCAACAAGTCGGGAACCCGCCGCGAAGAGCTGCTCATGGACGAAGAAGAGCTGCGCCGCGTGTGGATCCTGCGGCGAGTCCTCAACGACATGAACCCCGTCGAAGCCATGGAACTGCTCGTGAAGCAGATGAAACGGACGAAGTCCAATGCCGAATTCCTCCTCAGCATGAACATGAGTTGAGGTAGTCCATGAAAGCCGTGAAAGCCACCTACGAAAACGGACGCGTGACCCTGTCCGAGTCGCCACCGGCGACCGGCCCCATTGAGGTCTTGGTCGTGTTCCCCGAACAGGCGGATGACCCTTGGGAACGAATTCTTGCCGACCGATCGCCGCGACCGGAATTGTCGAAGTGGATCGCAGAAGTCAAAACCGAGATCGCCGAAGGCAAGGCCCGCCCCTTGTCGGTTGACGATCTATGAATTCCGAAACTGTCAATCGGTTCTGGCGACTTTATCGAAATCTTCCACAGGAAGTTCGCGAGGCGGCCCGCGAGGCCTACCGCCAATTCGCGGCTGACCCGTCTCACCCAGGATTGCATTTTCATCGT
>WNFR01006920.1_pt1 | contig 18004 bp, 14 predicted proteins | sample 5400221 | NCBI WGS metagenome assembly WNFR01 (sample SAMN13153357, study PRJNA577476) | soil metagenome | isolation source: 40 cm soil under Madrone tree | place: USA:California | collected 2016-06-14
GTCATAGAGGCTTCTCTCCTGTCACAGTGAAGACAGTCGAATAGGTAAGCGTGTCCGGCCGGCGAAGAAAGTCGAGAAAGGCTTGCGATTGTTTCCTGGCTTCGCTTTCACTGCCGAGCACCCGGGACATCTGCGGCCCGGCAATCTCCAGCTTCAATTCCCACTGCTTCAAGATGTGCGGATCAGCTTCGCCAACAATTAAGTGGTAGCACTCGGCTTGGACATCGATATTCGTGAGGCCGGCATTTCGCGCCATCGAGAAGAGCTTCCTGCCGACGAAGGGGTCAAAGCCCGTGGTGGCCAGAGCCGCCACAACTTTCTCAAGGGTTCGTTGTACCGAGGGATCTTCCGGGTAGTGCCACAAAAGCTGTCCGTCCAGGTCTTGCAGCAAAACGGTGCCGCCGGGCTTGCAAACCCTCGCCATTTCCGAAACTGCTTTTTCCTTCTCCTTCAGGTATTGGAGCAACATACGGCAGTAGACCAGGTCGAAACTGTTGGACTGAAACTCCATCGCCTGCGCATCGCCGCGAACAAATTGCACGTGCGAATTGTCGCGATTTCTCTCCCTCGCCTGCTGCAAGCGCTCTCTGCTGATGTCGATTCCAGTTGCCCTGATGGACGAATCCAGATTGACGACCGAGCGCAAGATGACGCCCGGACCGCACCCCACGGAAAGGACCTCCGCACCAGGGCAGACTCGGTGCGCAAGATACTTTTGCACCCAGGCAACGGGGTCGACCTTGCGCTCGAGGCGCAGTGCCTCGCGTGGGTCTTCCATGATGTAGTCAATTGGCGCAACTCGGCTCATCAGTGTCCCTGCCCGATAAGACTTGGCTGCATCGAATGCTTTTCTGCACGCGCCAGGAGCCTTGAGTAGAAGGCATCAATATGCCGGTAGAAGCGCAGTTGCCCACTCTGCAGCCAGGTTCCCTGGCAATAGTGGCGGACGAACTCTGCCCCCAACTGGAGCAAGGCTGGCGCGCCAATTTCCTCGGCGATCACCGGAATCGTATCGAGATCAAAGTCCTCGTAAGCGGAAGCAGATGCTCTAAGGAGCGCGGCAACGACATCTTCAACATCAGCTTCGGGAAGCGTGGGATGCAAAAGTAGGTCGCAGCGATTTTCTATGTAGCTGAAGTTCAGACCCAATGGGCCGCGATAGGCAATAACCGCTCCGATTGGTTCATCCTTGTACTCCCGGTAGGCCAGCCAGATGTGACGCGTCCGCCGGAGCCCTACCTCGCGGTACAACTGGTCCACCTCGGCCAATTCTGGATCCGTCGCCAGTTGCTCGGCGGCGACGTAGATACTGCCGCGCGAGACCGAGGCGATCAGGCAAAGAGCTTCTTCGTGGGAAGAATCATAAGGAACGACGCGAACCCTTCCCCCCGAGGGCATTCGCGAATTCTTCGGCAGCGCGAAATACATGTGCCGCTGAACGCAAGAGAGAGACTGGCCGATCGTCTGAACCATGGATCCGAACACCCTGGAGGGAAAGCGGTTCTCTGGCCGAAACCAATTTTGATGCGACTCATCAATACCTTTCAAAATGCTGGCGGCCGTTCCTGCCAGCATCACCGCCCGGGACGCCATCGGGTTGTTCTCTGAAACCAGATGTTGCGACGTCCAGCCGTTATGCGTCGTGCGCCAAACTGCAATCGAGGCAAGTCCCGTTTTCTTGTCACCGGCCGTCAGGACGTATAGAAGCGAATCGCCAGCCTTTAACATGCGCCGCCAGTTGTCTCTGACTTGTTTGAGGTGCGGAGTAAGCCGGGCAGCTTTTTCGGGATAGAGAAAACCGGCGCGTTCGTACAGCGCAAAGATTTCGTTCAGGGACAACGCGTTGACTTCGACGCCGTATGCATCGTAGACCTCGGACAGCCGTGGAAGGCTGCTGAGAGTTTTCTGATCTAGAGCGTCTAAGGCCATATCGCCTCCGTACAACTAATTGCCAATCCCGACCCTACGCACTGCTCGATACGAACAGAAATCCGCCTTGTTATTGCGGGTCGGCCTGTATTCCTTCCAAAATGGTTAAAGTCCGAGCTACTTCTCCAAACGGAACCTGAGCACCCAAATCTACGAAGTTCTAGAACGTGTAGTACTTATTAGCGATCTCTATTGTTCGGACGAATGGGCCACAAGTACTGTTTTGAAGGGACTTTCCTGCCGATTATTGGCATCTTGGATACACACCAAAGCCGCCTCGTCAGGCCGCTCTCGTTGGGGAAGAGATACTAAATCATGACTTGCGCATCTTAATTAACAGAAAACACATAGCTTACAGTCATCCGGGAATGCGCATCAGCTCTGTGTAGTGAAGGGCTGAATCGGCCCAAGTCGTGCAACAAAGAGATCGGAGATCGGCGCATAAGACCATCGGCTCTTAACATCTGCAGCTAGTCTTGAATACATAAGGACTCGCTGCGGAGGGTTAAATGTCCCGGGACCGGATGGTATGGAAGGTATTTGAGCAAGATGTTCCGGCACCTCTGGTGGCCCGCTAAATTCAAGCTCAGATGCCGGAGCGCCGACCACCCGTACGGAGTGCCAGTTACCTCTTTCGGCGGCCAGAAGTATAATCGTCTGGATGTGCCATTTGGGGTGCTATAGACTGAATTCACACGAATTGCGGCGTTCCCGCACCGGAGGGACACCATGGCCGAAGGTCGCTATAAAACAAGGCGTACCAATCCGCGGTTTTCGTTTTTCGCGGAGGCAGAAGTTACCCTTCGCGACGGTACGGGAGTCCGCGGGCAACTTGCCGAACTAAGCTCGCGCGGTTGCTATATTGATACTCTCGAACCCATTCCCCTTCGTACGAAATTGCATCTCCGCATCTGCGATGGCACGAACACATGCGAACTGCACGGCAAAGTGCTCTACATGCATTCCGGCGGCGGCTTTGGAATTTTCGGAATGGGCGTACTGCGCGAACTCGCCGTGCGCCAAGGGAAAGAATTGGGAAACAACTCCTTCTCTCAAGTCAGGGGCTAAGTCGGCCCCGCGGGACAAACCCAGAAAATCAGAACCGGCTCGCCGGCAAAGCAGGCGTGGAGACTGGAGGTTTGCGCAAATGTGTTACCTGCTCAAAACCGAAGGCGAGTTTTATCAATTCGGGCTCGGCCCATGCGCGCCCCAGAAACTCTATTCCCACCGGCACACCGATGGGGGCATCTGCCGTCGGGGTGGAAAAGCCGGCGGGCACTTCGATGGCCGGGAAGCCCGTCAGCGCGGCTATAACGCCGTTGCGGTCCTTCTGAAAAGTTGCCCCAATGGGAAGAACTAAACATTTTTGGTGGGGATACACCAACGCATCCAGTTGATTTTTTGCCATCAGGTTGGCAACTTCAATCTTGATCGCATCCATCTTCATCCGGCGATCTTTATAGTCAGGGGAATTGGGGCCATCTTCGTAAGCCTGTGTTATCGAGAAGAATTTCTCCAGCGTAGGCTTGTAATACTGGCCAGAGGCGATGATTTCGGCGAGTGAATGCACGGGAACATGCGAACCCTGCTGTTGCAAATATTGATTGAGTGCCGCCTTGAACTCCGGTTCGTTCATGCGAAAATTTGCGGTCAAGGTGTCAATGTCGAGAACCGCGTCCTCCACGGGAACAATCGCTGCGCCTTGTTCCTTTAGCGCTTCGATAGCCTTCGCCATTACCTTGTTCACTTCGTCGTATTCAGGTCCGCGTCCAAAGGCATTGGTGAGCACGCCCAGGCGCAATCCCTTTAATCCATTTTGCAGAAACGCCGTATAGGTCTTGGGAATGTTGCCGACGCTTAGAGCGGTCACGGGATCATTGGGATCGTATCCGACCATGGCATCCAATACTGCGGCCGCGTCAGCGACACTGCGAGTCATCGGGCCAATCGTGTCCTGAGTAAAAGAGACGGGCACAATCCCGTCCCGGCTGATTAAACCCCGGGTTGGACGGAGCCCGACCAAACTTGTCGCCGAAGCGGGGGAACGGATGGAACCGCCTGTATCCGATCCTGTGCCAGCCGCTGCAAAGTTCGCGGCCACGGCAGCGCCCGTTCCACCCGAAGAACCGCCCGGCGTTCTGGTGAGGTCGTACGGATTTCTCACCTGCCCGCCCAGCGAACTTGCGGAAATACCGCCGGTAGCAAATTCCGACATATTGGCTTTGCCGAGAATAAGCGCGCCAGCCTCGCGAAGCTTTTGGACAGCGAACGCGTCCTTGCCAGGCTGCGCACCCTTGAGAGTAAGGGCGCCCGCGGTCGTTGGCATATCCGCGGTATCGAAGTTGTCTTTCAGAACGACAGGAATGCACCCTAGGGGCTTCAGTTTGCGGGTACGCTTGAACTCCTGGTCCATGGCATCGGCTTGCTGCAAGCTTTGAGGATTGACGTACAGCATGGATTTGAGCGCCGGCCCGTGTTGGTCGTATACACGGATGCGATCCAGATATTGCTGGACCAGATCGTGGCACGTCAGCGCGCCCGCTTGCATTGCTTTGTGCATGTCAGCAATGGAAGTCTCCAACAAATGAAAGGAGCGGTCCGGAGCACAGTTGGCAATGGGCACCAGGAGAAAAACAAACGAGAGTGCGGGTATTTTTGAGCGCATAAAGTTTAATCCGTTTGGCATAGTGATTTTTCCAGCGCCCATAAATTAGCACACGAAACGTTCCGGGAATCGGCTTCGGATCCGACGGGGTTCTTCTTTTGTGGGAGCAAGCATCGGGCCAAAATCTGCCGTGGTGAGAAAAGCTCTGACTTTCATCTCAGGGGACGAACGGAATCCAGCTCGAGATTCAATTCCAGAACGTTCACGCGTGGTTCCCCAAGGAATCCCAGGTCTCGCCCCTTTGTATGTTTCCGCACCAGCGCGCGTACGTCTTCTTCTTTCATCCCGCGCTCCCGGGCAACACGTAGTAACTGAAATTCAGCAGCGGCAGGCGAGATCTCGGGATCGAGGCCTGAACCCGACGTCGTCGCCAAATCGACGGGGATCGGGGCGTTGGGATTCTCTGCCTGAAGTTTCTGAACGTCGCCCTTGACTCGGTCCACCAAAGCCTTATTGGTAGGGCCCAGATTCGATCCACTGCTGGCCGAAGCGTCATATCCGGTTCCCGCAAAAGACGGCCGCGAATGGAAATAGCCGGGTCCGGTGAACGATTGTCCGATAATTCTTGAGCCAACGATTTTTCCGTTCTTTTGGATGAGCTGTCCGTTTGCCCGATCGGGAAAGAACACTTGAGCGAGACCCGTGATCACGAGGGGGTACAGAACTCCGAACATCACCGTCGTAACCAAAGTGAACCACAGAGCGATCAGGAGATTCTTTTTCATAAATCCTCACACGACCCGAAGGTACGTCAGCAATACGTCGATGACCTTGATACCGATAAATGGCGCAATGATCCCGCCGACGCCATAAATCAGCAGGTTGCGCTGGAGCAGAGCCGCCGCACCAAGTGGGCGATAACGCACGCCGCGAAGAGCGATCGGAATTAGAGCGATGATGATTAGAGCGTTGAAAATCACGGCGGAGAGGATGGCTGATTGCGGCGTGCGAAGATGCATTACGTTCAGCACATTCAATACTGGAAATGCCCCCGCGAACATCGCCGGAATAATCGCGAAATACTTAGCCACGTCGTTCGCCACGGAAAACGTCGTCAGCGCGCCGCGAGTAATCAGCAGTTGCTTGCCGATTTCCACGATTTCGATGAGCTTCGTCGGGTTGGAATCGAGATCCACCATGTTGCCGGCTTCTTTTGCAGCCTGCGTCCCGGTGTTCATGGCCACGCCAACGTCAGCCTGAGCAAGCGCGGGAGCGTCGTTGGTGCCGTCGCCGGTCATGGCTACAAGTTTCCCCTTTGCCTGTTCACTCTTGATCAACGCCATCTTGTCTTCGGGCTTCGCTTCGGCGAGGAAATCGTCGACTCCAGCTTGACGAGCGATAGCCGCGGCGGTCAGGGGATTGTCACCGGTGATCATCATCGTACGAATGCCCATCGCGCGCAGATGGTCGAAACGCTCCTTCATGCCCCCTTTAACAATGTCCGTAAGAGCGATCGCGCCCAGCACGCGGCCGTTTTCGGCAACGAGCAGCGGCGTTCCGCCACCATTGGAAATCTCTCGAACACACGTCTGTAGTTCCGCTGGAATGCCGTTACCGCGGCCGTTCGTCAGGCGGCTGATCGCCTCCAAAGCGCCTTTGCGGATTTCGCGACCGTCGATGTCTACACCAGACATTCTGGTTTGCGCTGAAAACGGGATGAAAGTCGTGTTATGTGAGGAAAGATCGCGTCCACGGAGCTTATAGCGCTCCTTCGCCAGCACAACAATGGATCGCCCTTCCGGGGTTTCGTCCGCCAGCGAGGAGAGCTGCGCGGCATCAGCAAGATAGCCCTCTTCGATGCCAGGAGCGGGAAAGAAGTCAGTTGCGGCGCGGTTCCCCAGCGTAATCGTTCCCGTTTTGTCGAGCAGGAGAACGTCGACGTCGCCTGATGCCTCCACCGCACGTCCCGACATCGCGATGACGTTCCGCTGAATCATGCGGTCCATGCCGGCAATGCCGATCGCGGAGAGCAGTCCCCCAATCGTCGTGGGTATGAGGCATACAAGGAGTGAGACCAGGACGAAGATGCTCTGCGGTGCACCGGAATAAATGGCAAACGGCTGCAAGGTCACGACAGCCAATAGAAAGATGATCGTCAGACCCGCCAATAAGATGTTCAGTGCGATCTCGTTCGGAGTTTTTTGACGTGAGGCCCCTTCGACCAGCTTGATCATGCGGTCGAGAAAGGTCTCACCCGGATTCGAAGTGATGCGCACCTTGATTTCATCGGAGAGAACGCGCGTTCCGCCGGTCACCGCAGATCGGTCTCCGCCGGATTCGCGGATAACAGGGGCCGACTCACCGGTGATTGCGGATTCGTCGACCGAAGCCACGCCTTCGATCACCTCGCCGTCCCCAGGGATGAACTCACACGCGGGGACGACGACGATATCTCCAGAGCGCAGTTTCGAACTGACCACGGTCTCCACACTGCCATCACTGCGCAGGCGATGCGCTTGCGTTTCGGCTCGTGCCTTGCGCAAGGTGTCCGCCTGTGCCTTGCCGCGGCCTTCGGCCATGGCTTCGGCGAAGTTGGCAAACAGAACCGTGAACCATAGCCAAAGCGTGATTTGCAGCCCGAAACCAAACTCTCCGGCGTGGTGAAGCGCGTTCCAGACCAGTTGAATTGTCGTCAGTACCGCGCCTACTTCCACGACAAACATCACCGGGTTTTTCACCATCGTGCGCGGTTCAAGCTTCTGAAAAGAATCAAAGATCGCCCGCGAAAGAATGGCGCTATCGGCGAGCGATTTTTTCCTGATTTGAGCGACCGGGTCCATGGACACCTCAAAAAGCCTTTCCTGCGTTCATCAGCAGGTGTTCGAGAATCGGCCCGAGACTTAGAGCCGGAAAAAATGTGAGAGCGCCGACGATCAGAATGGTGGAGACCAGCAAGCCGGCGAATAGGCCGCCTGTGACAGGGAAGGTGCCTGCGGACTCCGGAACGATCTTCTTCTTAGCCAGGCTCCCGGCAATAGCAAGCACTGGAATGATCATGAAGAACCGGCCAAGGAGTTGAGCCGCCGCCGTCGTCGTGTTGTACCACATGGTGTTTGCGTTGATCCCGCCGAATGCCGAGCCATTGTTTCCGGTGGACGAAACGTAGGCATAGAGAACCTGCGATAGCCCGTGAGGCCCTGGGTTGGTAATTCCCGCAGTACCGTATGGCTTGACCACCGAGACGGCTGAAAAGATCAGGATTGTGCACGTCAGGATCAGAACCGCAAGCATGGCCATCTTGACGTCGTAGACTTCGATCTTTTTGCCGAGATATTCCGGCGTTCTCCCCACCATCAGCCCGGCAATGAACACGGCCAGCACGACGAAAACGAAAATGCCGTACAGTCCGGCTCCGACACCGCCAAATACGACTTCGCCCAGCATGATGTTGATCAGCGGGACCATTCCACCGAGGGGCGTATACGAATCATGCATGGCATTCACGGCGCCGCAGCTGGCATCGGTAGTGACCGTGGTGAACAGCGCGGAGTTCGCAATGCCGAACCTTACTTCCTTGCCTTCCATATTTCCGCCGGCTTGCAGTTCGCCGGCTCGCTGGTCTGCGCCGGCCAAAAGCGGATTGCCCCTGGCCTCCGCCCAATACGCGGTCGTCACACCGGCGAAAAACAAAAACGCCATCGCCGCCCAGATCGCCCAACCATGTCGCTGCGATCCGGTCATCCGGCCGAGCGTATAAGTCAGGCCGGACGGAATTGCGAACATCAGCACCATTTCAAAGAAGTTCGACAGCGGCGTGGGGTTTTCGAAAGGATGAGCGCTGTTGGCGTTAAAGAATCCACCGCCGTTGGTGCCGAATTCTTTGATCACTTCCTGCGAAGCGACTGGCCCTTGTGCGATTATTTGTTGCGTGATCGTTTGCGTGGTGGTTTTCCCATCGGTTCCTGTGACTTGCGCGGTGTACGGCTGAATTAGTTCGGCGGTCGTATAGGGCTTGAAATTCTGCACGACACCTTCGGACACCAGGATCAGCGAACCAACCAGGCACACGGGCAGCAGCACCCACAGAAGGCAGCGCGTCGTATCGACCCAGAAGTTTCCGAGCTTGTCCGTTTCTTTGCGCGCGATGCCGCGAATCACCACGATCGCCAGAACAATACCAACGGCAGCGGAAACAAAGTTGTGGTAGGCCAATCCCGCCATCTGGGTGAGATAGCTCATCGTGGACTCACCGGAGTAAACCTGCCAGTTGGTGTTTGTCGTGAACGACGCCGCCGTGCCGAATGCCAATGCCGGTTCGACGTTGGGGAACTCCTGCGGATTGAATGGGAGCCATTTCTGCGTGCGCTCGATCAAATAGAGCACGGTCATCGACACGCCGCTGAACAGGAGCATGGCGACCGCGTATTCCGTCCAGCGCATCTCATGTTTTTCATTGACGCCAGTTAATCGATAGACGAGCTTTTCGATCGGCCGAAGGACGGCGTCGAGAAATGTCTTTTCCCGGTTAAACACGCGCGTCATAAACACGCCAATCGGTTTCGTGACCAAAAAAATTACGAAGAGATACAGTCCAATTTGAAACCAGCCATTCTGAGTCATGGGCTAAAAGTCCTCGGCTTTCAAAAGGGCATATAGCAAGTACCCAAAGAGAAGCGCGCAAATCACCAGTAGTGCGGCATCGCTTGCATGCATGGGTCCACTCCTATTTCAAGCGTTCGCATCCGCGAACGTAGAAAATTCCAACTGTGAAAAACAGCATTGTCGCTGCGACAAAAATCACATCCAGCATGACTCTTTTCCTCTCCACCTCTTATGTCCTCCGGCTCTGTCAAGCCTTGCGGGCTTGGTCTAGCCGCGAACTCAAGACTCGAATTACCGCAGCCAACGGTCTTAGAATTTCGCGAGGATGGCGATGGTCGCCCGGTTCTCGCTCTTACGGAGGCCTGGGAACAGTTTCTTCCGCTTGAAAATGCGCATTCTTCTCTCCTAGCTGCTCTTGCCGAATTTGAACGATCTCGCGATCCTCTCGTAGGCCATCCGCTCGCGCTCGTCGTACCAGGGCTTGCGAATCCCCGAGCGTTCCGTACTGGTGTACATCCGGTGTGCCTTAACCTTAAAACGATCGCGTCTTTCCACAGTCCTGCGGTCACCAACGATGTGCGGGTGCCTCGTCGCTCGGGTCTCACCCACTCGGCTGTCAACTTCGGGACGGATTGTCGTCTTGCGCTTCGTGTCTCGCATCCATTGAATAAGGACGAAAAGAAAGAAGCCGCAGGCAAGCAAACAAATCGTTGTTAAGGCGATGAGGGCCATGGTCCGGGCAACGGAACGCGCAGCGTAGGTCGCATTCCCCAATGCGGCGAATTCGACGAACTGGCCGTCCCTATTCCAAGGACCAACATAAAGAAACGTGAGTCAGGAAGTCCTGAGCGATCCATAAGGAATTCGTAAGAAACTTTTCGTAATGTCACAAGAAAACAAGGACTTAGCGCGGCGGGAATTTCACTGAGGACATCGTCCGCTTGGCGCAAGACCTCCAGGTTACTGTCGTGGCCGACCGCAGTCGCAGACCGGGGGTCTAACGGTTTTGGCGTCGCGGTTACGCGGGTCGGGCTCAAGGCGCAGACAGCGTTCGAGGAGACTTCCTTGTTTCAAGTCACCGCCGCACCCAGCAGCACATGCGCGTAGGCCGGCGCTTTGCCGGCATCTTCATGTTTGCAGTAGGCGTACACGTTCACTCCCTTGCGAAGCCATTCATCAAAGCGCTTGCTCCAAGCCGCCAATTGCTTTGCCGTGTAGTTTTCACGTCGCAGGCGCACATAAGTAAAATCGGCTGTGAGGACTTCCAGAGGCGTTTCCTTCTCCGTCTCGGCCAAGCAGAGCGCCGTTCCATGCCGGCGAAGGACCGCGTAAGTTTCCTCGGTGTACCACGACGGGTGACGCACTTCAAAAGCGAACAGAAATGCAGGCGGACGAAGGGCGAGAAAATCTTCAAGCAGCGGCTGATCGAATTTGAAATTGGGCGGAAGCTGCACAAGAACAGGGCCGAGGTGGTCGCCGTCGTTCAACACGCTGGCCACCTCCAGGAAACGCTTTAACGTGTCTTCGCAAGCGCGCAGCCTCTTGATGTGGGTGATCTGCTGGTTTGCCTTTAGAGCAAACTTAAAACCTTCGGGAACGCTCTTTGCCCACTGCAAAAGCAGATTCTCCGTTGGCATGCGGTAAAAAGAATGGTTGATCTCGACCGTTTTGAACTGTCCGGCATAGAAGCTCAGCATCTCGCGGTCCGGCAGCTTTTCGGGATAAAAATTCCCCTTCCACTCCTTATAGGAGTATCCAGAAGTGCCCACAGAAAGTTGACCCTTGCGAGGAATAGCGAACCTCCCTTGGTTTGGCATTTAATCACAGCTGCGATACGGGGAAAAGGCAATGCCAGCAATAATCAGGACGTTTTCTTCGCTCGAGGTGGTATACGGTTGCTCAAAGCCTCGACGGCCCCCTCCAGCCTTTGGCGTTGCTTCCAGAAATCGCTCCAGAGATCACCTTTTTCTTTCAGGCGCGCAAAAATCGTCTTGATATTTAGATTCGCCGGCTGCAGGCTGGGGCGCAGTTCCGCGGCCAACAGGGGAGCGGAAACAGGCGCATGAGGGAAGGCCCGCACGGAATATGCAGCAGCCAGCGGACGCCCGTGAGCATTTTGCTGCACGTCAATCAACACGCGGCCTGCCGGACGCTTGGCAACGATGCGCTCTTGGGTCACCAGGCTAGGGTGCTCGGCAGTCACGGTGCGCGCGATGATCTCGCCGAAGGTGCGCAGTTGCTCGTATGTGTACACCGGCTCGACAGGTATATAAATGTGGATTCCCGTGGCGCCCGAAGTCTTCAAGAAGTTCGCCAACTGCAGTTCTTCCAACTTTTCATGAAGCGCTCGAGCGATGGTGACGACGACGGAAAATTCCGTGCCATCCGATGGATCCAAATCGAAGAAGAAGTAGTCAGGATGGTCAAGGTCGTCGAGGCGATTGGACCACGGATTGTGGTCGATGCAACCGAGGCCGGTCAAAAACAGCAAGGAAGCGCGGTCGCTGGCGGTGGCATAGTGAATTAACTCACCGCGATGTTCGGAATCCACCGGAACCGTCTTGAACCAGTCCGGCACTCCCTCGCGCAAATCTTTCTGAAAAAAAGCCTGGCCCTTGATTCCATCAGGATAGCGTCGCAAAACCAAAGCCCGATCGCGCAGAAAAGGCAAAATGAAGTCAGCCGTGCGGTAGTAATAAGCCAGCAAGTCCCGCTTGGTGTAGCCGGATTCGGGGAAATACACTTTGTTCAGATTGCTCAGGCGCAGCCGCTTGCCGTCCAATTCGATGGTCGCGGTTTCCGAGCGCCCCTTGAACAACTCGTTTTCGACCGCGGCCTTTGTGTTGAGCACGCGGCCAACGATCTCGGGCGCGCGAACCACGACCGGGGCGGGTGAATCAGCGGTGGCAACCTCGTTTTCCCATTGGCAATCTGCGGGACGCGCGTCCTCGCGGAGCGCGAGGAAAACAGGGTGACGCAGAGCGTGCTCCTGCGTCCATCCACTGAATTTGACACGCGCCACCAGAGCAGGAGAGACCCAGGATGGTTTTTCATTTGCTTCGGGCACGGTGTCGAACGGGCAAGCTGGAGCGGTCAGTTCTTTAAGCCTGCTGCTTAAGTTTTTCAGTTTTTCCCCGTCAAATCCGGTGCCAACGTGCCCAATGAATCGCAGTCTTTTGCCTTGATACAAGCCCAGCAGCAGTGAGCCAAAGGGAAGAGCGGAAGTGCGAGCTTCAGTCCAGCCACCCACGACGGCGTCTACCGTCTTGGTAATCTTCAGCTTCACCCAGTACGGGCTTCGATCAGAAACGTACGGGCTGTCGGCGCGCTTGGCGACAATCCCTTCCAAACCATTTTGTTCCGCCAGCGTGAACAATTCTTTCCCGTGTTCCAACTGATGGTCGGCGTAGCGAAACCGCTCGGATGTGTAAAGCAAACGCTGAAGGAGTTGCTTGCGCTCGAGAAGCGGAGCCTCGCGAAGATCGTATCCATCGCAGTAGAGAAGATCGAAAGCGAAGTAAACTACGCGAATTTGCGAGACAAGGCTTTCGTTGGGAGTGCGCACATGCATGCGTTCCTGCAAGCGTTCGAAGTTACTGCGGCCTTGCGCGTCCAGAGCGACGATCTCTCCATCAAGAAGTGCCTTGCGAGCGGCCAAGGCATTGGGAAGAGACGCCAGTTCGGGATAGCGTTTGGCGATGTCAACGCCAGTACGAGAGCGAAGCGCTAGGGCGCCATTCTCAATTCGCGCCAGCGCGCGAACACCGTCCCATTTGATCTCAAAGAGCCAGTTGGGATCGGAAAAGGGGTGGTCGGCAAGCGTCGCGAGCATGGGTTCCACGCGAGACGGCATCGCGCCCTTGCGAGCGCCTTGCAACTCAACCGGTTGAATTGGAATTGCCCGGCGTTTCGGAGGCAACTCCTCCTTAATGTCTTCCAGCGTGCGTCCCGTAACGGCGGAACCGTCGTGCTCGTCGATGTTCCAGGAGGAATCTTCAGCGGCGTCCTTATGCTTGATCATCAACCACTCGTTGCCTTTTTCGCTCTGTTTCAGTTTCACCAAGACAAAACTGCCTCGCAATTTCTCCCCGTTCATGCTGAACTTGATTTCTCCCTTCTCCAATTGCCTCAGCGCGTCGAGATTGCCCTCGACATGAAAAGTCCCGCGGTCCCAAACCATTACCGTTCCCGCCCCATAATTGCCTTCGGGAATTTTCCCTTCGAAGTTGGCGTAGTCCAGCGGGTGATCTTCCGTTTGGACCGCCAGTCGCTTGTCGGCGTGGCTCTGGGAAGGTCCCTTGGGCACGGCCCACGACTTCAGCGTCCCATCGATCGCCAGGCGGAAATCGTAATGCAGCCGCGTTGCCCGGTGCTTCTGAACCACGAAGGTGTCGCCGTGCTCGGCCCCAGGACGAACCTCCAACTGTGGCAGTTTCGGCTTTGGCAGGCGTGTGCGTTTAGCGGCCGGGGAGACCTGGTCCTGAACCTTAGCGGCGCCAGGTTCGGGTTCGCCGGAAGGCTCCGGGGTCCGGTCAAAGCGGCGTTTTCGCCTGTATTCTTCCAGCTTGGCCATGAACGCATTCTATCCCAGACTTTTCGCAGGCCGGCAGGCTTACCTTTTTGGGGGTTTTAGCGGGGATTTCATATTGCTTCTTATCCGGTAGGCGTCTAATCTAAAAAGACTCGCGTAATCCCTTGTCTTGGCAAAGGAGAGCTCCCATGGCCACGACTGTCTGGAAAGGCCACCTCACATTTGGCTTGATTTCGATGCCGGTGCGGATGTTTGCTGCGGCACGCGGTGAACGAATCAGCTTCAACCAACTTCACAAGGAATGCCATTCGCGGCTCAAACAGCCGCTGTTTTGCCCGGTCTGCAACCGGAACGTGGAACGGTCCGAGATAGTGAAGGGTTATGAGTACGAAAAGGACCAATACGTGCTCTTCAGCGAAGAAGAGCTGGACAAAATCGAGCCTTCCTCCGCCCGCGTTATGGAAATTCTGGAGTTCGTGAAGCTGAGCGAGATGGATCCACTCTATTTCGATTCATCGTATTACGTCAGCCCGGAAGACGCCGGGGTAAAAGCCTACCAGTTACTCATGAAGGCCATGGAAGAGTCCGGTTACGGAGCCATCGCGAAGCTCACCATGCACCAGCGGGAGCACATCGTGACTTTCGAGCCGCAGAAATATCGCGACGAATACCAGGAAAATGTGCGCGCGATGATCGCCGCCAAGCTCAAGGGCCAGCAAGTCACCGAAGTTGCCCAGCCGCATCTGGCGCCGGTAATTGATTTGATGGAAGCTCTCAAGAAGAGCCTCGCGGAGAAGCAAGCTCCGGCCGCGACGCCCGCCATGACTTCGACGGAAGTGGCGCCTGTGGCTGCAGGCAAAAAGCCGCCAGCACGCGCCGTGCAGCCTATTGCCGTTGCGCAAAAGAGGGCAGGAAAGAAAGTAGCCGGCTAGTTCCGCAATGGCTGCGAGCGATAGATTCAGTCCTGAAAACGTCCAGCGCATTCTTGGTCTGACCGCGAGGCAGTTGGACTACTGGGACCGTTTGCGCCTCGTCTCTCCCCAAAAAGAGCAAGAAAACCGCTTCTACGATTTCCGTGACTTGATTGGCCTGCGCACTGTGAAGCAATTGGTTGAAGAAGGCGTGCCCGCGAATCGCCTGCGGCGAGCGCTGGCCGCGCTTCGGGAGAAGCTCGTTCAGGTCCAAGCGCCGCTTACGGAGCTTCGCATACTTTCTGACGGAAAAGATGTGATTGTAGAGCGCCACGGGGCGCGGCTGGAACCCCTGTCTGGCCAGTTTGTACTGAATTTCGAAACGCGTGAGCTTGACGAAAAGGTGCGCGTCATCGGCGAGCGGAATGCCGACGATTGGCTGTCCTTGGCGCTGGAGTACGAAGCCGACAAAAAGACAAAAGCCGAAGCAATGGATGCCTATGAGCGCGCGTTGCGCATTGATCCCGCAAAGGTCGAGGCGCTGCTCAATTGCGGAACATTGCACTACGAAGACGGGAACTTCGAAAAGGCCTCCGAGTATTTCGTCCGTGCGATTTCCGCGCAGCCCGACAGTGCCCTGGCTCACTTTAATCTGGGAAGCGTTTTGGAGGAAGTGGGAGATGTCCATGCGGCTCGCAAACACCTCCGCCAGGCCGTTCGACTTGATCCGAGCTATCCCGACGCACAGTACAATCTTGCCTACGTCTGCGAAAAACTGGGCGCATTCGTCGAAGCGCGGGAGCATTGGCAAGCGTACTTGAAACTGGACCCCTCGGGACCCTGGAGCAATTACGCCCGGCAGAGACTATCTTCCAATATAACAGCAAAATCGGCTGGGGGGCATCTGCTCTGAGTCACGGTTGGAGTTGTGCTTTCTGGCTTTATCGAGATTCGTAATTGCTTGAAGCAAAAGAGAAGTTGGCTCCCCGGGGAGGATTCGAACCTTCAACATTTCGGTTAACAGCTGAGGAAAGCAAAAATCTAAGTGTCCTATCTGGTGTCGCTTGCAAGAAATTGGGAGCCATTCTTTCTTCTCTAGCAGCACCCGATGTTGCACCCAAAATCCGCGCCAGCATCGGTGAGGTCGTCAACAATTCTGTACTCATCGCCTCACTCCAAGCGATCAACAATAGAGTTGTCCACACCTCGGAATCCCTACTCAACGATACCAGGCTTTGGTGGGAAGGAAGTCCTTCGGCCAGCGCTTGCCGTACTGATTAATGGTCACGAATGATTTCTGAAACGAAGCGCGCTAGATGTAGCGCTTCTACTCCGCTCGCGACTGCTCTTGTGACCTGAGCCAAGCGTGACTTACGCGAAAGCCCTCAACTTTCTGGATCCATCTTGAAGCGATTCTTGTCAATTTTCAGCGCCTTAATCTTAGATTCTAGCGTTGACCGGGGAACGCCCAACTTTGCCGCGGCCCCGGTGGGTCCAAACACACGTCCACGGCTTGCTTTTAGAGCCTCCTCAATCATGTTCTTCTCTTGCGTCTCGAGTCTTCGAGGAAGCTCAATGTGGCGCTTCGATTCTGTTGCCGCAGGCGGCAGTGGTAACCAGCTTTCGTCGATCGAGAATATATCTGTTTCGCAGAGGATCACCGAACGTTCGATAACGTTCTGTAATTCGCGGATGTTTCCAGGCCAAGGATACGACTGAAGCAATTGGAGCGTCTTCTTGTTTACGTGGCTTATGTTCTTCGCCGCCTTGCGCGCGTAGCGATCGATGAAGTATTCCACCAACAGAGGGATGTCCTCTCTTCGTTCTCGAAGAGATGGTATCTCAATCGGGAAGACATGCAGCCGATAAAACAAATCACTACGGAAAGACCCAGCGCTGATGGCCGCCTGCAAGTCACGGTTGGTGGCTGCGATCACTCGGACGTCAGTGCGGATTCGACGCGTCCCCCCGACACGCTCAAACTCTTGCTCCTGCAAAACACGCAGGAGTGCAATCTGTGTCTCAACTGGAAGCTCTCCGACTTCGTCGAGGAAGATCGTGCCTCCATTTGCTAGCTCAAAACGACCCAGGCGCTGCTGAGTCGCGCCCGTAAAGGCGCCCTTCTCATGGCCGAACAACTCCGACGCGATCAGATCGCGGGGGATTGCCGCACAGTTCACGCCGACGAACGGACGTGAGACCCGATCTGATCGTCGGTGGATGGCGCGCGCAACAAGTTCTTTGCCCGTTCCCGTTTCACCGGTGAGCAGAACGGTCGAATCTGCAGTAGCTACCTTGGTCACTCGCGAAAGCACGGCCTGCAACGCCGGTGACGTTCCCACAATCTCTTCAAACATGGAGACCCGATCCACTTCATCTCGTAGAACCAGGTTCTCCTTGTCGAGCTGTTCCCTTAAGAGCTCTAATTCCTCAACCGCGGATTCTAGAGCTGCCCTTTTTTCAAGATGCTCGGCCCCATCCCAGAACGCGGGTGTCAAATCCCCGAGCTTGGCAGTCCGGATGAAATCCAAAACTATCTCCATGGCGGCGCGAATGCCCATGATCCTTTCGGAGTCTTGGACACATTTGTGGACAGATTCACTCGGTGAATTGTTTGTCCGGAGCTTGTTGCCTCGCCGCAGTCCGCCCGAGCTGTCATGTGTGTTAAAGCGCTGGCGAACTACATCGAGGTCACCGACACGCTGATGATCATCCGGAAAAGCTACCGTTTGTGTTGCCATAAATCCGAGCCCCCTTGCTGACCGGCCTCTTTTGAGGCGAAACTGGTCCTCGCTGGGGCGTATTTTCGCGGAGAGGCATTGGCGAAGTCCTTCAGGTAACTCTGAAAAAGTATGAAAAACTCAGAATCGTTCACGTTAACGAACTGCGGCTTCCTAGAACTATTTGAGCGATCAGAGCAAAGTGGTACCAATCCACCCCCAATTCGTGGTACTCAAAAAGCCTTCGATTTCGTGATGTCTTCTTCGCGGTGATCCTTCAATTTTGAAGTTCGGGCAGCATGTACGCACGCGCGGAGCTTCGACTTAGCAATGCTCGCGGCGCTGATTGTTAGTCACGGGGTGGCAGTGTACCCGCGAATTGAGAGCCTCAAGGTGGGAACTTCCAGCGAAAGGGCATTCGGAATGGCTCTCGCACTGGGCGATCTCGGTAAGGATAGAGAGTCGAGCCTAGCCGACGGTTACTTGTACCGTTTCGGCCAGTTTGCGCTGGATTCCCGGAAGCGCACGCTGTCTCGAGCTGATTCACCGGTCTCTCTCACCCCTAAGGCCTTCGACGTTCTTCTCTTCCTGGTGCAAAACCCCAACCGCTTGGTCACCAAGGAGGAATTGCTGCAAGCCGTGTGGGGCGACACCTTCGTGGAAGAGGGGAACCTGACGCAATACATCTCCCATTTGCGCAAGGCGC
>WNFR01002827.1_pt1 | contig 18003 bp, 8 predicted proteins | sample 5400221 | NCBI WGS metagenome assembly WNFR01 (sample SAMN13153357, study PRJNA577476) | soil metagenome | isolation source: 40 cm soil under Madrone tree | place: USA:California | collected 2016-06-14
CGACGAGATTCGGCCCGCCGACGCGCGCGATCGCCGCCGCATATTGCGCATCGGCAGGCGCGCCGACGAGGACGAGAGGCACGCGCGCGTCGCGCAACGCATGCGCGAGGAGAAGCTGGTTTCGCCGCGGCTCGATCGCGCCGACGCAGAGGACGTACTCGCGGATGCCGTAGCGGTGCGCGAACGGCTGTGGTGACGCGGCGGCGAAGCGCGGCGCGTCGACGGCGTCGCGTACGACGCTGAACGGCACGCGCGCGACGCCCGCAGCCCACAGCTGCTCGATCGCGGTCTCGCTGCCCCCGACCAGATGATCGGCGAGGCCGGCCATCTCGCCGAGCGCGGCGAAATAGCCGGGAGCGATCTCGTTCCGCGCGAAGCGCTCGAGGCCGTCCGCCACGAGAGTGCCGTCCGCCGCCGCGCGTAGGTAGGCATCGAGCTCGGCGGCGGAGCCGGCGAGCTGGAAGATCTGCGGCACCGCGCGCGCCGCCCATGCGAATTCGGAGAGCTCGACGTACATCGGCGAGAGGACGATCGGCGTCGTGAAGCGACGCAAATGGCGGAGCTGCGCCAACACCGCCGCGGCCTCCCCGACGTCGAACACGTGGACGAGGTCGTAACCGGACGGGTCGGGCAGGTCGGCAGTGCTCACGTCGGCGTCGACGCCGAGCGCAGCGAACGAATGCTGCAGCTCGCGAACCCGCGCCGGGATGATGCCGTCGCGGCCCTCCGGCGCGTGCGACGCGAGGAGGACGCGCCGTCGCTGCGTCGACGCGGCGGTGCTCACGACGGTCGCCGGCGCCGGTTGCGATGTGCCGCCCGCGTCCTCTCGCGTTCGCTCGCTCGCTGCATCGCGCGACGAGTACGCAAGGACGGTGCCATGCGAAGGCGGCGAGAGCCATCGCCGATGAGCGGCGTCTGCCGGGGAGAACGCTGTCGCCGCGGCGACGGCGCGGCGAGCGCGAGATCGAGACGCGCCGACGAGGATCGACGAGCGGCGGCTCTGACACGGTAGAGCCAAGGGACTGACGCGGGCTGTCGCGACGGTCCTTACGCCTGGGGCAGCCGAAGATCGAAAAGGACGTTGCAGGGTGGCATCGCGGCCGTGGTAGACACATGCCGGCGTCGAAAAGTATCCATATGCAGACACGTCTCGTCGTTGCGGTCACCGTCGTCACGCTTCTGCTGCTCGCGCCTCCGCGTGCCGCTCGCGCCGCCGAGCCGCACGTCGTCGCCACGAGCCCCGTGCGTCTCAGCTTCGCGCCGGTAGCGACCGTAGTGTCCATCACGTTCGATCAGGCGCTGCTGCAGTCGTCGGTGACGCACGCGAGCTTCCGCGTCTTCGGCCGCGCCAGCGGGACGAAGATGGGCACGTTCACCTTCTCCAATTCCGATCAAACGGTGACGCTCACGCCGACGACGCCGTTCTCGGCCGGCGAGACCGTGCTGGTGAACCTCTCGCACGACATCCAAGCGGCGGACACGACGCCGCTCCGCTCGGCGGGATATGCGTTCACGTTCACGGTCGCGACGAAGCCGGCGTCGCGCGACTTCGCCGAGATCCAGAAGTTCTCGAACCGTACCGGCGGCTCGAACGGGCCGCAGACGCGCATCTACGGCGCGCTCGGCACCGACTTGGACGGCGACGGCTGGATCGACCTCGGCACCGTGAACGAGGTGAGCGCCGACGTGCGCGTGTTCATGAACACCGGCGACGGCTCCGGGAAGTACGAGACGCCGTTCCACGGCAGCCCGGTGGCGGTCGGCGTCGAAGCGAGCCCGAACGAGCCCGCCGACGTCGACAACGACGGCAATACCGACGCGGTGATCTCGTCGACCGACGCGCCCGGCATCTACGTCCTCCACGGGCACGGCGACGGCACGTTCGACAACACGCAATACATCGCCACCGACAGCGAGGCGCACGGCGTCGCCGTCCTCGACGTCGACGGCGACGGCGACCTCGACATCGTCGAGGCGATCATGGCCGCTTTTGGCAGCCCGCCCAATGACGCAGGGAAGGGCATGGCGCTCATGTTGAACGACGGCAGCGGCCATTTCGGCCCGCCGACGTTCTTCGACAGCAGCTGCAACGGCGAGTGGGGTCTCGGCTCCGGCGACATGAACGGCGACGGCATCACCGACCTCGTCGTCGGTTGCGTCGTCGACCAGATGGTCTCGGTGATGCTCGGAAACGGCGACGGCACGTTCACCGTGCTGCCGGCGCAGGATGCCGGCGGCCAGCCGTGGCAGGTCGCGATCGGCGACGTCAACAACGACGGCAAGCTCGACGCCGCGCTCGCGCTCGCCAACAGCACGGACGGCGGCGGGCTGCTGCTCGGCAACGGCACCGGCACGTTCCAGCCGGTGACGACGTACACGATGCCGGGACACACGCCGTCGAGCAAACTCGGCGACCTCGACGGCGACGGCGACCTCGATTGGGTGCTCGCGAGCTTCGAGGGCGGTCTCTGGCGCGTGTACCTGAATGACGGAACGGGAACGTTCACGCTCGACCAGGACATCCCCGCCGATTCCAACCCGTCATGCTCGGTCATGATCGACGTCGACAACGACGGCGACCTCGACCTCGTGCTGAGCGACGAGATCGCCGACACCGTGAAGATCATGCTGAACGGCAACCTGCCGAGCTCGCTCTGTCCGCCGTCGCCGGCGGTCTGCCGCACGCCGTTCGTTCCCGGCAAGGCGTCGTTCGTGATGAAGAACAAGACGCTGGACAAGGGCGACCAGATCGCGTGGAAGTGGGCGCACGGGAAGGCGACGCCGCTCTTGGACTACGGCCAGCCGCTCACGACCGACGATTACGCGCTCTGCATCTACGACGCCGGGGCGCTCATCGCGAGCGCCGATGCCGACGGCGGCGGGCTCTGCCGCGGTAAGCCCTGCTGGAGCGCCAAGCCGGCGACGACCCCGACGAAGTACAAATACAAGAACCGCGACATGTCGCCGAGCGGGACGCAGAGCATCCTCCTCAAGGAAGGACTCGTCGACGGCAAGGCGCAGATCGTGTGGAAGGCGAAAGGTCCAAAGGTCGTGCTGCCGGATCTGAGCGCGATCACCGGCCCGGTCGACGTGCAGATGCAGCGCAGCGGCGGCGCGCCCTGCTTCGGCGCGACCTATAGCGCGCCCTTCACGAAGAGCGACGCGACGACCTTCAAGGACAAAGCCGACTGACCGCCGCGGCCGATCGCCCGGCACATCGGCGCGCGGTGGCGTTGGCGCTCGTGCTCGTCTCGAGCGCCGCCACCGTCGTGCTCTCGGAGGCGGCGTTCCGCGCCGTGAAGCGCGTCGTGTGCATGACCGCCGGCGCGAAACTCTTCCGCCCGCAGCCGCTCTACGGGTGGACGCACGAGCCCAGCGCCGCGGGTTGGACGAACGGCTGCGTCGGCCGCGCGTTCGAGTGGCGCGCGTTCAGCCGGATGAACGCTGATGGTCTCCGCGATGTCGACCATCAGCGGACGCGAACGCCGGGCGTGGCGCGCATCCTGCTGCTCGGCGACTCGTTCGTCGAGGGCATGCAGGTGCCCCTCGAGAAGACGTTCGCGAAACGCCTCGAGACGAAGCTCGCGGACGACGGCCGTCGCGTCGAGGTCGTGAACGCCGGGTTCTCCGGCTTCGGCACCGACAACGAGCTGCTGTTCTTCGAGGCCGATGGTCGCGAGTATCACCCCGATCTCGTCCTGCTCGGCTTCACCGAGGCCAACGACGTGATCGAGAACTCGAAGCGGCTGTACGGGCGCATCTACGCCGAGGCACCGGATGGGCCGCCGCCGAAGCCGCACTTCAAGATCGGTCGCGACGGCGGCTTGCGTCTCGACACCCGCGCCCCGCGTCGCGCGTGGGCGGAGTTCGCGGCGCGACGCGCCACCGTGCTCGGCGGGGCGTGGATGGCGCTCGAGCGAAACTTCCACGTCGTGCGGCTCGTCGAGACGACGCTCTCACGGCGCCCCCTGCGCGCCGACGCAGCGCGCGTCGTGCGGACGACGGTCCTTGGCATCTATGCGACGCGCCCGCCGAGGGAGTGGGAGGACGCCTGGGCGCTCACTCACGCCCTCGTGGCCCGGCTGCGACGCGACGCCGAAGCCGCGGGCGCGACGTTCGCAGCGGTCGCAATTCCTCCGAAGGAGGTCGTGTCGCCGGAGGCGTGGCGCACCCTCCGCGCGCTCGCGTCGGATCACGCGGACGGCGTGCTCGACGTCGCGCGGCTGGGAGCGCTGAGCGGCGAGCTCTTCGCATCCGCGCATGTGCCCTACATCGATATGGCCCCGCCGTTACAGTCGCACTTCGCCACGACCGGCCGCAGCGGCTACTTCGTCTGGGACGTCCACCTGACGGAGGAGGGCCACGAGATCATCGCGGAGGCGCTGCGACCGTTCGTCGAGCGCGTCCTTGACGCGCGCGCGCGATAAGCGACGCGCGGGGAATGCGGCCGCCGGGCGTTTAGGACAGTCGTACAAACGCCGCCCCGCGTTGTCGATTTGCGGCGTCGGACGACGGCTTACACATCATACAATACCGCGGAACGTCTCCCCTATTTTCGAGGCCTCTCTACCGACACTGCGCGGTTGCGCGAACGCCTGCTGACCGAGTTGACTTAGCGATGCGTGACCCATGCGCACGCTTCTCTCAATCGTCGCCAATTGGAGGGCCGACCATGACGCGATTCCCACGCTTCGCTGACTCGACGATTCTTTCCGCGATCACCATCATCGTGCTCGCCGCACTCGCTCCAGCGGCGTATGCCGATCCGCTCACCTGCGAGCGTGCGATCGAGAAGGGAACCGCGAAATACGTCCAGACGCGCGTGAAGGCGCTGCAGACGTGTAACGACGCCGTCGTCAGCAATTCGAGCTCGGGTTCATGTCCCGACCAAAAAGCGACCGATAAGATCGCCAAAGCGGACAGCAAGTTCCGCGCGACGATCGGCAAGGCGTGCGGCGGCGCCGACCACGTCTGCGGCACTGGCAGCGACGACGAGTCCATGGCGTCGATCGGCTGGAACATCGGCTCGTGTCGAAATGTCGAGGGCGGCAGCTGCAACAACGCGATCACGAACTGTAACGACGTCAGCGAGTGCCTCGTCTGCGTCAGCAACGCCGCCGTCAATCAAGCGATCACCCTCTACTACGGCCAGATCGACCAAGGTGCGACCGACAGTGACGTGATCAAATGTCAGCGCTCGATCGGCAAGTTCACGACCAAGTTTCTCGTCGCCAAGAACAAGGCGCTTCAGAAGTGCGAGGACGCCGTGTTGAAGGGGGTGTTCAGCGGACCATGCCCGGATGCAGGTAAGGCGACGCCGGCGATTGCGAAGGCCGACTCGAAGAAGCGCGCCAGCATCTGCAAGGCGTGCGGCGGCGCCGACCGCATGTGTGGCGGCGACGCCGACCTCACGACAACGCAAATCGGGTTCACGTCGAGCTGCCCCAACGTCACGATCCCGGGCGCCTCCTCTTCGTGTGCGCACGCGATCAGCACGGTGCAAGATATCGTCGATTGCGTCGATTGCGTGACCGAGTTCAAGGACGATTGCCTCGACGCGATTACCGTTCCCGAGCTGAAAAGCTATCCGAGCCAGTGCAACGCCGGCGGTGGCGCTCCGACCGCCACGCCGACCGCCGGCGGCGGTCCGACGCAGACGCCGGGCGGCGTTCCAACCGCGACGCCGACCCCCGGCTTCGCGAATTGCCCGACGTTGCTCTCCTTCGAGGCGGACGGCAGCGCCGCCGATCTCGACACCGGCTGGACGGGGCAGTCGCACGACAGCAAGGTCATCAATAACGGCCTGCTGACTCTCAACGTGAGCGGGTGCGGCAGCGCGCCGCCCAGTTGCGGCACGTGCAACCTGAACGGACCGGTCGCGAACGGCGGCGGCACGGCCACGAATAATCATCGTTGCGTCGGCGATACGTCGATTCAATGCACGACCGACGGCGATTGCGCGGGAAACGCTCCCTGCTCGTTCTTCTTCGGCGCCCCACTGCCGCTCTCCTCGGGCGGCGTCTCGGTGTGCGTCATCAACCAAGTGACGAGCGCGGTGACCGGCACCGCCGACCTCGTGAGCGGGGACTCGGCGACCACCGTCAGCCTGCTCTCGCGCGTGCACAACGGAGTCACGGTCAGTCAACCATGCTCGGCGTGCGGCACGGGCGGATTCGGCGCCAGCAGCACCTGCTCGACCGGCCCGCGCGCCGGTTTGCCCTGTACGGTGAACGGTACCAGCGCGCTCTTCGGTAGCACCAGCTACGATTGTCCGCCGGACCCCGGCGCCAACGTCGGGAACCTGAAGATCACGCTGAATCTCTCCACCGGCCTGACGACCCGCACCTTGTCTTCGGGCAGCCCGTCCTGCACGTCGCCCGGGTTCACGTCGTTCAAGTGCTTCTGCGACACGTGCAACAACTCCAACGCCGAGGCATGCGCGGTCGACACCGACTGCCCGATGAGCGGTGGCAACCCGGGTATCTGCGGCGGCAAACGTTGCAAGAGCGGGACTAATGCCGGCGCACCGTGCTCCACCGCGACCGAGTGTCCCGGCGGCGCGTGCACGAGAATCGGCCACTCGACAGAGCCGAACGAGTGCAGCGACGCAACGTGCTCGCCCAATACGCCGCCCGACAACGACTCGGTGAACGAGGGCACATGCGCCGGCGGTCCGTTCGAGCAGTTCTGCGCGATCGAGACTTTCCGCGGCTGCGCGAAGGATTCCGATTGCACGAAGCCGGGTGACACCTGCACGAATGGTCGATTCCGCGAGTGCTTCACGGACAACGGCGCGGTCGGCCAGTCCGTGCAGGCGCAGGGCCAGCCCGATCCGCCGGTCGGCAACGTGTCGCATCCGAAGCTCGGCTCGCTCTTCTGCGTCCCGCCGGTCACCGCGGACGCGGTGAACTCGGTCGCCGGTCTGCCGGGCCTCGGCCGCTTGACGTTGCCGGGCACGGGCGTGTTCGTCGTGCCGGGCGTCACGACTGCGACTCCGACGGCGACGCTGTCGCCGACTCCCACCCGCACGCCGACACCCACGATCACGAGGACACCGACGCCGACGATGACCATCCCCGGCCTGCCGACGATGACGCCGAGCGGGCCCGCGCCGACGCCGGGTTGTGGCAACGGCGTCGTCGATGCCGGCGAGGCGTGCGATCCGCATCCGAGTACCGTCGGCGGTACGTGCAATTGGTCGCAGTGCATTCCTCCGGGCTCGAGCCCCGGCGACGCGTTCGCCTGCACGTGCGCGACCGGACAGATGCGGACGATCTACGACCAGGGCCGCCTCGACAACGGCTGGACGGGAACGTCGCAGAATACGCAGACCGTCGGGAACACCGACTTCGACGCCCTCCTCTTCGACTGCGACGGCGTCACCGATAACGCCTGCCGCATCACGGGGCCGCGACCCGGGCGATACGGATGGCGCTGCGAGCTGAATGCGCGGCAGCATTGCGTCACCGACGCCGACTGTGCGCCGCTGAACGGCCGCTGCGGCGGCTTCCTCGGCGCGCCGCTGCCGCTCTCGTCGGGCGGCGTTCCGGTGTGCGTCACCAGCTTCTTCCCGCGGCCGATCACCGGCACGCTCGACGTCAGCGACGGCTCGACCGAGACGTTCACCTACCTGCTCTCGCGCGTCCACCTCGCGACCGCCGTCGATGCGCCCTGCGCCCGGTGCTGCACCACGCCGCTCTGCAACACCGAAAGCGTCGGCAGCACCGGCACATGCACCGGCGGAGCGGCCGCCGGTCAAACGTGCACCGTTCAAGGCCTGAGCACGTTCGGCCCCGTGTCGCGCGACTGCCCGCCGGACAACGGCGCCAACATCTCCGGCGGCGGTCTCGACATTCGCTTCTTGCCGACGACGACCGGCTTGAGCGAGAAGACCGCCACGCTGCCATGCACGGACCCCGGCGCCACGCAGTTCAACACCTGCGCGTGCGACACCTGTGCCGGCGGAACGGCGCCGAACGGTCCCTGCTCGAGCAACGCCGATTGTCCGGGCGGCGGCGTGTGCGGCGCGACGCGTTGCATAGGCGGCAGCAACGACGGCGGGCCGTGCACGAATGTTTCGGCGTGCCCCGGCGCGAACACCAGCTGCGGCCGCCCAGGCCTCGCGACCAAGCCGAACGGTTGCGGCTTCGCCTGTACGAACGATCCGAACACGGGCTGCAGCACCAATGCCGAGTGTCCGGGAGGCAGCTGCGTTCCGCTCTGTCTGCAAGACGACTCTCCGGCGCAAATCGGACTCGGCCATTGTGCACCGGGAACGGGTTCAACCAGTTCCACGTGCAGCATCGAGGCGTTCCGCGGCTGCACCACCTCCGCGGACTGCAACCCGCCGAGCTGCATCGGCTCGCCGGGTACCTGTTCGTCGTGCCAATGCGGACAGACCTGCGATACTGCCTTCCTGCTGTGTCACGTCTTCCCGATGGAGCTGATGGGCGACCCGAACCCATTCAGCGCGAACACGTCGTCGGGAGAGTCGGTGAACACGTTCTGCATCCCGCCGACTACGGCGTCGGCGGTGAACTCGACCTCTGGTCTCCCAGGTGAAGGGGCGATCATCGTCCCGCACCACTTCACGAAGCAGTTCCCGTCGACGCCCTGCACGGGGTTGCCACCGAACGTCACCTGTCCGTAGCGAATCTACCGAGGCGGCGCGCTCACTCTCGAGCGCGCCGCCTTCGCTCCCTCGCTTGTTGCGAGACGCCGCCGCGGCGGGACAGGATGAGGAATCGGCTCCGCGCGAGCGCTCCTCGCGCGCAGCCGACCCGCCACCCCGTCGCGCAACGACGCTTCCGACCTGGACGCCGCGGCGTTACGCGGGCCAGAGTTCGATGCAGCCGATTTCGCGCGGCGTAAAAAGGCGTACGCGCTGTCCCGTGAAGCCGAGACCGTTGCTGACGACGAGCGTCGCGTCGCCATTGTGGAATACGCCGCGGTCATAGGGGGTGATGAACTCGGCGAGATTGCGAACGCGCCGGCCGAGCAGACGTGGCAGCGCGAGCTGGCCGCCGTGCGTATGGCCGGAGAGAATCAGACGTGCGCCGACCTGGGCCGCCTGAGCGAAGCAGTCGGGTCGGTGTGACAGCACGATGAACGGCATGCCATCGGGCACCCGGCGCGCGAGCGGGGGGAGCGCTGGATGCTCGAGGACGCCGCGCGCCCAATCGCGCCCGAGGTCGTCGACGCCGACGACCGCGAGTCGCGCGCCGTCCGCGACGACCTCGGTGACCGCGTTGCGCAGCACCGTGAACGAGGTGTCCCGCAGGAGCGCCGCAGTGACCGCCTCGGCGCCGGCATAGACGTCGTGGTTCCCGAGCGTCACCACGACGCCGTGCCGCGCGCGCAGGCCGGCAAGAACGGGGAACCCGCTGGCGCACGTCTCGGCGCGATCCACGAGATCGCCGGTGATGCAGACGAGATCGGGGTCGAGGGCGTTCACGCGCTCGACGTGCCGCCGGAGCTCGTCGAGTCCGAGAAAGCGGCCGATGTGGATGTCGCTCACGTGTACGATGCGAAATCCGGCGAACGCGGCCGGCAATCCACGGATCGGAACGCGCAACGACGTCACCGCGAGGGCGCGCCGGCCGACGGTGTACCCGTACACGAGGAGACCGCCGATCAGACCGATGCCCGCGTCGATGCCGACGCCGAACGCGCGCTCCCAACGGGCGACATCGGCGACCGGCACCAGCCCGGCGAGCACCGCCGGCATCGCGCCGAGTCGCGCCAGCCCCCACACCGCCTCGGCGACCGCGACGAACGCGCCGCAGAAGATCGATGTGAAGGCGAACCCGACGTACAGCGAGACCGCGGTGCCGCCGCCCGCGCGGAGGCGCCGCACCAGCCAGCTGTTCAGCGCGTAGAACGCGATCGGACCGAGCACGTGCAAGAGCGGCTGCGGCGCGGCGCCGACACGCGCGGCCATGCGGGCGACGACCACCCACTCGCTCACCGCGATTCCGGCGAAGAGCAGCGGGAAAAACATCCGAAAAAACGTGACGCGTAGCTTCTCGACCGTGCGGGCGGTGGGTGACGCTAGTGCGGGCGCAACGCGCATCGCCGTCGTTCTAGCGCACCATCGGCGGCGTCGCGACCAGGGCATCGGCCGCGCCGTCTTGCGTCGCCGTCATCGGCGTCGTCGGCGTGCGACGCGACGTCCGTGCGCGCTCGCTACCAGCGCAGCATCGGAAGCGGCCGCAGCGGCGTTCGGACGAGCTGACGACACGTCAGCGCGACGAGCCGACGATGGAATCCCGCGCTGGGGAACGCAGCGCGCACGGCCCGTACGCGCGTTCGCGGAACCGCAGCGCGCACGACGCCGAGCGACACGTCGACGAGATCGGCACACCGAAACGGCTCGATCGTCGCCGCGAACGGTCCCCGGTACGGCGTCAGCTTGTGATGCTCGAGGATGATCGCACGCACCTCCGGCGCGAGCTCGATTCCGTGCGTTTCGAGATAGCGCGCTGCGAGACGCTCCGACGGTCCGAGGTAATCGAAGGTGTCATCGGTCCAGATGCCGAGATCGTGGAACGCCGCCGCGACGAGCACCGCCTCCGGAATCGCGCCCGGTACGAGCGCGGCGAAATAGTTCAGCACGCGGTGCACGTGATTGCGGTACGCATCGCGGTCGCGGCCGAGCGCCGTCGCGAATGCCGCCAGCACCGCGTCGACGCGCGGAAAGGAGTGCTCGACCTCGGAAGTCATGGAATGCGAACTATGTCCATCGCGGAGTGGCGAACAAGGCGCGCACCGCACGTGCCGTCGCTCCCGAGCGAGATCGCCGTCGTACGATGCCGCGCGTGCTGCAGGTCGTCCGGCGGTGTACAAGGGTAGGGTGACGTCGATCCCGGACAGCGGCATTCAGCTCGTGCCGGATATGCCGATCTGCCAGCAGGATCTCCCGCTCGATTGGTATCAGCCGGAGTTCCAACGCTATGCCGAGGAGTACCTGGCGCTTCCCGACCGGCTCCCGTCGACGGTGCTGCGGTGGATGGACGGCTACATGCAGCCGGCGCTCGCGGCGCTCGGCGATCGCGTCATGCTGCTCGCGCACTACTACATGGGCGGCGAGATCGTGAAGCTCGTCGAACGGTACGGCGGCCGCATCGCCGACTCGTACGAGCTCGCGCTCCAGGCGGTACGGCATCCGGAGGTGAAGATCTTCGTCGAGTCGGCGGTGCACTTCATGGCTGAGGCGATCGCGATTCTCGCCGCGCCCGATCAGGAGGTGTGGATCACGAATCCGAAATCGGGCTGCACGATGGAGATGCTCGCCAAGGATGCGATGATCGAGCCGATCTTCGAGGAGCTGCGCGCGCGTTACGGCGACGAGCTCGTGGTGGTCGCATACATGAACACGTCGGGTCGTGTGAAGGCGCTCGCCGGGAAGACGGGCGGCGCCGTCTGCACGAGCTCGAACGCGAAAGCCGTCGTCGGCTGGGCGCTCGGCCGCGGGAAGAAGGTCTTCTTCGTCCCCGACCGCCACCTCGGCGAGGTCGTGGCGGGTTGGTGCGGTCTCGGGTCGAGCGATCTCTTTCAGTGGGGCGGAGGCGAGGAGGGCGCGCGCCAGACGATCGCCGGTCTCTCCGCCGTCGACCGCCGGCGTCTCGACGATGCACGCATGGTTCTCTGGGGGAGCTTCTGCGGCGTCCACACGGTCTTCAAGCCGGAGCACGTCGCGTACTGGCGCGCCCGCGGCTACCGCGTCCTCGTCCATCCAGAGTGTCCGAAGCCCGTCGTCGACGTCGCCGACGGCGCCGGCTCGACGCGCTATCTCTGGAACGAGATGCTGCAGGCGCCGCGCGGCGCGCGGCTCGCGATCGCGACCGAGGGCCACTTCGTCCGCAACGCGCGCGAGCAGGCGGCGCTGCGCGGCGTCGAGCTCGTCAACATGGCGGACATCCCGGCGCCCGAGTTCGCCGCGATGGGGTGCGGCTGCGCGACGATGTCGCGCAACGACCCCCCGCACCTCGTCGCAATCCTCGACCTGCTCGCGAGGGGACGCGCGCCCGATCTGAACCGCGTGCTCGCCGGTGATGCCGTGAACGAGATCACGGGCACGCGTGAGCGCCTCGCGCCGGAGGAGCGCGCCGCGGTGGCGCGCGACGCGCGTCGCGCCCTCGAGAAGATGATCGAGGTCACTGAACGGCGCGCACAGGGCTGAGCCTGTTCATCGTCATCTCCCTTTTCTGTCCGGTCGCCGTTTGGATGCCGATGTGCGGCAACCTGCGCAAACGCCGGTGAAGTGCACGGAGTAATCATGCACTTCGAAGCCGCCGACGCGGCGGCGCGGCGCGAGCGCATCGAGTGACACGTCCTCGAGATCGCGCACCGCGCCGCAGCGAGAGCAGATGAGGTGGTGGTGCCGGTGTACCTTGGCGTCGTACCGCACCGCCGCGCCTGGGTGTGCGACCCGCCGCGCCGCGCCGACGTCGACCAGAGTATCGAGCACCCGATACACCGTCGTGCGCGACACCCCCGGGATGCGTTCCTGCACCGCCGCGAACACGTCGTCCGCAGTCGGATGATTGTCCCGGCCCGCCACTTCCTCGAAAATCATTCGCCGGGCGCCGTCCGCCGACGACCCGCCGCCGCGCGCGCCGACGACCGCCGCCGCGCGGGCAGCGTCGGTCGTCGACCGCAGCGGGCGAGTTACGTCGTCATGGCGTCGTCGTGACCGCGACGTTCATGGACATGTCGCCCCGCACGCGTCCGGCGGGAACTTCTTCGTGTAGTGGTGCGGCACGACGATCACGCCCTCGCCGGGCAGGCCCGCCGTGGAGTTCACCGCCGGGCTGGTCGTCGGCGGGATGCAGAACGTATTCACCGACGTCCCCGAGGAATCGTTCAGCACGAACGTTTGTGGCTGCCCTTGCAGCGCGATCGGGAAGACGTGGCACGGTTCAGCGATGAACTGGCACGTCTGACCGCACTGGCACGTCGGGCACGCGCCCGGCGGGACGCACACCGGCGGATTGCAGTCGGCGTCGGTGTTGCAGCTGCGGAACTTCTCGACGCTGCACTGGCCGACCGTCGGGCCGAGCGGGCACTCGCCGAAGCCGGTTTGCTGTCCGGCGATCTGCACGCAGAGCGGCACGCAGGTCTCGTTCGTCGGACAGTCGGTGTCGACGGAACACGCGGTCTGGCTGACCGAGCATCCGAAGTTGCAGTTGTTCGGCTTCGTCGCGACGCCCGGACGGCCGCAGCTGTTGCCGGTGCCGCAGCTCGCCGGCGGACACAGCTGCCCGTCGCTCGCGCCGCCGATGCAGCGGTTGGCTCCGCACACACCGCCGACGCCGCAGTCGGCGTCGCTCGCGCACGGTGCGTTCGGCGTCGGCCCGCCCGCGCAGGTGTCGCACGGACACTGGAACTGCGTGAAGCCCGATGCCGTGCAGGCGAGATTGGCGTCCTCGACGCTCGTCCCGGTCGTCGTCGGCAAGAAGCGAATGTCGAGGCCGCCGCCCGAGATGTTCGTTGCGCTGTCGGGCGGACAGTCGCGCGACATCGGGCCGAAATCGCTCAGCCCCTCGATGGTGCACGTCTGACCCACGGCCGCGCCGCCGCTGCAGGTTCCGGCGTCGCCGATTTGGTTCTGACAGAGCGGCGCCGTGCAGTTGCAGCGCGCGCACGGGGCGTCGATGGCCGTCGCGAGATGCACGCGTGCCAGCAAGTACGTGAAGGTCTCGCTCGTGCCGTTCGTCACGTTCACCGTGCCGGTCATCGGCTGCGGGAAGAAGCTCGTGACGCACACCGGAACGCCACCCGACGAGAGCGGCAGCGGCGCGCCGAGGAAGCCGCCGCAGCGGCCGTTCGATGGGGTGCCGGCGCAGTCCGCGTCGCTCGTGCAATGGATGCGCGGATTCAGCTCGCACCGATGTCCATACTTGCCGGGCCGCGGTCCCACCTGTCGACAATCGGTGTCGAGGAGCCCGTCGCAATCGAAGAGCAGCGTGTCGAAGTCGGTGTTGCTGACGGTCGCCGTCTTGTGCGACGTCCCCGTCCAGCCGTTGTCGAGGCGGCCCTTGTCGTAGATCGTCCGCAGCTGACCCTTGGCGCACGTGCACGCGAACGCGTTGTCGTCGCTCGCGCCCGGCGGGATGCACTGCGACGGATCGCAGAGCGCGCCGCCGCCCGACGGAGCGGTCGGATCGCATTGCTCGCCCGGCAGGTCGACGACCCCGTTGCCGCACGTCCCGAGCGGCGTCGTCGTCGGGACCGGCGTCGTCGTCGGCGCGACGGTCGGCGTCGCGGTGCGCGTCGGGGTGCGCGTCGGCGTGGGCGTGACGACTTGCGCACTCGCCGTCGGCGTCGCCGTCGCGCCGGTTGCCACCGGCAGCGGCAGGAATTGCGCCCTCCCCGGCAAGGTCAAGCGGCCGAGGCCGGGCAGGCCGGCAACGGCGTTTACCGACGTCGATGACGTCGGCGGCACGCAGAAGAAGGCGCCGAGCGTCGGCTGCGATACACCGTTCACAGGTGGATCGGGAACGCCTTGGACGTCCACCGTGGCGCCGGTCTGCCCATTGTCAGTGTAGCACTCGCGGAACCTGCCGTTCGTGCAGGTGTCGCCCGGCTTCGTACAATCGGCGTCGGTCGCGCAGCCGCGGAAGGTCTCGATGGCGCAGAACTGCTCGAACGGTCCGCCGTTGCAGATACCTTCGTTGACCGAATCGTTGTCGGGAGGCGTATTCGGACTGCACGTCGCATCCGAGCATTCGTTCGGCTGCGTCAATTTGCCGGGTTTGCCGCAGGCGCCGCCCGGACACTGCGACGCGGTGGTGCACGGTGCGCCGCCGTTGGTGCCGCCCTGGCAGCGTTTGCCGCCGCAGATGCCCGGCTGACCGCCGCTCAGCGGGCAATCGGCATTCGTCGCGCAGGCCTCGGCGGCCGCGTCGTTGCAGGTGTCGCAGAAGCACTTTAACGACGTGAAGCCGGGCGCCGCGCAGTTCGGGTTGGCGCTCGAGAGCGTGCGGCTGTCCGCGCCCGTCGAGAGATCGAGCCTGATCGACAGATTACCGATGTTGCCCGCCGGATCGGGCGGACAATCGAAGCTCGTGTTGCCGAAGAGCGGGCTCGTGCCATTCACGGTGCACGCGAGGCCGGCGCGCGGTCCGCTCGAGCAGGCGCCGGTCGTGCCGAGGCCGCCGGTGCCGCACACCGCGCACGGTTGGCTGACGGTGTTCCCGGTGTGGACCCGCGAGATCAGGTTCACAATCGTCTCCGACGTACCGTCGTCGGTGTTCGCGGTGCCGGTGACCGCGCCGATCACTTGGTTCACGACGCATACCGAGACGCCGCCCGACGACAGTGGCAGCGGCGCGCCGAAGAAGAACGCGCACGGCGCCTTCGTGCCGCAGTCCGCATCTTGGGTGCATTCGATCGAGGTGTCGCCGGTGCAGCGATGGTTGTCGCTCGCGGTGCCGCCGGCATTCGGGGCCGGGCCGTCGAGGTGGCATTGACCGCAGCTCGGCGACGCGCCGGCGCAGCCGCTGACGTTCAGCGTCAGCGCGCCGTTATTGATGACCTTGTTGTCGTGCGACTGGCCGGTCCAGCCGGTATCGAGGTCTGCGGCGTCACCGTTGGCCTCGAACTCGAGTGACGTCGGACAACCGCCGCTGCCCGGTGTCGGGGTCGGCGCCGGGGCGGTCGCCGTCTGCGTCGGCACCGGCGTTGCCGTCGCGGTGCTCGCGGCCGCGGTGGCGGTGGCGGTGGCGGTCGCGATCTGCGTCGCGGTGCCCGTCGCCGTCGGAACGGGCGTCGCGGTGGCCGTTGCCGTCGCCGTGAGGACCGGCGTGGCGGTGGCCGTTGCCGTGGCGACCGGCGTCGCTGTGCGCGTCGGCGTCGCGGTCGGAATTGGTGTCGCAGTTCTCGTGACCGTCCGCGTCGCGGTCGCGGTAGCGGTCGCTCTCGCGTGCTTCACTGTCTTCGTTGGCGTCGGCGCGGTCGGCGTGGTCGGCGTGGTCGGCGTGGTCGGCGTGGGTTTGGGCCTCGGCGCCGCGTGTGCTGTCGTCGAGGTTGCGATCGGGGCAGCGACAAATGCGCAGAGCAAGGCGGCAAGGCCGAGCCCGAAACGTGGCGAGCGAGCAGACGTCATGAGCGGATCCTCCAGGGGGCGGTATCGAGAAATGTAGCAGCCCGCCACAGAGAATCGTCAATCACCGCTCTGGGTTCGGCCGTATGCCAACTTGTTGTAGTGCGACACCGCACCGACGCGATTTGTCAACGACCAGCTCTTCTGTCCAGACGCTCGGAGACGCGGGTCACGACGCGCGCCGGCCGTCGCCTTGTCGTTTCCGCGACGCGCCGTTAGGAGAGATCGGAATGCGACCCGCACTCTGCTTCGTGGCGGCACTTTTCGCCGCGTCGGTCCATGCGGCCGGCGATGTATACGCGCGCGACACGGCTGCGAGCGCGGCACGGACGACGTGTCGCTCGTCGCCCGACGTGACGTTCCTCACGAGCCCACGCGTGCCGACTGCCGGCGGGCGAGTGCGCGTCCTCGCGGTCACGGCAACGGCGCGCGGAGGCACGCTCGCGATCGAGGATGCGGACGGACGGACGCTCGCCCGGAGCGACGAGCGTCGCGGCTCGACGCCGTCGTGGTGGACGATCGAGACCACCGTTCCCGCCATGGGCGCGTATCGCGCCCGCTTGTCGTCCGGAAATGCCGCCGCGGATGCCTGCGACGCGATCACTGTCGGCCGCGATGCGCCGCGGCGCGCGGCGGCAGGCGGAGCGTGGCCGATCGAGCGCGGGTGGGACCGCGGAACCGAGCTTCTCTACTCGGCGTGGATCGAGCGTCTTTTCGACGATCCGCTCGACGCCGAGCCGAGCTGGCAGCATCTCGAGCCGGTGCTCGGCAACCCGGCGCGTAACTTCCTCTACGATCATCTGCGGCTCGACGAGGACGGGCCGGGTCGCCTGCACCTCGAGCCCGACTGCGCCGACTTGCCGTTCTTCCTCCGCGCGTACTTCGCGTGGAAGCTCGGGCTGCCGTTCGGCTACTCCGATTGCACGCGCGGCGGCGGCGGCGCGGCGCCGCGCTGCGTGAAGTGGCATTCGAGCCGTGAGCCCGCCGCGAAGAGCGACGAGGTCGGGCGCGTCGGCGAGTTCCTGCGCCACGACGTCGGCTGGACGATCCACTCGGGCAGCGCCCGCACGATCGGTAACGACGACCGCGGCGATCTGTATCCGACGCGCCTAACCCCCGACGCCATCCGTCCCGGGACGGTGTACGCCGATCCATACGGGCACACGCTCGTCGTCGTGCAACGCCTGCCGCAGACGGCGGAGCGCGGCGGCATCCTGCTCGCGGTCGACGCGCAGCCCGACGGCACCGTCGCGCGCAAGCGCTACTGGCGCGGCAACTTTCTCTTCGCCGTCGACCCGGCACTCGGCGGCGCGGGCTTCAAGCATTTCCGGCCCGTCGTTGCCGACGGCCGCGGCCTGCGCGCGCTCGGCAATCGCGAGATCGCCGCCGACGCCGATTACGGCGACTTCTCCCTCGAGCAATACGACGGCGACGCCGACGACTTCTACGACCGCATGGAGGATCTCCTCTCGCCGACGCCGATGGACCCGGCGCGCGTCCTGCGCGAGACGATTCAAGCCCTCGAGGAGCAGGTGCGGACGCGCGTCACGTCGGTCGCGAACGGCGAGACGTACGTCGCCGGCCATCCGGGGACGATCGCGATGCCGAGCGGCGCCGCGATCTTCGAGACCAACGGCGCGTGGGAGGACTACGCGACCCCGTCACGCGATCTCCGTCTTCTGATCGCGATCGACGTCGTCCGCGGCTTCCCGGCGCGCGTGGCGCGCCGTCCGGAGCGTTACGCGATGCCGAAGGATGCGTCCGTCGGCGCCGTCCGAGACGAGCTCGAGCGCGTCGTTCGCGACGAGACCGCCGCGCGCCGGTTCACGTACCAGCGCAGCGACGGTTCGCAGGCGATGCTCACGCTCGCCGATCTCCTCGGTCGGACGGATGCTCTC
>WNFR01010566.1_pt1 | contig 18001 bp, 12 predicted proteins | sample 5400221 | NCBI WGS metagenome assembly WNFR01 (sample SAMN13153357, study PRJNA577476) | soil metagenome | isolation source: 40 cm soil under Madrone tree | place: USA:California | collected 2016-06-14
TTCGGTGAGCCGGCGGCGGTCTCCCGCAATATCGGGAATTTTTCCCCCCCGATTTACGGACAATCGCAGATCCTTGTCGCGCGCGCGCGGCTGCGCCGTTTCCATGCAACTTTCGATGAACGCCGCCACTGGAATCCGCCGCGTTTCAAATTCCAGCCGGTCCGCATCCATCTTGGAAAGCATCAGCAGGTCTTCTGTCAGCCGCGCCAGCCGGCGCGAATGTTCGACGATAATTTCCAAAAATCTTCCGCGGTTTTGCGGATCATCGATGGCCCCCGCGAGCAACGTTTCCGCGAATCCCTGAATCGCCGTCAGGGGTGTGCGGAATTCATGCGAAACATTGGCGACGAAATCGCGCCGCACCCGTTCCAGTTTGCGCAAGTCGGTGATGTCGTGCAGTACCAGCACCGCGCCGTCCGTGCCGGTGGTTCGCACCGAAGCTACTGTCGCGGCAAAATAATGCTGGCGCAGCGTTCCGGTCACGATTTCCGATTCCACGCGCGGTTCACCCGCCAGAACTTTGCGTGCCGCTTCGATCAATTCCGTTTGCCGTACCCACTCCACCAATCCGCTGCCCTCCTGCGGCAGCACGCTCATGTCTAGAATTTCCGCGAAGCTGCGATTCGCAAAAACCACGCGTTCCGCGGCGTTCACCACCAGTACGCCTTCCACCATGCTGCCCAGAATCGCGGAGGAAAGATTTCGTTCCTCGGTCAACGTACGGATGGTGCGATCCAATCGCGCGGCCGTCTGGTTGAGCGAACCGCTCAGCACGTCCAGCGCATCTCCAGTGTCATCGGAAGCCTGCGCGCGGAAATCGCCTTCGGCCACGCGTTGCGAAAATGCGGTCAGCCGGTCGATGCGGCCGGAAAAGTTTCGTGAAACCAGCACCACCAGTATTCCCGCACCAAATAAGATGATCGCGGATGCGAGCCACAGGCTTCGGCGAAACGGCCACAACACTTGCCCGACGGTTTCCACGGGCAACGCAAAACGCAGAATGCAGATGTTTCCCGATGGAGATGTTTGCCGCACCGCGTAGTACACCAAATCGCGATTGATGGTGGCGCTGTGGCGGATGGATCGGCCGCTGCCTTCCGCTAGTGCCTGCACGATTTCAGGACGCCCCGCATGATTCTCCATGGTATGCGGATCGGATTGCGAATCCGCGAGCACCAGCCCCCCGGCAGTGATGACAGTTACGCGCGCGCCGCTGGCGGCAATGTGCTGCATCCAGGTTTGCAGCGCGGAAATTTCTTCCGGCTTTTCAGGAGGCAATGAAGTGAGTTGCGGCGGATTGGACTGCGCGATGCGCGCAATCGCCAGGAGTTGTTCAAAACCGGTGCGCTCATAGTCGCGCTGCAGTGCGCGGTCCGCGAAAAAATCCACCGCCAGCAGCACGCACAACAAAAGCAGAAAAAAAACCAACGCGAGTTTTGTGAAAAGATTACGCCGCACGTGTCTCGAACAGGTAGCCGGCCCCGCGGACGGTCTTCAAATGAAGCGGATTCTCGGGATCCGGTTCGATTTTCTCTCGCAGCCTGCGCACGTAAACGTCCACGCTGCGCGGCGTGACGAAGCGATCCGTGCCCCACACCGCGTCCAGCAACTGGTCGCGCGTGAACACGCGATTGGGCCGCGAAGCTAGATAGTACAGCAAACGGAACTCCAGGGTACTGAGTGGCACGGTTTTTCCTGAATGACTGACGCGATAGGATGCGGGATCGATAGACAACTTGCCGATTTCAATTGTGCGCGGCGTGTCCACGGCAGGCTCCGCACGCCGCAGCAAGGCCTTCACACGCGCAATCAGTTCGCGCGGACTGAAGGGCTTGGTGACATAGTCGTCCGCGCCCATTTCCAGGCCAACGACACGGTCCGCTTCGTCGCCGCGCGCGGTCAGCATCAAAATCGGCAGCCGGTTCAGCGATTCGTCTTTGCGCACTTCGCGGCAAATATCAAGGCCGGAAAGTTTCGGGAGCATCAAGTCGAGCAAAAGCAGGTCCGGCGGAGATTTTTTCAGAGTGCTCAGACCGGTGGCCCCGTCGTTCGCGCCGCTCACCTGAAAGCCTTCGTTGGCAAGGTTGTAACGAACCAGTTCAACGATGTCGCGATCGTCTTCAATAATCAGGATACGTTTCATTCGGTTGGACCGTACCGGTCTCCGGCTTGGCGCGAGTGTATCCCAGCCAGGCGGAATACGGTAAGCAGCTTTCTCTGTTAGGGTCCCGTGAACGGGCTTTAACACAGGGCTAGTGTCGCAAGTCGAGCGTAACGAGGCGTTTACACGAATGTGAATGGATGATGAATATGCAGGATCGCGGGACAAACTCATTTCAACCCCTCCACTACGTAAAGGTCCGAGGCAATCCGCGTGTAGGAGTACACATAACTTTTCAAATCGGGCGCAAACAGTGGGCTGGAGAGGTCCTGGGCATGCAGCCCGTCCGGCACCAGCATGGTCCGGTACGGCTTGCGTTGGCCGGTAAGAGTATCCAAAGCAAAAATGACATTGGGACGATCGACCGGCGCAACCAGCAAAGTCTTTCCGTCGGCCATCCAGCGCAGAGCACGATCGCCAGACCGAACACCCGGAATCGATTGCGATGAGCCGCCATCGACCGTGTAGATGACCAGCTTGCCCTGAGGATCGACGGCGGCGACCCGTTTTCCGTCCGGCGAAATGGTTCCGCTCATGCGCGTGTCTACGCCTTCCGGGCTGATAGCTTTGGGAACGCCCTGGTCAAGGTCTTGCACCCAAAGTCTTAGCCCACTGCCTCCAGCGGCGCTACCCTCTTCCAGAATTCGCCGGCCGTCGGGGAAGAAATAAGCGCCGTGCACTTGTACATCTCCCGTGGAGATGCTGCGAGATTCTCCCGCGCCTGTAGGAATCGCAACCAGGTTGCGTCGGCCGCCCGGACCCGGAACCATGGCCAAAACCCATTTGCCGTCGCGGGACAAGGTGGGCGTCAGACCGTCGCCCAGTCGCACCGCGGGAGAACCATCCAAACCGCGAATATAAAAGGCTCCGGTTGCCTCTCCAGCCTCGCCCGATTCGTCAAACGCCACGATTTTCCCGTCGTCGCTGATGTCTCTAGCCACGGTCCAATCATGCCAACTGAGGTCACGTTCTTTGCCATCTCCAGGCCCGGCGCCGGCAATACCGCTCCGCCAATCATCTCGCGAAAAGAGAATTCTGCCATCCTTCGCGATATCGTGCAGCGTGAGCGTGCCGGTGCCGAGATAAACGAGCCGTTCTCTTCCGCCCGGCGTGACGGCACGCAGCTCGCGGCTGGAACCTGAAGTGGTTCCGGTAAACCAGATTTCATTTCCATCCGGTCGCCAGGCCAGGCCTTGCGCGCTCACATAAAATATGCTGAGAGTTTTTTTGGTCCCGGTCTTGCCCACTATGGCAACCACTCCGCCGTCATCGCGCGAGTAAGGATGGTCGATAAATGCCACCATATTGCCATCCGGAGATATGCGAGGGTGGCTGATCCATCCAGCGGTTTCGTACAGCACTTTGCCGAGCGGATACTCCAGTCTGACTTTACCCGCGACTCTGCGCACCGCTGCCAAGGCGGAACCATCCGGCGACCAGTCGGCAAATTCGACTGCATCGGAAATGGATCTTGGCGCTCCACCGCCTTGCGGCGCTCGGGCCATCATCCCGGAATATTCAAATCCTTCCAGCAGGACCGGATTGGACTGGACGGCCAACTCACCCGATGGCGCAACGGCGAGTATGCTGGTGTCTTGCATTCCGATTGGTCGCGATTCCACACTGCCCTTCTGCGCGAAGAAAAGTTCCGGCGGACGGCCCTCCATCGAACCGCCGTAAATCAAATTTCCATCGGGCGTGAAGCGCGCACCGAGAATGGTGAGGCGGCTGAAAGTGACGCGGCGCAATTTGGGATGAAGATCCGGCGCACTGGGATGCAGCCACCAACCTATTCCCAGGCCTGCCGCCAGACACGCCATGCTAAGGAGCGCCGGCTGAATCCGCCGTGTGCGGCTCTGGGCCATTGCGGTTAGCGCACCCGTCCCGGAAATTGCCGACACCGATTCCAAATCGAATGCAATATCCCGCGCCGACTGGAACCTTTGCCGCGGCTGCTTTTCCATGCAGTGACGCACGATGCGTTCGAGCGCGGGGGCGATGACGCCGATGCGCGTGGAGAGTTCCTGTGGCTCCTCGTTGAGGATGGCGGTCATGGTTTCCGCATTGGTGTTGCGCTTAAAGGCACGCTGACCGCTGAGCATTTCGTACAAAATGCTTCCAAAACTGAAAATATCGGAGAGCGCATCGGCCGATTCGCCTCTAACTTGTTCTGGTGACATATAGCCGGCGGTTCCGAGCACCATGCCGATTTTGGTTTCGGCCGCGGTGACTCCATCCACGGTTTCAGTCTGCGAGTGCAAGCGGCGCAGCTTGGCCAACCCGAAATCGAGAATTTTCAGACGGCCGTCTTTGGTGATGATAATGTTTTCCGGCTTGAGGTCCCGGTGCGCGATTCCCTGATCGTGCGCGGCCGCAAGACCGTTCGCGAGTTGCACGGCAAGTTCGACGGCTTTGCGCGTGGCAATCCCTGGCGGAGGAATTCGCTGCCGCAGGGTTTCGCCTTCGATCAATTCCGTGACGATGTAATGGACATTTTCGGCAACGCCAACGTCGAACACGGAAACGATGTTGGGATGGTTCAGTGCGGCGACCGCGCGGGCTTCCTGCTCAAACCGCCGCAGCCGATCCGGATCAGCGGTAAACGACTCCTGCAGAACCTTGAGGGCGACGTCGCGCAGCAGACGCGTGTCGTGCGCTCGATATACTTCGCCCATTCCGCCGGCGCCGATGAGCGAAATGATTTTGTAAGGACCGAGCTGGGTGTCTGCGGCGAAAGACATTGGAGGCGGAGATTATATCTCTACCTTGCCCCGTGTCCAGCTATGCGCGAAGCGAACTGAATCAATCTCCCGAAGTCGTCGTGAAGGCCAGCGAGAGTAGAGTTTTTTGCTCAAGTTCATGAGCTTTGGCTGAGCCGGTGGCTGGGCTGGCGCTGGGCGAACGCTTGACCGAACGGAGACTCAGGCCACGTTCTTGTACCATTTGCGCCAAGCGAGGCATGACGTAGAAAAACGGGCCCATGTTGCGGGGTTCTTCCTGAACCCAGATGACTTCGCGGGCATTCGGATGGGCCGCGAGGGCGGCCGCGATTTCCGTGCGCGGAAGGGGATAAAGCTGGTCCAGAAAGAGGACGGCGGTGCTGCTGTCCTTGCGCTTGCGGCGCTCGGCTTTCAGTTCGTGGCCGACTTTGCCGCTGGCGATCAGGATGTGCTTGGCGTCGGTCACATCACGATCGGGAACGACCTGCAGGAAGTGCGGTTGGGCAAAGTCATCGAGATTGGAGCAGGCGTCCGGATGACGCAGCATGCTTTTGGGGGTGAAGACAATGAGCGGTTTGCGCCACGGGCGGCGGGCCTGGCGGCGCAACATGTGGAAATACTGCGCGGCACTGGAGGGCTGGCAGATCTGGATGTTGTCTTCGCCAGCCAACTGCAAGAAGCGTTCGATGCGGGCGCTGGAATGTTCTGGCCCCTGGCCTTCAAATCCATGCGGAAGCAGCAATACGATTCCCGAGGGGAGATCCCATTTGTCTTCACCAGCGCTGATGAACTGATCGATGATGACCTGCGCGCCGTTGACGAAATCACCGAACTGCGCTTCCCACAACACCAGAGCTTCGGGATAGTCGCGGCTGAAACCGTACTCGAAGCCGAGGCAGCCGGCTTCCGAGAGCGAAGAGTTGTAGATTTCGCAAAAGGGTTGTCCGGGCGCGAGATTGGCGAGCGGAACGTAAGTATCTTCCGACTCCGTATCTACGAGGACGGCGTGGCGCTGATTGAAGGTGCCGCGCTGGGTGTCTTGTCCGCTGAGGCGAAGCGGCGTGCCTTCCTGCAGGAGCGAACCGAACGCGAGGGATTCGGCGAATCCGAAGTCGATCACGCGTTTGCCGTGGCCCATTTCCGCGCGCTGCTCGAGCAGCTTGACGATCTTCGGATGTACGTGGAAACCCTGCGGGACGCGGACGAGCGCGTCGGTCAGCTCGGCGATATTTTCGGAGGATAATCCGGTTTCCACTTCGTATTCCGGGCGAAATTTTCCGCGATGGTAGGCGGACCAATAATCCGGCAGTTTGCGAAGATGAGGAGTTTTTTTGAGCTGGCCAGCCTTGGTTTGTTCGCCTTCGTATTCGGCGCGAACCGCGGCTACGGTCTTCGAAGCATCGACGCCCACGCGTTCGGCGTAGATTTTCCAGAGTGGCGGATGGGTCTTGATGCGTTCGTAGAGGCGCGGCTGCGTGATCGTGGGATCGTCCACTTCGCTGTGCCCGTGACGGCGATAGCCGATGAGGTCAACGACGACATCACTGCCAAAGGTGGCGCGATAGTCCGCAGCGATTTGGCCAACGCGCACAACAGCGTCAGGATCTTCGGCGTTTACGTGAAAAATGGGCACGTTTTGGCGCTTGGCAAGATCGGCGGCGAAACGCGCGGAGTGTTCCTGCACCGGCCGCGTCGTGAAGCCGATTAAATTGTTGACGATGATCTGGATGGTGCCGCCGACGGTGTAGGCCGTTCAACGGCTTCCAGGTGACTGGGATTCGAGACCAGGTGAATGCCAATTTCTTTTCCGTGTGCGGTGACGTAGTGACCGGTTGCGCCGATGTGATACTTCACGTCGCCGGCACCGAGAACGCTGCGCGGATCGACGTCCTCAAAACCGGCGACCACCTCGTGTGGGGTTTTGCACGCAGTGTGAACCATGACGTTAAGGCGGCCGCGATGGCTCATGGCCACGACGGATTCGACGGCGCCGTGTTCGCCCGCGGCATCGAGAATCGAGTCGAGCAGCGGGATAAGCGAAGTGACACCTTCCAGAGAAAAACGTTTGGTGCCGAGATAACGCGACTGGAGAACTTGTTCAAACAGATCGGAGCGGACCAGTCGGGTGAGGATGACGTCGCGATCGGTTTCGGGGCCAGGCGCTTCCAGCCGTTCGGCAATCCAGCGGCGGCGTTCGGGCTGCAGGAGGTGCATGAAGTCCGCGCCGATGGTGGCGGCGCGTTCGCGATCCGGGGATGCGGAACTGCCGTTGGTGCTGCGCTTGGTGGATTTGGACTTTGCCGGGCGTTCGGCTTCGAGAGTGGTTCTGTTTGCCATGAGATCAGACCTTCAACAGATTATTGTGCCATAGAACGGCGAGGAGGGCCGGAGGGGTAATTTGTGACTTGCGTGACCGGCGACTGGTAGACTGACCGTTTATTTTGAAAATGTGCGGCAAGCAAAGGAATTGCCGGCAAGATTTTCGTAAGTGTGGCAAACAAAGAAGTTGTTTGCAATTTGGGGCAGTTTTGAAGTGTTTTTGTCCGTGCGGCAATGCGGAACTTAAAGTACCGGTGTTTTCAATCGTTGATGGAATGAAGAAGTGCTGGTTCGCATCAACTGCGAAGTAAATACATTTGTATTTACTACAACGATAACATTTGGTCAAGCGAATTTTGCTAGTCGCAATACGCAAGAAGCAAAATGCGCAAGGACCAGCGTGAGTTCCAAGGCCTGGGCAAGCTGGGGCACAGCATGCTGTGCCCCAGCGGAAAAACGCATCGGTGAAGGCCTTAGTCGAGCGCAGCGTATTCGGATTTGGCTTGTTTCAGAATGGGAATGTCGGGATCCGCATCCTTCCACAGAGCGAGAAAGTCCTGGTAGGCGGAGCGCGCTTTGGATTGGTCGCCGGAGAGTGAGTAGGCACGGGCGCTACCAAGGTGGCCAAGCGCGCCGATGATTTCGTTGGAGACGACACTGGGCCGATCGAGAATTTTCTTAAATTCCGCCTCGGCCGCGAAACCCTGGCCAGCGGCGAGGCATGCGGTGCCTCGCAGGTAGGCGGGATAAAGGAAGAAATTGATGGTCGCGGCGGTATTCGCGTTGCCGACTTCGTAGAGGCTGGCTGGCGCAAGTTCCTGGAGTGCGGCGCTGGCCGCGCTGGCGGAATGACCTCCGCCGAGAGAAGCGCTGGCACGAACCATGGGCAAGTCTTCGATTTGCACCAGCGTGTCCGCGGGAAAGCGGCGACCCAAATCATCTGCGAGCCGCCGAGCCTGGGCAGCATCACCGCTCAAGCCAAGGGCCATGGCTGCCATGACTCCCACGTCCTTGCCGTTTGAGGAGGCGAGAGAGGAAAGGGCGAATTGCGTAGCCTGGGGAAAGTTCCCAACGAGCGCTTCGCGGACTGCCGCAGAAGCGATGTAGGCCGCCGCGGCTTCCTTTTCGTCGGAGCGGATAGCGGAGTCGGCAGCGCGATAAGTAAGTTCACGGGCTTTGGCGAAATGGCCGGAGTACGCGGCGCTTTCCGATTCCAGATTGAGCATAATGTCTTCCGCACCAGGCTTTCCCATTACCGCAGCAGCCTCACGCTCCATCCCTGCGGAATCTCCTTGCTGGAACGCAATTTGGTAGAGGGGAGGGTGAAGAGAAGGGCCTTCTAGTTGGTGAGCCTGAGCTTCGCGGGCCGTGGCTGTGCCCTCCTCGGGCCGGCCGAGTAAGCGGTAAGCATCAACAAGATTCGCGTAGCCTGAACCGCTGCCCGGTGCAAGCCTTAGAGCCTCCCGGGTAGCAGGAAGTGCTTTTTCGAAATCACCCTGGGCGTTGTAAATGACGGCGAGATTGTTGGGAGGGGTATCGTCGCGCGGGTAGGTCTGCGCCCATAGCTCGTAGATTTTTCGCGAGGCGTCCAAGTTCCCCGTGACGAAGGCTTCGTAATGTGAAGTGACGTAGAAGCGCTCGCGCTCGCTAACTCGGTCGCGACGTGGGCCATGGCAAAGTTTGGATCAAGGCTGATGGCCTGCTGGAAAAAAGGGACCGCCGCCGGATAGTCGCCTTTCACGATCTGCGCCCGATACCCCAGGCCGTAGGCCTTGAGAGCTTCGAGGGAGGGCGTTGTGACGCTCTCCGGCGGGGCGTCATATTTCTGCACCGAAGCCAGGGACTCACCCAATTTTTCGCGGATTTTTGCTGCAGCCTCTCCTAATGACTTGAGGACCTGCTCCTTTCCCGTGGCTGTGACTTGCTCCTGGGCGAGTAGATCGCCGTTGCGGCAATTGACGGCTCTCAGTCCCAGGACATACTGGCTGCCTAAGCTGGAGATGGAGCCCTCGATAGTGGCGGCGCTGGCAGTCCGCTGGCAGACCTCGGCGACGAGTTCATGGATGAGCCGCGCGTCTTTTGGCTTGGCCATCAGAACCAGGGTGTCGGCGATGCGTTCGTCCGAAAGAAGATTCAAGAATGGAGACTGCTCGAGCTGGGCGGAAAGGCCCTGACGAAGCGCTCCATCGAACACGGACTCACCCGTGGTGTTTGTGAAGTCGGCGAGGACGATGCTGTCCTTGTCAGTGAGTTTTGCGGACGCGCGGCCATGCAGGAAGTAAAAGCCGGTGGCGAGGGCGGCCAGGAAAATCGCTGCGATGAGTGCGAGCCATCGAGTCTTGCGCGATGTTGAAGCCGGCTCGGAGCGAACGCTGAGGTCCTTTCCGGCAGGGCCGGAGCCTTCGGTCGCTTCTGCTGCTTGCGCAGCCGGGCTGTGGACGACACTGGGCGTGGTAGCGGAGGCGGGCGGAACGGCACGGGCGGAATCGGAGTCGCGCTTGAGGCGCTGAAGGTCTGCGCGCAAATCAGAAGCGTGTTGATAGCGCAACGCCGGATCTTTTTCGAGAGATTTGTTGATGATGCGTTCGAGCTCTCCCGGGAGCCTGGAATTGAGACGGAGGGGAGCGACTGGCGCGTGATTGAGGATGCCGTCGAAAATTTCGGCGGAACTGTTGCCGCCGAATGCCGGGCGTCCGGTGGACATTTCGTACAGGACCACGCCGAAGCTGAAGAGATCGCTGCGAACGTCGAGATCGCGGCCACGGGCCTGTTCGGGCGACATGTAGGCGATGGTGCCGAGAGTGGTGCCGGGACTGGTGAGATTGGCAACGTCGAGAGTGTGATCATCGTCTTTGCCAGGCTCAGCGGTAGTGGATTCGGCGGGAGCCGTGGATTTTGGAGTGATGTTTTTGGCGAGACCGAAGTCGAGAATTTTTGCCTGGCCGCGGGAAGTAATGAAAAGGTTGGCGGGCTTGATGTCGCGATGGATGATGCCTTTGGAATGGGCGGCGTCGAGGGCGTCGGCAATCTGTATGGCGAGAGGGAGTGCTTCGTCGAGGGGAAGAGGGCGGCCGGAGATGGCGTGTTTGAGAGTGCAGCCATCGAGAAACTCCATGACGATGAAAGGATGCGCGTTGTCTTCGCCGATTTCGTAGATGGTGCAGATATTGGGGTGATTCAGAGCGGAGGCGGCTTGGGCTTCGCGTTGAAAGCGTTCGAGAGCTTGGGAGTCGCTGGCGATGCCGTCGGGAAGAAATTTTAGCGCGACAAAGCGGTGCAGCTTGCTATCTTCTGCTTTGTAAACAACGCCCATGCCGCCGCCGCCAAGTTTTTCGACGATACGGAAATGCGAAACGCTGCGACCGATAAGGCTGGGAGAATCCGGCATGAGGGCACGATTCTAGTTAGGTGGCGAGGGACAGTCAACGAAAGACGGCACGGGTGGAGCGAGTCGTGACCAAAATGGAGCTTTTGCTGCGGAGAGAATGGCCGACACTGAGGCGCATGGGCGATGGGATCCGGGATATTGAGATCTGGCGCGCGCAGCCTGAAGAGGCGGATGCGGCATTTTGCTTGGTTCGAGAGTATTTTGAAATGGTCGTCGTGGTGCTGCGTGAGGACCGAGAGAAATTTATCGAGGAATATTTTGGTGTGGGGCAGGGATTGTGGCTGGCGCGTGTTGAGGGAGAGCTGGCGGGCTGCGTGGGTCTACGAAGATTGCCGAGGCCCGAAGAACTCGAACCTGAAGACGCGAAATGCGCGGAGATTAAGCGGATGTACGTACGGGAAAAGTTTCGCGGACGGGGAGTCGCGGCGCGGTTGTTGGAAGCGGTGGAGCGTTTCGCGCGCGAGCAAGGATATGTGCGAGTTTACCTGGATACGGCGAGCGGGATGGTGGCGGCGGCGCGGTTGTACGAACGAAACGGGTATGAGCGATGCGCGCGGTACAACGAGAATCCGCAGGCGGCGATTTTTATGCGGAAACATTTGGCACTCGACTGCTAAGCACGGCGAGAGAAGATGTCGTGCGCAGTACACGCTGCTGCGCAGAAAGAAATTGCCCTCGCGTTACATGGTGGTGACATTGCAGATCAACACTGGCGGCCAGCGCCGGTTAGACTAGAACAAGACCAACTACCTGAACCTGAAGCGTTAGCGCCAGCCTGCAGGCTCAAGCAAGGAGTGTCGAATGGATTCCGGTGTCGCAAATTCGAACCGGCAACATTCTGTCCTTGTTCTAGGTTTTTGGATGACGCTAAATCTACTGGCTGGATGCGGCGGAAGCCGCAGCGCAGCGCCAACACCAACTCCTATGCCAGCCCCCACACCGGCAACGTTTGATCTGGTCCAGGTGGCAACGGGATTTACAAATCCTGAGGATGTTCAACAGCCGAAAGATGGCAGCGGCAGATTGTTCGTGGTGGAGCAGGGCGGTCGAATTCAAATTATCCACAGTGACGGAACGCGGCTTTCGTCGCCATTTCTGGATGTGACGGGGCGAAGCGGATTTACGAGTGGTGGCGAGACGGGCTTACTGGGGCTTGTGTTTCATCCGATGTACGCACAGAACCGCAGATTGTTTGTGAATTATACGCGCACGATTGGCGGACAGTTGCAGACGGTAGTTGCGGAATTCACCGCATCGGCGTCGAATGCGGATATTGCCGATCCGGCGACAGAAAACATTCTGTTCACGGTGGACCAGCCCTTTGCGAATCATAACGGCGGAGGATTGGCGTTTGGGAAAGAGGGGTTTCTCTACATTGGATTGGGCGACGGCGGCAGCGGCGGAGATCCGATGTGCAACGGGCAGAACATCAATGTGTTGTTGGCCAAGATGTTGCGGATCGATGTGGATTCGCCGCCGGCTGCGGGTTTGAGCTATGCGATACCGCCGGACAATCCGTTTGTCGGGCAGAACGGGCGCGACGAAATATGGCTGTATGGATTGCGCAATCCCTTCCGGTTTTCGTTCGACAGCGCGACGGGAAATTTGTGGATTGGCGATGTGGGGCAGGACAAGTTTGAAGAAGTGGATATGCTGACGCCGCAACAAGGCGGCGCCAATATGGGATGGAATATCCGCGAGGGGACGCATCCGTTTTCGATGACCTGCTCGCAGACTGGGAACACGTTGACGGATCCGATATTTGATTACGATCACTCACAAGGTGATGTCACCGTGATCGGCGGACACGTGTATCACGGAACGAAGATGCCCGCGCTGGCGGGCGCGTATGTGTTCGGAGATTTCAGCAGCGGGCGATTGTGGTCGTTGACGAAAAGCGCGACGACGTGGACGCGGGCAAATTTGATGACTGTGTCAGGCGGCGATATGGCGGCGATCGGAGAGGATCAGGCGGGTGAGTTATATTTGGCTAGATATTCGACGGGCGCGGTATCGAGGGTGCACCAGGTAGGGCAACCGTGAGCGTGAGGTCCGCAAAAAAGGAAAGGTCCGCGGGATAAACCCGCGGCTACAAAGAGCTGACAATGGATTGAAGTTGCCGGGTGATTTCCCTGGCGGGGATGTCGGGCGGCAAGGTGACGGGGGAGCCGATGTGGACGGTGATTTCGCCAAGGCGGGCGAGGCGGCGATGTTCCTGTTTCATCCGCCAGACGCCGTCTAAGCGCATGGGAATGATTGGTAGCGCGAGATTTTCTGCCAGCAGGCCGATGCCGGATTGAAACGGGGCCATGCGGCCGTCGGCGGAGTTGTTGACTTCTCCTTCAGGAAAAATGAGGACGGAATAGCCGCGATCGGCGGATTCGCCGGCGAAGCGGAAGCTTTGGCGAAAACCGGAAGATTTCGGCAGTGGAAAGACATTGAAGAGCGCGGTGACGAGGAAATAGCCGAGTTGATAGGCCCAGCGTTTTGCAAAAAACCATTCCTGCGGAGGAATGCGCATGCGGCGGAGAGATTCTCCGCCCATGGCGGTGGCGAGGCGATGACGGAAACGCGCTGGGAGTGCGGCAAGGATCAGGCCGATGTCAGCGCGACGCGTGATGTGATTGCAGACGATGATGGCCGGACCTTCGAGATTTTCGAGATGATGGCGGCCGACTACGCGCGGGTGGGCTAGGAGTTGGGTGGCAGGCCAGACTAGTGTGTAATAAATGATCAGGCGAGCGATTCGGATGGGTTCGCGTTGCGTCCAGAGGGGATGGTGATAGGCGTCGGAGTTTTTTGTGGCGGTATTTTGCTGTGCGGCGGGTTGGGCGACTAGTCTTTGCAGATCGGCTACGGAGTTAGCTTGGGAGAAGGCGGATTCGTCGATTTCAAGGTTGTAGCGGTGTTCCAGGGCGGTGAGAAGTTCGACGCGATCGAGGGAGGAGAGAGAGGTTAAAGAGGCAGAGGAGGTTGGGGAAGTAGAGGAGAGGAATTTTGCTAGCTGATCGATTGGCGCTGTGTCCGACGACGAAAAGGCCGGGCTGAGGCCCGGCGCTACGTTAAGAAGTTGTGCGGCGCGGGCGGCAATTGTTGCCAGGCGGGGTTTGCCGGTTGGGGTGCGGGGGAAGTCGGGTTCGGGCCAGACGAACCAGTTGCGGATTTGTTGGTAGTCGGCGAGGGTGGCGTTGGCGGCGGTGATTACGAAGGAGACCGAGGTTGCGGACGAAGGTTTGGGTTCAGCTGCGTGCGGGCTTGCAGTTGGCGTGGAAGAGAGATTCCTCGCTTCGCCCGGAATGACGATGTTTTGTTCAGTTGGGAGCAAAACGGCGCAGGGTTCGGCGTTTTGAGCGCGATGGATCGGGATGACTACGGCATCGCGGATGGCGGGTTGTTTTTTCAGGGCGACTTCCAGGTCTTCCGGATGGATGTTGAGACCGGCAGGGGTGACAATGACATTTTTTTTGCGCCCGCGAAATTTCAGGTTGCCCATCGAATCGAGTTCGCCTAGATCTCCGGTGCGCAGCCAGCCGTTGCTTTCGCCTGAGGCTTGCTGCAGAGATCCTTTTTCCCAGTAGCCGGGAGAAACGTTTTCGCCGCGTACCAAAATTTCGCCGTCTTCGGCAAGTTTGAATTCGCGGCCGGGGAGAATTTTGCCAACGGAGCCTTCGGCAGCGCTGAAGGGATGATTTAGGCTGATGAGCGAAGCGGTTTCCGTCATACCATAGCCTTGCACCACGGCGAAGCCCAGACGTTTGAAGAAAAGTTCGGTGTCGCTGCCGAGAGCTGCGCCTCCGGAAATGAAAGCCCAGAAGCGAAAACCCAACAGGCGGTGAATGCGGCGGAAACGCAAGGCGCGGCGGAGGAATGGTTGCGTTTCGGCTGCGGCGTAATTTTTCTTGAACCAACTGCGCCAACCGCGCGAATCGATTTCGCGTTCGAGTGCGGAACGCAGGAGATCGAGCATGCGCGGGACGGCGATAAGCAGAGTGGCGCGTTCGCGTTTGATGGTGCGGAAAATTTCGCTGGGATTGGCGGAGTTTTCGAAAACTACCGTGGCTCCTAGAAGCGGCGGAACGAATAGCGCCATGAATTGTCCGAAGACGTGGCTGAGCGGGACCAGGGAAACGAAGCGCAACGGATGAAGGAAGCGTTCGTATTTGAGGTAGGGCTGGATGCCGCGCTCGATGGGTTCAAGGTTGGCGAGAAAATTTCCGTGTGTGAGGACGACGCCGCGCGGCTCGGCGGTGGTGCCAGAGGTGAAAAGGATTTCCGCGATGTGCTGGCGGGTGAGTGGCTTGCTGGAAAGAGATTCATGGAGACGTGTTTCACAAGGAACAGTTTGGGAAGTCAAAATGCGCTGTTGCGCCGCAATGTCGGGTAAATCCTCCAGTACGAGGACGGGAATGGCTAGGCCAAGAGCCGGCTTGTTGCGGGAAGCAACGATCAGTTTGAGTTGAGAATCGCCGGCGACGCGGGCGGCAAAATCGCTGGAAGCGGAATCGTCCATGGGAACGACGACGACTCCCCGGAGGAGGCAGCCCCAGAAGGCGGCAACCCATTCGGCGGAGTTTGGGGCCCACAAAAGGATGCGGTCGTTGCTTTGAATGCCGCGGGATTTGAGGGCGTTTGCAAAGAGCAGAGCGAACGAGGCGAGGCTTTCGTAGGTCCAGGAAGAGTGGCGATAGCCGCGGGAATAGACCATGGCGCGAGCGCCTGGGAAGCGTTTGAAATCAGCGAAGACGGAGAGAAGTGAGTCGCGAGCCATGGCATTATCGATCGATTCGCATGAAGCTGGCAGCGGTCCGGGGTGAACATGCCTACCCCTACGGGAAGAAGGCACGTTACATGCCACAAGTTTAGGCCCATTTGCATCGAAACAAGACTGGGAAATGAACGAGGAAAAAGGGTTGGGTCTCAGGTAAAATGTTAAGGGCTGGGGGATTCTGCCAGATTGTGCCATGCCCCTGTGCAATTTGAGATTTTCCGTCGTGGGAGCGAAATGCCAGTACCTATTTCACAGATGTGGACGGTTGCGACCTACCTTTTAAAGCAAAAGGTGGCGGGGCGGAAAAAGTATCCGTTCGTGCTGATGCTGGAACCGCTGTTCAAGTGCAATCTGGCTTGTGCCGGCTGCGGGAAGATCCAATACCCGGCGCATATCTTGAAGCAGGAGCTTTCGCCGGAAGAATGTTTCAAGGCCGTTGACGAGTGCGGAACGCCGATGGTTTCCATTCCGGGTGGCGAGCCGCTGATGCATTCGCAGATTGACAAGATTGTGGAAGGGCTGGTCGCGCGGAAAAAATATATTTATCTGTGCACCAATGCGCTGCTGCTGAAAGAAAAACTGGATTTATTCAAGCCGAGTAAATATCTGACGTTTTCCGTACACGTGGATGGGCAGAAGGAACATCACGATTTTTCGGTGTGCCGCGAAGGCGGTTACGAGCAAGCGATTGAAGGCATCCGCGAAGCGATCAAGCGCGGATTTCGTGTAACCACGAATACGACGCTTTTTGACGGCGCCGATCCGAACAGCGTTCGGGGATTTTTTGACGAAATGATGGAACTGGGGGTGGAAGGAATGATGCTTTCGCCCGGCTATTCGTACGAAAAGGCGCCCGATCAGAAACACTTTTTGGGACGCGCGCGGACACGGAGACTGTTCCGCGCGATTCTTTCGAACCGTAAGAAGAGCTGGCAGTTCAACCAATCAAAATTGTTTTTGGAATTTTTGATGGGCAAGCGGAATTATGCCTGCACGCCGTGGGGCATGCCGACCTACAACATGTTCGGCTGGCAAAAGCCGTGCTACTTACTGCAGGACGGCTATGCGGACACGTTCAAAGAACTGATGGAATCCGTGGAATGGAACAATTACGGAACGGAATCGGGCAATCCGAAGTGCGCTAACTGTATGGTGCACAGCGGGTACGAAGCTTCGGCGGTGGATCATACGTTCAGCGGGCTGGGTGGACTGTGGGCAACGATAAAGTCCGGTTTGTCCACGACTTATGCTGACGCAGATGCATTAGAAATGCTCAGTGAGCCGGCGAAGCCAGTACACGCGTTCAATCCGCTGGTCCAGATTGAAGCCAGCAAAACCCAGATGGAAGAGACGCGGGCGTGAGCGTTCCAACACATTTTAACCGGCAGGACTCGGCAGGAGCCGGGACGTTTGAAAGCGATGCGGACAAGCTTGAGGTAGCGCCAGGCCGGAAGCGCGAGGGCATCGAAGGATGGGTGCCGGAGCTGGCGAATGAAACGGAAGTGCGCGAAGCGCTGGAAAAGGCATTCGATTACCGGGGCGACGTGACGTTGACGCAAAAAGACGGAAGCAAGATTGAAGGCTACATTTTCGACCGGGTAAGCGGAACGACGCTAAGTGGTTCGTTTGTAAGGGTCTTGCCGAAGAATGGCGGCAGCCGGATGAAGATCGCATATTCTGACATCGCCGCGCTGGCGTTCAGCGGACGCGATCCGGCGGCAGGCAAGAGTTGGGAAGCTTGGGTCAAGAAATATTGGGAAAAGAAGGAAGTTGGGGGTAAAGGCGCGAGCCTGCATCCTGATGAATCCGACTAAGACTGGCAGCGCGACAATCCTACAAGCCTATTGCAATCAATAACTTAAGAGAAATAGATGGCTAGAATCGGCGTGGACAAGCAGGCCCTTTTGTGCTACTCTTACTGTAGCGTTTGTTGCTCTTGTAATACCTTTTGATCGCTCAGAAGGACTGCAAGGACAAATTTGCAGTCTTTTTTTGTCTTCAAAGGGCGTCACGGCGTGGGTCATGGCTTGGCAGCAAAACTGCCGCGCAGACACCGAGTACGGACCGAGAGAAGCAATGCAATTCCAGCGATGATCCCAGCCAGAACGGGTGTCACGCGACACGAGGTCAAGCAGTGAAGGAACAAGGAACAGTAAAGTGGTTTAACGCTTCGAAGGGTTTTGGATTTATCCAACGTCAAACCGGAGAAGATGTATTCGTACATTTCTCGGCCATCACCATGGACGGCTACAAGTCCCTGAATGAAGGACAAGCGGTGGAATTCGAAGTGAAGAAGGGTCCGAAGGGCCTGCAGGCGGAGAACGTAACCAGCATTTAAGTTTGTACTCCTGTGTGGCAAGGGCGGAAATCGCTGGGTCGAGAGCCGCCCCTTGTAACGGGTTCAGGCAGTAGAAAAACAATCAAGTCGAGCGAGCGGAAGGAGGAATACGTGCAAGCAATGCAAGAGGGCCAGACCATCAAGCATGGCGTTTATGGGTTGGGAATCGTGACCTCTTCAGATGGAGAGCGCACAGCGGTGGATTTTGACGATCACGGGCCCAAGCTGTTCGTGACCAGCATCATGACCGCGGAGCTGATCGGTGAAGCGCCAGCGACACCGCCAAAGACGAAACGCCGGCGCAAGG
>WNFR01007576.1_pt1 | contig 17999 bp, 19 predicted proteins | sample 5400221 | NCBI WGS metagenome assembly WNFR01 (sample SAMN13153357, study PRJNA577476) | soil metagenome | isolation source: 40 cm soil under Madrone tree | place: USA:California | collected 2016-06-14
GCCGAGATCACGCGCGCCTACGCGCGCGAGTTCAAGCCCTCGCCCTGGCTGGCCACGCCGCAGGCCAGCGCCGCCGTCTTCGTCGTGTGCGCGGAGAGCACGACGAGGCCGAGCGGCTGGCGCAAAGCCGCGATCTCTTCATCGCCCGGCTCTACACGGGGCGCGGTGGCCGCTATCCGACCGTGGCCGAGGCGCAGGCGCACGAGTACACGCCCTGGGAGCGGCAGATCGTCGAGCACGCGCGCGGCCGGCGCGTCGCCGGCACACCGCACGAGTGCCGCGAGCGGCTCGAGGGACTGGCGCGCGACTACGGCGTGGACGAGATCGTGGTGGTGACGATCACCGAGACGGCGCAGACCCGGCGCCGGTCGTACGAGCTGCTCGCCGAGGCATTCGACCTGCCGCGCCGGTCCCGATGAGCGCCCACGCGCCGGATTTTCGCGAGCCGAGCCGGGTCGAGCGCATTTTCAACAAGGTCTTCGGCCTGCTCGTCGGGCTCGGCCTGGCCCCGAGCTACAACTATCTGGTGCAGGTGCGCGGCCGGAAGACCGGGCGCGTGTACGCAGCCCCGGTCAACCTCCTCGAGATGGCAGGCCGGCGCTTCCTCGTGGCGCCACGAGGGCGCACGCAATGGGTGCGCAACGCCGAGGCCGCGGGCGAGGTCGTGCTCAAGCGAGGAGCGAGCCGCCGGCGCTTCCGGATCCGCGCCGTGCCCAACGAAGACAAGCCGGAGATCTTAAAGACGTACCTCGACCGCTTCAAGCTCGCGGTCCAGCGATATTTCGCGGTGCCGGCCGGCTCGGACGCGGGTGCGTTCCGCGAGATCGCCGACCGGTATCCGGTGTTCGAGCTGCTCCCCGCGAGCGAGGCGCCGTCGCCGCGCTAGACTCGCCGCACGTCCGGACGGCCGAACAGCCCGTACGGTCGCACGAACAGCGCGGCCAGCAGCACGAGGTACGACGCGATGTTGCTGAAGCCGCCGCCGAGCGGCGGATCCAGGTAGCCGGCGGCCAGGCTCTCGAGCATACCCACCGCGAGTGCGCCGACGATCGTGCCGGCGATGCTGTCGAGTCCCCCGATGATGACGATGGGGAAGACCTTCAGCCCGACGAGCACCATGCCGAGCCCCCCGCCCGCCACCAGCGTCCAGAGCGTGCCCGCCAGCACCGAGACCACGCCCACGAGCGCCCACGTGATCGCGAAGTGGCGGTGGAGGTCGATGCCGGCGGACATCGCGGCCTGCTGATCGTCGGCGATCGCGCGCAGCGCGACGCCCGTGCGGCTACCGTGGAGCAGCCACGCCACGACGGCCGTGCAGGCAGCGGCGATGACGGCCGCGACCAGCTTGTCGGCGCCGATCGCCACCCCGCCGATCACGATCGGATCCGCGAGCGGCGGCCGCCCCGCGGACGAGCGCGCCGAGGCCGATGGTGACCATGATCACGGAGACCACCGGCTGGCCGACGAGACGGCGCAGGACCACGCGGTTGAACGCGACGCCGAAGCCGGCCATCCCCGCGCAGCCGACGGCGAGCGCCCCCGGCAGGCCGAGCCCCAGGCCGTGCAGTGCGAACGTCACGCAGCGCGAGGCGAGCATCACCCACTCGCCGACGGCGAAGTTCATCATGCGCGAGGCGCGGTAGACGACCACGAAGGAGAGCGCGACGAGCGCGTAGAGCGCGCCGGCCAGCGCGCCGTCCACGACGAGCGCCGCAAAGAATCTCGCACCCATGGCGCCCGGTATAATGTCTCCATCGTCCTACGCGCACAAGGAGAGGCCCATGGCAGACGCCGTCATCGTCTCCACCGCCCGCACGCCGATCGGCCGGGCGTATCGCGGAGCCTTCAACAACACGCACGGCGCCGCCGTCGGCGGCCACGTCATCGCGCACGCCGTCAAGCGCGCGGGCCTCGAGCCCGGCGAGGTCGAGGACGTCGTCATGGGCTGCGCGCTGCCGGAGGGCGCGACGGGCCAGAACATCGCGCGCCAGGCCGCGCTGCGCGCGGGGCTGCCGGTGACGACGGCGGGCATGACCGTCAACCGCTTTTGTTCCTCGGGCATGCAGGCCATCGCGCTCGCCGCGCAGCGCGTGATCGTGGACCGGGTGCCGATCGTGGTCGCGGGCGGGCTGGAGTCGATCAGTCTCGTGCAGAACGAGCACATGAACCTGCATCGCATGCGCGAGGAGTGGCTGGAGGAGCACAAGCCGGAGATCTACATGACGATGATCGAGACGGCCGAGGTCGTCTCCAAGCGCTACTACGTCACGCGCGAGAAGCAGGACGAGTACTCGCTGGTGAGCCAGCAACGCACCGCCGCCGGCCAGAAGGCCGGGCGCTTCGACGCCGAGATCGTGCCGATGCCGACGAAGAAGGTGGTCGTCGACAAGGCGTCGGGCGAGACGCGCATCGAGGACACGCTGCTCAAGCAGGACGAGGGCAACCGGCCGGACACGACGCTCGAGGGCCTCGCCGCGCTCAAGCCCGTGACCGGCGAGAAGGGGCACATCACCGCGGGCAACGCCAGCCAGCTCTCGGACGGCGCCTCCGCGTGCGTCGTCATGGACGCGAAGCTGGCGGAGCGCCGCGGGCTGCATCCGCTCGGGATCTTCCGCGGGCTCGCCGTCGCCGCCTGCGAGCCCGACGAGATGGGAATCGGGCCCGTGTTCGCCGTCCCCCGCCTGCTCGAGCGCACCGGCATCAGGATGGACCAGATCGACCTCTGGGAGCTGAACGAGGCGTTCGCCGTGCAGGTGATCTACTGCCGCGACAAGCTCGGGATCCCGATGGAGAAGCTCAACGTCGACGGCGGCGCCATCTCCATCGGTCATCCGTACGGGATGAGCGGCGCGCGCATGGTCGGCCACGCGCTCATCGAGGGCAAGCGTCGCGGCGCGCGCTACGTGGTGGCCACCATGTGCATCGGCGGCGGCATGGGCGCCGCTGCCCTCTTCGAAGTGGGCTAATTAATTAAATGGGGGGCCCCGAAATGGCCCCCCAAACCCCCCAACGTTCGGCGCACCCCGGCACAGCCGTGGCGCGCCTCTAACCCCCCAACGTTCGGCGCACCCCGGCAAAACCGTGGCGCGCCTCTAACCCCCCAACGTTCGGAGCGCCGCGGCACAGCCGGGTCGCTCCTCTAAAGCCGCACGATTTACTTCGTGGTCGGGCTGGCGGAGGGCGCGGAGGGCGCGCTGGGCTCGCGGTCTTCCCGGACGATCCGGTCCCAGCGCGGCGCGCTCTCGAGCTTGGCCTGATCCAGCGTGGCCACGCTGTTCTTGCCATCCGAGGCGATCCTCAGATCCGACCACGGCACGACGACCTTCTTCTCGCCCACGCCCATGAAGCCGCCCACGGCGACCACGACGTGGCTGATCCGGCCGTTCGGCGTGTCGATCAGGAGGTTGTCGATCTCGCCGACGTCCCTGCCCTGCTCGTTCTTGATGCGCATGCCGAGGACGTTGCGCGCCTCGCTCAGTCGCAGCTCGCGCCAGATCGGCCGCGTCGGAGCCGGGGGCGCCTGCGGCTGGGCCGACGCGACGAGCGGAGCGCACACGAGCGCGGGCACGACGAGCACGGCGCGTAAATTTTTCACGGCCGACGGTCCGGGACGTCGTTCATCACGCGAGTGGAAAGCAACAGCGATGCCGCTCAGCGCACGCGCGACTCCACGAGGCGCCAGCCGGCTTCGGCCAGCGGGCGCGCTCGCTCGCCGCGCTCGCGCGCGTTCGGGTCGTTGGCGGTGCCGGCGATGACGCGCCCCATGATCCCCTGCGCGATGGCGGCCAGGCGGAACTCGGCGAAGGCGATGTAGAAGTCCCAGTGCTCGATGCCGGGACGCTTCGTGCGCCGGCAGTACGCGGCGAGGTACTCCGCCTCGGTCGGGATGCCGAGGGCGGCCAGCGGCGCGTCACGCAGGCCCTCCCACTCGTTGCCGAGGTGATAGGGCATGCAGTTGTAGGCGAGGTCGGCCATGGGATGGCCGAGCGTCGACAGCTCCCAGTCCAGCACCGCCACCACGCGCGGCTCGCTCGGATGCACGATCATGTTGCCGGGACGGTAATCGCCGTGTACGAGCGTCGTCTCGGCACTGGCCGGAATGTTCTTCGGCAGCCACTCCATGAGCCGCTCCATCGCCTCGATCTTCTCGGTCTCCGAGGCGCGGTACTGTTGGCTCCAGCGATGGATCTGGCGGGCGTAGTAGTCGCCGGGCCGCCCGAACTCCGCGAGGCCGACGGCGTTGTAGTCGACCAGGTGCAGGCGCGCGAGCACGTCGTTCATCGAGTCGTAGATGGCGCGGCGCTCGGCCGGCGTGGCGTCGCCGAGATTGGCGTCGCGGAAGATGCGACCGTGCACGCAGTCCATCACGTAGAAGATCGTGCCGAGGACGGCCTCGTCCTCGCAGAGCAGATACGGCCTGGGCACGGGCACCGTGGTGTGCGCGGCGAGCGCGGCCAGCACGCGGTACTCGCGGTCGACGGCGTGCGCGGAGGGCAGCAGCTTGCCCGGCGGCTTGCGGCGCAGGACGTACTCGCGTCCCCCGGCCTCGAGGTAATAGGTCGGGTTGGACTGCCCGCCCCGGAACTGGCGGACGGTGAGCGGCCCGCGGAATCCCTCGATACGCTCACGCAGGTACCGCTCGAGCGTCCCCACGTCGAAGCGGTGGACGTCGCGGACCTCGGCGGTGCCCTCGATCACGGGTCAGCTCACCATGGCGAACGTGCGCTCGACGTTGCCGGCCAGGCCGGCGCGCCACGGACGATACTCGCCGTACGCGGAGAACGCCTTCTCGTACGCTGGCGCCAGGGCCGTCGTCACCCGCTGCTTGACCTCGTCGAGCGTGGCGCCGGCGGCGGCCTCGCGACGGACGGCCTCCACCATGTCGTGCACGTAGCCGCGAAAGGTCCGGAGCCAGTCGCGCCCCGCCACGTGGCCGTGCCCCATGACGAGGTGCGTGAAGTCCAGCTCGGCGAGACGGTCGAGCGTCGCCACCCAGTCCTCCGGGTAGCCGTCGCCCATGTAGGGCGTCCAGCCGATCACCGCGTCGCCCGTGATCACCACCTTCTCCTTCGGCAGGTAGACGAAGACGTCGCCCTCGGTGTGAGCGCGGCCCAGGTGCAGGAGCTGGATCTCGCGGTCGCGCCGGTAGAGCTTCATCGTCCGCTCGAAGGCGATGGTGGGCAGCGCGGGCGTCAGCGCCTTCACCTCGGCGAGGTACGCCTCGGCCAGACGCAGGTCGCGCTCCAGCGTCGCGCGCTGTGCCGGCGTGGCCGCCGCGAGGTCGGCGCGCAACCGGGCGATCTCCGCGGGCACGTTTCGCACGTGGTCGGCGATCCGCTTGAGGCCCTTCTTGACCATCGCCTCGCGCGTGATCTGGTTGGAGACGATCTCCGCGTCGGGATAGGCGGCCGGGTACGCCTCGTTGCCGTGCCAGTGGTCCCAGTGGAAATGCGTGTTGACCACGTAGCGCACGGGCTTGGACGTCAGCTCGCGCAGGTGCGCGATCACCACGCGCGCGGCCGACGGCTTGCTGTGCGTGTCGACGACCATCACGCCGTCGTCGCTCTCGATGATCGCGGTGTTGGAGTTGACCTTGTAGGCCGGCGCCGCCACCGCCACGTGCACGCCGTCGGCGACCTTCTTGATGTCGAAGCGCGCGTCACCACGCGCCGGTCCCTCGTGGGCGCAGCAGTCCATGGGGGCGTAAGGTACCACGTTGTATACTCCCGGACCGTGAGTGACCAGGGCAGCGAGCTCGCGGGCAGGGTCGCCATCGTCACCGGCGGCGGCCGGGGCATCGGCCGCGCCACCGCGCTGGAGCTGGCGCGGCTCGGTGCCGACGTCGTCGTGGCCGAGCTGAACGCCGAGGGCGCCGAGCGCACCGCCAAAGAGGTGCGGGGCGTCGGCGCCAAGGCGCTCGCGCTGCCCACCGACGTCACGAAGCACGCCGACCTGACGCGCATGGTCGACCGCGTGCGCGCGGATTTCGGCCGCATCGACGTGCTCGTCAACAACGCCGGCATCTATCGCGCGGCGCTGCCCCTCGACGTCACCGAGGAGCACTGGGACGCCATCATGACCGTCAATGCGCGCGCGGTGTTCTTCGCGAGCCAGGCCGTGCTGCCGGTGATGATCGCCCAGCGCCGCGGCGCCATCGTCAACCTCGCGTCGATGGCGGGCAAGATCGGCAGCCCGAACAACCTGCCCTACAACGTGAGCAAGGCGGCCGTGGTCAGCATGACCAAGAGCCTGGCGCTGGCGCACGCCAAGGACGGGATCCGCGTCAACTGCGTGTGCCCGGGCTTCGTCGAGACGGACATGTGGACCAAGGTCGCGCGCGACCAGGGCGCGGTGATGGGCATCTCCGCGGAGGAGTTCACGCGCCGGCGCGCCCAGGCGGTGCCGCTCGGGCGCATGGAGCGGGCCGAGGACGTCGCCGCCGTCATCGGATTCCTCGCCTCCGATCGCGCCGGCTACGTGACGGGACAGGCGCTCAGCGTCGACGGCGGCCTCGTCATGCACGGCTGAGGCGCGCGCGTGGAGTTCGACCCGACGACGCTGCCGCCCAACGGGATGTACAAGCTGCTCATCAGCTCGGTGGTGCCGCGGCCCATCGCGTGGGTGTCGAGCGTGGATGCCGCCGGCGTCCGCAACCTCGCACCCTTCAGCTACTTCATGGCCATCACCGACGATCCGCCGACCATCGCCTTCTCGTCGTCGTTCCGCGGCGCCGGCACGGATGGCAGGAAGGACACGCTGCGCAACGTCGAGGCCACGCGCGAGTTCGTCGTCAACGTCGTCGACGACGCCCTCGCCGCGCAGATGAACCTCACCTCTGGCGAGTATCCGCCGGAGGTGGACGAGTTCGAGCTGGCCGGCCTCGCGGTGGCGCCGGCGACGCGCGTGCAGCCGCCGCGCGTGGCCGAGGCACCGATCGCCATGGAGTGCCGCCTCGACCGCATCGTCCCCGTCGGTCGCGCCAACCTCGTGCTCGGACGGATCGTCTACGTGCACGTGCGCGACGGACTCTACGACGCGGCCACCGGCCGGCTCGACATGCACCGCCTGCGGCCGGTCGGGCGCCTGGCCGGCAACCTCTACACGCACGTCCACGACATCTTCGAGATGAAGCGGCCGAACGCGGACTACCGCGGCTGAGCGCCGTGCACGACCTCGTGATCGACAACGCCTCCGTCATCGACGGCCTCGGCGGGCCGGCGCGCGCCGGCGGCGTCGCCGTGACCGACGGCCGCATCGTGGCCGTGGGCGGCGACCTCGGCGCCGCGCGCCGGCGCGTGGACGCGCGCGGGCTCACGCTGGCGCCCGGCATCGTCGACCTGCACACCCACTACGACGCGCAGCTCACCTGGGATTCGTTCGCGACGCCGTCCACCGCGCTCGGCGTGACCACGGTCGTCATCGGCAACTGCGGCTTCACCATTGCCCCCTGCCGGCCGGGCGACCGCGACCTCACCCTGCGCGCCCTCACCCACGTCGAGGGCATGTCGCTGGAGGCGCTGCGCGCCGGCGTGCGCTGGGACTTCGAGACCTATCCCCAGTACCTCGACGCCATGGAGCGCCGCGGCGTGGTGCCCAACGTCGGCTCCTTCGTCGGGCACTCGTCGGTGCGGACGTTCGTGCTCGGCCCTGACGCCACGAAGCGCGCGGCCACCGACGCGGAGATCGGCGAGATGCGCCGGATCGTGCTGGAGGCGATGCGGGCCGGCGCCATCGGCTTCGCGACGTCCACGCTCGAACAGCACAACGGCGAGAACGGCATCCCGATGCCGTCACGGCTGGCCGACGAGCGGGAGCTGCTGGCCCTGACCGGCGCGCTGGGCGAGGCGGGCCGCGGCGTCTTCATGCTCACGAAGGGCAGCACCACGACGGTGCCGTGGCTGGAGGAGGTCTCGGCGAAGAGCCGCCGGCCCGTGATGATCGCGGCCATGTTCGTCGATCCCGGCGACCCGACGCGCGTGTTCCGCGAGGTGGCGGAGATCGAGGCGGCGCGCGCGCGCGGGCGCGAGCTGTGGGCGCAGGTGGGCTGTTTCCCGCTCGGCATGGAGTTCACGCTGCGCCATCCGTACCCGCTGGAGGCGTTCCTCACGTGGCGCCCGGCCATCGAGGCGGCGGACGAGACCGCCTACCGGCGCGTGCTCGCCGACCCGTCCTTCCGCAAGCGGCTCAAGGACGAGGCCGCCATCCCGGGCGTGCCGAACCGCTTCTCGAACAAGACGTGGCCGCACCTCACGATCATGTCGGTGGAGCGCTCCGAGCACGCGGCGCTCGTCGGCAGGACGATCGGCGCGCTGGCGGCGGAGTCGGGGCGCGACCCGTTCGACGTCTTCCTCGACTTCGGTCTCGACGGCGAGCTGGACGCCATGTTCGACTGCCGGCTGTTCAACACCGACGAGGACGAGGTGCGCCGCCTCCTGAAGCATCCGCACGCGGCGGTCGGGCTGTCGGATGCCGGCGCCCATCTCTCGTTCCTCTGCGACGCGGGCTTCGGCCTGCACCTGTTCGGCCACTGGGTGCGCGAGCGCGGCGATCTCACGCTGCCCGAGGCGGTCAAGCGGGTGACGAGCGACATCGCCGCCGCGTACCGCATCGCGGACCGCGGCCGGCTCGTGCCCGGCGCATGGGCCGACCTCCTGCTGTTCGATCCGGCCACCGTCGCGCGCGGCGAGAAGCGACGCGTGCACGATCTGCCGACGGGCGCCGAGCGGCTCGACACGCCCGGCGTCGGCGTGCACGGCGTGTGGGTGAACGGCGTGCGCACGGTCGACGAGCGCGGCATCATCGCCGACTGCGGCCGTCCGGGCCGCGTGCTCCGCGACTTTCCGCCCTGATCGCCGAGGAGCGCCACGGGTTTCCCGGGGCGCTCCGAACGCTGGGCGCGTGATCGAGGAGCGCCACGGGTTTCCCGGGGCGCTCCGAACGCTGGGGGGTGTGGGGGGCCATGTCGGGGCCCCCCACGTCAGTGGCGCTGGGTTTGCAACGAAGAGCGGCGATCATGCGGATCGCCCAGGTCGCGCCGCTCTATGAGCCGGTCCCCCCGCGCCTCTATGGCGGCACCGAGCGTGTCGTCTCGTACCTCACCGAGGAGCTCGTCCGGCGAGGTCACGACGTGACGCTGTTCGCCAGCGGCGACTCGCAGACGGCGGCGCGCCTGGTCGCCGTCACCGAGCACGCGCTGCGGCTGGACGCGAAGAGCCGCGAGGTGCTCGCCGCCGGCTTCAGCCGCGAGCTCGGGCGCGTCTTCGGCCACGCGCAGGACTTCGACGTCATCCACTGCCACGTGGACTACCTCGCGTACCCGTTCTCCCGCCTCGTGCGCACGCCGACGCTGCACACCGTGCACGGGCGCCTCGACCTGCCGTATCTCGCTCCCGTGTTCCACGACTTCCCCGACGTGCGGCTCATCTCCATCAGCGACGCGCAGCGCGCGCCGCTGGCGCGTTACGGCGTCACGTGGGCGGGCACCGTGTATCACGGGATGCCGCTCGACCGTTCGCCGTTCGTGGCCCAGCCCGGCGAGTATCTGGCGTTCCTCGGCCGCCTGTCGCCGGAGAAGCAGCCCGAGGTCGCCATCGAGGTGGCCAAGCGGGTGGGCATGCCGCTGCGCATCGCCGCCAAGATCGACGCGAACGATCGCCAGTACGTCGAGCGCGTCGTCGCGCCGCTCCTGGACGATCCTCTCATCGAGTTCATCGGGGAGGTCGAGGACGACCGCAAGGCCGCCTTCCTCGGCGGCGCCCGCGCCCTACTGTTCCCCATCGACTGGCCCGAGCCGTTCGGCCTCGTGATGATCGAGGCGATGGCGTGCGGCACGCCGGTGATCGCGCGGCCCTGCGGGTCCGTGCCCGAGCTGCTCGAGGACGGCCGCACGGGATTCCTCGGCGACACCGTGGACGAGCTCGTCGAGGCCGTGAAGCGCATCGACACGATCGACCGCGCCGAGTGCCGGCGTCACGTCGAGCGCAGGTTCAGCGTCGCGCGGATGGTGGACGACTACGAGGCCATCTACCGCCGCGCGGTGTCCGCGCGGCAGGCGGCATGACGGACCGGCTGCCCAGCGACGACGTCCTCATCGGCGAGCATTACTACATCCTCGCCTCCAGCGTCGCCGCCGACCTGCCCAAGCTCGTCCTCAAGCACGACGACGCGTTCCTGGTGGCGGACCGGCGTGGTGACTTTCCGAACGTTCCCGGCGAGTTCGGCTTCTACTTCGCCGACACGCGCTTTCTCTCGCTGCTGGAGCTGCGGCTGCACGGCCTGCGCGGCATCGCGCTGAACGCCGGCGTCTCCGAAAACGCGCTGGAGGCGGCCATCGACCTCACCAACCCCGACATGCCGCTGCGGCCGCACGTCGTGTTGCCGGGGCGCTCGATGCGGCTGGCGCGCCGGCTGACGATCTACGGCCAGCAGCTCTATCACTGGATGGCCGTCGAGTCGTTCGTTCACGAGCCTCACGATCTCGCGCTCACCCTCTCCTTCACCGCCGACTTCGTCGACGTGTTCGAGGTGCGCGGCCATCCGCGTCCGCGGCGCGGCACGATGTTGCCGGCCCAGGTGGACGAGCGTGTCGTACGGCTCGGCTATCGAGGCCTCGACAGTCTCGTGCGCACGTGCACGCTGGCCTTCGACCCGCCGCCGGCGCGGCTCGACGCGGCGGGCGCCGACTACCGGCTGGCCCTCACGCCGGGCGCGCGCATCGAGCTGTCGCTGGTCGTCACCGCCAACGTCGAGCCGGCGCCGGCGCCGCGCGCGCTCACCTTCTTCGACGCCGCCAAGCGCCGCCGCGCGCCCGTCGAGCGCCTGGAGCAGGAGGCCACGCGCGTCCGCACCAACCACGACCTCTTCGATCACTGGCTGCTGCGCTCGCGGCAGGACCTGCACCTGCTGCTCACCGAGACGCCCGAGGGATTCGTCCCCTACGCCGGCATCCCGTGGTACGTGGCGCCGTTCGGCCGCGACGCCCTCATCACGGCGCTCCAGCTCCTGCCGTTCGAGCCCGAGCTCGCGCGCGGCACGCTGCGCTACCTCGCCCGGATGCAGGGCACCGTCGACGACGCGTTCACCGACCAGGAGCCGGGCAAGATCCTGCACGAGCACCGGCGCGGCGAGATGGCGACCTGCCGCGAGATCCCGTTCATCCCCTACTACGGTAGCGTGGACGCCACGCCGCTCTTCGTCATGCTCGCCGCCGAATACCTGCGCTGGACCGACGACGTGGACTTCGCGCGCGAGATGTGGCCGGCCGTCGACCGCGCGCTCGCGTGGATGTGGTCGATGGGTGAGGCGCACGGGCGCGGCTTCCTCGCCTACGCGCGACGCTCGCCGCTCGGCCTGCCGAATCAGGGCTGGAAGGACTCGCACGACTCGGTCATGCATGCCGACGGCCGGCTCGCCGAGCCGCCGATCGCGCTCGCCGAGGTGCAGGGCTATCAATACGCCGCCCTCCTGGGCGCGGCCGCGATGGCGGAGGCGCTCGGCCGCGAAGCGGAGGCGCCGGCGCTCCGGACGCGCGCGCGGCGCCTGCAAGAGCGCTTCGAGGCGGATTTCTGGCTGCCCGACCAGGCGTTCTACGCGCTCGCGCTCGACCGTGAGGGCGCGCCCTGCCGGGTGATCTCCTCCAACCCCGGGCACCTCCTGTGGACGCACATCGTGAGCGACTCACGCGCGCAGATCGTCACGCGGCGGCTGATGCAGGACGACATGTTCACGGGCTGGGGATTGCGCACGCTGGCGAGCGGCGAGCGCCTGTACAACCCGATGAGCTACCACAACGGCTCCGTGTGGCCGCACGACACGGCGCTGGCTGCCGTCGGCATGCGCCGCTACGGGATGACGGCGCAGTTCCTCACGCTCGCCACCGCCATCTTCGAGTCGGTGCTGCAGTTCGACGAGATGCGGATGCCGGAGCTGTTCTGCGGCTTTCCGCGCGTCGCCGGCTACGCCCCCACGCGCTATCCCGTCGCGTGCTCGCCGCAGGCGTGGGCCACCGGCGTCGTCTTCCAGCTCATCGGCGCGATGCTGGGCCTGCGCCCGGAGGCCGCCGACAACCAGATCACGCTCGAGCGCCCGACGCTGCCCGGCTGGCTCACGTGGATCGAGGCGCGCGGGCTGCGCGTGAGCAAGTCGCGCCTGGCCGTGCGCGTCTCCCAGGGCCACGACAGCGCCGCCGTCGAGCTGCTGGCGCGCGACGGCGACGCCGAGCTCGTCGTCCGGCGGCCGAGCTCGTCGTCCGGCGCTAAGAAAATGGGGGGCCCCGAAATGGCCCCCCATACCCCCCAACGCTCGTCGCGCCCCGGCGAAGCCGTGGCGCGCCTCGACCCCCAACGTTCGGAGCGCCCCGGCACAGCCGGGTCGCTCCTCTAAACCCCCCGATCGCTCACGCTCGGCTCAGCCGCCCACGCGGAGGAAGAACCCGGACACCAGCATGACGAGGAGCGCCGCGCAGATGATCACGTATCGCCGATCCCCGGCGCGGGCGAAGGCGACCAGCGCGGCGAGCAATCCCACCGCCGGCGTGGCCAGGAGCACGACGATGCCGGCGGCGATGATGGCCACGGGCTCCGGCGGCCACCGCGCCAGCGCGTGCGCGATCGGCGGCAGCGAGACGAAGACGTCCACCGCCCGGCCGGCCTCGCGATTCTCGACCACGTGCCTGACGTCGAGCGGGTGGGCGCTGCGGGTGGCGCGGACCTCCAGCGCCACCAGCCCCGCGAGCATCAGCCCCACCGCGACGAAACCGCCGACCAGCAGCACGGCCGGGACCGCGCGCTCGGCCGCACGCTCGGCCCCGCTCATCAGAGCAGCCCGAGGCCGCGGAGCAGCATCGAGGCGGCGAGGTAGAGGACGATCGGCAGGAACAGCTTGCGCACCGTCGTGTTGCGCAGGCGGCCGATGAGCCGCGTGCCCGCGTAGGAGCCGAGCAGCACGCCCAGCGCGACCGGCGTCGCGATCACCGGATGGATGTCGCCGCGGCCGAAGTACACGCCGGCGCTGGCGGCCGCCGTGAGACCGATCATGAAATTGCTGGTGGCCGTCGAGACCTTCATCGGCAGCCGCATGAACGTGTCCATCGCGAGCACCTTGAAGGCGCCGCTGCCGATGCCGAGCAGGCCGGAGAGCACGCCCGCGCCGAACATCACAGCGGTGCCGCGGCCCACGTGCACGGCGTGATAGGGGACGTCGCGGCCGAGCGCGCGGTCGTGGTAAACGCCCTCGAGGCCGAAGCGCTGCGCGAAGGGATCGACGGTCAGCGACTCCGCGACCTCGACGTGCAGTTGGCGGAGCGTCGTGAAGGCCGAGTAGCCGAGCGCGAGGCCAAAGAGGATCTGCAGAGCACGCGCAGGCACCACGCCCACGAGGCCGGCGCCGAGGAGCGCCCCCGACACGGTGGCCGTGGCCAGGAAGAGCCCGAGCCGCAGGTTGGCGAGCCCCGAGGACAGGTGCCCGGCGGCGGCGCCGCAGGAAGTGGCGATGACCGACACGATGCTCGCGCCCATCGCGTACGGCAGGCTCACGCCGAAGAAGAGCGTCAGCACCGGCACGAGCAGGATGCCGCCGCCCAGGCCGAGAATGGCCCCGAGCACGCCGGCGGCGGCCGCCGTCCCGAGCATCATCGATAGGAACGTGATGTCGCTCACGTCAGCCGCGTCATCGCGGACCATTGTAACCGCGGCCGGTGCATTGACGCGTGGGGTGGCCGCGGGCTACGCTCGGCGGCACCGGTCGCAGGCGCTCAGCCGCCGTAAGGAGAGCCGCATGCACGTCGGAATGGCGTCCGTCTTCCAGAATCCGAACAAGGGGCGCACGGACCGCGAGGTCTATCGCAACGAGCTGCGGCTGGCCGACCTCGCGGAGCCGCTGGGCTACGAGTCGGTCTGGGGTGTCGAGCACCACTTCACGGATTACACGATGTGCCCCGACGTGCTGCAGTTCCTCACCTACGTCGCCGGCCGCACCCAGCGCGCGCAGCTGGGCTCGATGGTGGTGGTGCTGCCGTGGCACGACCCGATGCGCGTGGCCGAGGAAGTCGCGATGCTGGACAACATCTCCGAGGGCCGGCTCATCCTGGGCCTCGGCCGCGGCGCCGGCAAGGTGGAGTTCGACGGCTTCCGCCTGCCCATGGACGAATCGCGCCAGCGCTTCGTCGAGTCGGCGGAGATGCTGCTGAAGGGACTCGAGAGCGGCTGGTGCGAGTACGACGGCACGTTCGTGAAGCAGCCACGCGCGGCCATCCGCCCGGCGCCGTTCAAGTCGTTCCGGGGCCGCACGTACGCGGCGGCCGTCTCGCCGGAGTCGCTGCCGATCATGGCCAGGCTCGGCGTCGGCATCCTGATCATCCCGCAGAAGCCCTGGCACGAGGTGGCCAAGGAGCTGGACGCGTACCGCACCGTCTATCGCCAGGTCAACGCGGTGGAGGCGCCGCCGCCGATCTCGGCGGGCTGGACGTTCTGCGACGTCAACGCCGAGCGCGCGCGCGAGATGGCGCGCCGCTATATCGGCGGCTACTACCGGACGGTGCTGGATCACTACCACTTCGAGGGCAACCATCTGGCCAAGACGAAGGGCTACGAGTACTACGGCAAGATGAGCGAGAAGATCGCGGAATATGGAACCGACACCGTCATCGACTATTTCGTCAATCTGCAAGTCTCCGGCACACCGGAGCAGTGCTACGAAAAGATTTTGGACATCCATCGCCGCACCGGCAACAGCCACTACATCGGCGTCTTCTCCTACGCGGGCATGCCGTACGAGGATGCCGAGAGCAACATGCGGCTGTTCGCCAAGGACGTCATGCCGGAGCTCAAGAAGCTGGCGATCGCGGCGCCCGCCGCGCCCGAAGCGGCCGTGGCCGCCGGCGGCAAGGACGTCCGGGCCCTCGGGTTTTGATACCCTTCGAGACGCTGCTCTACGACGCCGCGGACGGGATCGCGACGCTCACGCTCAACCGCCCCGACCGGCTCAACGCCGTCAACGCGACCGTCATCCGTGAGCTCGTCGCCGCCTTCGACCGCGCCGATGCCGACGACGGCGTGCGCGCCGTCATCGTCACCGGCGCCGGCCGCGCGTTCTGCGCGGGCGCCGACCTCGGCGGCGGCGGCACGACGTTCGACGGCCGCGGCGAGAGACCCCAGGACCATCGGGACGGCGGCGGCCTGGTCACGCTGCGCATCTTCGAGATGACGAAACCGGTGATCGCCGCCATCAACGGTCCCGCCGTCGGCTTCGGCATCACGCTGACGCTGGCCATGGACGTCCGGCTCGCCTCGAGCGCGGCGAAGATCGGTTTCGTCTTCGCGCGGCGTGGCGTGGTGCCGGAGGCGTGCAGCACGTGGTTCCTGCCGCGGCTGGTGGGCATCGCGCAGGCAGCCGAGTGGACCTACACCGGCCGCGTGTTCTCGGCCGAGGAAGCGCGCGCGGGCGGCCTGGTGAGCCGGGTGCTGGAGCCGGACGCGCTGATGCCGGCGGCCCTGGCGCTGGCGCGCGAGATCGCCGACAACACGTCGGCCGTCTCCGTCGCGCTCGTCCGCCAGATGCTCTGGCGCATGCTGGGCGCCGGCCACCCGCGCGAGGCGCACCGCATCGACTCGCTCGGCATGTGGCACACCGGCCGCTCGGCCGACGCCCGCGAGGGCATCACGTCCTTCCTGGAGAAGCGGCCGCCGCGCTTCACCGGGCGTCCCAGCAAGGACATGCCGCCCTTCTATCCGTGGTGGACCGGCGGGAACGACGAATGACGACCCCGCTCACCGTGCACCTGCCGTTCAACCGCGACATCCTCGGCGCCGCGTTCACGCCGGCCAAGCGCGGAGCGAAGCCGCCGATCGAGCGCGGCCACTGGATCCTCGTCCAGGACCAGAGCCTGCTCGTCGTGCCGGAGGACGGCGGCTTCCGCCTGCCGCACGGTGACTGTCCGCTCCCACTCGACGCCGCACCCTTCTGGCTCGGCACGTACCGCGACACGCCGTGCTGGGTGGTCCCCGTCGCGGCCGGAGCGCCCATCCCCGGCGAACTGGCGAGCGAGACGCTGGTGCCGATGCGCAACACGCGGCTGCCCGACGATCTGCTCTCGCTCGGCGGCATGGCCATGCAGGCGCTCTGGTGGGAATCGACGAGCGGCCACTGCCCACGCTGCGGCGAGGCGACGGAGCGGATCGAGGGCGAGTGGGGCAAGAAGTGCCCGCGCTGCCGCTACGAGCACTACCCGCACCTGCACCCGGCCACCATCGTGCTCGTCCGCGACGGCCGGCGCGTGCTGCTCACGCGCAAGACGGGCTGGGCGCCGAACCGTTACGCGCTCGTGGCCGGCTTCGTCGACAACGGCGAGTCGCTGGAGGGCTGCGTCGCGCGCGAGATCAAGGAGGAGGTCGGCGTCGACGTGAAAGACATCCGCTACGTCGGCAGCCAGAACTGGCCGTTCCCGAGCCAGGTGATGATCGGCTTCGTCGCCACCTACGCCGGCGGCGACCTCGTCATCGACACGGAGGAGCTGGAGGACGCGCGCTGGTTCCCCTGCGACGCGCTGCCGAGTCTGCCCACGCGCCACTCGATCTCGCGCTTCATCATCGACCACTACGCCCGGCCGTAATACTTGACGCACGCCCTACACTCTTTTCATGTCCCATCGACCGCCGGCAACGGCGCCCGGCACGGAGGTGTCCCGATGACACGATAGAGAGGAGGCGGAGCATGGATGCCTACCAGTGGAAGTCGCTCGATCAGTACGAACGGACGGAGGCGCTGGAAAACCGCGCCCACACCATCGACAACCGGGTCGAGTCCCGAGTCGGCGGGCTCTGCGGCCGCTGCAGTCACGCGATCATCTATCGGCGTCGTGGCTATCCGCATTGCACGATCGTCTGCACGGCGCTCGATCGCGAGGTGCCCGACGACATCTCCGAGTGCTCGCGCTACAGCGATCCGCGCGCGCTCTCGCTCGGTCAGATGGTCGAGATGGCGCTCGACCTCGATCCCCGGCCGCGGGTCGGTCAGTACCTGTGATGACCGTCTTCTTCGATGTTCGGCCGCGCCAGTGGGTGCAAGACGTCGATCGCATAGCCGACATCGAGGCGGTCTCCCAGCCAGCTCGGCATCGCCGTCCGCGCGTGAACGTGGAGCCCCTGAGCGTCGTGCCCCGCGAGTAGCGCGTTGACGGGATCGCTCGGCACGGCCGCGGGCGGCGGAACTTGCGGCAGTGGCCGGCCGTCCGGTCGCCGGAAGCGGAGCTCTCCATCAGCCTGTCGCTCCAGCTGATAACCCTCTTCGTGCACCGCGCGGTGATGGCGGCGACACAGCAACGCGAGATTCGACAGCGTGGTGGGGCCTCCGTGGGCCCAGTGGCGAATGTGATGGCCCTGACCGAACGCTCGTGCGCAGCTGGGGAAGCGGCAGCCGCGGTCCCGGTGCTGAAGAGCACGCCGTAGCGCCGGCGGAATGGTGCGGGTTTTCGCACCGACCTCCGTGATATGGCCGTCGGCGTCATGCTGCATGACGACCCGAGTCGCGTCGCAGGCCAAACGCCGGGACGTCTCCGCGGGAACGTGTGTCCCATCTTCGAGGACCGACTGGCCCGGGGCGTCCGGGTCCGCCAGCACCGGGGCATCGACGTGGACCACGACCTGGTACCGCTCCCCGGGTGTACCGGGATCGATACCATGGTGGAGCGCCGTTTCGGCGACGAGAGCCAGCGCGTCCGCCTGCTGCTGCGCCATGGTGGGCGTTTCCTCGGGAACGTCGTCGTCGTGCGTCGCGCGTGTGCGCTGATACAGCGTCTCGCGGGCCGCGGCGAGCGCCTGCACGAGCACGGCACCGACCTCTGGTGCCAGCCGTCCGCGGATGAGCACCATGCCGTCTTCGTCTTGATACACATGGAGCCCGCGGCTCCGGTGGCGCCGAGTGCTCTCCCGAGCCTCGGCGATGCGGTCCACCCGGCGCCAGCCACGGACGATGCGCTCGACGTGCTCGGCGGTCCCGGCGCGGCC
>WNFR01006722.1_pt1 | contig 17994 bp, 20 predicted proteins | sample 5400221 | NCBI WGS metagenome assembly WNFR01 (sample SAMN13153357, study PRJNA577476) | soil metagenome | isolation source: 40 cm soil under Madrone tree | place: USA:California | collected 2016-06-14
AGCTGACCGTCTCTGTCCGATTCGCTTTGCAGCCTGTTTCAACTCCCGGTTTTCGTGATCGGCGCTTATGGCCTCTGGAGAGGTAAGGGCGACAACTCCTCGCGGTGTTGTGATCGCAATGACATTTGCATGGCGTGTCGTTTTCAGACTCGCGAAGGATCTACAGCCTCCTTGTTCTGTACGGCGCCTCTACTTGCACGACGACCTTCGCATGTGTTATCGCCCTCCTGAATACTCCCACCACATCCGCCGCAACCATCGCGCAAAAGGTCGTCTCTGTCACTCCCGCACAGCGCACCATGCTTCTCTCCAGCTATGTGCCATTTTTTATTATCCCGCTATGTCTTGCAGTGGACATGGCATTGCGGCTGCAGAAATTGGCATCCGTGGGCATTCGCGCGTTTGAGAGCTCAAAGAAAGACTAGTGTAGAATCTATACCCGAGCTTAGCGTCTCCTACCTTATCATGGATGATTTTTGTGACGACTAGATGTGAGATGCAGTCCTGTCCGAAGCACGACGTGGCTATTGATGCCAGCGTACTGCCAGCATTCCGTCTATGCTAGCACCGACATAAGCATAAGTTACCTTAACCTTATAACTCGCGTCCACGCCTCCGTTTTGCAGTCACCCACCAGTACCTGGTCAAACCAAGAAATGCGGCTTGGATGCACAACATGGTCACCACGGTCACTCCGAATAACCAGTATTCTCCCCCGTCCAAATTATTGTGAGGACTGTCGACATTCATCGAGAAAACGCCTTCAAGTCATCATTCAGCAATTTTCCTAAAAAGGAAAACGCGTTTGACATACCAATTGGTATCATCGGCGGCAACGCTATCACGGTGATGAGTGCAAGGATAAACGCCGCACGGTCGCCCTTCGCGCGAACACGTAAAAAGTCGACATTCAAGTTCTGTAAATAAGTCGGATGCGATTGGCTCAGCATCCGCTCATAGTGCGCCAGCGATTGCTGCAAAGTAAAGATGTGGTCTATGCGAGTATTGATATATAACATTCAGCGCCACAACAAATTTTCATTGGCGGGGGGCTGGCTGACCTTGGACGTCCCCGAGATAAATGCTGACTTCTGCATTGTCGCCGGCGACAAGGCCGTCCGCGGTCATCAGTCGCTTGCGGATACCCGCGACGACCTCCGGTTTTGTCGCCAAGACACGGGCCACGGACGTGACGAGCCGTCTCGTTCGTGCCACACGGCGAAGATCAGACGAGGTGCGGCCAAAGCTCGGTTTGACGTTGCGCGATCTGCTTCTCGAGGGCTTAAAGACGCCGATGCAGCGGGAAAAGGCACGCCGCAGACGCCGCAGCATTAGACCGAAGGTCAACCGAGGAAGCGAGAATTGGGTTTTCGTTGTCTTGACGGAGGAGACATCTCTGATAAACAGATGCTTTTCATCCGCGAGCGAATTTGCAGCGATGGTTTTCTCCTCGGACGTATGTAGGCGAGATGGCCGTGCGTGCGCCAAAGAGATGGGAGGTGCGGTCACGGTGGACCCTGGACTGTCCTCATTATACACAACGGATTCTATAGCCATAACTTCTTTTTCGATCTCTTCCACAAATGGAAAGAACGAATCGACGATTGAATCCAGAATTCCATGAGCAATCCAAGCTGGGCGAATCGTAAGAGTGACCCTCTATTGTAGATGAGTCATTGGGGACATACCAGACGATTTACGAGCACTCTGCGCCGTGGTTTGAAGTTTTCCCCGAACACGGTCTAGATGCTCTGCAAAATAGTATGTTTGTTTTATCAACACACGGTCACGGATATTACTTACCTGAGATGTTCGAAAAATGGAACTAAAAATGTGGTGTTTCAAATAGGGTACATATAGATACACAATTCCAACTCACGGTGCATATACCACCCCGAAACACCACCAGGTACACAATGATTTCGTTTACAACGCCGTGGTCTTCATGTTGAAAACTACCAGTCTTCTGACTGATGGCGTCAAGGCGCTCGGGGGAAGTCGAGGATTCGAGTGCGCGGAAAACAATGAAAGAATATCCGAGCTTGACAAATAGTTCCAATTTTTCGCGCGGCTCCCGCTGTAGAATGTCCTCCAGCGTCAGGGGATGCAGATGTAATAACTGTCCTTCGAAGTTGGCTCAACCCTCATTCCAAATGGAAGGGAGTGCTTACTTTGCCCAGAGTCCTCATATCCTCCCATGATGGGTTTGCAACGTCAAGCCACCAAGCAGGCGCGGGCCTTCCGGCTTCGGAATCCCTTAGAGGTGGTGATGGGTATTTCAAAGCATTTAATGATGGTGGCGTTGCCGAGGGCGCCTTATTTTTTCCTTTCTCCATGTGTTGTGATGCCTTGTTGGGTGCATCAGCACGAGGTACCTCGCTAACCCCATTTCGGGGAGTGCAACCCTGGTTGGCGTGGTGAGAGTGGGATTGATGGGGGTAGTCAAGCTCGGATATCATTGTAGTGCGCCCATGGTGTCGCAGGCGGCGGGACTTGCCGTGTTTATGGAGTAGATTTTCTAAGTGCGGGAGCATCGAGTCCAGCGAGAACGTGCGCACGGCTTGCTGACCCCCCTCCACCGGGCCAGGATCCAGCGAGTGGTCATTTGCAGAAGGAGAATAAAGGTTGAACTCGCGAGGCATAGTCCGACGAGCCTCACGGACTCTCAAACGTGCCGCGACCGTTCGTTCATACAGCGCGTGTTGCTGGATGTCGACAACGCTGGAACGGCTGGAACGGCGACGCTTACGATGCGTCGATTTGTTGGCCGTGCGGAAGGACGAGCGAGAACTTTCCGAGGCTGTATCTTGATTGAACGACGAAGACGAATCTGCCCAGTTTGCGCGCGCCCATCGAGTGATGGCCCGCTCCAAGCGAGTGGCAATAGCACTAAGACGCCCACCAGAAAGATGAAACGTGTTATAAGATGTGGTTGAAGATGAACCTTGAGAGGACGCAGAGTCCGGGTCCAACGCTCGAGAAGTTGGGTATTGAACTCCACGGTATATGTCGTGATCCGTCATCTCGTTATGGTCAATAATATTTTTCGGAACAACCTCTTGCGGAGACAGTTGGGGCACGAATGATACAGAGTGCTCCATGGAGAGTAAAATGGTTAAGAGGGGAAACGAGGGTCCGTGAGGAGGCGTGAGCGGGGATGCGAGCACAGGCAGGTAAAGGCCATGAGGTGAAAATGTCCGCCACGGAATATCATTAAATGTTCTCACACGTGCATGAATAAAAACTTTGTCATCTAGGCAGTAGGCCTGCTGACGATGTTAAACAAACAGCACAGAACCAATATACTAATACAATGTACCAAGAAGAGCGTTAAGATACTGTAAGAACATGACACCCAAGTGAAGAGTACAAACATGCCATTACTGCCTTCGCGATTGTAGTCTATCCTTGCGCGATACATCGTTAACATCATCACGGGCTTGTCGAGCGCTTGCGGCCAAAAGAGATCCTATCGCCATGGCATCTCTCGACCGTGGGGACTGATCAACAGAATCACTGTTAGAAGAATAAGGTGAGGGTGGCCCTTGCGGCGGCGGCGAAGGACATGAAGTCGGAATGGTGCGATATGTGGACGGGGGAGATTCTGAACTCCGAAAACGTTTATGCGAATGGAGGTGCGAACGGGAATGGGCATGAGTGGAACGTTGACTCGGGGTGTCGCTCGAGTTATATGCGAAATGCGTAGTCGGTGCATCAGGTGCGTGATAGGGACCGTTGTGCTGTGGTGCCGAAGGGTATGGAGGTTCTTGCATCTGCTTTGAAGGTAATTGATAATATTCGAGCATAGAGCGATGGAGGGACGCGACGGACGCAATCCTCTGAGAAATTTACGGGTGGTTTGGTTGCTAAGTTGGCACACAATAACCGATAAAGTTGCTATTACCTGATCCTCGGCGCTCTTTGCATTTAACATTGCCATTAACATTTCTCGGTCACCATCACCACGTGAACGGTAAGCCCCAAGAATTTCACGAAGGGTCGGAGGCGGTGGCTAGTAGAATGGAGAGTGAGATGGGAAAGGATAAGGAGAGCTAAGGAAATACCTGGTCGAGTACTTGCCATGTGGAGGCAAGAAGGGAGGCGGAAGGATGGGATGGAAGACGATCAGAGACAGTGTGAGGATCAGAAGGATGAGAGGAGGAAGCGATGGATGTCATGGGGAAGAAAAAGCGAGGGCGAGTGAAGCCAAGGCAAAGCCAGTCTTTTGAGCGAAAGCCAAGTATCTTCGCCATCCGTGCAAGGGGTAAATTTAGAAATGCCAAGCCAATGTGCTATTTTTTGTCTTCATTCGATGACAGGGCCGAGGGCTGTAAGCAAGGCAGAACGTGCGCCTTTCCGCGACATGTTCTTATCGAAATTACAGAGATATGAAGGCCACAAATGTGAGCCAGGTGCTGCGAGAAGCAAGTCGAGTGCAGAGGCAAGTCGAGTGCAGAGGCCAAAGACAAGTCTCCACTCGGCCACGATTAAACGTGGGCTATTTTTGTCACTTCCTCTTGGCATTAGCACACTCGTATTATGTAATAAATCCCACATGCACCGGCGAGATCCGGGAAAAGTTATTTACAGCTTTAATTTTAATCTAATTTTAATCTTTCCCCACCGAATCTCAACTTGCCACAGCATGCCATGATGCTGCTACGTGAGGAACATCAATCAACACTGTTACCAAGTACTTTCAGAAGTGGTCGAGGCTGAATCTTCATGGATTTAAACCCGAGCAACCCTTCAGATCGGGTGTCACTGCCGAGACACAAGGTAACCAGATGCCAAGCCAGATGCCAGATACTGACACCCGAATGTGTTATAATGGTTCACGCTAATACCTTCTAAGCGGACGTATATCACAGTTGACGATGCGGCGCAGCGCTTTCTGGCGATGAAGCTGAAGTCTTATATCTCTGTCCTGTCCGTCTTGTCCAGTGCGGGTACAGCTCCCGCGACCATGACAAGTGCGAAGCAATTGATCCGGAGGGCATCCCCCTCACCCCACCTCGACACGTACAAAGACCTAAGGCTTTGCGCGTCACATCCAGAACCTTCATACCCAGCTTGTGCCAATTCCTTGTCTACGCCAAGGACTGAGAGACGGTGTCCACTTTGAGTCGAGTCGTTACGTTCCAACAATAAATGTTCGGTCGTGACAAAACGTGAATTCCAATCGGAAAACGCCCAGACGTCGAAGGTCAACGGTGATTGTATTGCATCACGTCCATATTCGTACTACAACTGGAATACCGTATCCCCAGCCTCTGATACCATCAGTTATTTGGAGCCTTTCTTAGCGACAAGAGTACGAACTGCGCCTATGATATCCCTTATTTGGTGTCAGCTACTGGAGCTACAGAAAGAACCTAACGTCTGAGTCCATTAACAGTCCGATCTCTGGCAGCGCCAGGGACACCCAATATCAGAATCGGACGTGCACATTGAAACGTCATAGTGTGCACTCCTTTTGCTCTCTGTCCAGAAAGTGGGCAACTGTCTTGTAAATCTCCTCCCACTAGCACGGGAAGAAGCTTGTACTGAGCGAGGTGCTTGTAGAGCCGACGGAATATGACGTCTTATGTGCTCAAGGGTTGCTTGACCTGGGCCCAAGACAGGCCCTACTTGATTGACGCAGTACCGGGACTCAAAATAGATGTGAGCAAAGGTACTACGCGTAAACTAAAGACATAATCGCCACCGACCTGGAAGGTAGGTTCAGACCAAGCAGGGAATGCGAGGTCATTATATCCAGTGGCGTTCTTGACACTGAGACCGTGATGGCCGCCGATTGAGGGACTGACACGAACTGACACGAACATTCCCGCAAAGGGAACAAGGTCGTATTATTCGTGTAGTATGTATTTGGGGAATCCAAGATCTAGACACCTCCGAAGGATGGCGTTTTTCCTCTTCACTACTGCGGCAGGACTCGGCGAATGTGCACCAACGTACACTTCTTTCGCTTTCTTATTTGGGCTGATCGTCTTTTTCAAATGTACATGCAGCGAGCGGTCTTGTAAAAGTTACTGTAAGCAACCGGCTTGTGATCGGCCTACTATCCCGAGCTCGGCGCTCAAAGCGACGTTATCTTGGGGATCAGAAAGGTTGACCGATGTAAGTGATTTTGCAATTTATTGCCTGGTGTACGGTATCGGACTGTTACATATATTAGCAATCGGAGTGGCGGTGAGACAATCTGGGGTCACCACAGAATGTACGTAAACCACGTCAAATTTAGCGTGTTCAACCGGAAGCCAGACGAGATCACACAGTAACCTGCATGATTCCAAACGTGGGCCGTCAAATCCGCCCAAAGAGCCTGGGATCTCACTGTTTATTGCTGTTGTTCCATCTGCGCAGGCGCAAAGCTCGTTCGCGAAAACACCATACTTGCGATGGTCCCTGACTTGATACCGAGGTTGAACGTTGACCATGCAAAAATGGATGAAACTAGAACAAGAAAAATACCGGCAACCAGATACTCACCACTGATAACAAAACCCAAACGGTCTTTGTGCTGCTCTCTCCGAACTAGGAACAGGTTTCCATACAAAAATCGCGAATGTGGTGTCTGAGCCTATCGCCGCTGAACTCCACGTGGAACCTCCCTGTCCGTCCTGGGCTTGCGCCTCACGATTTCCTGACCTCGATTGGCAAAAAAGCCCAGTGTCGTAATTTCCAGGAGCGGCGCACACAATTTGGTAACAGCGATCCTGGAAAAGTAGGGTTTCTCTGTGGGTGTTGCAAATCTGCGGTACTGGTCAAACCGGGGTTGACAGTTATCTCTTGGAGTCCCCTACAACCGCTGGGTGTGGTCCATGATGTGGGCCACCCCATAACTGGAGAGTCCGACGGCAATTGGGAATTAACAGGATCGGTCTTCCAGCGCACTGGTTAGGACAAGTAGTTCAGTCGACAGTAACACTCTGTGGTAACTGTGTCACCCTGTATTATCAGTCATCGAAAATCAAGTCAGTAACCCTGTTGGTCTCCGTAGATACCAAGCCAATGGACTCACACATATCGTCAAGTCGAATACCACGTTTTGGATGAGTTGAAATCAAGCAAGGTTCTGGTCCGCCATTGGGGACATGTAACCATGTAAGAAATCGAGATGTTCAGCATGATTTGGATATGACTGGACACCATCCGTTGCATACGCTTATACTAAAAACCGCATAGCTCGAGCTCCGTAGGGGTGCTCGCGATCCAACAGATATGGACGCCTGTGGATATGCCCTTTAATCCTAGGGACCAGTCGAAGACGCCTGTCATTTGCAATGAAGAGAGCCTCCTAAGCACTCCAAAAGTAGCACACATCAATTCCATTTAAGGTTACGTTTCCGGAGAGGGGTGAAAAGGGCCGAGTGTATTCGTATCGCGCGACAGGGCGACCGCTTGATGGTATCACGTGCACGGAGCAGTTGGCATGCGTACCGCCCAGCGTTCTGTAGAAATGTAGACCCAAGAGGAATATCTCATTAAAGCACACGTTCCAAGAGCCCACGAGGCTGCCTGATGCCCGCCTAAAGACAATTCTGGATAGAATAAGTACACAGAGATTACGGTGAGTGCCGCTGACAACCTGAACGGGTCTATCCATAAGAATCTACAGCAGAGATCCATCATTCTCATCGACCGTCGAAGAACTCCTTACAGGATCTGGGTGATTGGATTCAACGTCTTATCGACAAGCAACAGAGAATGGGAAGATACCAAAGTAAGGATGGGCCTGTGCTTCTCGAGCGGTCAGACGGTCCTGATGGTCGTAGCGAAGGAGCTTGTCCAGGAAATCAATGGCTTCGTTCGTGATGTACCGCTGGTTCTCAGAAGTGATGAATCGAGTCCACGGTTTCCTTGGATACCTGCACGACGGGATAAGTTGAATGGAGGCATAGTCTCTTAACTTCAATCACCTTCCCAGGATGTCGTCATACTGTGCATCGAGCTCGATGTCGTACTTTTCGAGGTATGCGTATAGCTCGTCTGTTCCGAGAACCTTGGTTATTTTTACGAGTTGATCGTAATTGTCATGACCGTGGAAGAATGGCTCTTTTCGGAAAATCTGGAATCCATATATGGGTGAAGACACAAGGCTACACAGAGTTAGCGCGTACCATTGACGCAAACATGCAGCCAAAGCTCCACATGTCCAAGCTGTAGTCATACTCTTGAAAGTCTACGAGTAACTCTGGGCCCTTGAAGTAACGTGAAGCAACGCGGACATTGTACTGAGTTCTTGGATGATAGAACTCGGCCAAACCCCAGTCTATGAGTCGCAGCTGCGTCCGGTAAAGATTATATCGAAGAAGTTACGCAGAATGTGGAAGGGCACACCTTGCGTCGCTCGTGATCAATCATAACGTTGTGTGGCTTCACGTCGCGATGCATAATACCCTTGGAATGACAGAAATCCAACGCCTGCCGAGATCTGAGATTAGATGAAAATACATGAAAGGGTTGATGATACCTTTAAGAGCTCCAGCATGTAGTATCTAACATCCATATCACTAAAACGCTGATAGAGGACCTTAAAATCGATGTTGTTAACGTATTCGGTAACGAGGCTGGGAATCTTGGACAACGGATCCCGCACGACATCGAGCAAAGCAACGATGTTCGGGCCGCCAGCCAGATTTTGCAAAATTTTTATTTCGCGCTTGATTTTCTTCTTCTTTACTGGCTTTAGCACCTTGATGATACATTTTTCGTCGTTTGCTATGTTTGTCCCCTCGAAGACCTGAAGGAGGTTCGAAGTCGCAAATGGCGTGAGGCATGAGAAAACGGACTTCGGAGTACTTTCCCCGTCCAACTTTCCGGACAATCTCATAGTGATCCTGGGACCCCCATTGTACCTGAAGGTTGTCTGGAAAGACATCATGAATCGTCGAGGAAACTGGAGTGAGGCGCTAGGAACGCACCGTACTCGTGCCATGACGGACCCAGTTTCGCATTCACATCCGCGTAGATCCGTGCTACTGAGGTGGCTGTCGCACGACCCATCGAAACCCTACAGAGAAGAGGAACGTGGAGGGATGTCAGAGGTGTATCGTGCCAAACACGCTTGACTGGGAACTATTTGGGGAAATATCTCCCACGCTTATTGGCCCCCATTCTGGCTCATCGCTGGCTCATCGATAGCGCTTTCTTTCGTTTTTTTTCAACGGTCGATGAGCCAGCGCCAATGCAATGCCGCGAAACCACCGAAATTTTGGCCAACTGGTGTTCAGTACTTGAACACTCCCTACTTTCACCCCTCGATATCGGAGAGTGCACTATCGTTTCTGAGAGGGTGTAACCGAAAGCGAACCCAACTACCTCCTGCCCCACAGTCGCTTGGTGTGATTCGTCCAATCACAGATCGTTCACACCCCGCCCACGGACAGCACGGATTATTCGCGGCGAGGAAAATTCCTGCGCGGACTCTTATTGTCGAGTATATTGGCGAAGTACACTCCGATGAGCGACCGACGTCCGACTACGACGTTTCGCTCTATCGGTTTTCGGGTAACGGTGAAAACGTTGGGGTGGACGCAAGTAGCATGGGAAATGAGGCTCGATTCGTGAACGATTACCGCGGTATTCGACCAAGACCTAATGCTGAGTTTGCAGACCGGCGGACGACCGGTGGGGACCTCAGAATGGGGATCTGGAGTCTGGCCGAGGGAATTAGGAAGGGTGACGAAATTGTGGTATCATACGGAAAGAGTTGGTGGTCAGCTCGGTGTCTATCTTGACCTGGAATGGTTTCACGGACCCTTTTCCTAGCGAGTGGTACATCAGAACATTCGCGGCATTCTTGAGGATATTTCACATTTTTTTAACCTCTAGAGGTATTGCTTTACACCTGTAGAGTTAAATTAAACGATAGGCCTTGTTACTTGACCTGGCGGTAGCGATACAATGAGTTGTAGGCATTTTGTTGGCAAAGATAGAGAAGCCCGGTGGATTCTCTCCCACTGGCCTCGCGCAAACGACATTGATGAAACGGCGTTCTGTAATGTAGATGTGTGGACTTGTGGATTATGGCCATGTGGAGAAAAACCGCCGGAAGAGAGTGACATTAAGAGACATTAAGTATTAAAGATTAGATTGTCGGATATTGAGTTTTTCTTAATCAAATCAAATCAATCCTTAAAAGCACCGCCCCGCCGTGGTAAGTCGGAAGCTTTTGGGGGATTGCACGTGCCACTGAGAACCCGATCCAAACAGAGACACACAAACGCGAGCAACGCGCCTTCTGTCGTTGTCTCGTTCGTTGTGCGATGTTCCTCCGTTTATCTCCCCAAGGCATTAATTCCTTTATCTCATATTATACATGTTCTCGCTCTGCAAGGAGCTTATCGTATGCCCTCCATCACACTCCTCACCCAATATCGCCAAGTCGTCACCAGAACCAGTTCAAGGTAACCAACCCATCCTCCCTTGGTCACTCGTGACACCATCTTGATCGCGTGCTGTTGCAGCGGCTTTTTCATCCATCTAGGCCATCATATGCTCCGAAAGACCCATATGAAATTCTCGGCGTGAGCAGAGACGCACCTCCTTCTGAAATTAAGAAGGTCTATTTTTCCGTACGTGTCTCTATTATTTTCTTGCCGTGCTTGGTTCCAATTAACGTCTTGACTCAGCTGGCCCGGAAATATCACCCGGACACAAATCCTGACAAAAACGCGCAGGAGAAATTTGTCGAAATTCAAGAGGCATATGATGTGTGTCAGTGGTCATGGCCATTGCTGCGTACGCTCTGACTGGGACCCTTAGATTCTGAAAGACGAGAAAAAGAGGGCCGCTTTCGATCAGTATGGTGCGGCTTCACAACAACCTGGCTTTGACCCAGAAGCATTTGGACGCAGTCCCTTTGGAAGCGGTTTTGGGTCTCCGTTCGGACGTGGCGGCGGGCAATCTGACCTCTTTGACCAACTCTTTGGTGCACTTGGAGGGCGAGGTCGTCCAGGGGCTTCCTCATTTACTCAGAATCTCAGGGGTGCAGATATCGAAGCCACCGTTGGTGTGAGCTTCATGGAAGCAGCCAAGGGCACTTCACGGACTATCAAAGTGAACCCAGTCGTTGATTGCAGTACATGTACCGGTACCGGACTCAGATCGGGATCTCAACGCTCGAAATGCCCTACATGTAACGGTTCGGGCACTAGGACGTTCGTTATTGACAGCGGATTTCAGATGGCAAGTACATGCCCAACTTGCCAGGGTGTGGGAACTGTTATCCCCCGCGGACACCACTGCAGGGAGTGTGATGGTATCGGCAAGGTAAGGGGTCGCAAGAGTGTTAAAGTAGATATTCCCGCTGGTAAGTTTCATTCTCTCGAGCGCTTGGTGCCCGCTTCCTATGGTTACCGTGGCTGCTTATAGGGATTGAGGACGGCATGACCATTCGGGTTCCAAACGCTGGTGATGCGCCAGACCATGGCAAGGGTCACACTGGTGACCTCCTCGTGCGCGTCAATGTTGCGACCTCCAAGTCATTCAGGCGACAAGGTTCCAACATTTATCATGATGCCCGTATACCCCTTCACACTGCGTTACTGGGTGGAAGAGTGCGCGTACCTACACTGGACGGCGACGTGGACGTGCGCGTACCTGGTGGTACCCAGCAAGGCCAAGAAATGGTCTTGAAAAGTCGTGGGATTCAGGCTGTATTCGGCGGAGAAAAGGGTGATCTCTTCGTGACCTTCATGGTGCAAATTCCAAGGCAAGTGTGCCAGGTAGTAGGGTGTTGGACTTTGTTCTGAATGTGTTGACGAATCTGTTAGATCGCTGACGGATCGTCAACGAGAAATTCTTCAGGAGTACGCTGATGACGTGGAAGGCCGAAATGCTCAGAAGTCGCCAAAAGAATCACAGGAACCCCCAAGCGACGTTGACGAGAATGGGTCGACATTCTCGACGAGTTCTAATCGCAACGCGTCGTTCGATAGTGACAACGGTACGGCAGATTTTTCTTCCACGACCTCACACCGGACGGGCGACAGTTGGTTGTCCCGCTTGGGGAGGAAAATCCGCGACCTTACGGGGTCTTAGATGTCTTTCACTTTAATTTACGAATTGGCACTCGCAGGTAACGAAGAGAATAGGAACGAGAAAGCTGAATCAGACCCACGGGAGAAGAGGAGAGCAACCGGGTAGAGATGGAGGAAGGCCACAATAGAGCATTTAATTTTAAGATAATAAGAGCAATTTTTCGCAATTAATGTTTTGGTTGGGGTTATGAGGAAGAAACTTAAAGAAATTAAATTGGGACGGAAACGGACGGACACCGACTGTCGACTTCCCGATCTTTCCTCTGGGAGCAGGGGTGGGTCGGCTTGGAGCGTGTTTGTTTACGTCCACGCTATCCATCGAAGCATTCGACGATCTCACCTGGTCTCTCGGCGCCCGTCCCCCGCCACCGGCGCTTCTCTCTGTTTACTCATTCCTCCAGCTAAGCAAACACGACAGCACCCACCGTCATGAATCTCTGCTCTCAAAAGATTCTTTTTTTTCTTTCTGGGTCTCGGTCGGAAGTCTCATAACGCCACCTCGCCGTCAACTTTTTTTTTATGGGGGGATCGTACCTCGTTGGTTAGACTCGCCCGGCATTCTTTTTCTGTCCGTCACAGTCCAAAGAATCCATGCATAAACTATACTCAACTATACTCAAGTGAATATCCTTATTGGTGTTAGCGAGCTTATTCCGTTGATTGGACATCACCCTCTGGATGAGTTCTGCCATGTAACCATATTCTCGGATGCTCTCGTTTCCCTTCAGGCAATGATTTTAATTCCAGCGAGATATCTCGTAGGTATACATCCCCCCTTCCGCATCTATAAAATGCTCCACACGATGAGCGGTTTCTCCACAGTCTTAGGACCACTTCCTAGGAATACCACTCCATCTAAATCTATCGTCTCTGACATCCATGCTTCACTTTCTGCCTTGGTCATCTCGTTCGGTATCGAGCGACGATGGTGTTCATCGTGGATCCATTTTGTCGAACGGGAGATGTAAGGCTGGATCTTTGTCTCCCGCTACATCTAGCCCGGAGTCTTCCGCTACCTATCTTCCCGAAGCCCCCAACAAAAGTCAGACTCTTCCTTACTTTGTTCGGGAGAAGGGGATCAAAATAAAAATTGATGGCCAACCCCATTCTCAACCTCTGTCCACTGTGCGGATTCTGGTAGCGCATATTGGGTAACGAGTCTTCCCAATTCAAAAATAAGGCCGCTTCGATCTCACTATTCCACAGCGCGGCCTTAACGTTGTTCCTCGCGACGACTGACGCAGTAAGTGACAGCCTGGCTCTTCTGCCTCGATGCTCGTCCTTACCCGAAAACATGACCCAGACAATCGTGTCCACATGCTTGCCAACCATCGTACGAGAATTCGATGGTTCACAATCTGATTACACCTGGATTGGCGTTGCATATCTGCTCACGCAGACTGCATGCCAGCCGCTTTACGGCAGAATTTCTGACCTTACCGGAAGGAAGGTAAATGAGTTTGATTTCAGGACTTCGCAGCAGCTGATCCAGAGTCAGTGGGTCCTTTTCTCGAGTATCCTCGTGTTCGCTCTTGGTTCCTTACTCTGTGGAGCTGCTCGAGTGCGTAATTCCCTGTCGATCGCCCTCTCGTGGTAATATTTTCCTACAGGATATAAAATGGCTAATTGCCGCACGCGCGTTATCTGGCGTGGGTGGAGGAGGAATAGTCTGCTCTGTCTGGGTCATCACTTCGGAGATTGTGGAGGTTCAAAACAGGGCAAAGTGGTCTCAAGCCCTGAGTGTTACCTGGAGTTGTTCTGCAATGGCAGGCCCACTGCTCGGCGGCTTATTTACTAGTAAGCGACAACCACTTAAATCTACTTCCGTTTCTCATCCAGATTGTCAGGTCACGGTTCTTCCGCATTAAACTGGCGATGGGCCTGTACGTCATGTCAACCTTCTAGGCCTGCAATATAGATCACCTAACTCACAATTCAGTTTATCTCAACATCCCCATCTGTTGCGTCGGTTCTCTTGTACTAGTATTGTCACTACACGGGATCAAACTGGCAGTTCCGGACGGCGCTTCTTGGAAAGACTTCCTTCGGAAGTTCGATTTCGTTGGCTTGTAAGCAGCAGAACGCACTTCTGCTCCTTGTTCAGATCAACTCATAAGAAGAACAGGCTCCTATTCATGGGTAGCACCTCCTGCATAATTGTAGGATTTAGCTTTGCCAGTGCTCACGGCTGTGAGTCTCACAAACCCTACTTTTATCGAGAGTCTTATGGTGCCGCGGTCTAGGGGCAGCAACCTCAACGCTTACATTGATCATTATCGGTTCTTGCTTATTGATCGCAGCTGGAGTTCACGAGGTTCTGACAACCCGCGACGCATTATTTCCCCCTGCAATCTTTAATAATTTAAATATCAGTACGTTCACAGTCGCCTTCCTTTAGTGCTTCCCTCTTCCTTTCTGATATTTCCTAGTTATTCTTCTCATTATCAGCCTCCTTCACAATGTCGCATTCCAATCTGGGACATTCTATTTGGCCCTATACTTCCAGGTGCGCAGCGCGTGTTGACTTTGCAGAACTTTGAAATCCAACCCACGCCTCAGACTGTCAACGCATCAATTTCGAACATCCGTGCCGGGATCATGGTCCTTCCATACTCTTTGGGGTCATCTTTGGCCTCCATGCCTGTGGCTTGGCTTCTAGGTGCCATTCAGAGGCGCACACATAACACGGTTGGCCAAAAATTGGTCATTTCCGCAGGTCTGTTTATTGCCACGACAGGGTTTGGTGCGTATGATTTGCGCTTTCCAAATGCGACTGGCTAGACCTTTCTCCAGCACTTCTGTGCCTCCTTGGCGTGAACACTCCAACTAAGATGCAATCGTTTCTCCCACTTTTGGGGGGCATTGGCTTGGGCATGCTGTTCCACGCGCCGTACCAAGCCTTGACGGGTGCTTTATCTCCAAAAGAATTGGCAGCAGGAACGAGTGTGTTTTTCCTCGTCCGTTTCACGGGCGCAACAGTTGGCTTGGCACGTATCAATCAAATTTCTTGTATCTCCTTTGAGTTGACATGTCGTCGCGCCCAGTCCATCGCAGGTGCAATTTACGAGGGCGGTGTGTCTCGCAATCTCCTGCAGGGATCGTCCCTGGCATCGCAATCGGTCTCAACGAATGTTCACCATCAGGATGTTGTTATCGCCGTGGGCGCTATTCGGGTCTGTGTGGTGTTTCTAGATGCCGCGCGGTTCTTATCCATTCTTAAATCCACTTCTCACACACAGGACATTTGGACCATGTGCGCGCCTTGTTTAGGAAGCGCTCTACTTGTACGTTGCACTCCCGTGATGCTGCGCGGACAGAACCCCATGTCATCTTCTCGTTCACAGCTGTCTCTGTTCTTGCGTCCCACCCCTTTGCCATCATCCGAAAAATCTGCAGGTGCAAATACTGGAGCGGATGCAAAACAATTGTTTAAAGAATCAGCCTGATTCACATCTATCAACTGGTGCTGGGTACCAGACATACGGTGTATCACTTAGTAACCAAATATACCATATTATACTTGAGAGGAGCTATTTGTCTTGGACAATTGAGAAATGTGTGTTCTCTCGGTTAATAATTTTCGTAAAATCATCAGACACATAGGAATGGAAGGGGGTGCTCATCTATTGTGCAAAAAGTGCCGGTCTGTGAGATGCCCTACCACTTACAGACCCAGGACAACGTGACTAACGCGGGTGGATTCCGACAGCCTTCCGGCGCTATCATAGAATGGCATGCGACATGAGCGCTATTACTGTAAGAGAATCTGGGCGGCGAAGTTCCACAGGTTGTATGGAGGCGCCTCTCGTTTGTTGGCGCACACGACTCAAACGGACCCACGGTAACAGTAGCACGCGGTCAATCCGCGCGCCGGCGCCTAACTACCCTACCCATGGTAAAATAACTTAGCCGAGTTTTTGCGTTCAGAAGATGATTTTATATTTATCTTTCAAGAGACAGACGTATATGCGGTTCTCTTCTATCTCCCACAGACCGTTGTTTTGTTTTTGAAAAAAAAAAAGGGTTTGTTCAAGTTTTTGTGCATGAAACCCCCTAAAAAAACCGAAGAAAATGCCCAAAATCCTAGATTCTTTGAAAAAAACTTACTTTATGTGGTAGCAAGAACATCTAAAACAGACTTGATTTCCGAAACTAGTGCCAGATTGAGGTCAAAGTGGGTCGCAATCACGTGCCTGAATTATTCATCTTCGTTTCCCGGTTCCTGGCGCGGCGCGGCAACCGGTTAACTCAGTGGAAGTAGACTTTTTCACTATGACCAAATCAAACCTACCGTCTCACAAGCAAATAAAATATCAGCCATGCGTTTTAGGGAGACCTGCAACATCTGGTGGATGTGAACATAAGTGACAGGTAGGTTGTCGTGGGTATCACATCAGGGCACGGGCTTCATAAAATCTGCGAAGTTCTAGTTTTTGAACAATTACTTACTGCGGGGACGATTCGGCTCTATTCGTGCGGCGCGATCAAAGCACACTCAAACTATCGTAGTAGTGGTTGATCAGTCAATTCATGTCGTCCAGGTTGAAATTATTTGTTGGGCCTGAGAAATAAACACGGATACAAAGAAAGGCACTGCCGTCTGACGAGAAGAGTCTGGATGACCAGCACTACTACCCAACACCACCTCTTATCGCGGGAGTCCAATTCAAACTGGACGAGTTATTCCACACAGAAAAATAATGAAGGAAACCGAAGTGCCGGAACCGGAAAGAGGTAAAATCACGTGACGACAGTCGGACCATTTTGGGGCGTCCGATTCGGCCAGACAAGTGTGAGGGTGCGATATGTTCATAGTTAAACCATCATGGGGATGCAATGTCTGAATCACAGTGACCGGGCCAAAAGATGAGAGGGCCACATGCTACCACGTGCAGTATTGCCTCCATCTGGGCTCCGGCCCGGGTTGATTGATGGGCGCTGGTTGGGTTATCTTGGTTGGGTTATCTTGGTTGGGTTATCTTGTTGGGTTATCGTTTCGAAGCTAGCTGAAAATAGAGCGCTTTCCAAGGAAGCCTAACGCATGGACGGCCGAAGATCGCCAGCCACGAGGTCGACGACAGTTATCAATCGTGTTTCGTGGACACTGGGTATTGGTATGTGCAAACGGCAGGAGGCGGATGGCTGCCAGCTAGACAGCTACTATTTGCGAGAGCGTGTCTAAGCTACAGAAGCAGGGTACGTGGTGTAAACGACAACGAAAAGAGGGTCGCAAGGTGGCCACGGCAATTCGAGTACCGATCCATCCGTTGGAAGATGGTCAAGTTAAAGGGTTGTTCCAGCACGGTGAGATAGAATAGTGGCGTGGCGAGAGATAGAAGATAAGAACGTGATCGAAGGTTGGCTTAGGTTAAGGGTTGGATAAGGTGGGTCATGCGACGATAGAGTGCCTTCTTGGCGATTCCTGTGTCGAGTAAGTAGCACCGAGCCTAGAAGCGCAACCGTGTGACAAGACCGCGCATGGACCACTCCTTGTTTGACTTGCGATTTGCGCCCGCATGTTTGACCTTAGTAGCTTGCCTACGCTTTGTTTGAGAGGGCACCGGGGAAGAGAGGTGACCGGTGGCTGGACAAAGCAAGTCATTTCTGACTCTCTGACGCTGACGGATAGGCAACCAATTGAAGGGGAGACACAGCTTGGGCGGTGCACTATTTTAAGAGATTCTGTTCCGAATGTCATAGTCCTAATACAGTCGACAGGGAATTTTGGGTCACACGACACCCTTTATTAGCCCGTGTGCGATATCCCTCCCTCCCTCACCCTTGACTCTATTCCACTACCATGTCTACAGAATTCGCTGTTCCAGACGTCGTCGCTTCCGTCAATATCGACCTTCACAAGTCCATGACTCTCTCTTCCATGTCCTCCATCACCTCCATAACTTCTCAACCCCTGTTGCATTCGTTGGGGGGTCCTCGCCCTGCC
>WNFR01003927.1_pt1 | contig 17993 bp, 13 predicted proteins | sample 5400221 | NCBI WGS metagenome assembly WNFR01 (sample SAMN13153357, study PRJNA577476) | soil metagenome | isolation source: 40 cm soil under Madrone tree | place: USA:California | collected 2016-06-14
GTCGCATACCTGTTCCGCGACACCGCGCTCGGGGGCACGAGCTTCTACCGCTCCCTGCTCAGCGACGAGGAGACCGAGCGCATGATCAATGACGCCGGCCGGATGAGTGCCGCCGAGTTCAGCGCGCGCTATGGCCTCGAGGCCGGCTACCTGAGTGGCAGCAACCGCTTCTTCGAGCGCGTGGCGCAGGTCCCCGCAGCGTGGAATCGCATGCTGTTCTACAACGGCGACCTGTTCCACTCCGCGGACATCGCCGCGCCCGCGCGGCTCAGCGCAGATCCGCGCACCGGCCGGCTGACCCTGAACGGCTTCTTCACCTGCCGTCCCGCGGCGCGTTGAGCGCGCCTACTTGCAGTCGTCGGAGAGCCCGTTGCTGCCCCTCGCCTGCTCCTGCTTGCAGCGCGCCGAGGCGCGGTTGATGTCGGTCTGCTGGAACTCGCGGTTGCGCGCGGCAGCCCGCTTCCGGGCGTCCGCCACCTGCTTCGCGTGCTCGAGGTCCTGCTGCAGTCCGGGCGCGTCCGCCGGGCGCTCCAGCGCGGCGACGCGGTCGGACCCGACCGGAAGCAGCGTGAAGAAGGTCGTCCAGGCACCGCTCGGCCAAACTGCCCGGACGTCACGCGTCTGGATGGTGCTCGACTTGCCGCCGCTCTGGTAAGCGCGGGTCACGGGAACCGCGCCGAGCGACTTGCCGCCCTCGAAGATCTCCGCGCCGTCCGGCACGCTCTCGTAGGTGAGCATCGCGCTCTTCGGAGCGGTCGCCGCGCACGCGCACAGCAGCGCGGCCGCCAGGGGACTGCCGAGCAGCACCCGTGTCCGATGTGTCATAGCGTCACCAGTTGGTCCGTGTACTGGCTGTCCGTCGACTAACCGGCGCCGCCCGCCGCGGCCGGCGCCTGGGTTCCGGCGGCGCAGTTCTCGGCGATGAAGCATGCGTGCGAGGGCATGACGCGCGTGCACGTCTCGATCACGCCGGCGACCTCCTCGAGGTAGTCCGCGATCTCCTTCTCGGTCAGCAGGTCAGCGAGCGGGTGATACGACTGCGCGCGGTTGCGCTGTCCGTGCATGACCTGCAGCCAGCTCAGCTTGGTGAACAGCTCGTTGCCCTCGCGGAACACGCGCCCGTGCGTGCGGAAGAGGTCCAAGCGGTGCTGCAGGAAGTCCGGCACCTGCATCGTGCGCGTGTAGTTCCAGAAGGGCGTGTCGGTGCGCTCGGTCGCCTTGTAGTGCAGGATGATGAAGTCCCGCACCCACTCGTACTCCTGGCGCATGACCGCATTGTACTGGTCGCGGTCCTGCGCCTGGAAGCCGGCTGAGGGGAAGAACGCCAGCAGGTGGGAGATCGACTTCTGCACCAGGTGGATGCTGGTGGACTCCAGGGGCTCGAGAAAGCCACTGGCCAGGCCCACCGACACCACGTTGCGGTTCCAGGCGAGCTTGCGCCGTCCCGTCGTGAAGCGGATGGTGCGCGGCTGCGCGAGCGGCTCGCCGTCAAGGTTGCCGAGCAGCACCGCAGTCGCCTCGTCCTCGCTCAGGTACTTGCTCGAAAAGACGTAGCCGTTGCCGATGCGGTGCTGCAGCGGAATGCGCCACTGCCACCCGGCCTGGCGCGCCGTCGCCCGCGTATAGGGGTGCAGCTGGTGAGCCGAGCGGCACGGCACCGCGACCGCCCGATCGCAGGGCAGCCAGTGCGACCAGTCCTCGAATCCGGTGTGCAGGGCGCCCTCGATCAGCAGACCGCGGAATCCGGAGCAGTCGATGAACAGCTCGCCCTCGACGGTGGCGCCGGAATTGAGCCTGACGGCGCGGACGTAGCCGTCGCCCTCACGTAACTGCACGTCGACGATGCGGCCCTCGACCCGCTGTACGCCCCGCGCCTCGCTGTAGCCGCGCAGGTAGCGCGCGTAGAGCGAGGCATCGAAATGGAAGGCATAGGCGATCTGCGACAGCGGCGACTTCGGCATGTCGGCGCGCGGGCGCATGAACTTGTCGTGCAGGCAGGCCGTTGTGTTGATCGAGTAGTATTCTAGCTCCTTGGCCTTGCCGGCCAGGTACTGCTTGAGCCAGTACTGATGGAAGTCGACCGTCCACGTATCCTGGCCCACCGCGCCGAAACCATGGATGTAGCGATCGCCGAGGCGCGCCCAGTTGACGAACTCGATGCCGAGCTTGAAGGTGGCCTGGGTCTGCCGCACGAACTCGTTCTCGTCGAGTTCGAGCATGGCATTGAACACGATGATGGGCGGGATGGTCGCCTCGCCGACGCCGACCGTGCCGATTTCCTCCGACTCAATCAGCGTGATCGGGTAGCGCCCCTTGAGCACCTTGGCGAGCGCCGCGGCCGTCATCCAGCCGGATGAGCCGCCGCCGACGATCACGATGCGCATGGATTGAGCGTCCGCCATCAATTGCTCCGCCTGGCGGCGTGCTGCGAGCCGTCCGGCGATCATTGTGCACGCATCGCCCCGCAAAAAAAAAGAACCGTGCCGCCCTTCGCAGGCGGCGGCACGGGCCGTTATCGCTGGTCAGCGTCCGAACTTGTAGAGGACACGCACGTCGTAATTCAAGCCCGTCTGAATCGTGGTGACCGGACCGCCGAAGGCCGAGATGGTCTGGTACTTCGGCTTGTTGAGGTTGTTGCCTTCGAAACGGATGCCGAGGCCCTTGAGCCAGCCCGACTGGAACTCGTAGCCCGCCTGCGCCGACACCCACCTCTGCGGCTGGATGTAGACCAACACGGGGTAGTTGCCGACGTTGGTGTTGCTGGCCACGCTGCCGATGTACTCGGAACGCTTGTTGTTGGCCACGAAGGCGCTGAAGCCCCACTTCTCGAAGTAGAGGATCTCTTTCACATTGACGTGCGACAGGTCCGGAAGCGGCATCGTCAGGTTGAGCGGTACCTGCGTCGCCGGTCCCAGGCCGATCGTGTTCGGCACCACCACCGAGCTCAGCGTCGAGGAGTAGCTGCCCGTGATGCCGAACCCGTCGAGCCACGAGGTCGCCATGCCAAAGGGCAGCGAGGCCGCGAGCTCGATGCCGCGGATGTTGCCGCCGTGGCCATTGACCTGCTGGGTATAGATCCCGTTCGGCCCGCTGGGCGGGACCGTCACGCCCAGGCTCTGCGCGAGCTGGGTGAAGTCGTACCCGAACTCGGTGAACTGCGTGATGTAGGTGTTCAGCCGCTTGTAGAACGCTGCCGCGCTCAGGTAGCCCTTCGTCTGGAAGTACTTCTCGAAGGACAGGTCGAACGCCGTCGCCTTGAAGGGCTTCAGGTCGGGATTGCCGGCGGACCCGACGAGTCTACCCAGAGTACTGTCGAGGGAAAGGGCCAGCGTATTGCGCATCGCGGTCATGTCCGGACGCGCGATCTGCTCGGAAACCCCCAAGCGCAGCAGCTTGCTGTTGCCGAGGTCTCCGGTCAGGTTCAGGGCCGGCAGGAAGTCGTTATAGGTCGCGCCCCCGTTGCTCAAGCTGACGGCCGGATTGGTCAGTGTCACGGCGGACCCGACGTTGGCGCGATAGCCTTGCGCGGACTGGTCGGAGTGCACCCACTGGGCACCCAGGTTGCCGCGCACCGGGATGCCGAACCAGTTGGTCTTGATGTCGAGCTTGCCGTAGCCCGTCGTGACCTTCTCGGTAACCGTCCAGGTCTTCACGAGGATGTCCGAGTTGTACTTGGGCAGGAGCTGCGCTCCCGGCCACAGGTTGGCTGCCGGACTGAACGACACGAAGCTGAGTCCGGTGTTGCCGACGTCGCCCGCCACGGACGCGTTGCCGGGGAAGGCGATGTCGCCGTAGCCGCCGGGGTTCATCGAGATGACCAAGCCCTCGTTAGTGATGTAATCCTTGTGGCGATCGGTGTAGTTGAGACCGAACTGTAGCTTGTTGAACAACCTCGCCGCGATGGGGTGGTCGAAGTCGAGGCGCACGGCGGTCAGCTTGTCGGTGATCGTCGGCCCCTTGCTGTAGCCCGCCTGCGGCACCGTAGCGCCTGCGAACGCGCCCGAGGGATAGGAGACGCCGCTCCAGCCGTCGATGCTGTGGATGAAGATCTGCGTCGGATCGCTGTACGGCGTGCTGAGCGTCAGCTGCGGGGTGCCGCCGCCGACGGCCGCGGCGCCGTTCGTGAACGAGAGCGTCGTCGCCGCGTTGGCCGTTGCGTAGGCCTCGTTGTCTCGCTCGATGCGCTGTGCCCGGTTGTGGTTCATGTCCAGGGAGGCGGCCCAGCGGTCGGAGAACTCCAGGCGGTGGTTCCACCCGAAGGACTCGATCGTGTCCTGGTCGAAGATCACTTCGTTGCGGTTGATGAGTCCGTAGTTGGGCGGTGAGGGATTCTGCGCGGTGGGCGTGTACGGGGCCATCTGGATCGATCCTGAATCCACGATGCCGTTCACGACCGTCGCGTTGGTGATCGTGTTGATGCCGGGCGAGCCGAAGGCAAGGCCCGCCTGCGCCTCGGTGATGTGCTGGTTCAGGTCGAGCTTCGCGTAGTACCAGTCGATCTCGCTGGTGTACACGTCGTTCGGCTTGAACTTGAGGATCGCCGCGCCGCCGTCGCGCTTCTCCGAGTAATTGTTGGTGGCGTAGTTGAAGCCGCCGACGAACTGCGCGGGCCCGAGCTGCGCGCCGCTCGGACTCATCACGTTGTTGTAGGTGGCGTTGCCCCACGAGCTGTCGTTGAGCGAGGCGCTGTCGTGGTCGGAGTGCACGAAGCCGATCGCGAGGCCGAGCTTGCGGTCCGCGAACTGGTCGATGAAGCTCAGGCTATAGCGCTTGCCCTTGCCGACCGGCTGGCCGGGGACTCCCCTGCCGAAACGGTCACCCTCCCAGGTGCCCTTGGCGATCAGGTGGTCATATTTGAGCGGATCGACCAGGCGCTGGTCGATCGTGCCCGCGAGGCCCGCCGTCATCAGCGCGGAATCGCCGCTCTTGTAGACCGTCGCACCGGCAATCAACTCGGCCGGGTAGACGCTCAGGTCCACGGCGCGGCTGTCGAGCGTGCTGGTCTGCTCGCGGCCGTTCATCAGGTAGCCGTTGAAGTCGGGGCCCAGCCCGCGGATGCTGATGCTGGTCGCGTTACCCTGGCTGTCGCGCTGGGTGGTCACGCCCGGCAGCCGGGCGAGAGACTCGGCGATGGTCGTGTCCGGCAGCTTGCCGATGTCCTCGGCCGAGATCGTCTCCTCGATGACGTCCGCATTCTCCTTGACCTTGATCGCACTCTCGATCGCCGCCCGGATGCCGGTGACCACCACTTCCTGGAGCTGTCCCGAGCCGGAGGTCTCCGCCTGGTCGGCGGCGCGCGCCACGCTGCCGGCAGCCGTCAGCACCAGCGCGCAGCCCGTCGCGGTCGAGCCGGCGGCGAGCCCACCTGAGCGGATGAACGAGCGGACGAACAGGCTGATCGGGCGGGGCTTCTGAGTCTTCACCTGGTGTTCCCCCTCATGTCGTCACCGGCCGCGTGCGGGCCTGCAGCTTGCTGCAGACTCTCCGACGGCCTTTCCCCCAGTCGAGAATACGTATGGTTACGAAGATTGATCTCGGTCAATATGACTAGTCATCTTAATCGCCTTGCGCAGTGCGCTAACCCCCCCGCATACGTATTCATGCCGTCGCGCGGCCCCCACAGCGAGCCACCAGCTCACCGGCACGAGGCAGCGAGGCGAGCCGCCGCAGGGCACGAGGCCGGCGATGGGGCCCCCCACTGACGCGCAGCGGGAAACTCCTACCCGGTCAGCGACGTCGAAGGGCTTAGGCATCGCCGGCGTTCCGGATTTGCGTCGTTTGTGGGTTTACCGCAACCTCTGGAGAGCTCATGTGATCAGACTACGCTCGACGCTCGCACTCGCGGTGGCGCTGGGGCTCCCGGCCGCCGTCATTGGCGAGAGTGCTGGGGGGGCGCCGACCGTGCTGTTCTCGCCCGAAATGCAGGGATCGCTCGATACGACCTATGGCGGGTCGGAGGGAGCGGTCCTGCGGCAGACGATCCGCGAACGGGTCGGCGCTGCGCTGCGCGGCGCCGGGTGCGACGGAATCGCCCAGGTCGAAATCACGCTGCTCGATGCGCGCCCGACCCACCCGACCGACAAACAGATCGGTGCCGACGCAGCCCTCGACCGCCTGCGAACGCACTTTGCCGGCGGCGCCGCGTTCAGCGCGCGGCTCTTCGACCCGGCCGGCCGCGAGCTCAAGTCGCTGCGCTACGACTGGTACGCGCCGGATGACCGCCACGGCTCGCGCGCCGCCGACCCCTGGGGCGACGTACGGCTCGCGAGCGAGGGGCTCGGTTCACAACTCGCGCACGAGTGCCGCGCGCTGGCGCGCGCGCACCCGACGACTCCCTGAGCGTGCGCGGGCGCGCGGTGCGCCCGCGCATACGTATTCATGCGCCTCGGCCCGCGCCCCTCGTCTATTGTCCCCGACAACAGAGGGGAATTGTCCTGATGCGACCGAACGCCCGGCCTGCTGTGGCATGGCGTCTGTGCGCCTTCGCGCTATTGGCGTTGCCCAGCCTCGGCGCGGCGGCGCGGCCGCCAGCGAGCGTCCCGGATGTCTCACACGAGGCGGCGCGCCCGAGCGCCGCCTGGATCCGCGACGGAGTGATCTACGAGATCTTTCCGCGCGACTTCTCGGCCGGTGGCAACCTGGCCGGCGTCACCGCACAGCTCGACCGCCTGCAGCAGCTCGGCGTCACGATCCTGTGGCTGATGCCGATCCACCCGATCGGCGAGCTGCACAGGAAGGGGCCTTTCGGCAGTCCGTACGCGGTGCGCAACTTTGCGGCGATCAATCCGCAGTATGGCACGGCGGCCGACCTGCACGCCCTGGTGCGCGGCGCACACCAGCACGGCATGAAGCTGATCATCGACATGGTCGCCAACCACACCTCCTGGGACTCGGTGATGATGCGCGATCCGGCGTTCTACAAGCACGAGAAGGGCCGGATCGTTTCGCCCGAGCCCGATTGGGACGACGTCGCGCAGCTCGACTACGACAATCCGCGGCTGCGCCAGTACATGATCGCGATGCTGTCGAAGTGGGTCCGCGACTTCGATCTCGACGGCTTCCGCTGCGATGCCGCCGCCTACGTGCCGACCTCGTTCTGGGAGGAGGCCCGCGCTGCACTCGAGCAGCTCAAGCCGGACATCATCATGCTCGCCGAGGCCGACCAGGCCGATCTGCTCGTGCACGCCTTCGACCTCGACTACGACTGGGCGCTGCACGGCACGCTCGAGCAGGTCATCCACGGCACCGCAGCCGCCTCGGAGCTCGCCACGACCTGGCGTCGCGAGTCGGCCCACTACCCGCACGGCGCCCTGCACATGCGTTTCTCGGACAACCACGACCAGCGGCGCGCGATCACGCGCTTCGGCGAGCGAGCCGCGCTGGCGGCCTCGGTGATGATGTTCACACTGGACGGCGTGCCGATGCTCTACAACGGGATGGAGGTCGGCGACGCCGGCGAATCAACCGATCCGGCCCTGTTCGAACGTGTGCCGATCTACTGGGAGTCCGGCTCCGGACACCTGCGACCGTGGTTCACGCCGTTCTACCAGGTACTGATCGCGTTGCGCCGGACATACGCCGCGCTGACGGCCGGTGAGGTGGTGTGGCTCAACAACAGCGACGAGGGCCGCGTGCTCACCTTCCTGCGCCGTGCACCAAACGAGACGATCCTCGTGGCGATCAATCTCTCCAGCGAGCCCTTCAGCGGCGAGGTACGCGGTGCGGAGGGCGACTTCCACGACATCACGCCCGCCGCTCTGCAGCCGATGCCCGCGCGCGCGCGGGGGGCGCCTCCGGCACTGTCCCTCGAGGCCTGGGGCTTCCGCATCTATCGCGCAACGCCCAGCGCTGCGCCATGAGCCCGCGCCCGGCGCGCGCGCAGCGCTGCCTGGCGCTGGCCGGAGTGCTGCTCCTCGCCGGCGCGCGCGCGGTCAGTGCCGCCCCGCCCTCCTACCTCGAGCGCCTGCCGGAGCAGGAGATCATCTATTTCCTGTTGCCTGACCGCTTTGCCAGGTCCGATCCGGAGCCCGAGACCGCCCGCGGCGTCGACCGGCTGGTGACGGGTTACGACCCGACCGACCCGAGGTTCTATCACGGCGGCTCGCTCCGCGGCGTAGTCCGGCAGCTCGGGTACATCCAGGCGCTCGGGGCAACGGCGCTATGGATTGCACCCGTGTTCGTCAATCAGCTGGTCCAGGGACCTCCGGGCCACGAGAGCGCCGGCTACCACGGCTACTGGATCACCGACTTCATGCACGTCGACCCGCATTTCGGAACCGACGCCGATCTGCATGCGCTGGTGAGCGCCGCCCATGCGCGCGGCATGAAGGTCTACCTGGACATCGTCGTCAATCACACGGCCGACGTCATCCGCTACCGGGAGTGCCCGGTCGCGCCGTGCCCGTACCGGAGCGAGGCGGAGTACCCCTACACGCGGCGCGGCGGCCTCGACGGCGCAGCGATCAACGATGGCTTTCTCGGGCTCGACGGCCCGTACCAGACTGACGCGAACTTCGCGCACCTGACGCGCCCCGATTACGCCTATACCCCGTACCCGCCACCGGGCCAGGAGCACCGCAAGGTCCCCGACTGGCTCAACGACCCGATCTACTACCACAACCGCGGTGATACCACGTACGCCGGTGAGAGCCTCCTGCTCGGCGACTTCTCCGGGCTCGACGACCTGATGACCGAACATCCGCGCGTCCGGCGCGGCATGATCGAGATCTTCGGGTACTGGATTGAACAGTACCGGATCGACGGCTTCCGCATCGACACCGCGAAGTTCGTCAATCCGGAATTCTGGCGGGCTTTCGCTCCGGCGATGCTGGCACGCGCCGCCGCGGTAGGCATCAGCCACTTCCACATGTTCGGCGAAGTCGAGACCGGCACGACGGACACGGCGCTGCTCGCCAGGCACGTGCGCGAAGACAACCTGCCGGCCGTGCTCGATTTCGCCTTCGCGGCGGCCGTCCGTGATACGGTCGCCGGCGAAGCCGGTACCAGCAAGCTCGCGCGCGTGTTCGCCGATGACGAGCTGTATGCGGGCGGCGCCGCCACGGCGCGCCAGCTGCCGACGTTCATCAGCAACCACGACGCGGGCCGATTCGGCTATCTGGTGCGCCGCGCCCGGCCCCGGATCGAGGCCGGCGAGCAGCTGCGGCGCGTTCTGCTCGCCAACGCGCTGCTGCTGACGCTGCGCGGCGTGCCGGCGCTGTACTACGGCGATGAGCAGGGCTTCCTCGGCGATGGCGGGGACGCGAGCGCGCGGCAGGACATGTTCGCGACCCGGGTCGAGAAGTACGCCCACGAAGCGCGGCTCGGTATCGCGACGACCGGCTCCGGCGATCACTATCAGATAACGCACCCGCTGTACCTCGCGATCACCGAGCTGGCGCACCTGCGCCTGGCCCATCGCGCGCTGCTGCTGGGCCGGCAGCAGACGCGTGCGGCTGGCGACACCCCGGGCCTGTTCGCGGTGTCGCGCTTCGACCCGGCCGACGGCCACGAGATCGTGCTTGCCTTCAATACCTCGCCGCAGGCGATCGACGCCCTGATCCGCGTGGACGCGCACTCCGGCCGTTTCCGAGCTCTCCATGGCGAGTGCGCCGCCGAGAGCTCCGCCCCCGGCAGCTACCGAGTGCGCGTCCCGGAGCTCGGGTACGTCATCTGTGAAGCGGAAGCCGGCGCTTGAGCACCGAGCGCGCAAGGCTGGCGAATCCGGCGGCCGCGCCGTGGTGGCGCGGCGCCGTGATCTACCAGATCTACCCGCGCAGCTTCGCCGACTCGAATGGCGACGGCATCGGAGACCTGCCCGGGATAACTGCGCGCCTCGCGCACGTCGCTTGGCTCGGCGTCGACGCGATCTGGCTCTCGCCCTTCTTCGCCTCTCCGATGAAGGACTTCGGCTACGACATCAGCAACTATTGCGACGTCGATCCGATGTTCGGCACCCTTGCGGACTTCGACCGGCTGCTGGCGCGTGCGCACGAGCTCGGTCTGCGCATCGTCATCGACCAGGTGCTGTCGCACACCTCGGACCAGCATCCCTGGTTCCAGCAGAGCCGCGTCAGCCGCGACAATCCCCGCAGCGACTGGTACGTGTGGGCCGACGCCCGCGCCGACGGCACCCCCCCGAACAACTGGCAGTCGCTGTTCGGCGGCTCGGCGTGGACCTGGGACGCCCGCCGCTGCCAGTACTTCATGCACAACTTCCTGCCCGAGCAGCCCGACTTGAACGTCCACAACCCCGCAGTGCAGGACGCGCTGTTCGAGTGCATGCGGTTCTGGTTCGACCGCGGCGTGGACGGCTTCCGCCTCGATGCCATCAACCATGCCATGCACGACCGCCAGCTCCGCGACAACCCGCCGGCGCTGCCGAGCGGGCGGCCGCCGCAACGCTCCGCGGATTTCCAGCAGGCCCTGCACAACAGGTCGCAGCCGGAGATGATCCCGTTCCTCGAGCGCATCCGCGCACTGGCCGAAGAGTACGGGGGGCGGTTCACGGTGGCCGAGATCGGCGGCGAGGGCGCCGAGTCGGACATGCCTGTCTACACGCAGGGGACGCGGCGCCTGCACACCGCGTACGGCTTCAATTTCCTGTACGCAGACCGGCTGAGCCCCGAGCTGGTTCGCCGAACCATGGGCGCCTGGCCGGACACGCCGGGCACCGGCTGGCCGAGTTGGGCCTTCTCCAACCACGACGCGCCGCGCGCCGTGTCGCGCTGGGCGGCGCCCGAGGAGCGAGCGGCCTGTGCGCGGTTCGCGATGCTGCTGCTGCTCACCCTGCGGGGCAACGCGTTCCTCTACCAGGGCGAGGAACTGGGATTGCCGCAGGCGCAGATAGGCTTCGAGGATCTACGCGACCCGGAGGCGGTCGCCAACTGGCCGCTGACACTGGGACGCGACGGGGCGCGCACGCCGATGCCGTGGCGCGCCGCGGCACCGCAGGCCGGCTTCACCACCGGCAAGCCCTGGCTGCCACTCGGCAGCGGGCACGCAGAGTTGGCCGTGTATGCGCAGCAGCACGACGCGCACTCGACCCTCAATCTCACGCGCCACCTGCTCGGCTTCCGCCGCCAGCACGCCGCACTGCGCACGGGCACGCTGCGTTTTCTCGACACGCCCGAGCCCCTCCTGGCCTTCGAGCGATGCACGGGCAGCGAGCGGTTGCTTTGCCTGTTCAATTTCGGGGCGGCGGCGCAGCCGGTGCCGGCCGCGCTCGCCCGCCCATGGCGGGTGCTGGAGCAGGTCGGCGACGCGAGCCTGCAGACGCTCCCGCGCTGGTCGGGGCTGATCGCCGCACCGGTTACTTGAAGGACGAGGCCGGGGCCCGCGCTAGTGATAGCGTACGAAGACCGGCTAAGAACCAGGAATCAATCGATGAATCGTTTATACGAGCATCAGACTGGCCGGTGGCTGCGCCGGATTCCCTTAATCATGTGCGTCTTCCTGGTCGGAGCGCTGCTGTGCGGTGCCAGCCGTGCCCAGGCGTGCACGAACGACAACAACGTGGAATGGAACTACCTGTTCTCGGACCAGGGACCGATGTACGACAGCAATCCGGAGCCCACCGCAACGACTTCGGTAACTGTCAAACTGCGCACGTGCAAGGCAGACATCACCAGCGCCAACGTCAAGTACTACGATGCGGCTGACAGCGCTTTCCATTGGGTATCGATGGTCTGGGTAGCCAACGATCCGACAGGCACGTTCGACTACTGGTCGGGCACCGTGCCCGCCAGCTCCTCGGACAAGTACTACCGTTTCCAGATCAACGACGGCACGGCTACCGCCTGGCTCAACGCCGCCGGAATCACATCCGCCGAGCCCTCTTCGGGCGACTTCTTCATCATCCCGGGCTTCAAGACGCCGGATTGGATGAAGAACGGGGTGATGTACCAGATCTTCCCAGACCGCTTCTATGACGGAGAGACGTCCAACGACGTGACCAATGGCCGTTACACGTACGCCGGCTGCGCGACCGAGAAGCACGCGTGGGGCACGAGCGTCACCCCCAACGTCAGGGGCTGCCAGACCGAGGTGTTTTTCGGGGGCGATCTCGCGGGCATCGACCAGAAGCTGAGCTACATCAAGCAGACGTTGGGTGCGGACATCATTTACCTCAATCCCATCTTCAACTCCCCCACCAACCACAAGTACGACACACAGGACTATTACACCGTCGACCCCGCGTTCGGCACGAGTTCCACCCTGCAGCATCTGATCGGCGACATCCACAGCAGCACCAACGGTCCGAAGGGCTACATCATCCTCGACGGCGTGTTCAACCACAGCGGCGACAGCAACTGCTGGTTCGACAAGCAGCTCTACGGCTCCCTCACTTGCTCCTACCAGGGCGCGTACCAGTCGCAATCGAGCTCCTATTACGGTTACTACACGTTCCAGTCGTGGCCCAACACCTACTCCTCCTTCTTCGGCTTCGGCGGCATGCCGAAGCTCGATTACGGTCCGAGCGGTTCAGTGGTGCGCGACCGAATCTACGGCGGAAAGACCTCCGTCGTACAGACCTATCTGCGAGCGCCGTACCGCATAGACGGCTGGCGGCTCGATGTGGCGCAGTCTCTTGACGGCGGTGGCAAAGATGGGAGCGATGGCACCAATCACGAGATCATGCGAGAACTGCGGGCTGCGGTGAAATCCGTCAACCCCGACGCCGAAATCCTCGGCGAGTACTGGGGTGATGCTTCGCCGTGGCTCGACGACGGCAAGGAATGGGACGGGGCCATGAACTACAACGGCTTCACCCGGCCGGTCTCGGAGTGGATCTGCGGTGAGGACGAGAGCGCCAAGCGCGCCTCGGTCAACGAGAGCACGCTCGACCGCCGGCTTCATGCCAACCGCGCCGACCTGCCCGTCGACGTCCAGGAGACGATGACGAACGAGCTCGGGACGCACGATACGGCGCGTTTTGCCACGCGCTGTGGCGGTGATATCCGGAAGACCTATCTGGGACTCATCTTCACGTTCACCTACGTCGGCACGCCGACCATCTACTATGGAGATGAGTACGGTATGCAGGGCGGGCCCGACCCGGATGATCGGCGCACCTTCGACTGGTCGCGGGCGAATACCGGCGATCCGGCCGTGGCCCTCACCCAGAAGCTCATTTCGATCCGCAATCGGTATCCGGCGCTGCGCACGGGCTCGTTCATGTCGTTGCTCACGGACGACACGAACCACATCTACTCTTTCGGGCGCTTGGACGCGCGCAGCCGGATCGCGGTGGTGCTGAGCAACGACAGCGCCGACCACACGGTGACCGTGCCGGTGTGGCAACTGAGCATGCCGAACGGCACGACCGTGAGCGATCTGCTGACGGGGAATGCCTATACCGTGCGCGGCGGTAACGTCACAGTGAGGGTCGCCGGACACTACGGTGTCATTCTGGCGCAGTGAGAAGCGCGACCGAGCCGCCGGGGGTGCCCTCGGCTCCATCAGCATCTGGGCAGAAGTGATGCGCGGTTCCCGCCGGCACCAGCAGCGCGATCGCGGTGACGTACTGCCGATAGGCGGCCTGCTGGGCGGCCGTCAGCTTGCCGGCGGCGAGCGCTACACCGCCGGGATTATCGGCACCGTTGATATCGTCGGTGCCCGCGGCCGCTCGCATGCGCAAGGCTGGCGCCCGCGGCTGCGGAGCGTGCGTACAGTGGGCGAGATCGGGGGTCGATTTCCGTTCATGGACGCCAATTATCGGCGCATGCCGTGCGCCAGAAAGCAAAGCATACGTATTCACGCGCCGGATCTATACTTGGCTGACCGGAGGGGGAACTGACTCAGTGAGTCAAGAGAAAGCCTACGGGCGTGTGCCGGGGAAGGCCACGTCGTTTGACATCGCGTATCGCGCGGGGGTGTCCCAGCCGACCGTGTCGCGCGCTCTGCGGGGCAGCCCGCAGGTGAGCGAGGAGACGCGCAAGCGCGTGCTCGCGGTCGCGCAGCAGCTGAACTACACGGTCGACAAGAACGCCTCGAACCTGCGGTTCCAGCGCTCCGGTACGCTCGCGCTGCTGATCTTCGAAGACCCCACCCCGGATGACTCCGCGATCAATCCGTTTTTTGTGTCGATGCTGGGCTCGATCACGCGCGCCTGCGCGCAGCGCGGCTATGACCTGCTGGTCTCCTTCCAGCAGCAGTCGGGCAACTGGCACGAGGAATATGAGGACAGCAGGCGGGCCGACGGCCTGATTCTGCTGGGCTACGGTGATTACCAGCAGTACCGGGTGCGGCTCGAGCGCCTGACCGGCCAGGGCACGCATTTCGTGCGTTGGGGGGCCGTGCAGCCCGGGCAGCCGGGACTGTCGATCGGCTCCGACAACTGCCAGGGCGGCTACCAGGCCACACGCCACCTCATCGGCCTGCGCCGCCGCCGACTCGCTTTTCTGGGTGGCGCCTCGCGAGGCTGCCCCGAATTCCTCGATCGCTACCGCGGCTTCCTGCGAGCCCTCGATGAAGCCAACATCCCCCCGACCCCTGCCCTGCAGGTGGACGCCATCACCACGGAGGAGGCGGGCTACGCGGCGGCCAACGAGCTGCGCGGGCGCGCCATTGCGTTTGACGCCATCGTGTGTGCGAGCGATCTCATCGCGCTCGGCGCGATGCGCGCCCTGCAGGAGCATCGGATCGATGTGCCCACGGAGGTCTCCGTGGTCGGCTTCGATGACATACCCGCGGCGGGGCTCGCGAACCCGCCGCTGACCACCGTCGCGCAGAACACCCGTCTCGCCGGCGAGGTGCTGGTCGACACCCTCCTCAGGCAGATCCGGGACGAGCCCGCCGAGGCGCGGATGTTGCCGACGCGCCTGGTGGTGCGACGCTCATGTGGTGCCAGCGCGGTTTGCCCCGACCAGCTCGCGTTCGCCGGACCGTAGCGATTCCCCGGGCCGTTCCCGGGCCGCCTGCGGAACGCGCAGCACCAACAGTCCGGCAACCACCAGACTCACGCCGCCGAGAACCAGCGCGTAGATCGGCGCCCCGCCGAACAGCGCGCGCAGCAGAAAGCCGAGCATGCTGGCGGCGACCAGCTGCGGAATCACGATGAAGAAATTGAAAATGCCCATGTAGACGCCCATTTTCTTCGCCGGCACGCTGCTCGAGAGCAGCGCATAGGGAAGCGAGAGAATCGAGCCCCACGCTAAGCCCATGCCCAGCATGGGCAGCAGCAGCCAGTGCGGATCGTGAATGAAGGGAAACGACAGCAGCGCAGCGCCGCCCGCCCACAGATTGACGAGATGGCTCACCTGCAGACCCAGCCGGCGTGCCATCAGCGGAATGACCGCTGCGGCCAGTGCGGCAAAGCCGTTGTAGGCCGCGAACAGCACACCGACCCAGTTCGCGGCGCGGTTATAGATGACCGCCAGATCGCCCATGATGGTGGCGAACGGACCCGAGCGCAGACCGTGTTTGTACACGGTGTGTGCAAGGCCCCACAGCAGCGCACCGCCGAACAGCAGATAGAGTTGTGGGTCGAGCCCGGCGAGCCGGGTAGCGACGACGCCGGCCAGCCCGACCACACTCCACAGCACGCCCTTGAAGGGTTGCCAGCCCCGAGTGGGCGGCATCGCTGCCAGAGCCGGCGTCGCATCCTCGAAGGACAGCAGGGTGTCCGGCGGGTACTCGCGCGTTCGGATCACCGTCCACAGGATTGCCGCCAACATCACACCGGCGCCCAGGTCGAACGCGTAGCGCACCGTATCAGGAACCGCCGCCACCCCGGACGGGCCGGCGGCATGGTTACTGATGCCCGCCTGCGCGAGCAGCCACGGAAGCATGCTGGCCACCACCGCCCCGGCGCCTATGAAGAACGTCTGCATGGCGTAGCCGGCGGGTCTCTGCGCCGCCCGCAGCTGATCTCCCACGAACGCCCGGAAGGGCTCCATGGACACATTGATGGCGGCATCGAGCAGCCACAGAAGCCCCGCTGCGACCCACAGGCTGGGCGAGCGTGGCATGAGCACCAGGGCCGCCGACGACAAGAGAGCGCCCACCAGGAAGTACGGCCGACGGCGCCCGAGCCGTGTCCAGGTCCGGTCCGAAAGGTAGCCGATGATCGGCTGCACCAACAGCCCGGTGAGCGGTGCTGCCACCCACAGCAGCGGCACCTGCTCGAGCCCCGCGCCCAGTGTCTGGAATATGCGACTGACGTTGGCGTTCTGCAGTGCGAAGCCGAACTGCAGGCCGAGGAATCCGAAGCACATGTTCCAGATCTGCCAGAATGACAGATGCGGCTTGGCAGCGGCCGCCGTCCCCGTGTCTTGCGCAGCCATGGGTGTTTCACCTCATCGGGGACATGCGCCTGTGGCTGCGCCGTGCGACACGCCAACGTTTATTCACCGAGCGTTCAGGGCGGCTGCAGGATACTCCTCATCGCACCGGATTGAACGCGCTCCCGAGCGGCCCAACTTTTTCAGCGCGGGCACATTTTTCCAGACGTTCGGATTTGAGCTCGCATCACTCCGGTGCACTCCCTTCCGCTTACGCTCGCTCCCGCAAACATTCCCGGCAGAGGAGCCCAGCGATGGAAATGACCGGTGGCTGCCTGTGCAGGGCGGTCCGTTATTCGATCAGCGCTGCACCCATCGTCACCCGCACCTGCTGGTGCCGCGTCTGCCAATACATCGGCGCCGGCAGCGCCACCGTGAACACCTGCTTCCCGAGCGAGGCGGTGACGGTGAACGGTGAGCTGCGCGACTACCATCTGATCGCCGACAGCGGCAACGTGGCGCGCCGGCGCTTCTGTCCGGCCTGTGGAACGCATCTCTTCAGCGCCTCGGAAGCGCGGCCGCACCTGATTTTCGTGCGCGCCGGCACACTCGACGACCCCGAGCTCATCAGGCCCAGCGTGACGATCTGGACCGCGAGCGCACCGAGCTGGGCGTGCTTCGACGAGCGGCTGCCGAAGGTCGAGCGTCAGCCGCCGCCGGCGGCCTAACGCGACTTCAGTCCGAGTGCCTGCCGCAGCTGCGCCGCCGTCATGAGGCGGGTGTAGACCGCGGTCCCGACATCGAACTCGCGCGCGCGAGCGAGCGGCCCGACGACCACCGGTTCGAAGCCCGCATCTCTCACCAGTCGCTGCGCCATCTCGAGCGCCTGGCTGTCGTCCCCGGCGAGCGGGATGGCGATCCGCTCGCCGCCGCGGTGCGCTTCGCTCGCGAGGTCCCCGGAGTTTATGGCGTTGAATGCCCTCACCAGGCGCACGCCCGGCAGAAACTCCGGCGAGCTCACGCCGGTGCCCTTGCGGCGTGCCTCCACCGCCATGTCGCCATCGCGTTGCGGATAGGGATTGCCGGTCTCGAGCACGATCTTTCCGCTGAGCTCGGTCCTGAGGTCACGCCCGATCTGCGGCAGCGCCGCATAGGGCACCGAGATCAGCACAACATTGCCGAACAGCGCCGCCTCGCGCGGCGTGCCCACCCGCGCCCTGGGTCCGAGCGAGCGCACCAGCCCCTGGAGCTGCTCGGGGTGCCGCGAGGAGACCAGCACCTCATGGCCCGCCTTCACCCACAGCGAGGCGAGCGTCCCGCCGATGTGTCCCGCACCGATGATGCCGATCTTCAGCGGCGCCTCTGCCGCGGGCACCGCGCCCGCCGCGCCCGCGGCCGCCGCCGTGCACGCCATGAGCGCAACCGCGGCCGCAGCCCCCAGTGCCCGCAGCTCTCGGGTCGCGCCGCTCATTTGGGCGAGAACTCGACCCTCGTCTGCCAGTGAGGCACGGCCGGGTGATCGGTTTCGATCACCAGCGTGCCGTGCGCGTGCGCATCGCTCGCCGCGAGACGGATCTCGGCCAGGTCGCCACAGCCCGCCACGACCGGCAGCGGCGTCAGTACCGAGATGGCCTTGGCCGCCTTGAGGTCCGCCGCAGCTTCGCTCGAGGGCTCGATACGCGCCGCGGTGATCTGCGCGCTCGGCACCGTCACGAAGCGATACTGCACGCTCCCCACCCAGCCGCCTTTGGGGGGCTTGCCCGCGGAGTCGAA
>WNFR01002830.1_pt1 | contig 17992 bp, 13 predicted proteins | sample 5400221 | NCBI WGS metagenome assembly WNFR01 (sample SAMN13153357, study PRJNA577476) | soil metagenome | isolation source: 40 cm soil under Madrone tree | place: USA:California | collected 2016-06-14
TGGTAACCGCCGAGCAAAGCATTCACTGCGTCGAAAATCGCGATATGCACAATAGCCATTGCCCGGCTCGAGCGCCCCGGCCCGAGTTGTTCGCCGAACACTCGATTCTCGCCAGGGGCAACTGGCGTATGATCGAGGCCGGTCGCATTAATCGCGATTTGATTCCACCGGTGAACTGAGTCGAGCCCCTTCTGCGGAGCCTGGTTTAAGTAAATGGACTGCGCTGGAGCAAAGCGCGGTCCGAGCGCGTCGCGAAAGCTGTCAGCCCGTCCGTCGGTGAAGGCGGGGAAACAAAGCGCGAAAGCAAGAAAGAGTGTCGAGGATAATTTCATCTAGTTAATGGGCTGCGATTTGAATTCGCCATACCGATGTTTGCGGCGAATGGCGAGGATGCTGACTTTTTCTTGCACAGGAGTCAATTCAATCTGCAAGATTGAGCGGGCAGGAAGCGGTTCAACGATCGACTTAGCGCAAGATTGATAGATGGACCTGTAACGAGGTCGCTTACTCTCGTCGGAGCGGGATGATGATTCCCTGAACATGACCGAGCCAGGACGACGCGGCCATCCTGAATCGGAATTGAGCGCAATCTCATTACGAATTTGGCGGGGAATCCGGGAAAGAGGTTATTGCGAGGCAGTCAGGCTGCGACCGGTACGCGGTAACCGAAAAATTCGCGTTCCTTGATGATCTGAACTACTTCTGGCGGAACCATCCGCTCCCAAGCGCTATCTCCGGACTGCAATTTGGCCAATGCGTCAGGCGGATAAATCCGCAAGTACTCAGGATTATAATCGGTGATCTCTTCGATGTATCGATTGTCGACTAAATAACGAAATAAGGAGCGCAGATTCCGAGCAACCTCGACCTGTGTTGCGCTGACAATCTTCCCCGTCGATTCGTCGATCATTGGGTAAACGTAAAGCTTTAGTCCACCCTTAAACATCCGCCCCAGCGCTTCTAGAATTCCGCGTTCGAGGTTCAGATAATATCTTTCGTCGAAGATTTCCATAAGCTCGGCACGCCCATCACCAGACCGATCATCTTGTCTGTATAACGGGAAAGATACGCGGCGAGCCGATAATATTCGCCGAATCTCGAGATTAAGACTGTCCGTCCGAGTGCGCCGAGAATATCGACTCGAGCGAGAAAGTCGGCGTGATTCAGTTGTCCCTCAGTGAGCAGATTCTCAAGAGTCATCTCCATGAGCAGGACCAGATTTTTTTCCGTGCAAGCCGACTGTGGGAGAATAGCGCGGTGCGCGCCATCTAGCATGTCGTTCGTGGCGTAGGTCACGGGCCGAAAACTACCCCGCTCGACAAGGATCGCCTTTTTATGAAACACTTCGGCGGGTTGTACCGTCTCACCGTCCGCCGCGAACATCACCGCATTCGTCAACCCCTGGCTGACTAACTGCAAACTCATCAAGCGGTTATCGACCCCTTGAAAGATCGGTCCGGAAAATTTGATCATGTCCACTTCAATCCTGCCGGGAGCGAGGTTCTCCTGAAGCGATGAGATTAGTTTTTCCGGTTCGTGGTGGTAAAAAGCGCCATCCAACAGATTCACGCCGATGACACCGAGGGCTTCCTGTTGTTTGACGTTGGCTTCATCAAGCAAGCGCACATGGATGATAATCTGGCTCGGTGTGCCGCGTTTCTCGGACTGAAATCGCATGCCAAGCCATCCGTGAGATTAATTGTGCTGTTTAAAACTGCGCGCTGCCACGGTGTCCGCAAAAACGAAAAACGTTTTTTCTGCTCCGAGTTTTCGATCGAGCCGCTCCACCAGAAGCGCGTATTCGTGATCGAGCATCGTCTGAAGACGGACACGACTGACGTACCGATCGGCCGGGCCGTAAATCGCGTCGCTGAATGTCATGTCGTAGGCTGACATTGTTTTGGCGATAGTACCGGCCGCGCCACCCACCCGAAAAAATCGCCGCGCCACCTCTTGGCCCGCACCGATCTCGGCGAATGTTCCGTACTTGCTTGCCTCCAGATTAATCCGGAGAGCCTTTTTGTCGGTGCCGATTTCCATCTCGGGGTTCATACGGGAACTCAAGATGTAAGCATTTGCCGTGTTCTCAACCTGGCAAATGCTGCGGCAACCTCGAAAGCGTTCGGGATCGCTCGAGTTTCGAAGATCGCGGATCCCCGCTACAAGCGCACTAATTCCGCGCTCGTTGCCGGAATCCATCCGCGTAGATTATTCGGTAGCGCCGCGTAAACCCAGTTACCGCGTGTATTCAGGATTTTGATCTCGCTGCCCGGGGGTAATGCCAGGACGCTGTTGGCAGTATCGGCCGTCGCGAGTCGCGCCTGCACGTCGCTACCGGTGACAACTGCGAGGGCGCGGCCTTTGCTGCCATGGTCAATTTCGTAGATCGCGAAAATTGCCAGGGCAAAGACTGACAATGATAAAATCGACAATGCGATCAGGCGAACTGACCGCCGACTTGCGAAGATCAGCGCGACAATACAAAGAGCTCCCGCCCAGAAAGCGACCGCTGCTGTGGTGCTGTATTGGTTGACGCTGGCAAATTGCAAATAGCGTTCTGGCCAGCTCTGCTGCATCTCGAGTGCGCGCGCTTCATCGCGGGCGATCTGCAAATTGGCGGCGGCTTCGGGGTGCTGACGTTCCAGCGCAAGCGCGCGTTCGTAATTCAAGATCGCACGGCCAAAGTCGCTCGCACGAAAGTAAGCGTTGCCGAGATCGTAAAACAAATTTGCGCTCAATGGTCCTGAGCGAACAAGCGTTTCATAACCAGCGATCGCTTCTTTGAAATGTCCCTCCGCATATTCTTGATTCGCCTTATCAAAATCCGTCTGTGCGAATGCCGATGCAGCAACAAAGGTGCAAGTTACGGCGCCGCACAGGTCGACAAGAAGTTTTCCGGCCTTCATACGTGCAAATGTTCCACCAACTCCAGCACGTCGCGGCGGTTCTCCGAGGAAATCCGTTCCGAGCCGTTGTGGGCTCCGCTATATTGGAACTCGTCGCTTTGCTCGAACAATCGCCGCAATCGTTCGCGCGAATCCGCATTTAGTCCGAACGTATCCGCCGCCGTCTCAGCATCGACGGCGTTTGGATCGACATTGCGCGCCAGCGCTGCTTTCACTCGAACGACCCTGGAAGCCTCCGCGTAGTATTCCCGTGGCGATACATCGTCCCGGCGCAATTTGCGCATCAGTTCAGCAGCTTCATGCTGCAACGCGGCGATGCGTCGCGCCTCACGGTTGTCGATCCTGACTTGTCGGATTTTCCATCCGGCAAATCCAAGTAAAACAAGTAACGGAATCAACTGCGCCATCCAGAAAATTGGACGGACGTAAAGTGGCGTGAACGATTGCACTCGGCCCCGCTCAGTAAGTTGATACAAAATGTCCTGCTTCGCTGCCGGTGTTGCGGCTGCAGCGGGCATCGCTGACGCCGCCGGTTGAGATGTCACCGATGCGGGAACTGGTACTGCGCCGCCTTGAACCTCAATAGCGATCGGATCGCTACGCAGCGTTACATATTGCTCTTTGGCCGGATCAAAATACGAAAATGCGAGAAGGGGAATGTTTTGCTTCTTTTCATTCGGCGAAAGCACCATCTCGAAAGTCTTCGTGCCGCTAATTCCGACCTCGTCATCGTTCTTGAACTTGGAAGACGCCGGATATTTGTGCCAACCGCGGTCGTCTTCCACTGCCGGCGCGTTAACGCGATCGAAATTACCACGCCCGGAAATCGTCGATGTGACAGTAATCGGATCGCCTATCTGCACACTCTTTGGCTTCGCTTCCGTCGTCATTGTGAAATTCCCGATCGCACCCGAAAAACTCGGCGGGGCGTTTTGCGGCAACGGTTTGACCTCGAAAGCTACGGGTTCACTGTTGATCTCAATCTCGCGCCGCTCGCCGAATTGGCTGAATGGGTCGGAAAAAAACGGGTCTGAGAACGGGTCGTCGAGATTAAACAGATCAAAGGGTGAACGGGAGCGCGGCGTGTTTGGTCTTCGCGCGGCTAAAACTTGTGCCTTCGCTTTGACGGGCCCGATTTCGAATTTTCCGGCCCGCGCGGCAGCAATCGCCGTCTTAAATGTCACCACATCATAAGACCTCCCGTTAATTGTCTCCAGGTTTTCACCAGATTGCTGCAGTTTTTGTGCTGTAAATCCTTGCCCGCTGATCTCGGGCCCTTCGAGCAGCTTTGGGTGCGCACGCGGATCGAATCCGAGCCGGATTTGGACCGGGACTATTTCGCCAACGTAGGCAGTTTTCTTGGGCACAATCAATTCGGCGAATACAAGCTTGGCCGCATTTGCCGGCTGCGCACTTTGGTTTGAACGCGTCGAGCGACCGGGCGAATCAGCAACGTTTAGCCTGAGCTCCGGTGTACGCAGTGAACTGTTGCCCACCCGAATTGTTTGAGGTGGGATTATGAACCGGCCCGCTTGGAGCGGCAGAATTGTGTAATTGTAAGTCACGCTCGAGTTGGTCGTGAAATTGCGCATTTCGTATTGCCGCGATGTTCCAGTTGCGTGAATCTCCAAGCCATCGACCGAGATGTTCTCCGGCGGTTTCGTATCCCCCGCGCCGCTTACCTTGATTTGCAACTGGACCATTTCCCCGACAACGGCTTCCGAGTTACTCAACACCGCGGTCACGTTCGGCGAATCGGCAAATGCAACATCGTTTCCTGTTAACGCGATCAACGCGCCGAGCAAAACTGCAATGGGAATCCGTGGTCCGTACATCGACATCTCAATCAACCATCAACCGTGCCCACCTACCAGTCGTTATAGACACGGTGTGTGGCCCTGCGTTCATCAAGTTGCACGCGCGCTTCCTCGTCCTTCATCGACTGCAAAAGCGACTCTGCTTGACGTTGGGTCATTTGATCTTCCTTTTCCGCTTCGGCCTCGGCGATCTGCGCATTCTTATCGGGCGACTTTTTTGATTCGTCCTTGCCCGCTCCCTTTACTTCACCTGCCAATTTTTTCTGGGGCGATTCTGTTGGAGCAGCGGAAGGCGTCGGATTTTCTTCGGCTCCTTCGCCGCTTCCGGGGGAGGGCGATGGCGAAGGCATGTCGTTTCCGTGGTCGCCGGGAGCAGGTGAAGGCTGTTCGCCTTCACCTGACTGTTCCTGTTTTTGCTTTTTCTCGCCTCGAGACGGGGAGGGGGAAGGTTGGTTGTCTCGTTGTTGTTTCGATTGTTGCGGCTCGTTCTTTGCTTGGGATTGATCCTTCTTCTTTTCCTCTTTTTGATCCTGACCGTGGCCGGATTCGTTTTGTGATTGTTGATTTTGTGATTGCTGCTGTCCGTCCTTTTGTTGTTGCTGCGACTGGTTCTGCTGCTGCTGTTGCTGTTGTTGTTCCTGGTTTTGCTGATCTTGCTGGGATTGCTGATTCTGCTGGTTTTGTTTGTCCTTCCGCTCAGGCGATGGCGAGGGCGAGGGCTGTTGCTGGGGTTGCTTCTTGTTTTTTAGTTCCTCGATCTTCTTCTTCACGTAATCGTAGTTGTCCTTCGCCTCTTTATTTTTCGGTTCGAGCTTGAGCGTCTGCTCGTAATGCTCGAGGGCATTTGTCCAATCGCTCAGCTTTTTGTCGTCACTCTTCTGTGTTTCGCCGCGCTCGTAGAGCGTATTTCCGAGGTTATAGTGACTCTTGCCTTGCAGGCCGGTATCGGGCGAGAGCAAAGCCTGACTAAAGGATTCCAGCGCTTTTCCATATTCTTCCGACTTGTAAGCGGCCGCGCCGGAATCGAACTGCAACTTATCCTCCGACCGAGATTGCGGATGCGTTTTTAGGGTCTGCTGAAACTGATTGTAGGCATCGCTGAATTTGCCTTCGCGATATGCGTCCAATCCGGGCGCGGTAGCGAAAGCGAACTGGCAAAAGGTGATCCATAATGCTGCCGCTGCAGTTGCAATTTTTACGGGAGCGCGAACGTAAACTCTTTCGCGCGTACGCTTGCGCTCACCAATCAAGATCGACAAGGCAAGCGCGATGAGTGCTGCACCCAGCGGCCATTCGTAGCGCTCAATTGGCCGACGCGACAGACGCACGTCCATCTCGGCCGCCTGCATTTTCGCGAGACCTTCGGTGTAGATCTGCTGCATAGTGCGCGGACCATTTTCCAAATGCAGATAAAATCCACCCGCGGCCTGAGCGATCTCGCGCAACCGTTTGTCGTCTAGTTTTGATTTTACGACCTGGCCCGCTGAATCTTTAACGAAAGCTGTTCCGCCATCTTCGCCGTTGACGGGGATGAGTGAGCCTGCCGGCGTCCCAACGCCGATCGTGAAAATGCGCACGCCGGCATCGGCGGCAGCCTTCGCGCTCTTTACCGCATCACCGCTAAGCTCCTCGCCATCGGTGAAAATGGCGAGTGCGCGATTTCCCATTGCGCTTTTCCCGAAACTTTGCGTGGCAAGGCTAATGGCCTCGGAGATATTTGTTCCCCCTTCGGGAATCGTTTTGGTATCGAGATCGTTGATCGATTCCATTACAGCTTCGTAATCGATCGTGAGCGGTGCCTGCAAGAAGGCGCGGCCGGCAAATGCAATCAGACCAACACGATCGCCCTGTAACTCATTGATCAAATCTCTGGCGGCAAGTTTGACGCGTTCAAGTCGATTAGGCTGCACGTCATTAGACAGCATGCTCCGCGACGTATCGACCGCGATGAGCAAGTCGAGTCCGTTGCGTTTTACATCCTCAAACGTATAACCCCAGCGCGGCTGCGCCAGACTGATCGTGGCAAGGGCAAGACCGGCTAGTTGCAACGCAAATCTCAACACACGGCGTGGACGATTTACGGATCCCGCAAGTTGAGGCAGCAATCGCGCTGAGACAAACTCGCGCAAACGAACGACCCCGCGGCGCTCCGCACGAATAAACAACGCGATCAGCGCCGGAACCAAAAGCAGTCCCCAAAGCCATTGCGGTGCACCAAAGTTCATAAGATCGACGCGCTTTGCGCCCGAAGAGCAGCCGATTCGCTCAATTGGCTGGATCGCCCAGCTCCTTCAATGCGTCTTGCAGCTCCCGGCGCGTTGCTTCTTAAGGAGCTGCGCAGTTTTGCCGGGTTCGGCGATATCTTTTTCATGGCAATTTTTTCCAGATCGTTTGAGACAGCAAAATCTGGGCGACCAGCAAACCGCAACCGCTCATCAGACAAAGCGGAAAAAGATCGCGGTACTGCTGGTATTTTTTCACGCTCACGGTCGATTTTTCCAGCTTGTCGATGTCGCTATAAATTTGCTCCAGCGATTTGGTATCTGTTGCTCGGAAAAACTGGCCGTCCGCAATTTTCGTGACTTCCCTCAGACCCGTTTCGTTAAATTCAACACGCTGGTTTTCGTAAAGCATGTTGCCCAAGGCATCCGTTAACGGCCCTCTGGGAGTAAAAATTGGGGCCGGCGCGATTCCATTGATTCCGGCGCCAATGGCGTAGAAGTGAATTTTTAGTGCTTTCACTGCTTCGGCGGCGGTATTCGGCGGAATTTTGCCGGCATTATTTTCTCCGTCAGTTAGAAGGACGAGCACATGGCTTTTTGAGCGTTTGTCATTTAACCGGTTGGCCGCCGCCGCCATGGCCGATCCGATAGCAGTGCCGTCTTCGACCAGACCGATCCGCACTCTCTCTAAATTTTGCAAAAGCCAATCATGATCCAGCGTCATTGGACTTACGACATATGGCCGGCCGGCAAACGCAATGATACCAATGCGATCGTTTGGACGGCCTTCGATAAATTTTCGCGTCACTTCTCGGATTGCGTCCACGCGCGTCGCTTCCTGGCCGCCGATCGTAAAATCTTTGGTCAGCATCGATCCGGAGACATCAAGCACGAGCATAATATCGATCCCGCTCGCGTCTATCTGAGTAAGACTCTTGCCGAGCTGCGGACGCGCGAGTGCGATGGCGAAAATCGCCAGCGATGCAAGCAGCAAGGCTCGAAGGATTTTTCCAGCGCGCGCGGCGCTTTGTTTTCCAATGGCGCGAAAAGCAGATGTCGACGAGAACGTCAAGGCGGCAGCCGGCCCGCGTTTCCCGCGCAAATAGGCGAGCAGCGGAATCGCGAGTAAGAGCAAGAGCAGCCACGGACGCGCAAACGTGAGCGCACTGTTTGCTGTCCACCAATCAAACAGTTGCAAGTTGCCCTCCTTTCACAAATCTGGTTGCTTCCTCTAACAATAATCTGCTGTCGGCCGAAGTCGCTTCATGACGCGCGAATTTGATCAGGTCGCATCGATTCAGAAAATCTTCGAGCAACAGCTTCTCATCGCTCGAAAACTGCGGCGTCTTTGCCAGCGCGTTCAAAAATTCCATCGATGTCTGCCGTGTCACTGGCAAGCCATGCTGTTCCGTTACATAGCGACGAAGAATGTCCGATACGCGGATGCTAAACTGATATGGATTAAGCAGGTCGATCTGATCTCGCATCCGCTCGAGTGCTTCGAGTGCGCGGGCGCGCGGCAACTGAGGCGGTTCCGGTCGCTTGCGCCTTTGCGCGATCAGCCAAACAATCAATCCGATGATCGCCAGGGCAAAAAACGTCCCGGCGAAAATCAGCCATGGCGGAATTAGTGAATAATCGACTGGTGGCGCAATATCGTGAAGTTCCTCCGCCGCCAACGTCGAGATAAACAAAATCGGCATCGTCATTCACCGAATGGATAGACGGCGTTCGCGTTGCTTGAAGAACGAGCGCAACGCCGGCAAATAATCCTTTCCTGTCTGCAGCGCGATCGCGTCGACGTTGTTCCGCCGGAGCGTGCGCGACAGATCGGTTTCGCGTTCGTCGACCAGATCGCTAAAACGCCCGCGCGTCCCGCGATCGGCGGTGTTGATCTCAATCTGTTCGCCGGTTTCAGCATCTTCCAGCGTAATGATGCCGATGTTCGGCAGGATCTTCTCTCGTTCGTCCCGAATATGGATTGCAATGAAATCGTGCCGTCGCCCGCTCACTGCGAGGGCCCGCGAGAAATCTGGCGCTTGAAAATCCGAGATAAAAAATACGACTGCCCTCCGAGTGATGATGTTATTAAGGTAGTCGAGCGCCAGGACCGGCTCTGTGCCCCGCCCCTGCGGTTCAAAAAACAAAATCTCCCGGATGAGCCGCAGGGTGTGCGACCGGCCTTTCTTCGGCGGAATAAAAAGCTCAACGCGATCGGTAAAGAGAATGAGCCCGACTTTGTCGTTGTTCCGAATCGCGCTGAACGCGAGCAGACACGCCACTTCCGCCGCCAACTCGCGTTTCGACTGCGTCGTGCTCCCGAAATTTCCGGATGCGCTAACGTCGACAACAAGAATTACGGTTAGCTCGCGTTCCTCGGTAAATTTTTTCACATACGCGGTACCCAGCCGTGCAGTCACGTTCCAATCGATCGTGCGAATTTCGTCGCCCGGTTGATATTCCCGCACATCTTCAAAATTCATTCCGCGTCCTTTGAAGACGCTGTGATAATCGCCAGCGAAGGCGGTCTCGACCAAGCCGCGTGTCTTGATCTCAAGTGTGCGAATCTTCTTAAGGATCTCGGCCGGAGTTTGTCGTCCTTCTTCCATCGACAAAGTTATGGCACCGGCAGCCCTGCAAAAATTCGCTCAATAATCGTTTCACTTGTGACCGACTCAGCCTCAGCTTCGTAGCTAACGATGATGCGATGCCGTAGCACGTCGGGACCGATACTCTTCACATCTTGCGGCGTGACGTAACCGCGGCCGTTCAGGAACGCGTGGGCGCGCGCCCCGAGGGCGAGATAGATAGTCGCACGCGGCGAAGCGCCGTAGCGGACGAGTCCTTCCAGCCGCAAGTTGTAAGAGGCGGGCTCGCGCGTCGCCCAGACCACATCGACAATGTAATCCTTGACGCGATCGTCGATATAAATGCTGTTGACTACGTCGCGCGCGGCGATGATCTGCTTCGGGTCGATTACCGGATTCACGCGCAGATCCGGTGCCGATGTCGCCATTAGATCGAGGATCTGTCGCTCCTCTGATTTTTGGGGATAACCGATATTCAACTTCAACATGAACCGATCGAGCTGGGCTTCTGGCAATTGATAAGTCCCTTCCTGTTCGAGCGGGTTTTGCGTCGCCAAAACCAGAAACGGATCGGACAACGGATAAGTCGTCTCGCCAATTGTGACCTGCCGCTCTTGCATCGCTTCCAGCAACGCGCTCTGCACCTTTGCTGGCGCGCGATTGATTTCGTCGGCCAAAATTAAATTCGAGAAAAGCGGCCCGAGCTTGGTCGTAAATTCGCCTGTACGTGGGTTGTAAATGAGCGTCCCGATCAAATCCGCGGGCAAAAGATCGGGCGTGAATTGGAGGCGTTGAAAGCCGGTTTGAATACACGAGGCCATCGTTTTTACCGTGAGCGTCTTGGCCAGCCCGGGGACGCCTTCGAGCAGGATGTGACCGTTTGCGAGCAGGCCGAGCAAAAGACGATCGACCAGGTACTTCTGGCCAACCACCACATGACCAACCTGCTGGCGCAGTGCTGGAATCCATTGCCCTAGGTCTCGCACTTCCTGGGTAATTTCCTGTGTCGATTTCACTCGTGTGATGTCAGACAGACGCGACGAGAGAATGTTCGATCAAACAGCTGCCCAACGAGCGCCCCGATCGACAACTACTTCCGCCGCGTTTCCTGCCGCGGACGGCAGGTCAGAATGATCGGAAGCCCTGGATAAGGTTTCGCTTTGCGGATACGAGCTTCGAGGTAGCGACGGTAAGTTTCGCTCAATAAGCGCGGGTCGTTCACAAAAAGAACAAACTCCAAAGGTTCGAGCGCTGCTTCCGGAATACCACTGGCTTGCGCAACGTAAAAGAGTTTGAGGCGTCGACCGGAAACCATCGGCGGCGGATTGGCGGCAAAAGCGGACCGGAGCAGTCGGTTTAGAACGCCGGTCCCCATACGCTCACGCGCTGCGCGCCGAACTTTTGCGATGACCTCAAATAATTTCTCGATGTTTTCTCCGGTCAGCGCAGAGGCAATCAGGACCGGCGCGTAATCGAGAAAGAAAATTCGCGCACGTGTTTCATTAACGAGCTGCGCCATCATCTTCCTTTCGCTGTGTTTCGGTCTGATCAAATCCCATTTATTCAAAACGACGAGCGCTGTTTTGTGCGCTTTTTGAATCAGGCCCGCGATCCGTTTGTCCTGTGCGGTCACGCCCATCGTGAGGTCAACAATCAGCACGCAGAGATCGGCGCGGCGAATGCTTCGCTCCGCGCGCATCACACTGAAGACTTCAACTGAGCTCGATTGTTTGCCGCGTCTGCGGATCCCAGCGGTATCGATAAAGAGAAACTTTTGGCCTTTGCGTTCGTATAAGATGTCGACGGAGTCGCGCGTTGTTCCGGGCAATTCGCTCACGATGGCGCGCTCGCTGCGGACAATTGAATTGATCAACGAAGATTTGCCGACGTTTGGGCGGCCGATAATCGCGATGGAAAGTGACTGGTGACTAGTAAGTAGTGACTGGTCGGCTGCCGAAGGGAAGGGGAGAAGTTGATCGATTGATTCGATCAAATCGGAAATGCCGCGACCATGCGCTGCACTGATCGATAGACTCTCTGAGAATCCCAATGATGCAAAATCGACCGCGAGATTCTCGTGTTTCTCAGTGTCGATCTTATTAACGACAAGGACGGCCGGCTTCTCTGATTTGCGCAGCATCCGCGCGAGTTCCTGATCGAGCGGCGTCAATCCGTCCTTTGCATCGACGAGAAAAAGGAGGAGGTCGCTGTCGCGAATTGCTTCTTCGACTGCGCGCCGGACCTCCGTGGACAATTCCGATTCGCCTGCGCCTCCGACACCGCCTGTATCCCACACGACGAACGGCTGCTCTCCGCGCCGGCACACGGCTGAGATGCGATCACGTGTTATGCCTGGTTGATCGTGCACAATCGCAATCTTGCGCCCGACGAGGCAATTAAATAATGCCGATTTGCCCACGTTCGGCCGGCCCACAAGAGCGACATTGGGCGATTTGTTCGTGCCGCTCATCGCGCAAGAACGACGGAGCTCAATCTACTTTTGCGTGTGCGTGCCCCTCGGCTTGCAACTGCCGCACCCCATCCATGACGTAAATGATTCCGGAAATAAACGTGAACACGCCGGCGGCGATCACGATGTAGAGCAGGGAAAGAAAATGAAGCTGTAACATCACCCACGCGATCGCCGCCATTTGCAAGACAGTGGCGACTTTGCCGGTCCAACTTGGCTTCACACGCACTTTGCCGTTGAGCAAGTGCAGTACACCCGAGCCGACGAGAATCACAGCATCTCGCGTGATAACGAGAACGGGAAACCAGGCTGGAAATCTTCCGTACTCGGGATCGATATCGCTCCAATTGCTGATGCTCAAGGTAATAATGGCGCTCAAGAGCAATCCTTTATCGGCAATCGGATCGAGAATCGCTCCGAGCGCGCTGCGCTGTTTGTAACGACGCGCGATATATCCATCGAGTCCGTCGCTGACGGCTGCGACCAGAAAAATCGCGATCGCGGTAAAACGCTGCCATTCGAGTGGCGCGCCGCGCTCAATGCTTTGGCCATAATAGATAGCCATCGTGACGAAGACCGGAATCATCAAGATCCGGACCACCGTGATTTTATTGGCAGTCGTCATAATGCTGCGGGGGTGACGATCAAAGGTGAAAGCCTCCGCTGGACTTGCAAGCAATTTAGCCGAGTAGATCGACATGAAGGTCGGCGGCGCTAATACCGTAAGACAGGCATCTTGCCTGTTTCGATGAGCACGCTTTCAGCCTGCGGAGCGGCAGGGTACGCCCGATTACGGACAGCCCGGATGGGCCGTGTTATGAGGCGACGGGGACAGGGTTAATCAGGTTTCGAGAACAGCAGTTGCCGCCGTGGCCATGGCTTCATGCCGGCCTTCACAGAATTCCTCGATCATCTTTTTGTTGAACGCTGGAATATCATCCGGCTTGCGGCTCGTCACCAGTCCGTTGTCTACCACGACTTCCTCGTTGACCCATTTCCCGCCTGCATTTTTCACATCGGTTTTAATTGCTGGCCACGAAGTCAGCACCCTGCCACGCACAACGTCGGCATCGATCAAGACCCAGGGCCCGTGACAAATCGCCGCCACCGGTTTGCCTTCGCGAAAGAAATGACGCGTAAATTCGAGCGCATCGTCATTCGAACGCAGGTCATCCGGATTCATCAATCCACCTGGGATCATGAGCGCGTCAAATTCCTCAGGGCGCGCCTCGCCCAGCGTTAGATCGACATCGAATTTGTCGCCTTTATCGGCGTGATTCATCCCTTGGATTTTGCCCGACTTCAGCGAAACGATTTTGGTTTCTGCGCCAGCTTCGTCGAGCGCCTCGCGTGGTTTCGTCAGTTCCACTTGCTCGAAACCATCCGTCACAAGGATTGCCACTTTTTTTCCATCAAGTTTTCGTGCCATAAGACTTCCCTCCTGTTGATGTTGATTAGATCGTCAGAAATCGACTCTAATAAAACTACGAAGCACAGGCGCGCGTTGGACGTAAGCGCGCGAAGTACCTCGCAATCCGACTGATATACCGTCGGAAAATTTATTGTTTCACTTCGGCGAAGCAACCTGGCGCCTTCTAAACTTTGCGAAAAGTAAACATGCATCCCAAAGTCGTGCGATGACAGTCATCATTTCTCAATGGAAAAAGGATTTACGGCCAAAAGCCGGATGGGGTGTACCGATGGCATGGCTGACGCTTTGTATCGTCTGGAGCTCGACCTGGCTGGTCATCAAGGTGGGATTGCGCGATTTGCCGCCGATTTCCTACGCCGCGATACGTTTTGTGATCGCAGTCATCGTTCTTCTGGCAGTGTCGGCTGGACGCGTCCGGTTATTGCCGCAGCGCGCCTCCGATTACGTGCTGCTCGCTTTTACCGGCGTCCTGATGTTTGCCGTAAACTACGGGCTGCTTTTTTGGGGCGAGCTCTATGTCTCTTCCGGTCTGGCCGCGGTATTGCAGGCGACAATTCCGATCTTTGGCATGGTGTTCGCCCATCTAATGCTTCCCGCCGAACCGATGCGACTGCAGAAACTCGCAGGCTCGGTACTCGCACTCGGTGGAGTGACGATCATTTGCGCGCGACTTCTCGGTTTCAACGGACCGATGGCATTCTGGGGTGGACTCGGCATTGTGTTCGGAGGCGCGGTCGCGGCGTTCTCGAACGTGTTACTCAAAGCGCGCGTGCTGCAGGTGGCGCCAGGAATGATTGCGGCTTGGCAGATGATTTTTGGCGCAGCGCCATTGCTGGTGACTGGATTCGTGGTGGAGGGGAATCCGCTACGGTTTCATTGGAGCGCGTTATCGATCTTTTGTTTGCTTTATCTCGCAGTGATCGGTTCTGCACTCACGTTTCTACTTCTGTACTGGCTTCTGCCAAGAATGTCGGTGGCCAAGTTGCAAACAGTCTCGTTGATCACGCCACCTGGCGCTGTCATGTTGGGCTGGGCTGTCGGCGGGGAAAAATTTTCCCTGTCGTCGCTTCTGGGCGCTTGTTTCGTGCTTGCCGGTGTGTGGATGATTTTCCGCAAAGCCGAATTGATCAAGCGAGTAACGCGACAGCCCGACGAAAGCGCGGCTCTACCGTGGGGATGATCTAAGCAGCTGAGAAGTTGGCAGAGTGTGGTACTCCGTTTGGAATCTTGAATCGTTCGATCTGCTCTTTGATTTCGTGCACGAAATTGGCTGCGCCAGCGCCGTTAACGACCCGGTGATCAAATGTGAGCGAAAGTGTGATCACTTCGGCGGTTTCGTCTTTTTTCTTTCCGTTTGAGATCATTTCGCGATGGGCACTGCCAACAAAGAGCGTCCCAACTGATGGCGGCACGACGATCGGCGTGCCGGCTTTCACGCCAAACGCGCCGAGGCTCGTGATGACCACTGACGCGTTCATCGCATCAACACGGCCGCCACGAGTTGCCTCCACCGTCTCATTATAAATCTTCACGAACTCCGACCAGCTTTTCTTGTTAGCGTGCGCGATCACTGCGGTCGCGAGGCGATCGCCTTCCAATGCAACGGCGATGCCAAGATCGAAATCGTCATTCTCGGTGATGCGATCGTCCTCAAGAATCAAGCGACGGAACGGCGCGTGCTTTTCCATCGCATGCACAACCGCCCAGGCGATCATCGCAGAAGGGGAGGGGGCGTTTTCCCCATTTTTCTTTTTCGCTACATCGCGCGCCTGTTGAATCGCGTCCCAGCGCGCGTCGATCTGCAAATTGGCGGGAATAACCCGGCTGAGTTTACGGGTGATCGTGGGCGAAAGAGCGGGTTCGATCCTGTGGTGGCGGGCGGGCTGCCCGCGATCATCTAATTCTACAGCCGGCTCGCCACCGGAAACGGCTGCCTTCATAGTTTTTTTCTTCCCATCACCTGATTCTTTTGCAGCAGGTTGGAATTGATCCGCAAAAGAAGCTTCACCGATCAGAATCGTGCCGAGTTCCTGGCCGATATCGACAGTGTCGCCAATTTTCGTTTTCCACTCTCCCATCACTCCGGCGAAAGATGACTCGATTGGATAGACCGCTTTGTCGGTTTCAACTTCGCAAAGTGGATCGTCGAGCGCGATGGGGTCGCCGGGATTTTTCAAAAGCGAAACAATTTTCGCGTTGCGAATTCCTTCGCCCATAATCGGGACAGTGATGCTTTGGGCAAGCTGTTTAGACATGTCGATCTTGGATTCGGGAACTGTAGCCGGGGTCGCTGACCCCGGCATTTCGAGTCCCGTCCGCGCGTTTACACGGCCGCGGTCAGCGCCCGCGGCTACAGGCGCACGTTCGTATGTGGTCGAAACAGATTTCTTGATTGCAGCGACAATGCGCTCGACATCCGGCAGCGCCGCATATTCGTAGATCGGATTGTAACCGATCATGACGTTGGTTTTACTGACAAGAATCGGTGGACTAATCATTGTGCTCCAGAGTTCTGCATCACTGGTGAGATGCGAGATAATCATCTGACCGGCGCTGCAGTTTTCCGTGTCCTCTTGCACGACGACAAGGCGGCCCGTTTTTCGCACCGATTCTTCGATAGCGGCCTTGTCCCATGGAACAATCGAGCGCAGATCGATCAACTCTACACTCGTAGCGTTACCGATCTTAGCGATCGCTTCGAGAGATTTTTCGATGGTGTTGCCCCATGCCACGAGCGTCAGATCAGAGCCGTCGCTGCGTTTGCTTGCCTGACTAAAGGGCACGGCACGGACAGGTTGTCGCGATTCGTGTTCCGCCCAAAGCAGATGTTTTGGAATCAGAAAGATGACCGGGTCTTCGCTCTGCATCGCCGTCCAAAGCAAGCCGGCGGCGTCTTCTGGTGTGCTTGGAATTACGACACTCAATCCGGGATAATGCGCGAGCGCCGATTCGTTGGCCTGGCTATGCCACAAACTTCCGCCGGGAAGATAAGCTCCATATGGCGCGTAAATCACCAACGGGCATTTCCAATTCCCGAACGATCGCCAGCGTAAAGTCGAGATGTTGGTGACGAGCTGGTTGAACCCTGGATAAATGAAATCGATAAATTGCAACTCGAACACAGGGCGTTTGCCGTAGGCCGCGAGGCCGCAACCCACGCCGAGAATGGTCGATTCTGCCAGCGGCGAATTGAAAACTTGCTTAGGAAAGTCGGTTGAAAGCTTTTGGGTAAGTCGAAACACGCCGCCTTTTGGATCCTCGATGTCCTCGCCGAAGATGATGCGTCGCGGATCTTCCTCCAGACCAACGCGCAATGTTTTATTCACGGTGTCACCGATGCGATATTTCCCAGGCGGCAGGATCTCCTTGTCGGTCCGTGGCGGTGGTTTCGCCACGTTAGAGAGGAGCTGGTTAGGTGATGGATCTTCCGCTTTTTCCGCGTCACTGTACTCCCGGCGGATGCGTTCCTTGATTTCATTATCGATCTTTGCGAATTCTTCAGCGGTGATCGCACCTTCCTCAATCAGCTGATCCTTCCAGCATTTAAGCGGATCACATTTTTCGAGCGCCCGTAATTCTTCCGCGCTGCGATAGAGTTTTTGGTCATCGGAACTGGTGTGACTGGAAAGCCGTTCCATCTTCACCCAGAAAAACGCCGGGCCTTTGCCGGCGCGGATTTTCTCCATCGCCGCGCTCGCTGCCTCATAAACTGTCTGGACATCGCGGCCATCGATCTGTTGCCAATCGCTCGCCTCGAGAACGCCAAGCGCCAATGGATTGGTTTCCCGTGTCGCCATGCTGATGCCGTAGGCGTTGTCTTCAACGATGAAAAGGACAGGCAATTTCTTTTCCTTCGCGAACGAAACTGCCTCGAAGAAATCGCCCTGGCGAGTCGCGGCGTCACCGACGGTCGTGACAACGAGATTTTTTTTATCATCGAGCTTAATGCCCCAGCCAATTCCGCATGCGGGGAGAAGCTGCGAACCGGTCGGCGTCGGCACACTCCAGATATGCAGATTCGCGTTGCTGTAATGCGACGGCATTTGCCGGCCGCCGCTTCCCGTGTTGCGTTTCGCGAAATATTCGAGCCCAAGTTCGCGTGTGGTTACGCCACGTCCAAGAATGAGACCACGATCGCGATAGTAGGGCACGATGTAATCGTCCGGCTCCAGGAGAAATGAAATCGCGGCCAGCGCCTCGTGGCCCATTCCGGAAACATGAAAGTGGCCTTTGCCCTGGCGATTCAGATTCTGCTCGCGCAAGTCGGCGTGGCGGCTCTCCAGAATCGTGGTCAAGAGCCGCAGTTTATCTTGTTTGCTGAGCGCAGGCATATGGCTTGATCTTACAACTGCACTTGCGGATCGACAATCGCGGGGATTTGTTTCGAATTGAAAATGTCGATGTACGGGACAAACGCAAAGTTGGGGCAGGGTAGGGGAGTGATCGAACATTACCGCGAATATCTTCCGGTTTCGGATTCGACGCCGGTTATTTCGTTGGGCGAGGGCGATACGCCGCTGGTTCATTGTCCGCAACTAAGTAAACGAGTCGGTCGTG
>WNFR01002832.1_pt1 | contig 17990 bp, 19 predicted proteins | sample 5400221 | NCBI WGS metagenome assembly WNFR01 (sample SAMN13153357, study PRJNA577476) | soil metagenome | isolation source: 40 cm soil under Madrone tree | place: USA:California | collected 2016-06-14
AAGAAGGCCAGATGGTCAGGCACCCAGATCGAGTCGAAACCAGCCGACTCGATTCGGCGCGCCAGCTCCGCAAGCGCCGCAGCGCTGCGGATCGTGTCGGGCGAGATTCCGATCTTCACGCGGGTGTCCGTGCTACGCGATGCTGCGGTCATGACCTTTCCAGTACGGTGCTCGGAGCTCGCCCTTCAGGACTTTACCGGACGCGTTCCTTGGCAGGGCTTCGACGAAATCGATCGACTTCGGAATCTTGTATCCGGCGAGGCGGCCCCTCAGGCGTGCGAGGATGGCGTCCGCGTCACGGCCGGCGCCGGGCTTCGGAACCACGATCGCTTTCACCGCCTCGCCCCACTTGCGATCCGGAATCCCGATCACGGCGACGTCCGCGACCTCCGGGTCGGTGGCGAGCACCGCTTCGACCTCGGCCGTGTAGACGTTCTCGCCGCCGGTCACGACCATGTCCTTCAGCCGATCGACGATCGTGACGTAGCCGTCGGCGTCGCGGAACGCCGCATCGCCGGTCCGATACCAGCCGTCGACGAACGCGTCTGCGGTCGCATCCGGAGACTTCCAGTATCCCTTCATGAGTGACGCCGATCGGACGCGGATCTCTCCCACCTCGCCCGCGGGACGCTCGCGACCGTCGGCGCCGACGATCCTGAGCTCGACCCCCGGCACAGGACGGCCACACGATCGAAGGCGTTCGCTCCGAACGCCCACGTGATCCTCCGGGGCCAGGCAGGTGACTTGGCCCGTCGTCTCCGTTGCACCGTAGTACTGGATGAAATCGCAGCCGAGGACCGACTGCGCTTGCGCGAGCAGCGTCGGCGAGATCGGCGAGCCGGCGTACGTGACGACGCGCAGCGACGAGTAGTCCGTGTGCGCGCACGCCGAGTGTTGCAGGAGGCGATCGAGGAATGCCGGTGCCACCGTGAGGTGCGTCACACCCTCGACGGGAATGAGGCGGAGCGTCTCGGCAGCGTCCGCCACCTTCAGGATTACGCAACGGGCGCCACCATAGAGCGCCGTCAGGGCGAGGCCGGTGCCGAGCATATGGAATGTCGGCATGACGACGAGGCTGACGTCGCCCGCGCCGACCGTCGCCCACTCGCCGAGCTCGCGCTCCGCCCGGCGGAGAGGCGCGAAGGCCCGGTGTTGGATCTCGACGCCCTTCGGCCGCCCGGTCGTGCCGCTGCTGTACATTTGGAGAACCACGTCTTCGGGATGGACCCGAATGCGCGGATCATCCGACGGCTGCGCGTCGCGCCAGCTGCCGTATCCGCTGCCGGCGCCGTCGGGATCGAGGACGAAGACGCGCGCGAGCTCGGGCAGTCGATCTTGCATGGACTCGATCGTCGGCGCGAGGTCCCGATCGACGAAGACGACCTTCGCACCGCTGTCGCCGAGGACGTATTCGACTTCGGGCGGCGCCAAGCGCCAATTGACCGCCACGGTCGTGACCTGCGCCTTCGCCGCGCCGAACACGATCTCGAAGTACGAGTCGGAGTTCTTGCCGAGATACGCGATCCGCGTCGCCGCTCGGCAGGCGGCGTTCAGGAGACCGTTCGCGACGCGCGAGGATCGCGTGTCGAGCTCACCGTAGGTGATCGTGCGACCGACACAAGAGAGCGCGACGTCCTGTGCTGCGATCTCCGCGCGGAGGCGCGGAACGTCGGCGAGACTCTCAGGGATCGTCATCGGGAGCGCGTCAGCGACGGAACGGCGCGAAGTCCGGCTTTCGCTTCTCGACGAACGCGTTCTTGCCCTCGAGTGCCTCCGCGGTGCCGTAGTAGAGCGCCAGTCCGCGCAGCGCGACGGCGCCGATGCCGCGGATCTCCTCACTCGGCGCATTGAACGAGGCCTTCGCGAGCGTGATCGCCGTCGGGCTCATCGCCGCGATCTTTTTCGCCCAGGCCCGCGCTGCGCTCATGAGCTCGGCCGCCGGCACGACTTTGTTCACCAGCCCCATCGCGCGGCACTCCTCGGCGCTGTACTGCTCGCAGAGGTACCAGAACTCGCGCGCCTTCTTCTCGCCGACGACGCGAGCGAGGTACATGGTGCCGAACCCGGGGTCGACGCTCCCGACCTTCGGACCCACCTGACCGAACTTGGCGGTGTCGGCGGCGATCGTGAGGTCGCAGAGCACGTGCAGCACGTGTCCGCCGCCGATCGCGTAGCCGTTGACGGCGGCGATCACCGGTTTCGGGATGTCGCGGATCACCGAGTGCAGATCCTCGATGTCGAGCCCGAGATCGGAGCGGGACGGTTGGCCCGTGTAGCCGCCCTCCTCGCGCGTCGTTTGATCACCGCCGACGCAAAAAGCCTTGTCGCCCGTGCCGGTCAAGATCACGCAGCCGACACTCCGATCCCGCCAGGCCGCGTGGAAGGCGCGGACGAGCTCGTCGACGGTCTGCGCCCGGAAGGCGTTCAGCTGCTTCGGCCGATTGATGGTGATCGTGGCGACGCCGTCGGCAGCCTCGTAGAGGACGTCTTCGAGCTCCATCTCGGATCCTTTCGTCACGCCATGGTGAGGCCGCCGCTGACGGAAAGCGTCTGGCCGGTGATGAATGCGGCATCGTCCGAGGCGAGAAACGCGACCGCACCGGCGAGGTCCTCGGGTTCACCGAGTCGCCCGAGCGGGATCGCCTGTTTCAACGCCGCGGCGAGCTTGTCGTTGTCGCCGAACGCTTCCTGGAAGAGCGGCGTATTCGTCGGGCCCGGGCACACGACGTTGACGTTGATGCCGTGGCGGGCGACCTCGCGCGCCAATGCCTTGGAAAAGCCGATGATGCCGGCCTTGGCTCCGGCGTAGACCGCCTCGCCGGTCGATCCGACGCGGCCGGCATCCGACGCGATGCTGACGATCTTGCCGGCGCGGCGCTCGATCATCGGGTCGAGGACGGCGCGGATACACGCAATCGGCCCGCGGAGATTGATCGCGATCACCTTGTCCCACGTCGCTTCCTCGCTCTTCACGAAGGGCTCGATCTTGTCCCAGCCGGCGTTGTTGACGAGCAGGTCGACGGGGCCGAGCTGGCGGGCGGCGCCGGCGACCGCTGCGCGAACCGACGCCGTATCGGCCACGTCGATGCGAACGGCGACAGCATCGCGACCGATCTCACCGGCCGTCAGCGTCGCGGTCTCTAGATCGATGTCGGCCACCGCGACCCGTGCGCCCTCGGAGGCGAGCCGAAGAGCGATCGCCTTGCCGATGCCTCTTCCCGCGCCCGTGACGAGCGCAACCTTACCTTGGAGTCCTCTCACGATGCCGCTCCTTCTCCAGCGTCGAAGTGCAAGCGGTATACCGGGCCGGCAATCATCGGAATCCGACTTCCAATGATTCGGAAGCGGGTCGGTGAGCGCCGATGAATCGAAATCGATTCGCGCGCTCAGGCTCTAGCAGCCGAGCGTGGCGGGGTGATGCCGTACTTCTTGAGCTTGCGGACGACCGCGGACTGCGTGAGGCCCGTCTGGCGCGCGATCTCGTACGTCGAGCGGCAGGTGCGGGCAAAGTGGTACAGCATCTGGCGCTCGAGCTTCTCGACCCGGGCCCGGTAGTCGACCACCTCGGCGAGCGATTCCTCGACCAGCGCCTCTCGCGCCGCTGCCGCTCCCGCACCCGACGCCAATGCCTGGATCGCCGGTGGCAAGTGCTGGACGCAGATCTCGTCCGTGCGCGTCGTCATGACGAGGCGCTCGACCAGATTCCTGAGCTCGCGGACGTTGCCCGGGAAGTCGTAGCTGCCGAGCGTCGCGACGACCTCGAGCGACAGCACTTTTTCGCGTCCGAGCTTCCCGTTGTAGTGGTCGAGAAACGCGTAGAGCAGCGCTTTCGTGTCCTCGGGCCGATCGCGGAGCGGTGGAACGTGCAGCGGGATCACTTCGATGCGATAGAGGAGGTCCTCGCGAAAGCGTCCCGCCGCCACCAGCTCGTGGAGATCGCGGTTCGTCGCGCAGACGACGCGGACGTCCAGCCGCCGCGACGTCGTCCCGCCGAGCGGCCGGATCTCTTTGTCGTCGAGCACCTTCAAGAGTTTCGCTTGTGATACGAGCGGCAGCTCGCCGATCTCGTCGAGGAAGATCGTCCCGCCGTTCGCGAGCTCGAACTGGCCCTTCTTGCCCGTGCGCAGGGAGCCGGTGAAGGCACCGGCTTCGTGCCCGAACAGCTCCGCTTCGACCAGGGTCTCCGGGAGCGCGCCGCAGTTCACTTCCACGAACGGCTTCTCGCTGCGGGGAGAGAGACGATGCAGGAGCCGCGCCAGAAGTCCCTTGCCGGTTCCCGTTTCCCCGTCGAGCAGTACCGTCGAGTCGAAGACCGCGATCTCCGCGATCGTCGTCAGCAAGTCGTGCATGGCGGGACTCGCCAGTACCAGGTCGGCGAGCTCTGCCGTCGCAAGTCGCGATCGCAGCCAACTGCGCCGTGTCCTCACGGCATCGGCGAGCGTCGCGGAGCCACGCTCGCGCTCCAGTTGCAGCTTGAGCGAATTCAGCTGCGTGATGTTGCGCATGTTGAGGATGACGTTCTGGACGGACCCGTCACCCGCGAGGTGCGGGCTCGCGGTGATCAGCACCAGCTCACCCTGCCCGGCGTTGACGAGCGTCGACGCCGGTCGTTTGTCACGGAGCGCCTGGAGGGTCGCCGATTGCTTCGGCACGCCGGGCAGCTGCTGCATGTCCTCGACGCGCTGCCCGATCCATCGCTCGCGCGCGATCCCGGTCATCCGTTCGAAGGCGGCGTTGACCTCGAGGAAGACGCCGTCGCCGTCGAGGATCGCGATGCCATCGTACGAGGCGGCAAACACGGCGTCGGCGAGCGCGTGGCGCTGCTCGGCTTCCCGGAGAACCTGAGCGACGCCCTGTCCTACCTGTTCAGGGGGTACGCCTGTCGGTGGTCTCGACGTCACTCCTCATCCATCGACCACTGTGTCCGCTCCGTCAAACCTGGATCACGTGGGGCGCATCTGCATAACCCCGCTACGATCCGATCTACTCCCCCTGGGCTGCGAGGATCGCCTTGACCCGCGTTCGATCAACCCCGCCCGGGTGACCCCCATTCGACGCGCGACGGCATCGGAGCGCGCGAGGAGCGTTCTCTCGACGCTGACCGAGATGACTTTGACCCCGCGCCCCTTACGCGGACGTCCTGGCTTGCGCCTGAAGTTCGCCCATCTGCGGCGGCTTGCCGGGGACCGGGCGTGGAACTCGTCGATCACGTTCTCGCGGTCGAACTCCCGTGAGGCGCGCGAGCTCCGCCGCAGAGCGTGCGGCGCGCAGGCGCTTCTTGCTCGGTTGCTTCATCGTCCCTGCCGACGATCCGCGTCCCGACTCTGGTCGTCGTGGGCGAGAACGATGTCGTGACGCCCGTCGCCATGTCGCAGGAGATTTGCCCGCGCCATCCCAGGCGCCGAGTTCCGCATGGTGCCGGATTGCGGGCACATGCCGCCCATCGAGAAGCCGGCCGAGCTTGCGCCCTTGCTGAAAGGATGGCTCACCCGAGCGCCATGAACAGGCCCGCGGATTTCGAACCGCGCCGCCGAGCCGATTGTAACCGAACGCAGCTCGGAACGAATCCACTCAAGCAGCTTGAGAGCCAACCCAAGCCAGAGGAGGAATAGTAATGCGCACGGGCAAAAGAGGAATGCTGATCGCGAGCGCCGCGGCGAGTCTGATACTTACTGGAAACGTCCTGGCGCGGGCCGAGGACAAGGCCGGCGTGGAGGTGCACTGCGCGGGCATCAACTCGTGCAAAGGTAAGGGAAGCTGCGCGGGAGCGAGCAATGCCTGCAAGGCTCGGAACGAATGTAAGGGTAAAGGGTACGTGGACGTCAGCAGCGCCGAGGAATGCGCGAAGGCGGGCGGCAAGGTCATCGCGTCTACGGGGAATTAACGAATTCCGTAGATGCGGACGCCGGATCGTCCGCGACCCCAGTCTGACCCCGACCGGCACCAATGTGACGCTGGCCGTTGCTCGAGCGAACGCGGGGCAGACCACATCGCCCTTCGGGGAAACGACGCACAGCACACGTCTCGACAATCGGGGTGATAGGAGCTGATGCCTCATCCTCTCCGCTCCTTCACGAGGATGACCCTCTTCACCGTCGTCATCTGCTCAGCCGGCGTCATGGTGACGCTCGCGGACGCAGGGGAAGACAACACTCTTTCCGGCAGCTTCTTTCCCTACGACTCGTTCGAGCGGCTGCCGAGCACCCGAATCGAGGTCGACGGCAGAGCGTTGTCGGTGGCGTTCGGCCCGGGCGACTTGGGGATGTCGCGCGCCACCGTGCTCGCATGGGTGAACCGGTGTGCTACCGCGGTCGCGACCTATTTCGGCCGTCTCCCCGCTCCAACCGCACGATTGTTGATCGTCCCCACGGCTGGAACCGGCGTACGCGGCGGAACGACGTGGGGCTACCGGGGCGCCGCGAGCAGGATTCTGCTCGGCCGTGAAGCCACCGAGCGGCAGCTCGAACAAGACTGGGTCCTGGTGCACGAGTTGACACATCAAGGCTTTCCCATCGTTCCCGACGAGCAGCACTGGCTGGAAGAAGGCCTCGCCACGTACGTCGAGCCGATCGCACGCAGACAGATCGGGGACCTGAGCGACGAAAAGGTCTGGGGAGATCTCGTCGCGGGATTGCCGAAGGGTTTGCCCGGGCCAGGTGATCGGGGTCTTAACCGCACTCCCACGTGGGGCCGCACGTACTGGGGCGGCGCGATGTTCTATCTGCTGGCCGACATCGAGATCCGCCGTCGCACCGACAATCACCAGGGCTTGCAGGATGCCCTCGGTGCGCTCGTCGCCGCTGGCGGAAACATCACTCACCGTTGGCCTGTGGAAAGAGTCCTTGCTACCGCCGACGGTGGAACCGGCACGCACGTGCTCGAGGAGATGTACGACCGGATGAAGGAGACACCGGAGACCGTCGACTTGCCCGAGTTGTGGCGGCGGCTCGGGGTGGTTATGCAGGGAAAAACGGTGGGCTTCGACGACGAGGCGCCACTGGCTTCGATTCGCCGCGCGATCACCGCCACTCCAGCCGGCGGGCTCGTCCGCGCGCGGATGCCGGCTGCACCAAGCGCGTCACGTTCGCGATAACGGCGTCATCTTCTCTACGTACGTCGTTCGATTGAACCAGTTACACCGTGTGCTGCTACTTGCCGCATCGGTGATCCTGCGCGCTTCGTGGCCGACAACGCTGTGGAATCGGACACGATAGCCGCTCCGCTGTAACCGGGGCCGCTCCCGAACGAATCCGCATCCAAGTTAGGAGGAGAAGACTTGGTCGAGCGATCGAGAATAGGGCCACTGGTGCTGTTGGCTGCGCTCGTGGCGGTGAATCATGCTGCGGCCGAGACGCAGTTCGCGGTCGACCCCGAGGTCGGGAACAACGCCTTCACCGCGGTGTTCGACTCGCAGATCGGCGAGCGGATTACCGCTGTGAGCTCCGCGGTTGGTTGCAAGTTGACAGTCGACGAGACAAAGCGCGAGGGCCACGCGAGCTGTTCGGTCCCGCTTACGACTGTCCGCGTCGACAACGACGACACGAAGACCGAGCACTTCGGGGAGTGGGCTACGAACAAGAAGACGGACCCGAAGCAGTGCACGCTCCAGGTGGAGGTGCCATTAGTGAAGCTGACGTCTCCCGTCGAGCCGAAGACGCCGGTCGCCTTCACGAGCGAGGGGCGCTTCACGATCTGCGGACGGCCGCGCGATGACGGTAAGGCCGAGCGCATCCAGGGCACGGTGATCTATCTGCCGGCCGGCACATACGGCGCGAAACCGACGCTTCGCATCCGGGCGAAGATCGAGCACTTCGACCGCGAGAAGTACGGGGTTAGCCCGAAGAACACGCCCGGCTGGCTCGCCCGGGTGCAGCAACTGGCGCCGGTCGTGGGCACCGAGGGGACGATCGAGGTCAATCTCTTTGCCACCGCTGCGGACGCACCCGTCGCGGGCGAGCAACCGACGACCGACTAGAGGAAGTCGAGTACCGCGTAGCGGAAGCTCGATGGTCATGAAACCCACAATCAGACAACCAAGGAGAAGGAGACGGACATGAACGAGAGAACGAACGGGGTCCGAAAAGGAATAGTCATCGCGAGCGCGGCGGCGGCTCTCATCCTGGCCGGCAATGTGGTGGCGCGTGCCGCCGACAAGGCCGGCGGAGGGGTCGAGTGTGCCGGTGTCAACGCCTGCAAGGGCAAGGGCAGCTGCAAGGGAGCGGAGAACGCCTGCAAGGGCAAGAACGATTGCAAGGGCAAGGGATTCGTCGACATGAGCAGCGCCGACGAGTGCACGAAGGCTGGCGGCAAGGTGATCGCGCAGAAGTAGAGCGCTCCTGCCCGGGGGGATGCCGGGTCGTCGTGCGACCAGGCCTCCCCGGCGGAGATAGACCCAATGGCATTCAGCGTTCCCTACCTCGGGCATGGCGTCGGCCTTCGAACCGAACACTTCCCGAGGGTGCTCGACGCAACCGCCCGGGTGGATTGGCTCGAGGCGATCTCGGAGAATTTCATGATCGACGGGGGTCGGCCGCTGGCCGTCCTCGAGCGAGCGCGCGAAAGCTGTCCCGTGGTTCTGCACGGGGTGTCGCTGTCGATCGGCTCGACCGATCCGCTGAACGAATCCTACCTCGAGTCGCTGTGCGCGCTGGTCGATCGCGTCGCACCCGCGTGGGTGTCCGACCATCTCTGCTGGGGTCGCGTCGATGGTCGCTACGCGCACGACCTGCTGCCGCTGCCGTACACCGAGGAGGCGCTCGACCACGTCGTCGAACGGGTGAACGTGGTGCAGGACCGACTCGGGCGGCAGATCCTGATTGAGAACGTCTCGAGCTATCTCACGTTCTCGCACTCGGCGATGCCCGAGTGGGAGTTTCTCGCGGCGATCGCCGAACGTGCCGACTGCGGGATCCTGCTCGACGTGAACAACATCTACGTAAGCGCGGTCAATCACGATTTCGACGCCGAACGGTACGTCCTGGCGATGCCGATCGATCGCGTCGGTCAGATTCACCTCGCCGGCCATCGCGACATGGGGACGCATCTACTCGACACGCACGAGGGCCACGTGGCCCCGGCCGTGTGGGATCTCTACCGCCTGGCGGTGCGGCTGTGCGGTCGGGTTTCGACCCTGATCGAGTGGGACAGCGCCGTCCCCGAGTGGGACGTGCTGTGCGCCGAAGCCGAGCTGGCACGCACCGCGGAGGCCGGAATGCTCGAGGAAGCGCATGCTGCCTCTGCGTGAGCTGCAGGCGCTGTTCTTGCGCTCGATCGCGACGACGAGCGACCGCTCGGACGACCACCGATTCCATCCGGAGCTCCTGGAGCTCGTGGACGCGCGCGGTGTCCTCGGCGCCACGCGACGCCTCGGCATCTACGCGGAGATGTACTGGGCGCGCCTCCTCGACGTCCTGCGCGACGACTTCCCGCGCGTTGCCGCGATCGTCGGCGACGATCGGTTCACGACTCTCGCCGCCGCGTACCTCGAGCGCCACCCCTCGACAAACCCGTCGGTACGCTGGGTGGGCGGCGATTTCGCGGCCTTCCTCACCGAGCACGGCCCGGCGGACGAGCATCCGTTTCTCGCCGACCTGGCGCGCCTCGAATGGACCCGTCTGGCCGTGTTCGACGCTGCCGATGCCGTGCCGTTGCGCCTCGAGGCGTTGCGGGCCATTCCGCCGTCCACGTGGCCCCGCCTAATTTTCCAGCCCGTGCCGGCGTTGCGCGTGTTGCGCTGCGCATGGCCGGTGCACGAGCTTTGGCCCGCGGACGACCCGAAGGCGGCGGCGACCACGATGCGCCCGGCGGCGACGGTACTGCGAGTCTGGCGGGAGGCCTTCGCCGTGTACCAGGCACGCGTGGATACGGTGGAGCAATTGGCACTCCAGCACCTGCTGGCTGGTGCGCCCTTCGGCGTGATGTGCGACCGCCTCGAGGCGTTGCTTCCCCCACCCGCGGTCGCGCGCGAGGCCGGCGCACTCATTCTCCGCTGGGTCGAGGACCAGATTCTCGCCTCACCGCTGACGCCGAGTCGACGAGGGAGGACGCAGTGAACCGACGCTCGCGCAGGAGCTCTCTCTGGCTCGCCGTCGCCTTGCTGGCGACGTCTGGGCTCACTCGAGCAACGTCTGCACGCGCCGCGACCGACCTGCGGTTGGCGCCGGGGCTCAGTTTCACGGACGACTCGAGCGACGAGTTTCCCATTCGCGGTAAGGATCCGGACGACGCGGAGTCGCGCCCGGGACGGGCGACCGTGATGTTCCTCGGAGCCTCGCACTGCTGGAACACGAACCGCGAGGCCGAGCGGCTCGTCGCGCTCTACCCGAAGTACGGGATCGCGTGCGCTTCATCATCGTCGACGTCAACCGTGGCTCGATCCCTACGCTGGTCGTTCTCGCGCCAGACGGCGAACCCGTCTACGCACGGGCGGGGGAGACGGCGAGGACGCGCGGCGACACCCGGGGCCTGGATTCCCTGATCACCAGAGCCCTCGGCGAACGACCGGTGCGCGCGGTCGGTGATCGCGTCCCGGGACTGACGGCGCTATCGCGGCGGGCGAGAACGCCAGCGCCGCAACCAGGCGAGGCCGATCAGCGCCGACAGCGCCGTGCCTCCGGCGACCGGGAGGGCGTGCCACACGAGCAGATGGAGGCGCTCATCCAACGGGCAGTCGACCCGCATCAGGAGGGCCGCCATCAGGAACGCTGCGCCGCCCGCTAGCGCGCCGGCCCTCCCGGGTGCGAGCGGTGCGCCGCGACGGATCGCGATCAGTAGCGCGCCTAGGGGAAGCGCCGCGAGAACCACCGTCCTCCACGCACAGGCAATCCCGGTCGTGATGAACTTGGTCACGGCCAGCTCCCCATGCACCGGTTGCAGGAACCAGAGCAGAGTGGCCACCAGCCCGAAGCCGAGCGCAACTCTCCGGATCGGCCTGCGAGCCTCGTAGCCGGGGACCGCCTCCTGCAGGGCACTCGCCGCCATGAGGATGCCGGCCAGCGCGAACGCGGTGATCTCGAGCAGGTAGACCGGGTCACGCAGCTTCACCCTCAGGTCGGATCGAACACCCATCAGGCCGATGGCCGCCACCGCTCCGGCGATGGTCGCCACGACGACGAGCCAGAGCCCCAGGCGGGCCCCGGGCTTCCAGAGGCGACGCACCGGAGCCGCCTCGTCCAGCAGCTGCTGGACTATCGCGCGCGTGCGGGCCGTCTGGAGCGGGGGCGTCGCGTCAGCCACCGAGGAGAGCCCTCAGCGCCTTGTATGCCCGGTGGGCGCGCACCTTCAGGGCGCCGGTCGTGATCCCGACGCGGGCCGCCGCGGCCGTCACTGACAGGCCCTCGAGCTGCAGCATCTCGAAGGCCTCACGCTGCGCCGGCGGCAGCCGATCGAGGACCGCTGCGAGACGCGGCTGCCGGGGATCGGCGTCGCCGACGGGCTCGGGGAACTCCTCGACCAGGACCTCGTGCGACGTATGCACCATGCGGTGCCGGAAGTAGTCGACGGCGACGTGGCGCGCGATCGCGAACAGCCACGGCTCGAACGGCCGAGACGGATCGTAGGTGTGCCGGGCACGGTGCAGGGCCATGAGCGTGTCCTGGTAGACGTCCTCGAGCTCGTGGGGGTCGGCGATGCGACGGCGCAGGAAGCGTAGGAGCGGGGAGGCGATGTCGGTCAGAAGCGCACCATATGCCTCGCGATCTCCCCGCTGCGCGCATTCCATCCACTGGGTCCGTTGCACGCTGCGGGCTCGGATGTTCTCTTCGTCCATTCGTCACGCACCATCAGAGGTTACAGAACCGCCAGAGAAGGATGCTGCCCCGCCGTGCTCCAAAGTCAACGGGTTTACCGCCACCACCGTAACCCGACGCGGTTGGCGACGAACACCCCTCCGAGTCAGGAGGAGGAATGATGGTCCATCCTTGGCGTCTCGTACCGATCCGCCGCCTGCTGGCGGCTGCGCTGTCCGTCGGTGTCCTCGCCTCAGCGCTGGCACGTGCGGAGACGCCGCCCGTCGCCGCGGTGAACGCTGCCGACGGGATCGCCCTGAAGGGCTACGACGCGGTCGCCTACTTCACCACCGGTGAGCCAACCCCTGGGGCGGAAAGATACGCGTATCGCTGGAAGGGCGTGACGTATCGCTTCGCTTCCGTCGAGAACCGTGACCGCTTCAAAGCCGACCCGGAGAGGTACGTCCCACAGTACGGCGGCTACTGCGCCTACGCGATGTCCATCGACCGGATCGCCGACATCGATCCGTCGCGGTGGGCGATCGTCGACGGCAAGCTCTACCTGAACAACGGCCGGGTCTCGCAGGCGCTGTGGTCGGTCAGCCGGGCCGCAAAGATCGCATCGGGCGATCGGAACTGGGCGGTCTTTCCAAAGAAGACCGAGGGCCAGTAATGCCGAGGGAGTGCGCCTTGGGGTCCAACGTCCCTCCCGCTCAGCGAGTCTGGCGCGATCCGCGCAAGCTGAGAGTCCTCGGCATGGGCACGGCGTTGCCGGGTCTCCCGCTCTCGACCGCCGAGTTGCTCGAGCGCATCGAGCGACGGTTCGGCGTAGCGGTCTCGCTTCGCGGGACCATTCTGGCGGATCGACTCGGCATCCGGACGCGGCACGTGTGCCGCGATTTCGAAACCCGCCACGAGCGGCCGCGCCCGGGGGAGTCCAATCCCGATCTCGCAGCCGCTGCGCTCCGTGAGGCGTTGGACGAAGCGCAGCTCGGGGTCGGTGACCTCACCTATCTGATCGGTCACACGGCTACGCCCGCGTGCCTGGTGCCGCCGAACATCGCTCTCGTCGCCGACCGGGTCGGCTACACCGGGCCCTACCTCGAGCTCCGTCAGGCGTGCACCGGCTTCGCCAACGCGTTGGTGATCGCGCAGGGTCTCCTTTCCGTCCCGGGGACTGGAGCGGTCGCGATCGTCGGCTCCGAGACGGGCTCGGTCTACTTCGACCCGCAGCGCGCGGGCGAGGACAAGGGTCAGCTCGTGAATCTCGTGCAGATGGGGGACGGTGCTGCGGCGATCGTCCTTGCGGCCGACGATTCCGGCCCTGGCGCCCGGCTCGGCGACAATTTCTTCGGCCAGGTCGGCGTCGGCCGGACACCCGGCTTCGCCCTCGCCGCGGGCGGCTCGGACGCACCCTTCATCGAGAGCGGGTTCCTCGAGTTCGATCACGACTTCGCGGCGGTGCGCCTTGGCGGGCCCGCGCTGTTCGGTCACGGAGCCGCGGTCGCGCGCGATCTCGGGACCGGCATCGATGTGGCGGACCACGTCGTCCCGCACCAGGCGAACGGGCACTTGGCGGAGCTGCTGGGGCCCTACCTCGGCATCGACCCGCGGCGCGTATTCGTCAACGCGGACCATGTGGGCAACACGGGCTCCGCGGCCATCTGGCTTGCCCTCGCCGAGCTCCGGCGGACTCTTGCGCCCGGCGCGCGCGTGATCGCGCTGGGAGCGGAGGCGACGAAGTACATGTTCGGGGGCTTCTGCTACCGCCATGCCCGGACAGGCGGCCTGTAGCGGCGTTGCGCCGGCGTGTGCGCCGAAACTCCTCCTCGCTCTCGAGGGCGTCGGAAAGCGGTACGCGCGCCGCGTGGCGATCGAGGATGTCACGCTCTCGCTTCGCTCCGGCGAGGTCCTCGGGCTCGTCGGAGCAAACGGTGGCGGGAAGACGACGACGCTTCGGGTACTCGCCGGGATACTCAGCCCGGACAAGGGGCGCGGCACCGTGCTCGGGTTCGACCTCCGCCGCAGCGCGGGGGAGATCCGCAAGCACGTGGGCTACATGTCGCAGCGGTTCTCCCTCTACGCCGACGTGTCCGTCTTCGAGAACCTGCGCTTCCGCGCTGCGGTCTACGGACTCGGCCGGCCGCGGGCGGCGGCCGAGGCGATCATCGACGAGTTCGGACTCACGGAGTACGCGCGGATCCCGGCAGGAAAGCTCTCGGGCGGGTGGGCGCGCCGGCTTCAGCTGGCCGCAGCCCTGACCCACGCGCCACGACTGATCCTGCTCGACGAGCCGACCGCCGGGCTCGATGCCGTCTGGAGGCAGGACGTCTGGCGCCGCATGGAACGCCTCGCTGCCGGGGGAGCGGGCATCGTCGTCAGTACGCACGATCTTGCCGAGGCGGAGCGCTGCGCGCACGTCGCCTTGCTCTCGGAAGGGCGCGTCGTTGCGGCGGGAACGCCGGAGCAGGTGGCGCAGAGCGCCCCAGCGATCGCATTCCTGCTGTCCGGTCTCGACGCGCGCCTGCTCGCCCGGGACATCGAGGCGGTGCCGGGCGTCCTTGCGAGCTATCCCCAGGGTGCGAGCCTGCGCATCGTCGCCGAGGTCGACATCGAAGAGCGTCTGCATCGCATGGCCAGCCTGCACCACGCGCGCCTCGCTCGCGTCGCCATGCGGCTCGAGGACGCCGCCCTGGTCCATTCCCGGGGATCCTCGGAGGGCGATGCATGACGGCCTCCGGCCCGTGGCGCCGCATCCGGCACCGCGTCGCGCGCATCCTCGCCGTCGCCCGGATCGAGACCCTGCACCTCACTCGCGATCGCATGACGATCTCGCTCATCCTGGTCGTCCCTGCGATCCAGCTCGTGCTCTTCGGCTACGCAGTCAATCTCGACCCGAAGGACGTTCCGATCGCCATCGCCCGGGAGTACGACGGTGTGGTGGACCGGCTCCACCGCACGATCGCGGAGACGGGCTACTTCTCGATCCTGGCCGATGGCCTCGAGGCCGGTCGTGCGGAACGGATGGTGGCGGAGGGTCGGGCGCTCGTGGGGATCGAAATACCTCGGCTCGACTACTTCAATCCCGATGCGCCGCCGGAGAAGCCGAAGATCGTGGTCGACGCGACCGATCCGGCAGCGGTGCGTCCGGCCCTGGCCGCCCTGCAGATCGCCTACTGGCGAGGGGCCGCGCGGACGTACGCGGAGGACCCTGCCCCTGCCCTCGACGTCGAGTGGCTCTACAACCCCGCGGGCCGCACGGCTTGGACCATCGTTCCCGGGCTGGCCGGCGTCGTCGTCATGATCAGCATGCTGATGCTGGGCGCGCTCACGCTCGTCCGGGAGCGCGAGCGCGGGAGTTGGGAGACGCTACTGGCCACACCCGTCGAGGCGGTCGATGCGCTCGTCGGGAAGCTCGCTCCCTACCTCGTCGTCGGTGCCGTGCAGGCCGCGGTTGTGGTCGGCGCGGCTCGACTCCTGTTTGCCCTGCCGGTGACAGGAGCCCTCTGGGCCCTTCTCGCTGCCGTGCCTGCGTATGCAGGTGCCCATCTCGTCCTGGGCTTTGCTCTCTCGGCGCTGGCAGAGAGCCAGATGCAGGCGATCCAGGCTGCGGTCTTCTTCTACCTGCCCTCGATGCTCCTCTCGGGTTTCATGTTCCCGTTCCAGGGCATGCCGGCGTGGGCGCGGACGATTGGCGAGGCACTGCCGCTCACGCATTTCGTGCGGGCGACGCGCGGCGTGCTCCTCAAGGGCGAACCCGCCTCGTTCGTGGCGTCGGAGATGTTACCCGTGACGCTGTTTGCGCTGGTCGCCGGCGCCGCGGCGCTCGCGGCTTACCGACGACGGATCGATTGACCGGCCACCAGGTGGGGACCTAAGTACCTATCCGCCTAAATATGGCAACGTATAGATGTTGCCTGCTGGAAGGTTCTCGGCTACCCTTCCCTGCGGGGAGGTGGTGGTTGAATGCCGAGGAGCAGCCCATTCAAGATCAAGCTCTCGCGACAGGAAAGGCAGATCCTGGAAACTCGGGCGCGTAAGTATACGTTGCCATATTTCAAGGTCCTGCGCGCCAGGATGATTCTCCTCGCCGCCGAGGGCCGGTCCAACGATGAGATCGGGGCGGCCCTCTCGGTCGGCCGCGACGTGGTGAGCCTGTGGCGCAAGCGGTTCTTCCACGAGCGCGTGGGCGGCCTGGAGGAGCGACCGCGCCCGGGACGACCCCCGGTTTTTCCCCCCAGAACTCATCGTGCAGATAAAGGCCATCGCGTGTGAGCTGCCCGCCACGCTCGGCGTGCCGCTTTCACGTCTGAGCACCGCCGACATCGTGCGCGCGGCGCAGCGCTCCGGCATCGTGGCCACGATCAGCGACAAGACGGTGTGGCGCTGGCTCAACGAAGATGCCATTCGCCCCCTGGCAGCACCGGACTTGGATCTTCCCGCGCGATCCGAACTTCGCCGTCAAAGCGGGGCGCATCCTCGACCTCTACGCCCGTCAGTGGCAGGGCCAAGCCCTGCAATCCGACGAGTTCGTGATCAGCGCCGACGAGAAGACCAGCATCCAGGCCCGCCTCCGCACACATCCTTCCCGGCCTCCGCGCCCCGCTCAGGCTGCACGAGTCGAGCACGAGTACGCTCGCGGTGGCGCCTGGGCCTACATGGCGGCGCTCGACGTCCACCGCGCCAAGGTCTTCGGCCGGTGCGAGTCCACCACCGGCATCAAGCCCTTCGACCGCCTCGTCGCGCAGGTCATGGCGACCTCGCCCTACCGCGATGCGCGCCACGTCTTTTGGATCGTGGACAATGGCTCCGCTCACCGCGGCCACGCGTCCGTCCGTCGCCTGCAGACGGCTTTCCCCAATCTGGTGCTCGTCCACGGCCCGATCCACGCGAGCTGGCTCAACCAAATCGAGATCTACTTCTCCATCGTCCAGCGGAAGGCACTGACCCCCAACGACTTCTCGTCGCTCACTGCTGTCGAGGACCGCTTGCTGCGCTTCCAGCAGTACTACGAGACTATCGCCAAGCCCTTCGAGTGGAAATTCAGCCGCGCCGACCTCGATGCGCTCGCCAACAAGATGGACGCTGCTCCCACCATGCTCCGTCCTGCAGCCTAGCGTCATACGTTGCCAAACTTATGAACCGGAGTAGTAAGCGTGCGCGGCGCTGGTGTTGACTCGATCGGGTGACGAATTCCTCGATCAGCCCGCGCAGTGCCTCGCGGCTCAGCGTGTGAGGCGGGCGCGCGCGGGAACTGCGCAAGCCGACACGGCGGCAAGAGCTGGCGCGCACGCGACCCGAATTCGAGGCGCTTCGCCGTCTTGAGGCGCTCGACGTCCCGACACTGCGCCGGATGCTCGCCGACGACTGCCGGGCGCTGTTCTGGCCGTCGAAGGAAGGCGAAGCCTGGCGCTCCGGGTTCCTGCAGTTCCTACATCGGGCCGATATACCGGCTGCTGATGACGATTTCTGGCTTCGCGCTCAGGCGATCGATGAAGACGGGACCGAGCCGCCAAAACTGACCGGACCAGAGGCACCGTATCCGCCGGAACAGGCCGTTGCGGAGCACGCCGCGTACTATGACCGCGAGCGTGCTCCGAGAGATGCAACCGCTGCACGTCACTCCCGAGTCGCCGGTGTTCACGAGCACGATCGGCGGCCCGATCGATCCCAAGCGATTCGGCGCGCTGTGGGGCGACGCGCTGCGAGGCTGTGCTGTGCGCGCGCGCGGACTCTACTCGACGAAAGACACCTTCGTCTCGCTCGCGCTGCGCGTGCGTGGACCGCTGTGGGTCGAGCGGCAGACCGGCGTCGCATACGCCACGCTTCGGAAGCACTACGCGAAGTGGATGCCGCAGGACGATGACCGCTCGGAGCTCGCGCGACTCTCCGTCGCGTTCGGCGTCACGGAGCGCGTCGGTGTCGAAATTGTCCCCCCAAAACGCGGCCGCGGGGGCCAATTCGCCGCAAGTCAGCGAAAAGCGCGCGTTTCGGAAGTGCCGGGGGCGGGACTCGAACCCGCACGGGGGAGAACCCCCACGGAGTTTTAAGCCCCGTGTGTCTACCGAGTTCCACCACCCCGGCCGGAGTCGCGCTCCGCAACGCGACAGAAGTTGACACGTCGACGGGAAAGGCGGCGAGCGGATTCGAACCGCTGCATCGAGGTTTTGCAGACCTCTCCCTTAACCACTTGGGTACGCCGCCGCAGGGGAGTCGTCATACTACACGCCGCTCGCGAGCGGCAAGGTGACGATCTGCGTTGCC
>WNFR01006853.1_pt1 | contig 17983 bp, 20 predicted proteins | sample 5400221 | NCBI WGS metagenome assembly WNFR01 (sample SAMN13153357, study PRJNA577476) | soil metagenome | isolation source: 40 cm soil under Madrone tree | place: USA:California | collected 2016-06-14
CTGTATTTTTCGGCCATTGGCTAGCCTTAACGAAAAATTGAAATCAAGAAAAGAGGTAAAGTTTCCGGTGGAACAAACGACCCCTCGGCCCCAAACCGAGCATTCTGGCGTGTTCGACTGGAATTGACTCAAGTTTCCGTCATTCCGGCCGAGGCCGGAATCCAAGGGGGATTTGAGCTTAAACTGAAAACCTGGATGCCGGTTTTCACCGGCATGACGAACTTTCAGTCTACCTACTGGCGAGGGATTTCTACCATCCCCCGAGAGAGACATTAAACGAACTCGTAATCCCGCAATCCGTGGCTGTTGCGGCGAATTATTTGCGATTCGCCAACGTACGAATTTCGATTTTTGCTTTACTTTTGGAACATCATGCCGTATTCGCTCTAATCCAGTTGAAGCGTCGCGGGCTCATTCGCCATGCGCTCGCCTATCCCGACATGACGAAGCCGTTCCCAGAGCCCATCGATTTCGGCCGATACCGCTTCGTCCGGTTGTTCAATGTCGATCAAGTGGGCGATCGGTACCCAACAAGCTCGGCCCGTAACCCAAAACACTTCCGACCGATTGCCTTCAGGATCGAAGTAGTAGCAGCCGAGCGCGCTCACATGGTTCACCACTGCGTCGATGCGCAAACCCGCGGCGATGATTCGCCGATGAAAAACGCGCAGATCGTCCAGCGTCGCGACGCGCAGCGAGATCTGATTGATCAGTTGCGGTTCGTCGCCGTCTGGGCGTCCGCGAAAAAGCGCGATCTCATGGTCGGCTCTTTCGGCGTCCGCGCTCAGGAAGACGATTCCGGCCCGCCAGTTCTGCTTGGTAATCCGCATGCCGAGAGTGTCGCGGTAGAACGCAACCATTCGCTCCAAATCGCGAACATAGAGCCCGACGTGTCCAAGTCCCATAACCGCTGCCATCATCGCCTCCGACTGTTTTTGTGCCTGTGTTCGCTCCCGGTTAATCCGTAGAGTCGTCACTGGTGAAGATGCCAAGTTATCCGCGCCTAGCGAGTTCTCTAACCATGGCGTCCATTGCGTCTTGTGGGAGTCGCAAATAATTCGCCGTCGGTCATTTCTCCTCCGAAGGACGCTTCACCGGCTCCAATCCGGGGCGGAACTTTTTCTCGTCAAGGAACTCGCGCATCCCGCGCGCCCGCGTTTGCTCCGGGTCCGCGGCTCGCAGTGCCATACTTTTCGCGCCAAGATACTCGTAAGCTTGATCCATGTCCATGCCACGCACTGCGCGGATCGCTTGTTTGGTGTAGGCCAGAACCATCGGGCTCTTCGCGATAAGTTCGCGAGCGACGGTGACGGTTTCTTCGCGTAATTTTTCCGCCGGCACGGACAGCGTGGCGATCCCCATTTCCACCGCCTTACGGCCGTCGATCGTTCGCCCGGTCATGGCGTAGAATAAGGCGTTGCGAAACGACACCATGTCGCCAAAAACTTTGCTCACGTTGCCGCCGGGAATGATCCCCCAGTTTACCTCCGACAATCCAAAAGTAGCGTTGTCCGCAGCGATCACGATGTCGCACGCCGCCAGAGAAATGAACGCGCCGCCGTAGCAGTAGCCGTTTACCATGGCGATGGTCGGTTTGCGCGACCAGGTGAGCAGCTCGGCCCAGCGGCGGTGCGCCGTCATGCCCCGGAACCGCGCCACGGGATCCTTGTCGGTCTCGCGAAAATACTGCCGCAAATCCATTCCCGCGCTCCAGCTGTTGCCCGCGCCGGTGATCACGATGACTTTCGTGTCGTCGTCGGTTTCCAGCTCGTACGTGATCTGTTCCATCTCGACGAGCAGCGTCGGATTCATCGCGTTGCGTTTCTCCGGCCGGTTGAAAGTGATCCAGGTGATCCCTTCGTCATCGGTCTCGACCAGTACACACGTGTATTCTTTCTTTGTAACCATAGATGGTACCCCTTTAGAAAATAATTGAATTCTCGGTTTCTTTCGCAGGATCTTCAATCCAATACGTATTCAATCCGGCGCATCGACCCTGTGAATTCTTGCCATGACGGCGAAGCTAGTCGATCTCCTTTCTTCCAGTCAAGCGGAAATTCGCATCATAGCCGGGAGATTTTGTAACTCAAGCCAACAGCTTGCATACTGTTAGAAGATTGATTGATAAATGTTCGCCGGAAGCATCTCTAGTACGCATAGGAGTGCACCGAAACGGCGCATGCTTGAACGAGTAGCCGCAGCGCGCTTTACGTCGCTCTGAAATACCGGCAGCGCCGCCATGACACAGAAATGGGGCGCGAGAAAACCCAACACTTCATGCGCGCGCTGGACAAACAGTATGTACAGTCAGTATGTTCAGTTTGCGCAACGGCCAGACTCTGATCGCACAGTTGACGAGACACAAAATAGCATCGAGCGGTGCGCTGGCGGCCGTACAAAGCATTCACAAGGGCGTAAACTGGCGAGGAGCAACGGAACGAGGCGCAAAATTGCAGAAGGACGTTTCTCACCGAGTTCTAAAATATGACGCTCGCTGCAAAACACGCCTCGCCCCGATTTTTCGCAGAAAAGCTCACCTAGATCTCTAAGCAAAACTACTATCGGTGACCCCGCCAAGCGCGGCTGGGCCCGCAATCACGACAGACAAGACAACCCGACGCAGTGGTAATTATGGTCACCGTGACCAAGGTGGCCATGATTGTTGCTACTAAACCTGTTTTCATTTTAAACTTTTTCATTATTGTCTCCTTTCCGTTCGACAGAACCAGTCTCCACCGGCCTTCAATGCAATATTGAATTTGTCATATTGAGCTGTGCTCACCCCATGTCGAATGATACGCAATAACTCTACAAGCCGAGACCTATTCGGCTGCTCCGTCTACGGAAATCCATAACGCAAACAACGGGCCACTCCTAAAAATCAAATTTGCGATTCGCTTTGCTGCGTTTTTAAAGCGATTGTTAGAGGTGAATTAATGATTGCAGAAAATATCCGACGGCACGATAGTCTTTTTCATACCGGAAATGATTTCGCCTTCCTGCCATTTTTTCCCGTTGATTGATCTGTAATAGTTGCGAATAGCTGCGCTGGAGCAGCCGCCATATGATTCAGCAATACGTAGATCAAATACCGTATTCTGCTACTATAGATATGTTTGATACTCAGCGGCACGCGGCGGGACCTGGCGACATCGAGGCGGATTCATGTATGAATCAAAGGTGCATAACCTCAACGGCACGGTAGTTTTGTGGCAAAAAACTCGACCGAGTTGATAGACGCCAAATTGCCGGCGCAGCCTCTTTTCCGCGGGCTGCGGCCCGACTTGGTCGGCCAGCGATTGGTTTTGGTCGTCGCGGTCATCGGCATCTGGTGGTTGTCATCGCTTTCGGTACCACATTATATACTGCCCGGCCCGGCACGCGTCTGGGACGCTCTTCAGCTCATCGTCGCCAACGGCGATCTGTGGAACAATCTCGGCATCACCCTATGGCGGGTTGCGGTGGGTTTCACCGTCGCAGCGCTGATCGGCCTGCCATTTGGCATCGTGCTCGGTGCGAATAGGCGCGCCGGCGAGTTTTTCGAGCCTGTGATTCCGGTGCTCAACACAGTTTCTTCGGCGATCTGGGCGATCTTCGCCATCATCTGGTTTGGTATTTCCAATGCAACTACTATCTTCGTGGTATTTATGACGGCGATGCCTTTGATCATCACCAATGTCTGGCAAGGCACGCGCACGGTGAACGCCGACTTTATCGAGCTCGCCCAGGTGCTGCGCATGCCGCAGTGGAAAGTCATGACGAAAATCTACCTGCCGACCATCCTCCCCTACTTTTTCTCCGGCGCCCGCCTCGCGTTCGGTTTCGGCTGGCGGGTGTCGTTGGTTGCCGAGACGATCGGTTCTTCGAGCGGGGTCGGCTATCGTCTGCGCCAAGCAGCGGACTTGATCAGAACCGACCAGGTATTCGCTTGGACTTTGACTTTGGTGATCATGATGGCGATCATCGAAATGGGCATGATGAAACCGTTGGAAAATTATCTGTTCCGTTGGAAAAAAGACGCGGAAGCCCAATGATCGGGATCGCGAGCACGGCATCGACAAACAACGAATGCTAACTTTGGTCTGCTATGAATCAGGCTGAGTGCACACAGCAAACTTCTAGTCAGGCTGCGCCAACGCCGCCGGCGATCCGGCTGGGCAACATCGACAAAAGTTTCACTAACGGAAACCAGACGATCGAGGTCTTAAAGAACGTCAATCTCACCGTCTCGCCGCAAGCGATCGTCGGGTTGATCGGTGCATCCGGCTCGGGCAAGAGCACTCTCTTAAACATTATCTCCGGGATCATGAAACCCGACCGCGGCCAGGTTTGTATCTACGGGGCGCCAAGTGAAGAGTTCAACGACTGGCGCTCTGTGAGCTACATGTTTCAAGACGACCGTCTACTGCCATGGCGCACTGCGATTCGCAACGTCGAGTTCGCCCTGGAAGCCGATTCGATGCCAAAAAACGAACGCGCCCGGCGGGCGTTTGAAGCGCTGCAGCTAGTCGAGCTGGAGGGCTTCGAAGATGCGTTTCCCTATCAGCTTTCCGGCGGCATGCGCAGCCGCGTGGCGCTCGCCCGAAGTCTCGTGACCGAGCCACGCATTCTGTTAATGGACGAACCATTCTCCCGGCTCGATGCGCAAACGCGCATGCTCATGCATGAAGAGCTGCTTCGCATTCACCAGCTCAAGCGCATGACCGTGGTCTTCGTCACTCACGACGTCGCGGAAGCCGTACTGCTGGCCGACCAAGTAGCGGTCATGTCACCGCGACCGGGAACGATCCGAGAAGTCGTCGACATTACGCCACCACGTCCGCGCGATATCACCCGGCCGGAAGTGACCAGCTACATGCAACGGCTGCGCGCGTTGATTTGAATTGTGATAGATAAGACAATCTCGCAATCAGTAATTTATCCTTTATCCCTTATCCTTCATTCTTTGAACTACTGGAGACAAAGATGAAAACAACGAAAGCAATCCTTGCCGCGTTCGTTTTTGTACTGGCAGGGTCCGTTCCCGGCCAACTGTGCGCGCAAAAAATGAAGATCGGCTACTGGACGAGCGGCTTTAGCTTGGGATTCGGCGCGGTGATGGAGCAAATGAAATTCGCGGAAAACCAGGGCCTCAATGTCGAATGGGTGAAATTCGCCGAAGTTAATGGACCGACGCGGGCAATCGTCTCCAACGCCATCGATATTGCCTTTGCCGCGCCTTCGACCAACTCCATCGGTATCGCCGCCGACGGAGTGCCGGTAAAGATTGTGCTCGCAACTCAGATCGCCGAAGCGCAAATCGTCGTCCTCGACGGATCGCCGATCAAAGCCGTTGGAGATCTCAAGGGCAAAAAGATCGGCATGTCGCCCGCGGGAAGCGCCACCCATGCCATCGCCACGGCGATCCTAAACAACAATTTCGGTCTGAAGCCCAATGAATACAGCATCGCTCCGGGAAACGAGGCGCAATTGGCGCAGTTTCTCAGTCAGAAGGAAATCGACGCCGGAGTGCTCCGCTCCGTAACGCTTGCTCAGATTGAAGAGGTCAAGTTGCGGCGCTTCGCAAGCGTGGTCGACGAGTGGAAAAAGCTCACCAAAGGAAATGCGCCGCCGATCCTCGCGGTGACGATCGTGTATAGCGACTATCTTACCAAGAACGCGGAGCCCGTAGCGAAATTTATCGCCGCCACGCGCAACGCGCTTCAATTCGGCTCAAAAAACAAGCCGCGTGTCGCGGAGATGTTGCAGAAAGCGGCGAACATGACTGCCCATGATGCCCGCGCCTACGCCAACCAGTGGGACGGCGCGTACATTGCCAGCTTCGAACCGGCCGACATCGCGTCGTTGAAGAGAATGTACGATATCGTCAAAGCCGCCGGCGGCGCTACCAAAGACGCGCCCGACAGCGCCTTCGACACCGGACCTTATACGCAGGCGAAGAAAATCAAGTAAGCCACGCGACAGCCGGCAAAGCACGCTAAAGCGAAGAACGACAAGGATCTTTTCGAGAGCGGACTGCTTTTGAAACCTGATGCTGGTCTGGATATCATCGAGCCACTGCGGCGCGACCCGCTAAATGCCGGCGGCTTTGGTCCGAACGCGTTGGACAAAACCTTCTTCGGGTAACCTTCCAGAAATACATTGAATGGCTTAAGCCGAAGTAAGGATATCTAAGCTGCCGATTTCCGCAATTGCGCAGCCGAGGGAATTCTGCAGAAGCCTGACGATCTCTTGCATAAAAGCTTCGTCATCAAAGTACAGAGAACCAAAATATTCTTGACCATTCCATTGAATAACTACAACGCAATGAGGAGTATTCAGGATGTTGGGCGCGGTGTCCACTCGAACAAGAATGCCCACATCGCCGCGAGGCAACGGATTGGCCGGTCCGTAAGGTCCCTTCCACTCTGGAGGCCAGCTGGGCCGGCCCTGACAGGTCATCCGCGGGTGGCGTCTCAGCTCCTAAAGAATGCCCCTGCTTTTGTTCAAACATCAGCGCCAGCGAGCTCCGAAAGCGGAATTAAGGCCTGCTCTCGATAACCCTGCGAAGGTTTTTAGGATTGACGATGATGCGTCGACCTTCTCTCAAAATTATCTTCTCGCGGTCGAATTCATTGAGATATTCCGTAACCTGCTGGCGCGACGCTCCGACAATGCTGGCGAGTGTCTCGTGACTGATCGCGAGGCCGATCAAGGTTCCACGCGAATCGTCCGATCCAAAATGATCCGCCAGATTGGACAGCTCGAGAGCTATTCGCCTGCGCACGTCGAGGCCGATGCCTCGAATGCAGTGGATGTACGATTGTCTGCTCAAATGGAGGGTTGTGGCGAACCCCGGCAAAAACTTTTCGTAGGAGGTGCCTAGAAGCGTTTCGACGAATACCTGTGGTTTGATCGAGCCTATCGTAGAGGTTTCAAAGGCGTCGCATCTGAAGGGATGGCGGGATTCCGGCACCAGCGAATCGAGGCCGAAAAATTCTCCCGGCGGAAGCAAACTGACAATCGTCTGTCGCTCATAAGCGTTGTAGGAAACCCTAGCGACTCCCGAAACTAGCAAGTAAACGAGCCTGGCTCGCTCGTCCTGATCGAAAACAATTTCGTCTTTTTTGTAAATCTTGACGGTCAGATTTCCAGCGAGCCTGTCTAATTGTGAGGTCGATAAGCCGTAGACCTTTTTGAGCTGTTTAAGGGCTCTCGCATCGACATCAATGGTAGGAGTAGTCTTGGCCATAGACATGGTGCGCTCCAGCACGTCATCAACTGTTAAACATTTCTCTCCCAGCCATATTGGAGGATTCGACCTCCATCATTGTCATCCCAAGCGGCCACTTTACTTCAAGGAAAATCCTTAGATTTGATCGAAAACGACCGACACATATATCGAAATCGTTGAAGAGTCTGTCAGATACCCGACATTCCGTTAAAAACCTCCTAATGCTGAACCGACGGACACGGAGGACTGCGACAACCGAAGAGCTAAGGGGTCACGACTGGAGTCAAACGCGGGTTAGTATGAGGCCCCGGGCACCCGAGTAAACGTGAGCAGTCCGACGTTACGGTTAATTCGCAAGCGGCGGACCAGTGCAACGAATAAATTTTCACGACTCGGAAACCGCCTTTTCTACAGGGAATATGTTGGGATGAATCGATCGAGCGGCGAAATCTTCGAGGGATTGGTAGTCTTTTTCATACCCGGAGGTAGATTTCGTCTTCTCAGACGAAATTCAATTTTTCCAGTTTGAGACGGAGACTGCCGCTCTCCTACGAAACTAAGTGTAAATTCTTTCACCGCTACGGCAATAAGCCGAACAAACGGCACAACTTGAAAGACACGCGAATCCTTTTCTCTTACTCATCCGTCTCTGATGAAGATAGAAGGCAGCATAGTCGATAGCGTCGTGGCGAAATTGGTGACGATGAACCAGGATGTAGACGAAGGAATACATCGACGAACGATGTAGGAAACTGCCATAGGAAGGGCGCGTACATCGCGAGCTTCGAACCGGCTGACATCGCGTCGTTGAAGCGAATGCACGATATAGTCAAGGCGGCGCTACCGAAGACGCGTCCGACAGCGCCTTCGACGCCGGCCTTTACACGCAGGCGAAGAAAATCCAGTAGCCGATCAGCCGACGAGGCACGCTAGAGCAAAGAACGACAAATACCTTTGCCAGATCCGATTGCCTTCCAAACCCATGCTGAAGTGAATCTCATCGCCTGACGAGCGGCGAGCTTGCGCACAGTCCGACGGAGCGAAAGATCCTGTATCTGTAACCCTCGAAGAACCGACATCCTTCGACTTGCGCCGCGGATAGCGCTGCAACACATCGTCTCATGCGCAGGAACCAGCGCGCCGTGCATTTTAGAGCCAAACCGCATACCCAAGTTTCCCGGCTATTTTGAAAGAATTCTGAGGCGCAACAATGATGGCGCCGACTTCATGTTCGGCAAGAGGGTTTCCTACGTCGATCTGTTCCAAATGATCGAGGGATCGCGCTACGCTTTCTCGCGGACGATGGAACGGCTCGAATCCCAGCACCCGCGGCTGATAATGGTACACGATCGAGTCATGGCTCGTCCGAACATCGCCGCCTATCTATCCTCCCCCGCGGCGACTGCCGTTCAATCAGCTAGGCATCTTTCGTCACTATCCCGAACTAGAAGAGGAATAGACGGGCGGATTCCCCGCCGATTTCATTGTCCTACTCGAGCCTCTGCCGCCAGGTTCTTGCTCACTTCGGTCCACGGATCGTTGAGCTTTTCGTAGCGCGCGATATCCTCCGACCGCAGCCATTTCGTGATCGCGGTCTGGTAGGAGGGTCGTGCTTTGATTCGCTTCCACCAACCGGCGACGCCGGGCTTGTCATCCCACATGCGCGATAGCTTCAACATTTCGAGCCGCACCATATAGGGTGTTGCCGCGATGTCGGCGACAGAATATTCGGGACCGGCGAGCCACGGTCCCCGTTCGGTCGATTCTTGAATCCATTTCAGCAGCTTCGCGAAGCTCTTAGTTGCTTCCTTGCCCATCGGCGAGCCAAGGCCTTCCTCCACCGCCGCGCGCTTGTACTCGGATTGACGCTGGAGGGGCGCTTTGGCGAGCTGCGCGTCGCGCTGTTCTTTCGAAAGGTTCGCGAGGGGCGCGCGGTTCGCAGTGGCAAAGGTGAAAACGATGCAAGCCGGATGGACGTATTCGTCCATCAGTTTCTTGAACAGATGCGCCCGCGTCCGGTCGAGCGGATCGCGCGGCATGAGCGGAGGTTCGGTAAAAATGTCGTCGAGGTAATGCATGATGACGGTGGATTCGACGATGACGTGACCATTGTGGACGAGCGTCGGCACCACGCCGTTGGGATTGAGCTTCAGATACGCGGGATCAAGCTGATCGCCGTTCAAATCCATCACGTGGCTTGCCCATTCCAACCCTTTCTCCGCCAAAGTCAGCCGCGCCTTCTGAGCGCATACCGAGGTATATCCGTGATAAAGTTCAAGCATGGTTTTCTCCTTCCGCTTTATGCAGGAATAGGATGAACATAACGCAGCGCCTTCGGGAATGATCCACTTGCCGTATTCCCAGAACATGCGTCTGAGTCACGAATTTTCCGGAAGTGGAATAAATTCACTATCACCCGGAACCGGTGCAAAACGCCCAGCTTTCCAGTCGGATTTTGCTTGCTCGATGCGTTCGCGCGAGCTAGAGACAAAGTTCCACCAAACATGACGGGGGCCGTCGAGAGGTTCGCCGCCGAACAAAAGCAACCGAGCGGTTGAGCTCGCCTTGACCGTAATCTCATCACCGGATGAGAAAACCAAAAGCCGTCCCGGACTAAAACGCTGCCCCGCTAGCTCGACGTCACCTTCAAGGAGATAAAGAGCCCGCTCTAGGTATTCGTTAGCGATCGACAGCGTAGCGCTCGGTTGAAGCGTCGCGTCCGCGTAAAACAGCGACGAGAACGTTTTCACCGGTGAAGTTTTACCGTACAGGGAACCGGCGATGACGCGTACCGTTCTTCCTCCGCCCTCGGTCACTGGCAAGGACGCCGCGGGATAGTGCGTAAAGTCGGGAGCAGTTTCCTCGTGCGGCTTCGGTAGTGCGACCCAAATCTGAATACCGTAAAGACTTTGCCGCCGCTTTCTGAGCTCGGCGTCGGACCGTTCGGAGTGAACGATACCGCGCCCCGCGGTCATCCAGTTGACCGCGCCGGGCTCGATCGATTGCACGCTGCCAAGACTGTCCCGATGCACGATCGTCCCAGCAAACAGATAAGTAACCGTGGCGAGACCGATGTGTGGATGTGGCCGCACGTCGATGCCCGAGCCGGGCATCAGCTCAGCAGGCCCCATCTGATCGAAGAACACGAACGGCCCCACGCTGCGTCGCTCCAACGACGGCAGCACGCGGCGGACTTCGAACCCTCCAATATCGCGCGGCTGGGGCACGATGACGGTCTCGATCGCCTTGCAGCCAGGCGCTGCCGTTGTTTCTGGTTCTTCAGCAGATTGCCAACTCATGCTTGTTTTCCTTCTTAATTCAAAAATACCGCCGAATGACGCCTACTCATCATCGCCGCAGAAATGGTTACTCGAACTCGGTATCAAGAAAACAATTAGAGAATAACCCTCCAAGACGCGTATATCATCACGTCAGGGTGAAGTACTGACAAGTGACATACAAACAGCCGGTCAATTGCCGCGCGTCTTCGGCCTCGGTCTGAAGCGGGTACGCTGGCCCGGGCAATAACATTTATAGCCCCAAGACTACCTGTCGCCTTCGCATACAATTTCGTATCAGTGCTCAAGGCAGGTTTGCCTAACTCTACTAACTCGAATGGTCATTGGATAGACAGGCGTTTGTCGATTTTCTGGTAAAATATTGGAATGCGCCCCTTTTCTTCCCTACGGATTGCCTCTCCATCCGGCTAACTGAGCCCACTTGAGTTTTAGTCCAAGTCCTAGCAGCAATCGAGCTTTGGTAAGAAGCGCATTGGCTGGAATTCCAAACCCGTCATAATCGCGACGCGCGGTTTCCCCATGCGATCATGCTGCGATTTTACTGAAACTTGTAAGTATGCCTAATATTCACGACCAGATTCAATTTTTGAAGTTTGGAACAGCCGAGCAGCCGGCGCAACTATGTCTAACGATCAGTCACCGCACGCATCGACTTGGAGTCCCCTGCGCCAACTGCTGTTCCGCGCCCTTTGGCTGGCTTCCGTGGCGTCTAACATCGGCACCTGGATGCAAAATGTCGGAGCGGCGTGGCTGATGACGTCGCTCGCGCCCAGTCCGACGATGGTCGCGCTGGTGCAAGCGGCAACGAGCCTGCCGGTTTTTCTCGTCGGACTGCCCGCGGGCGCGATCGCGGATCTTGTCGACCGACGGCGTTTGTTGTTGGCCACCCAGGGCTGGATGCTCGCTGCGGCCAGCGTGCTCGGCGTGTTGACGTTTCTTGATGCGATCACGCCCTGGAGTTTGTTGACGCTGACTTTCGCCCTCGGTCTGGGCGCGGCGATGAATGCGCCAGCATGGCAGGCAATCATTCCGGAATTGGTTGGCGATGCCGAGCTGAGGGGCGCGGTAACTCTGAATGGAGTCGGCTATAACGTGGCGCGCGCGGTTGGCCCGGCGCCGCAGTGCAGGCCGTTCTGCTTCGCACCGGCGCTTTCATTTTCGGCGGCAGCGCACTGTGGGCGCTCTTGCCGCTGGTGGCGCGCGATGAATTGGCCCTCGACGCGACGGGCTACGGCGTGATCTTGGGTTGCTTAGGCGCCGGCGCCGTGGCCGGCGGACTGTACTTGCCGCGCCTAGAGCGGTGGCTCTCCACCGATGCGCTATTGGCCGGTGCCATCGCCCTATTCGCTGTGGCAACCGCTGGTCCGGTCTATGCGCGTCACATCGCTCTGCTCTGCGTCGTGATGATCGCCGGCGGTGTCGCCTGGATAGCGATCATGTCCACCTTCAATGTCGCGGCGCAAGTGACGGTGCCGGCCTGGGTGCGAGCGCGGGCGCTGGCAGTGTACGGTATCGTATCCCAAGGCGGCATGGCGCTCGGCAGCGCTTTTTGGGGATTGGTAGCTGAGCGCGTGAGTCTCTCGACGACGTTGCTATTGGCCGGCGCCACTCTGGCCGTTGGCATAGTGACGACGCTACGTTATCGCTTGCGGCTGGACGAAGAGATCGATTTCTCGCCATCGCAGCACTGGCCCGAGCCGATCTTGTCTATGCATCCTGAGCCGGACGCCGGTCCGGTATTGGTGACGGTGGAATATATGATCGACGCCGCGCGGGCGCAGGAATTTGCGACGGCCATGCGCGGCGTGCGCCTTCAACGCCTGCGCGACGGCGCTTATCGCTGGGGACTTTATAATGATTCCGCGACACCAACGCGATTTCTGGAAACCTTCGTTGTCGAATCGTGGGCCGAACACTTGCGTCAACACGAGCGTGTCACGGTAGCGGACAAAGAAACCGAAGATGTCGTCCGCGCCTTCCACATCGGCGCGGCACCACCGGCGATCTCGCACCTCATCTATGCCCGCGCCATGGCACCCAAGAGATAGCAATCTCTACGGCAATGCCACAGTAATCGCGAGCAATTGACCCGGACGCCTTGTTGATTAGTAAAACCAATCAACGACCACCGCCAACGCAAGCATGAAGATGAAAGCAGTGATCAGCCAAGGATCTCTGACCATGTGTAAGATCATGCGCCAGAGCCACAAATAATTTTTTTGCCAAGACGCAAAATGCGGGCTTATGGATGGTGCGGAAGGCGCTGCGCGCCTTTTTGCCGTTGCGCTGCCCGCACGGTGGCGAGCAGTGGTAGCGTGCGGCCCCGATTCTTTTGAAGACGGCGACAGGCGGTCTTTTGGATTAGAAACGATAGACTGAAGCTGGTCGTATGCTTCATTGATTTCCCGGAGTTTCTCTTGCGCGTTCTTGTGTAGACGTGGATTATGCAAAACCCGATCTGGGTGCCACTCCTTAACAAGGTCGCGGTAAGCTTTCTTGAGCTCTTCGGGAGTGGCACTAGGATCGACTCCCAAGACTTTGTAGTACTCATCGAGTGATTTCATTGACCTATGCTTCGCACTGAACGTTTTGGAGACTGCTCACGCGGTTCTCCTCGATCGCGATAGAAGCAAGACGACAGCTATCCCGGAAACAATGGCCATTGACTGCCTGTAATGGTGCGTCGGGTCCCGGCTTACGAAGAACGATGCTGACATAGCCGCAACGCCGGGAACACTCACGTGCGAAGTATTTCACCATACATTTCAAACAGTTTCATTATTAGAGCACCGCCTCATCAAACCACAATACGGGAAATCTCCATCCGCCAATAGCTACGAGTTCCTCTAGCTCGAATTTCTTGGTGATAGCGCACTTCCAGAAATTCACTGTCCTGAGTTGGGCACTCGCTCTTAATATCGCTCTGAGGGAAGTCGTGATAGTCAAAATTGTCAATTCGGGATCGATTGTAAATAGACGTTGTCAACATATCGTCGGAGCGTCTCGCTAACTTGCTGAAATATTGACTGTCGAATATGGCATCTCCCTTGCTGTACGTTCTCTTTAACTCGCGTTCAGGAAGGAAAGCCATGGCCAGAATCGTAAACGAACCGTTTGCTCCAAAGAGACGAGTTCTAAACAAGGGTACTTCTCGGAATGGGTGGTGGCGCGGATTCTTTGCTCTTGTCACTCTGACTTTCCTGAAGAGCCACTCTTAATATCGATCCGGGATCGCCTCTCCTTTCACGACGCTGACCTGACGGCTCACAACGCAGTGACGCCACTTCCTCAAGCTGCTTTCTGAGCTTTATTTCTAATTCAAGCAACTGGTCTCTGGCCCTTCGATAATCCTCCGTCTCTCTAGGGAATTGGTTTGAATGAAATGTTCCCATCCCACCTCCTCGTTAGATCATAAAGCGTTGCTGACCTTATCTTGCTTTGAAACAATGCCGCGCTAATTTTTTCTATAGTGACTTGTCGTAGGTATCGTAACGACGCAGCCATGCCATCGGGTACGACAAAGCGTCTTCATCGCGGCCCTTAGGCACTAGGTCGAGATAGTGGTAGGCTCCATTTAACATGTCCAGCCCGCGCGAGTGGAAGATGCCGCCATTGTTATCAAGATAGAAGACACTAATTCCAGGAGCCTCCTCCACCGGGAATTTCGACGCGGTGTAATTGTAAACCATCTCGCCCTTCTGCATTTCTTCCGGCGTGAAGGATACTTGATAGTCGCAATTGAAATCTGTGTCCAACGACGATACCCATTTGAACGTCCAACCCATGCGCTTTTTATAATCTTCCAGCTTTTCTATCGGGGCCTTTGATACCGCCACCATGGTTACATCGCGATGGTTCAGATGAACGATAATCCCGTTAAAATTGTCCGCCCAGAACGAACAACTCGGACATCCCTCATTCCAACTCGGATGAAACATGAAGTGATAGACGATTAGTTGACTTCTTCCCGCAAACAATTGCGATAGACTCTCCTTGCGTTCACCAGCTTCAAAAATATATTCTTTTTCGACCCGCTCCCACGGGAGGTCGCACCGCTGCTGACTCAATTGATCGCGCAGCCAAGTGAATTCTTTCTCCTTCGCTAAGTGCTCTTTGCGAGCCGCCAGCCATTCATCATGGGAAACGACTTTGTGATTTGCCACCACATTCGAAATTCTAGAGTCAACTAAGAATCCCGTGCTGCCGTCTGGCTACAGGGCCAGGGCCGTGAGCTATCGCGGAGCGCCGGATGATGCTTGCTGCTTATTGGGTCGCGAGTCTCGTCGAGTGGATTTCCGAAAACTAACCTAGCATTCGTACCAATCGACGCTGGCCCGCGTGGGATTCAAAGCTGATGCTCATGTATAGTCGAACCGCCCCGATTGCTTGACTCACTCTGCCATGAAACCAAAGAGGGGGCCGGAAATTGTTGCCTATCGTGCTTCAAAGGTCGATTTTTGACCGTAACCTTACAACGAAAACCGACCTCCTCTTAGCTTCCAGACGACGGTTAAGTCGCGCCACAGTCAGTCTTTTTCGTATCTTCAAGGTAAAGTGGCCCCGTCTATCGCGCAGATGGCCTCGCTTTTGCTCGCTGCTACATATCTGAATCTATCACCGCTACCGCCTGTGGTTCCCGGTGATGCAGCAAACATAGACTCGATTTGTGTAGGTGGAAAATGAATAACAATGGACCAACACATTTTAGAGGGTTACCTCTCGTAGTTGTTGTTGCAGAAGAAGATGCGATTGGGAGGGCAACCCTGGCTGCCCTTTTGAGCTGCGACGGCTACCGAGTTTTCCAGGCAGAGAACCTGAACGCGGCAATTTCTTGTCTCCATAGAATTAATGATCTCACCGTGCTCTTTGCTGATCTTGATATGCCGGGATGGAAATCGCTGGTGGGTTACGCGATAAATACTTCGCCCGACACTTTCGTGATCGCTATGGCGGAAAATGATGCCGTTCCCGAAATTTCAGATTTGAGGCGGTACGGCATCCAAGCATTTTTGCAAAAACCTCTCTTGTACAATGATGTGCGGCAGGCACTCAGCGCCACGGTAGAGAAACCACGCGCCGCGTGATTTAACCTAGTCCCGCTATTCCCCAACGCTTTTGCGCAGTGCTGCTGCGCTGCTCAGGTGTCGTCCACTCGCTCGCAAGTTTCTTAGCATTCGTAATCTTGGCAAGGTCTTTGATGATCTTCTTCTGTCGGGATATTCATAGAAAAATTTAGCGTGTTCGATGGGTCAGTCGCGATCAGCGCCGCACCGGTTCGCTACTTTGATTCTTGCATGGCACTGTTTTTTTGCGTCTGGCCGCGCTTTCCGTAAAGCTCCTTAAACAAATTATTAAAGGATGAGATGGCGCGGTCTTCTTTGTGTTCCTGGCCCGCCTTATCTCGATACGACAGTGTTATGGAAATTCGCCTCTTGTGCAGCTCAAGCAACTCGACTTCCTTGGAATCGAGGTACGCGCCTATTGTACGCAAGCTATTCGAAACACTGTGAACATTGGGAAGCTGGTCCGGTTCGGATCGCCTCGCTCGCCCGGCTTGGGACAGTTTCTCAACGTCGGCCAGACCTAGAGTTAACGCCTCAGGGCTGGAACCGCTGCGTGATTGCCCGAACCACTGCCATAGCTTCGAACGGACCGACTCGGTCTGCTCCGGCATACTGTTAATGATATACCAATCTGTAAGACGCTTTAGTTCAAAGACGCTAACATCTCTAGCCTCGAGCGCCTGGCCGATGGCTCTGAGATCTTCATCGTAACGCCTTGTAGCCGCCATAGCACACCTCCGGTCAAACAATGCTATTGTATTCCGTTGGCAGCTAGAAACAATAATAAAAATTATGGATGAGATTCCAAACAGCCCCTGACGGTAACGTCAAATCTTGCTTCCGCGCGTGGTAGCTTACGATGGGCGATGGCATTATGTTTTCTGCAGATATTCGATGATGCAAAGAATTTGCGAGTCTGAGCACGCCTTTATAGGACCACTCCTCTTACTTCCTCACACTGGTGTCCTCTACCTCCGCACCCTTCACCCAGCCGATCGCACCGCTTTTGTTTTTAACCATGTACCAAAACTCGCCGGCGCCGGAGACTTTGCCGAGCGGGACCAAAGCCTCGCCACGCTCCAGTTTGCCGATGACTTCGGACTGCGCGTCCTGCTGCGCGTACACCAAAATTCCATTGCCTTTCGCCCGTAGCCCTTTGGGCAGCAGCGTCGCGGGTTCGAGATCCATCGACCCGCTGGCGGCTCCCACGCCGCCGTCGCTGATCAGCTTGCGAAAAACGTCGACAACTTCACGTGCCGCCCAATCTCGTGAGCCGGACTTCATGCCGATCGCTTGGCCGTTACCGTCGATCAAGAACGTCACGGGGATGCCATACACGCGGTACGAAGCTGCGACTCGGCCATCGCTATCCAAAGGCGCGCGAAAGTTAAGTCCGTGAGCTTTCATGTATCGCATGACCTGGGCCGCGCTTTCGCGCTGATTGATCGCCAGGATAGTGAAACCTTGGCCGCCAAATGACCGGCTGAGTTGTTCCATTGACGGCATCTCTTCCCTGCAGGGTCCGCACCACGTCGCCCAGAAATTGAGTAAGGTCAAATTGCCGCGATTGCCGCCCAAGCTGGCGATGCCACCGCCGCCGTCTCGTAGATTGAAATCCGGCGCCCGCGTGAACGTTGGCTTGGTCAAACCGATCGACTTGATAAGTCCATCGACCGAAGGCCCTGCCTTGCGCTGCTGCGCCGCCGCGGAACCGCTGGCCAGCACAGCAAGAGCTAAGCCGACAACAATAACTTTCCCGAATTCGATCGTTAGTCCGATCATCTAGCATCCTCCACAATGAGACCATCGAATTATTGAGTAGGCTCATATCGAATTCATGCCGATCTGTCTAACCCTCCTCGGCCCGAGAGCATCGCATTGACGGTGGAATCTTCATCGGCTACTCTCAGTTCCAGGACTCGGCGATTTTGGCCGTTACAATGGAGGGTTAATGCAAAAACTGGGTTTCATCTTTTTCGGCGCGCTGGTCGTTATAAGCTTGTCCTTTGGGTCTCTTAGCGCGCAGACAGCGCCCGAAAAAATCACCCTCGGCACGATCACGCTCTCGCTCAATAATTTACCGATCTACGTGGCCCAGGACAAAGGGTTCTTTGCCAAAGAGAACTTGTTTGTCGAAGCGGTGGTCCTGAACGCCAGCACGCGGGCGATTCCAGCGCTGATCGGCGGCTCGACGCAGATTTCCGCTTCGTCGGCCATGACAACGATCCGAGCGGTGGAGAAAGGCGCCAATTTGAAAATCGTCGGCGGCCTGATCAACGCACCGGTTTACGATCTCTACGCGCCGGCGAAATACAAATCGATCAAAGAGCTCAAAGGCACAACCATCGGCGTGACAGGTCTGATTACCAGCGATACCGTGCTCATGAAGGAGATGCTCAAGGCTAACG